>ENA-OQVM01000122-OQVM01000122.1-marine-metagenome-genome-assembly--contig:-NODE-122-length-119634-cov-17.379141_pt1 | contig 119634 bp, 98 predicted proteins | sample MGYA00237776_ERZ505498 | MGnify/ENA primary metagenome ERZ505498 (study PRJEB26159, sample SAMN06265151) | marine metagenome | isolation source: Helgoland LTER site | place: Germany:Helgoland, sampling... | reverse complement strand
ATCTAGGCAACAATGGGACCAGGTATTGACTCTTTACCCATGTAAATATTGTGAAAGGGTTAAGCAAATGAGAAAATTCATCAATCAATCAATCAAGTATGGTCGATGGACTTCATGAGTGACGCACTGTCAGACGGGCGCAAACTGCGTACGTTTAACGTGTTGGATGACTACAATCGCGAGTGTCTGGCGGTCGAAGTAGACCGTTCACTGCCAAGCTTACGAGTCATTCGAGCTCTAGAGCAAATCATCGAGTGGCGAGGCAAACCAGCAGCTCTACGCTGCGACAATGGGCCTGAATACATCAGCCATGAACTCGTAGCCTGGGCAACCACACAACGGATCACGCTGATTTATATCCAACCCGGCAAACCGAATCAGAACGCCTACATCGAGCGATTTAATCGAACAGTACGGCACGAATGGCTCGATCTACATGCCTTTGATTCGATTGAACATGCGCAGTTCTTGGCAACTCAATGGCAATGGACTTACAATAACGAACGGCCACATACAGCGATTGGAGGCATACCGCCTAAGCAATTACTGAAAGTGGCTTAAACCTTCTACTTATGACCGAGGTTATAAATGGGGGGATTACGAAACCTGGTTGGCTGGATCAAGGCCTACAAAAATTCCCCGGTGGTTTACTTACAATTTGGCGATGGACCTAAGGCATACGAGAATCCCAATTTTCGACGTATTCTGGCTCAGGCGATTCAGTGGGCATCCAGCGCTGAGGCCAAGGCCTGGGCTATTGAGATAAATAGGAAAGTCTAGTATCGCGGTGCTGCAAAAGACTTCAAGAGTAGGCTTAAATCATTCTGAACATCCCTTTACCGAGACCCCTCTATTGAGCCAGGGTCCATAAGGCTTAACTCAATTACTTAGAAAATAGGCCTTAGGGCCGGAATTAGTACACGGATTCTGCACCTTAAGTGTCAAACAACCTGATGCACTTGGTAAAGTAGCGATCTTTTTTAAAGGCCGACTTAACCAATTTTCGCTTCTTTTTTAACGTTGCCCAAAGTATTTTGAACGTTTCTGAGTCTTGCGTAGGATTAAAACCAACAGCTGAAAAGGTAGCACGTTTAACCCCTCGTTCCTTTAGTTTCTTGAGGGTTTCGCCACGCTCATCATAGAGGTCACTCTCTGCCTCCAGAGTCCTGAGATCCGCAGAATAGCTGACCAGATCAGGTGACTTAAATCTATCTTGCATGTCAATACAATTAGCTGAAGCGCGCATTTGTTCCAACCTAAAAGGCTTCTTATCGTAGAATTTCAATGCTTTTTTGACAGAAAATAGATTGCTATAGCCCACTGAAACAGTGTTATTTAAATTACTACTTTGATTTTTTTTATACTCATGAGGATGAATCAGCAAGCCAACTTCACCAAAATACACTGCGCTTTCTACCTCCCACTTTTTATGGACGTGAATCCCATCAGTGAAGTTAACCGTCAGTGTTTCATCTGCATCGATAACACCTAGGTGGTTTAGTTTTTTTTCAGCCCTTCCGACTTCCTTTAAAACACTGGTTAAACCGCCAGCCCAGGCTATATTTGAGGCGAGCATAAACGTCAGGATGGCGATAAAAAATCTATTACTACGCAGGTTTCTTATTTTAAAAAACATAAATAATTTCTTCTCATTCAAACTACACTGGGCCAGTGTCAACCCTCTTATAAAATAATCAAATCCCCTCAACGTTAACACTGCAGGGGGAATGGCTAATTTGTACGCGAACCACTTTCTACGTCAGCTGCCGCCAAAAAACACCACAATCCAACAAATATTTTAAACCCCTTCAGCCCAACTCCTCCTTGATTAGACTTAGCCTACAGCGCCTATTTAACAGGATCCTCTCTAAGAGTATCCTATCAAATAGGTCATTAGGGCATTCATCTTAGATTAAATAGCCCGCAAAATATAATATATCAGTCTATCTGTTGCCATACAAAAAAGGCCCCGGGAACTCCGGAGCCTTTTCAATGTTTCAGAAAATTATCTTCCTAACAAATCAGCTTAGAACTTGTAAAGCAGACTCAACCCGAGAAAGTCAGTTTCATCAATATCGCCAAAACCTGCTGCGTACTGGCCACCCACAATCCAATTTTCGCCGAGATCAAAGTCAACGCCAACACCAGCAGTGAAACCACCGGCACTGTCAGACAATGCAAAGCAGCTTCCATAACCACAGGCCAGAGAGTCTACGTCTATATTGGTGTAACCGCCGAATACGTAATATTTCATATTACCCGATGCGCCACCGTACTTTAGCTTGGTTGAAGCGATGCTATTTATCTCAACACCTGCACCGACTGAGCCTGAGGATATTGCATCAGAACCGCCAAAATACAGTCCAATTTCTACAGCTAAAGCGTCAGACGAGCGGTACTCATAGACAATGCCTGGGCTCGTAATATCTAAGACATCAGCGGATGTATTGACTACACCCACACCAACACTGTGGGTAGGGTTTGCGAACAAGTTACTCGATATCAGCAGTGCAAACAAAGCCGATGCAGTGTACTTTAATATTAGTTTGGGCATAATTACTCTTCCATAATAACTATTTATAAGTGAATAGATAGTCTACCAATTCAGCCTGAGCGCAACAATATTGCAGAGACTCAATGGCCGCAAAAATTAACCCTTTCATCGCACTTCAAACAGTTACCACACTGAGACTACAAAATTCACCCCTGATTTACCTACCTGGCGACCGCCGTGGTATTTGAGATAAATAGCGCCGACACAGAGAAAAGCTAAGCCAAGTGATCTGACGATGAGTCACCTCAGATCCAAAGGTGACGCGCGGCACTAAGAAAAACCTTGGCAGCCCAACTCGAGAGAGAAAAAATTGATAAAAAAAAGGCCACCGAAGCAGCCTTTTTCAAAATACTCAAACTGCAGCTAAAATTAACTGCCGAGACGCTTAATAGAGTAGAGATCAAAGCCAAAATCCTGACAGTCATAGACCGCATCAGATATCTCACGAGCAGTATTGCCCTCCACCATCCAAGCAGCCATATCAGCCGTTTGCTCTGTAGCACTACTCCAGAAGTTGGCCCGAACAAACTGAAACCCCTGTATAGACCCTCCGGCAGTCGCCGGATCAAACTGAGGGATATGTAAATAGGACATATAGTTCATGCCACGGCCAACCGTTCGCTGATCGGCAATCCAGCCAGTAAACGCGGCTGCAGCTGCAGCACCATCCGCCTGAGTCTTACCCTCTTTAAAGGAACAAAAGTTATAGGTAGCTTGGAACGGTTCTTCTGCATCCCATTCCTGCACTGGCGCTGTTACTGCCATTGATTCAAAAAGGAATCGCTTCTCAGGATTACAAACCATAGTGCTATTAAACTCTGCACCAAAGGCTTCAGCTTGATTTTCTGCCCAATCTTTCCAGCCAGCATCGCGGGCTTCAACAGAAGACCAGACATTCGCCCACATACCGTCATAGCGATCATTTTTGATCTTCGGCACAATGGCAAATGCCCCTGCCAAAGGCGCAGCACTTTGCCTATCGAGCTCGTTCCATGCCGCTGTCAGCTTGGCATAGTTCTCTGGGCTAAAGTCAGCCCCGGCATCGCAATACATATATTCGACAAACATTGATGTTGGCTCGGCGGCTGGTGCCATATCCTTTTCAGCCACTGGGTTACTCTCGACATTTTGTTCCCCACAGCCTGTTAATAAAACTGCTGATAAGGCTAGTCCTGTGATTAATTTCATATTTAATACCCCTAGATAATGATCGTTAAATTTATTGTTATATTTACGCTTGATTCAATCAGGTAGCAGCAGAAAACCGCAGGTTATTAGTCCACCCTCTATTCAAATTCGACTAGATTGGATCTGTTATACAGCCTTAAAATGCATTAATCAAAATTAGATCCTATTATTAGTAACCGTAATCCGCGCTTTAAACATTTTGCCAGTATTTAAATCTACTGGCTTTTCGCTATAATGCCCGCGCCTCCCCTTGGTGAAATTGGATATCACGCTAGCCTCCTAAGCTTGAATTTCAGGTTCGACTCCTGAAGGGGAGACCATTACAATCCCCGCCATGAATTTACTCCTGCTAACAGCTGCACAAATAACTGACAATGTTGCCACCATCAATGGCCGACAGCTTGAGCACCTGCTTAAGGTGCAACGGGCAGAAATTGGGGATTCTGTGCGTGTGGGACTAGTAAATGGCCTTATGGGTCAAGCCATAATCACAACCCTTGATACCCAGCAGGCTAGCCTTCACATCATTCTGAATACTCCGCCACCGGCAATTACCCCGTTGACACTGATCCTGGCATTGCCCAGACCTAAGATGCTGCGACGATCATTGCAAACCATTGCCGCGATGGGGGTAAAGACGCTCTATCTAATTAATTCGAGTCGTGTGGAGAAGAGTTTTTGGCAGACGCCACTGCTGGCACCTGAGGCACTGGAAGAGCAGCTTTTACTGGGGTTGGAACAGGCAAAGGATACGCTGATGCCAGAGATCCATCTGCGTAAGCTATTTAAGCCATTTGTTGAGGATGAACTTACTGAGATTATACAAGGCAGTCAGGCACTGGTTGCACATCCGATTACCGACGTGCCCTGCCCCATTAACTGCTCGGCACCAGTGACACTAGCCATTGGGCCTGAGGGCGGTTTTATTCCCTATGAGATAGAGAAGCTCAACCAGGCTGGTTTTGAGTCGGTACATCTGGGCCCGCGGATTCTGCGGGTTGAAAACGCAGTGCCCGCATTGATATCTCGGCTTTTTCCCGCCTAGCGTCGGCGCGACGCAGAGCGCGCAGAACGAGCGGACCTGGCTAAGGGTTTCACCTTTTTGGTTTCACGCTTTTTAATTTCTTTCTCGCGACGGGACTCTCCCGGCACTAAAAACGAATCGCCATTACCAATCAAATCTGCCCTATTCATACGGCGCAATGCTTTGCGCAGCATCGGCCAATTTTCGGGGTCATGGTAGCGCAGGAAGGCCTTATGCAAGGTCCGCTGTTCCTGACTTTTCGCGCTGAAGACCTGTTCGCTATTATTGCGGCCCAAGGGCTTCAGGGGGTTCTTCTCGGTGTAATACATGGTGGTGGCCGATGCCATGGGCGACGGATAGAAGCTCTGCACCTGATCAACACGGAAGTCATTGTTCTTAAGCCACAGGCCCAAACTCATCATATCTTCGTTGGTCGAGCCCGGATGCGCTGAGATAAAGTACGGTATCAGATACTGCTTTTTATCTGCTTCTTTAGAGAAGCGCTCAAACATCTCTTTAAATTCATAGTAGCTGCCCATGCCCGGCTTCATCATCTTGGTCAGAGGGCCATCTTCGGAATGCTCTGGGGCAATCTTCAAATAACCGCCAACATGGTGGGTCACTAGCTCTTTAACGTACTCAGGGTCTTTAACTGCTAGGTCATAACGCAGGCCTGAGGCAACCACCACTTTCTTAACCCCTTCCAGCGCGCGGGTTTTACGGTACAGCTGGGTGGTGTGCTTGTGGTCAGTTTCGAGATTACTACAGATAGTTGGGTACACGCAGGATGGACGCCTGCAGGTTTCTTCAATCTTTTTATCTTTGCAGTTGAGGCGATACATGTTCGCCGTGGGCCCGCCAAGATCTGAAATCACGCCGGTAAAGCCCGGGGTAAGATCACGAATTTTTTCAACTTCATCGAGAATCGATTTCTCGGAACGACTCTGAATAATGCGCCCCTCATGCTCGGTAATTGAGCAGAAGGTACAGCCACCAAAACAGCCACGCATAATATTCACCGAGAAACGGATCATATCATAGGCCGGTATTTTGGCATCGCCATAAGAGGGATGCGGCACACGCTTGTAAGGCTGCTCAAATACCCAATCCAGCTCTGCGGTCTCCAGAGGAATCGGCGGTGGGTTTACCCAAATATCGTTGCGTCCCTGATTCTGCACTAGAGGACGCGCATTGCCGGGGTTAGTCTCGCGATGGAAAATCCGGTCGGCATGGGCATAGAGCACAGGATCTGTGGTCACCTGGTCAAACGATGGAATACGAATATAGGTGGTGCTAGGGTCGGTTTTAATCGCCTGAGTATCAGGAATTATCGACAGGGGCTTTGGCTCTTGAGAAGACTTGTCGCTCTCCTCTCCTTCTAGCAACGCCTTATCCGTTCTAATACGCACATCTTTGGCGTCATCAGAATCCTTGGCCTGCGATTTCGTAATGTAGGGGTTTTTATGTTTATCGACTCGGCCCGGCTGATCAACCTGTGTGGAGTCAATTTCACGCCAGCCATCAGGCATCTGTCGGCATAAATAGGCACTGCCGCGGAGGTCGGTAATATCTCGAATATTTTCGCCATTGGCCATGCGGTGAGTTAGCTCAACCATAGCCCGTTCGGCATTGCCGTAAAGCAGTATATCGGCGGTGGAATCCATCAGTACTGAGCGCTTTACCGACTCGGACCAGTAATCATAATGGGCCAAGCGGCGCAGGCTGGCTTCGATACCACCCACAACAACAGGTACATCGGAATACACTTCACGGCATTTTTGCGTGTAAACAGTTACTGCGCGATCTGGGCGTTTGCCACCCTCGTCTCCCGCGGTATAGGCATCATCATGGCGCAGACGACGATCTGCCGTGTAGCGATTGATCATTGAATCCATATTGCCAGCGGTAACACCGAAGTACAGGTTGGGCTTGCCCAACTCACGAAAGCTATCAGTGTTGCGCCAATCTGGCTGCGACAGAATGCCTACCCGAAAGCCCTGAGACTCTAGAACTCGCCCGATAACCGCCATACCAAAGCTAGGATGGTCCACATAGGCATCACCCGTTACCAAAATTACATCACAGCTATCCCAGCCCAGTTGATCCATTTCTGCTCTGGTCATTGGCAGAAAAGGTGCTGGCAGCAAGCATTCCGCCCAGTATTTTGGGTAGTCGTAGAGTGCTCTTGGGGTTGCTGAATATACTGGCATAGTTAAATACGCTTGCTTAATAAGGTGGAGTTGATTTTGAGGGCGCTATTGTAGCTGATTTGTCGGCATTATGAGCCACTGTTTTCAATGGCTTAGCCTAGCAATGCTTGAGCTTACACCCTCAAGCTCTATCTCGATCCACCTCGACTTTTAACGACACAAATAATGGCGCAAATACAATAGTGCAAATGAGAATCAATATTATTAACATTTAGAAAATAAAGGCGTACAATGCGTGCTTAAGGCAACCGCAAGGACATCAGATGACACTTTGGGATCTCACACAGGGCACATCCGCCACCGTTAGCGCATTTGCAGCTAGCATTGAAGCGGGTTATCGCACGCGCCTCAGTGAGCTTGGTTTTCATCCCGGTGAGTCAATTGCCTGTGTTATGGCCCCTAGCCTTGGTGCCCCTAAACTCTACCGTGTTAACAATACCGTCTATTCTCTGGACGATAGCATAGCCTCGATGATCGAAGTCGCTTAGCCCCCCGGGCCCAGCCTATGTCTACCTCAAGTACTCTTCCTTCTCTGTCCAAAATTGCATTAATTGGCAGCCCTAACTCCGGCAAGAGCCTGCTGTTTAATCGTTTAACTGGATTAAACCAAAAGGTCGCCAACTTCCCCGGCATTACTGTCGACATCAGCTCTGGTAAAAGCCTCGCCGATAGCAGTACCGAATATCTTGATTTCCCCGGTGTTTATTCATTGCAGACTATTTCTGGTGAAGAAAAGCTGGCTGTAGAAGCGTTCTACAAGGCAATGGATGCCGATCATCTCGATGCCGTTATCTGTGTCGTTGATACCACAAGATTAGAAAAGGGTCTAATTTTTGCCCTACAGGTAATAGAGGCCTGTCGTCGCTACAACAAACCTCTGCTAATCGCCGCCAATATGACCGATGTGCTTGAACAGCACAAAATGCAGCTGGATACCCAGGGACTTGCCGATGCACTTAAGGTGCCGGTGTTACCCATCTCGGGAAAAACAGGCTTCGGTTTGGAGAATATTCCAAGTGCTATCGCCTCGGCCAAAGCGCCAACAGAAGCCTATGCTATTGCCGGTGATATTATTGCCAGCGATGATTCATTGATCCATCGGCAGGCACAGCAGTTAGCCAATACGTATGGCCCCAAGGGCGACTTGCTAATCAATACCCAAACCAAACTGGACAGTTTTTTTCTGCACTCTTGGTTTGGAGGCCTAAGTTTCTTTGTAATTATGTACCTGCTTTTTCAATCAATCTTTACCTGGGCTTCCCCAGTGATGGATGGCGTTGAGACCATTATTCAAGTCACTGCTGACTTTGTTTTGGCCAGAGTTCCCGAGGGCATGGCCAGCGACTTTATCGCCGATGCGATGTTTGGTGGTATTGGTGCCTTTCTTGTTTTTGTACCCCAGATATTTGTGCTCACACTGGTTGTCGGTATGCTGGAAGACAGCGGTTATTTAGCCCGCGCTGCAGTGATCTGCCACAAGCCACTGCGTGTATTCGGCCTTACCGGCAAGAGTTTTATCCCCATGCTCTCTAGTGTTGCCTGTGCCATCCCCGGCATCTATGCCGCACGCACAGTGGATTCACCGCGCAAACGCTGGCTGACTTATCTGGCGATTCCTCTAATGCCCTGCTCTGCCCGCCTACCGGTATATACCTTACTGATTGCTGCCTTTATTCCCGCACAAAAAGCATTGGGCGGACTCGTTGGCTGGCAGGGTTTAGCTATGTTTGGCATCTATGTGTTTGGCATTGTCTGCGCACTGCTGGTTACGGCAGTGGTGTCGCGGAGCAATGCTGAACTGCGTTCGGACCTACCCTTTGTACTTGAGATGCCGCCCTACAGATTGCCCTCATGGCGGCCCCTACTGCGTAATGCGTTCAATCGCAGCAAGCACTTTGTTACCAAGGCCGGTAAGATTATTTTTAGCGTCACGGTGGTGATTTGGTTCCTGGGATACTTCCCCAATCAGGGTGCCTCATTGGGGGATTCTTGGCTGGGTACTATGGGGCAGTGGATTGAACCTGTCTTTACACCCTTTGGTTTGGACTGGAAATATGGCGTTGCTATTCTCACCTCGTTTCTGGCTCGCGAGGTGTTTGTGGGTACATTGGGAACCCTGTTTGGTATTGAGGGAGCTGAAGAAAACTTTGTGTCCCTCAGTCAGCAGATTCAAGACAGTGGCCTGCCTATAGGTTCTGGTGTGGCTCTGCTAGTCTTTTTCGCCATTGCACTGCAATGTGTTTCGACTCTGGCTGTTCTCGCCAAAGAGACTGGGTCCTGGCGACTGCCAACTCAGCTATTTATTAGCTACAGCATCTTTGCCTATGTGGCGGCGTTTTTAGCCTTTCATCTGGTTGAGTTTTTGGTGTAAACCGATCTTCGGTTACTAATTACGCCGTGGCCTCTTCACACAGGATTACGCTGTAGCCTCTTCAAACATTATATAGTCACAGGCATGCATGCCACTATTGTTGTAGGTCGCCTGAGCACTGTGGTTTTCTGTTTCAGCATACAGTCTAAAACCACAGACCGGCGTTTCTTGCGCCGCGGCCATGCGCTTTAGTTCTTCATACATAGAACTGTAAAGTCCCTGACGCCGAAACTCTGCTTTCACATACACGGACTGGATCCACCAAAATAACCCATTGCGCCAGTCAGACCACTCATAAGTCACCATCAATGTTGCAGCAGGTAATCCATCAACCTCAGCCACCAGATAGAAACCAAATTGTGGTCGTTCAAACAGCCCTTCTACGCCCAGTATTGCCGCCTGGGGATCCAGTACCTTATTTTCGGTTTCCAGTGCCATCGCACAGTTATGGCCACTGAGTAAGGGTGCATCTGACTTTTCTGCAATACGTATTTTTAGCATTATGGGCCGTTCCTACCGGGGTCTTTTAGAAGGCGTAATTAAAACATTGATCGCCGCATTAGACCATTGCGAAATAGCGCTTTAACGCCTATGGTTACGCCATCTATGCACAGTATTACCCTTCAAGATATTCCTTATCGGCCTGACAGTGAAAACCTGTTTGCAGTCCTTCGCGACCTGCCCGATGCGATCTGGTTAGACAGTGGGAAACCTCGCAGCTTACAGGGTCGATTTGATATTATTTCAGCCAGCCCAGATGCGCTAATTGAAACTCGCGGCGAGCTATCTACCATCACCGACAGTGAAGGTTCTCATACCAGTACAGAGGATCCATTTACTTTGGTACAGCAGTTACTGGCGCCAATGCTCGACATAGACTCTGGGATGTCAGTTCATCCATTTGTCGGCGGCGTTATGGGTTATTTTGGTTATGACCTCGGTCGGCGTCTAGTGGATATTCCCGATCGCACCAAGACTGTTGCCGATCTGCCCGACATGCGCGTTGGCCGCTATTTGTGGAGTCTAGTGATTAATCATTCGACTCAGCAGAGCCAGCTTATCTTTCATGAGCTATGTCCCTCAGCACTTATGCAGGAAGTTATTCAGCGGCTGGAAAGTCTGGATACCGAAGCCTCGGAGCCAAACTTTAGCCTGACCAGCCCCTTCAATCCCACGCTTTCTCCCGATCAATACAGCCAGTCGATTGCCAGCATTAAAGACTATATTGCCAGCGGCGACTGTTACCAGACCAATTTTACCCAGCACTTTTCTGCAGGCTACAAAGGTGATCTTTGGCCTGCTTATTTAGCACTGCGTGAAGCGGCGCCCTCGCCCTATTCTGCGTTCTGGCAATGGCAGGACAAAGCTCTTCTGAGCATCTCACCTGAGCGCTTTTTAAAATGTTCCTTGGGCAATGTTGAAACCAAACCCATTAAGGGAACATTACTGCGCGGCAAGACGGTAGAAGAAGATCAAGACAATGCGGTCAAGCTACTTAACAGCGATAAAGATCGCGCTGAAAACCTGATGATTGTCGATTTGCTGCGCAACGACCTGGGCAAAAATTGTGAGCCCGGCAGTATTCGCGTCCCCAAACTTTTCGCCCTCGAAAGCTTTCCCAATGTGCACCATTTAGTGAGCACCGTGACCGGTGTTTTAGCCGAGGGTAGCGGCCCGATTGATTTGCTGAGAGGTTGTTTTCCAGGAGGATCAATTACCGGTGCACCCAAGAAACGGGCCATGGAAATTATCGAGGAACTAGAGCCCGTTAAGCGCTCGGTGTATTGCGGCAGCATCGGCTATATAAGTGCCACAGGTCGCATGGATACCAATATAGCCATTCGCACAGTGGTCGCAGATGGCACGACACTGCATTGCTGGGGCGGCGGAGGCATTGTTGCAGACTCCGAGGCCGATAGTGAATATCAGGAGTCCATTAACAAGATACAGCTATTGCTGGATACCTTGGAAAACCATACTTAAGCAGCGTAAGCCTTAGCCACTTCTTCGGCAATAATCTCAATGCCCTGCTTTACGGTACTGCCATCCTGGGCATAAGACACCCGAATACATTCTTGCTGATGCTGCCAGCCCGTATCCATTCCCGGGAAGAAGTTATGCCCAGGCACTACCAGCACACCGCGCTCTTTAAGCCGTTGATAGAGCTCTTGGCTGGTGATTGGCAGACCTTCAAACCACAACCATAAAAAGATCGCGCCCTCTGGGCTATGAATGCGGTAGGGTAAACTCCCTAACTCCGCTCTAAACCAATCGACCGCCTGCTGAGCGCGCTGCCTGTAAAATGGCTTAACCAAATCATTACTCAGCGTTAGTATTTCCCTGCTACTAAACAACTCTCGCGCAATAGTTGGACCTAGATTGCCGCAGGCCAAATTGACTACCGTATTGGCGTTACTGTAACCCTGAACAATATCTTCCCGCGCCACAATAATACCTGTGCGCACACCCGGAAGGCCCAGCTTGGAAAGACTCAGCACCAGAATAGTATTTTCATTCCAATGGGGTTTGGCGTCATTAAATATAATCCCTGGGAATGGCAAGCCATAGGCGCCATCGATAATAAGTGGAATATCTGCGGCCAGAGCAATCTCATCGAGATGCTCAATTTCACTGTCGGTCAGCACGTTACCCGTGGGATTGGTGGGCCTTGAAACACACAGAGCACCCGCCTGCTCTGTCACCTCGAGCTTGGAGAAATCCACATGGTATTTAAATAGATTGTTGTCCATCAATTCAATTTCAGGACGGGTAGCCGTAAAGAAATCTCGGGTTAGGCCTATGTCACCGTAACCAATATATTCTGGCGCTAATGGTAGGTGAATAGAATGATGACTGCCATCGGGCATGGCCCCGGCAAGCATATTGTAGAGTATAAAAAATGCTGACTGGCTGCCATTGGATATGGCGATGTTGCGCTCAGAGAGATCCCAGCCAAACTCTTTTTTCAATAGGCCGGCAATCTGTTCACGAAAGATTTTATCACCCTGGGGGGACTGGTAGATGCCCATCAGGCTATGGAGTTGCGCGGGGTCAGCGAGCACTGTTTCTAGGCGGGCCTTAAAGATTGCCTCAGCCTCAGGAATACGCCCTGGATTACCGCCGCCCATAAAGATCATGTCGGGGTTTTCGTTTAGCGCAGTGCCGAGATCATCCATCAACTCAACAATGCCTGTGGGGGCGCAAAACTTAGAGCCAAACTGCGATAATTTCAAAACATACTCCTGTAATTATTTTTCCATATATCTAAATGTAAAATTCACTCTAGGTTGTTCTAGGCCAATGACCTTAGCTAACCTATGCTGCCAATGGTCCTGTATTCCTGCGCCCATGAGTAACAGTGATCCGTGGGGCAAGCTAACCGACAGTCGCTCTTTGGTCTGATTGTGCCGGAGCTGAAAAACACGTTCAGCGCCCAGACTTAGGCTCGCCACTAAAGGCTCTACCCCGAGTTCCGGTTCATCATCCGCATGCCAGTCGACACTGTCTCGACCATGGCGGTAATAGTTAACCAGTGCCCTGTTAAAGGGATGGCCGGTAACCTGCTCTACCGCCACTCTCACTGAATCCATCCAATCAGGAAATGCTAGAGCCTGCAGACGAATACCCGAGTAAGTGTAGCTGGTATCTGGCGCACCGAACCAATTTTGTAAGCGCGGCACAGGAATGCGCCTACCGGCGATATTGATCATATCTTCACGCCAGGGGGTTTTAGCAATGGCAGTGGCAAGAAGTTTGTCGGCCTGTTGGCCATCCAGCCAGTTGGGCCAAAATATAATCTCCGATTTACGCTCATCGGTTAGCCCCACGGGAATAACTTGCTGGTCAAATAGGTCCATTAACTGGGGCCCATTGAATTAAACACCGTAGAGTCTTGGTTCTATTTCGAGGGCGACTCCAAACTTGGCAGACACTGCATCTTGAATTTCTGAGGCCAAAGCAAGTAACTGCGCGCCTGTGCCGCCGTAATTCACCAGCACTAGTGCCTGATGTTCATGGACTCCCACCTCTCCCCGTCGCTGGCCACGAAAACCGCACTGATCAATTAACCAGGCCGCTGGAATCTTATAGGTGCCGTCTGCCTGGGGGTAACGAGGTGATTGACTGCCATTACTCTCTAGTCGATCAAGCCCAGACTCAGTCACTAGCGGATTCTTGAAAAAGCTACCTGCATTTGGCAACGTCCCAGGATCTGGAAGCTTTTGCTGCCGGATGCGGCAGACTGTCTCGCTAATCAGCTCGGGGGTCGGCGTTCTGTCGCCAACGGCATCAGCCAACGCGGGATACTGAATCTGTGCCATAGGTTGAGTGGATAATCGCAGACAGACATGGGTGATCAGGAAGCGGTCTTTGAAGGCCTGCTTAAATATGCTGTCACGATAACCAAAGTCACATTGTTTGTTGTCTAGCTCGATTAACTCGCCGGTGCTAATCTCGACGGCCTGCAGGGAGACGAACAGGTCGCAAAGTTCGACGCCATACGCGCCAATATTTTGAATCGGTGCTGCACCCATATTACCGGGAATTAATGACAGATTTTCGAGACCATACCAGCCATTTTGCAAACAGTACTGAACCATTTCGTGCCAATTCTCACCGGCGGCAAAGGTCACTTCAACCTGATTGTCAGCGACAGGCTTGCTGCTGATCCCTTTAAGGTCAAGATGCAGCACGAGACCCTGGATATCGCCGGCTATCACCATATTACTGCCACCGCCCATCGGCGTTATGGGCAGGTCTTTGTCCGCAGCAAAGGCTAAAGCCTGCTGTATTTGGCTGATATCGGTTACTGAGCAGAAATATTCTGCATAGGCCGGCAGAGCTAAACTATTTAAGCCTTGCAGAGAAGCATTTTGTTTAATCTCAAGGATTTTCAAAGCGGCGGCAGCTCAAGACTATCATTCAGCTCAGGGCTGTTGCCCCGGATATGCGCGAGTAGACCAGCAGAAGCTTCTTCCACCAGATCGAGCACCAGTGCAAAGCCGTTTTCGCCGCCATAGTAGGGATCGGGAACCTCGGTCTGTTCATTCTGCTGGGAGTAGTCAAGAAATAGCCCTAGCTGACCGTTATAGCCTTCTGGACGCATACCATGGAGGTTGCTGAGATTGTCACTGTCCATGGCAATAATATAATCAAACTGATTAAAGTCTTCGGCCTCTACTAGGCGTGATCGCAGCTCAGACATATCGTAACCGCGCTCAGCGGCGACGGCGCTGGTGCGTTGATCTGGTGCATGACCCAGATGCCAATCGCCAGTGCCTGCACTGTCGACAATAATCTGCTGGGACAAACCTTCAGAATCTACCATAGATTGAAAAACCGCATGAGCAGTGGGAGAGCGACAGATATTGCCCAGACAGACAAACAGCACGGAAATTTTATTCATTTCGACTTAAAACCTACACTGATTAAATTTAAAGTTAACTATAACAATATATTTCTAACTAATTGTTTTGTATCGAATTAATTATATTAATTGCTGCCTGCAAATCTTCTTCAGTATCTATGCCCGCCGACACAGGCTCTACCGCATCAGCCACATGGATACCGACACCATTCCATATAAATCGCAACTGTTCTAAGGATTCTGCCTGCTCTAAAGGCGCAACGGACCAGGTCACAAAGCTATTGAGCTGGGCCACTCGGTAGCCATAAATACCTATATGACGGCGCGCTAAATCTAGTTCTGGCATTGACGTCTGACTCGCCTGAAAGTGATCTCGGGGCCAGGGCACAGGTGCGCGGCTAAAATAACAGGCCATACCCTGCTTGTCAGATACCACCTTTACCGCATTGGGATTCAGAAAATCCGCAACCGTTTCAATAGGCTCGCAAAGAGTAGAAACACCAGCCTGCGGGTTTTGGGCAAGATTTTCTGCAACCTGATTAATCACTGCCGGCGGAATCAATGGTTCATCACCCTGGACATTAATTACCAGCTGCTGATCCGTGAGACCGAGCTCCTGCGCGACTTCCTGCAGACGATCTGTGCCTGACACATGATCAGCTCTGGTCATGCACACCTGAGCCCCAAATGCCTGAGCGGCCTGTTCAATACGACTGTCATCGGTGGCTATAACCACTCGAGCAGCATCACTCTTAAGGGCCTGCTGCCACACACGTTGAATCATCGACAGACCGGCAATATCTCGCAACGGTTTCCCGGGCAACCGCGTGGACGCATAGCGTGCTGGGATAATGACGATAAAGCTACTCATAGGTCTCTCTTTGAATTTTTTTGGCTCGCAAGTGAAAGCTGTTCGGCAAAGGATTTCTTGTCGACTGGCAGCCCTGCAGCGCCATTCGAAAGCCCTGCAGCGCCAATCAGACTATCAACAAACTCGAGCGGTAGGTTCATTTCAACCTCAAGCACCCAGAGGTTGTCAGGAATTATATCGGTATATTTTACCGCGTCTTTGGCGGTGATGATAACCGGCAGACTATCGTCAAAACTAAGATTGTGCAGATGCAGCTGCTGATGATCATCCATGCTGGTTAAATCAACGTCTAAGCCCAGGCTTCGCAATGTCCCAGCAAAGGCTTCTGGGTTACCTATAGCCGCTACCGCATGCACTGAGGAGGACTCAGCCCATTCAGAGGCAGCCACTGTTTTATCATTTGATAGATTTTGAAATACACTAGGCTGCAAGCTTATTTGCTGCGCTTTCACTCCAGCATCTAAGGCCACATTCTCAGCAGTTCTGGGGTCTCCCTTGAGTTCTCCATTAAGAAGTACAAAGTCCACCTGCTGAAGACGCTGAGGGGATTCCCGCAGGGGGCCTGCAGGCAAGCAGCGCCGATTACCCAATCCTCGAGCACCATCAACAACAGCTATTTCGATGTCTCTATGCAATCGATAATGCTGGAGGCCATCATCGCTGAGCACCAAATCGCAAGAATGATTAGCGAGCAAATAGTTAACTGCGGCAACTCTGTCTGGATCAACCACCACAGGGCAATCGCAGGACTGCGCAATTAATAAGGGCTCATCGCCACATTGGGCCGCACTTACGCCTTCAACAACGTCTAGTGGATAGCTATCTGCCTTGCCACCAAAGCCACGACTCACCACGCCAATGTTGTAGCCGCGCATGCTGAGTGCCTTAACTATGGCAATAATTAAGGGAGTTTTACCACTGCCGCCCACCGAGATATTGCCGATAATTACCACCGGCGAACTGAAGGAATGCCCCTGATGTTTTGACTGCAATCGGCTGCGACGCACGCTGGTAAGTAGTCTGAATAACCAGGAAAAAGGTATAAGAAATACCAGCCACCAGCTGTTGCTATACCAGGCTCTGGTTAGATGCTGCTCTGCACTCGCCAAGCTCAGCCCGCCCCTGGCTCGTTAAACTGATTGTGGTACAGCTGGGAGTAACGGCCCGCCGCTGCCAGCAATTCTTTGTGGCTGCCCTGCTCAACAATACAGCCGTTTTCCATCACCAATATACGGTCTGCTTTCTCAACCGTGCTCAGGCGATGAGCAATAACAAAGCTCGTGCGGCCTTTCATTAATTCTTCTAGGGCCGCCTGAATATGGCGCTCGGAATCTGTATCCAGAGCGGAGGTGGCCTCATCTAAAATAAGTACAGGTGCGTTTTTTAACACCGCGCGAGCAATAGCTATACGCTGTCGCTGACCACCCGAAAGCATCACACCATCGTCACCAATATGAGTCTGATAGCCCTCGGAAAGGTTTTCAATAAACTCATGGGCATGGGCAATTCTTGCCGCGGCCACTACTTTTTCTGGACTGCAGTCTGCTAACTCGCCGTAGGCAATATTATTAAAAATCGTGTCATTAAACAGAGTCACATTTTGACTGACGATGGCGATATGTCTGCGTAAATTGGCCAAGGCAAAATCATTAACATCCACGCCATCCAGTAAAATATTACCTTCGCCATGATTATAAAAACGTGGAATTAAACTTACCAGCGAGGTTTTACCACTGCCGGAGGAACCCACTAGAGCAATGGTTTCGCCAGGGCTAACGTTAAAGTTAATATCTTTTAACACTGGCCGATCAGCACTGCCATAGGTGAAATTGATATCCTTAAATTCAAATTTACCGACGACAGTATCCTGTTCAACATCGCCAGCATCTAACTCTTCTTCGGCATCGATAATGTCGAAAATAGACTCCGCTGCGGCAATGCCCTTTTGAATGTCGCTGTTCACTTCCGTGAGCTGCCGAATAGGTTTGATCAACATGCCCGAGGCGACAAGGAAGGTAATAAAGCTGCCGGTGGTCATGGTCTCAAGAATGGCCGGATTAAGCATAAAGCCAGTAATAGCACCAAAGGCCAGCGACACAATAAGCATCACAAGGGGATTACTAATACCTTCCGTGAGGGACATCTTCATATTCTGGCGGCGATTGCTGTGACTTGCGACATTGATACGAGCACGCTCCGCATCCATCCCACCAAACATCCTTACCTCTTGGTAGCCACTCACGGCTTCCTGAGTAACATGAGTCACATCGCCCATGGCCGACTGAATACGCTTACTGATTAGCCTAAAACGTTTGCTAACAATGCTCACCAATATGGCAATAAACGGCATTACCGCAATAAAAAATAAGGTTAACTTCCAGTTCACATAAAACAGGTAGCTCATCAGGCCAATCACCAAGCTGCCCTGTTGCAACAATGTTTTAACTGCTTTGGTGCCCGCCTGAGTGACCTGCTGAACATTGAAAGTCACCACGGAAACCAGATGCCCCGACATTGATCGATCAAAGAAGCGGAAGGGTAAGAGCAGGTATTTTTCAAAGATATCTAGACGCAGAGCATGGACAAGATAGTTAGATACATAAGCCAACCCGTAGCTGCCGATCAAATAGCCAAACCCGCGAATCATACTCACCACAACTAGGAACAATGGGATCACTAACCAGCGATATTCATCCAGGGAATCACCAAACAGCGAGTTGGCAAAGAATGCGGTAAGACCCGTACTGGGCAGACTATTCTCGGAAGCAGAGCCGGTGAGCATGCCCACTGTGTCGGTGATATAGCCGAGCAGGTCGACAAAGGCCACTTCGGCTGCCGAGTGCATCACCAAACCGAATATACTGACGGCAAATGCGGCCCAGTAGCGAGCCACATAACTCATTAACCGGGCGTAGGTTTTAGCGCCGCTTGACGCAGAATCCTGGGACATATTTTATTGCTCTTGTGTTTGCTGCGTGGCGATATTTAGTCGGCTAAAACCCAGCTGCCCAGCTGCATCCATCGCAATAACAACGGCTTGATGACTGGCTTGAGCGTCAGCGGTAATAATGAGCGGCATCTCTACATTGCCCCCAGAGGCATCTTTTAAGGCCGCCATAATGGTCTTGATCTCACGATTTATCAAATTTTGCCCATTGACCGCATAGTTACCCTCTGCATTGACTAGCAACTCGAGAGTCTGCGCGGTCTCTTCGGCGGGTTCGCCATTGGCTTCCGGCAGAGTAATTAGCAATCGAGTTTCTTTAGTAAAGGTGGTGGTAACCATAAAAAATATCAACAGTAAAAACACCACATCAATCAGCGGAGTGAGGTTAATACCGTTGTCTTGTTTTGATTTACGCCGAAACTTCACGCTACTAAGCCTGTTTAAATAGGTCGCTGTGCATAGCATCAACCAGCTTGGTCGCCTGCCCTTCTAACTGCACAACTAATGACTCAACATGACGCTCAAAATAGCGATGCAAGACCATCGCAGGAATCGCCACCGTCAGGCCAGCTGCCGTGGTAATCAGCGCCTGAGAGATACCTCCGGCCAATTCAGCAGCATTGCCCGTGCCAAACAGCATGATATCCGCGAATACCTGAATCATACCCAACACAGTGCCCAGTAATCCCAGCAATGGAGTGGTATTGGCAATGGTACCCAGAATAGTTAGAAATCGCTCGAGTTGGTGAATTACCTGCCCCGCCGCCTCTTCGATGCTGTCTTTCATCACATCGCGGCCATGGCCTGAATTGCTGATGCCTGAGGCGAGAATATAACCAAGGGGAGAAGAGTCCCGAAGGGTTTTGAGTCGATCACCACTGAGTTCTTTATTGCGCAACTGCTGCCAGACCTGTGCCAGCTGGCCAGCGGGAATAATACGCTCAGATTTAAGGGTGATAAATCGCTCGATAGAAATGGCGACAATCACAATCGAGCAGAATAAAATCGGCCACATCAACCAGCCGCCAGAAACAAAAATTTGATACACAGAGATGCCTAATTAATCCGTTAAAATCCCAGCAACTCTACCACAAACCCTGACAATGCTGTATCGGCAAATAGCCCTCTCAACGCCACCAGCGATCAGGACGACGGGTTCTTGTGGGCCCTACCTTCAGCACGCCCTGCTGATTCCACACAAAACTAATCGCGCCCTGCTCAGAGGTTAGCCACAGCTGGCTCTTAACAGAGCGGTAGCGATCCACGACAGCGCTATGAGGATGCCCAAACTGATGGCGATATCCGCTAGAGAAAACCACATGAGCGGGTCGCACTCGATCGACAAAACCCTGAGTGGATGAGGTTTGACTGCCGTGATGGGGAGCCAACAGCACGGTTACTGGGGTTAAAGGGAGTTTAGATAAGGGACTGCGCTGCAAATGGGCTTCCACCGAATGTTCAATATCTCCTGGCAGCAGGATAGCTTGGTCTCGCCAGCTAATCAGTAAGACGCAGGAGCTGTTGTTACCTTCGATCGCACTAGACGGGCTGGGAGATAATATTTCAAAGGAAACCCTGTCGACACCCTCCCCCCATTGCCATCGCTGTCCCGAAACGCAGCGTCGATAGTTTTTGGCAACGAAGCCGGGACCCACAAGAACATCCTCAACCTCGAGCGATGCCAGCAGCGAGTCGACGCCACCGGCATGATCACCATCTTCATGACTGACCACTAAAAGGTCAATCTGACTCCGACCACGACGCCAAAGATAGGGGGCAACAATGCCGCTTCCCGCGCTAAAGCGCTCGCCATAGTTAGGCCCACTGTCGTAGACCAACGTTTTATCCGGCGTTTCAAGTACAAGCGCTAGCCCCTGCCCTACATCAAGCACAGTAAGCCGCAGTGGTGACTGAGGTTTTGAGCATGTCAGCACAGCTAACAGAGGTAGCAGCAACAGCCAGCGTCCAGCCAATACGTTAGGCAACAGCCCTCTGGGCAGCAAAAGCCCTATCACTGCCAGCAATGCAGCCGTAAACCCCCAGGTATCAAAAGCCATAGGGGCATGAACAAAGCCAACGGAGACCGGTAACCAGTCAACAAATAGCCACAGTGGTGCGACCGAATAATCCGCCCATTGCCACAGTCGGCTTGCACCTTCAGGCCACGCCGCCTGAAGGGCTATTCCCATTAACGACAGGGGAATAGTGACAAAGGATATCCAGGGTACAGCCACGAGGTTCACCAAAGGGGCAAGCCAGGAGCCCCGGCCCATAAAGAATAATAATGGAATGGCCATCCCTGCTAAAAGAGCAAGCTGAGCTGAGCAGAGTCGCCACAGAGAAAAATTGGACTTTGCCGTGGAGCTCTCAGTTTTAGACAACCAAGGCGTAAACCACCACAGTAAAAGGCCCACAGCTACAAAGGACAACCAAAATCCCGCACTCAGTATCGCAAGAGGCTGGGTAATCGCAATTAGCGTCAATGCCCAGACCATACAGGTAAACGGCTCTACACGACGAAATAGCAGCTTACTGAGCATAACCACCAGCACTGCAATTAATGCGCGCTGAGTAGACAGTGAAAATCCAGCCAGCAGGCTGTAACCCAGAGCGGCGAATAGCGCCATAAATGGCCCCGAGCAGCGCCCAACGAAATTCACCATCTGAGGTAACCGACGATGCAATGGCAACAGCAGTCGCCCCAATCCTGCCCCCAGCCAGAAACCCATGGTAGCCACTAACCCTATATGCAGGCCAGAGATTACCAACAGATGGACAATACCAAGGCGAGCCAGATCATCCCACTGCGCACTAATTTGCTGTTTATCACCAATACTCAGTGCAACCACAACCGCGCCCCCCAGTTCTGAGAGACCGCTACCATTAATAGCCCGCCGAATCTGGTTGCGGTAATTATTGATCGAGTGTCTAGAGTCTTCCAGGCGCAATGCCTTTTTACTCTGGCGAACATAACCGGTTGCGGAATAGTCCTGCTGGACTAGCCAACTCTGATAATCAAAGGCCCCAGGGTTGCGCATCCCTCTTGGCCGCTGCAGACGCCCAATAATCTGCCAGCGCTCTCCTGAGCGCAGCTCTCCACTGACACCCGCCCCGGCGAAGCGATACCAACTTAACAGCACTGATTTAAGCGGCACCTGCTGGCTCGGGTCAGAAAGTAGCTGTGCAGAATCTACAGCCAAGCTAAAGCGGCTGCGCCGATCATTTGTATCGATCAAACTATCGATGGTTCCCGTAATTAAAAAATCCTGCTTATCGAGATGATCGGGGAGCTGGTGGTGCAATTGTCGGTCCGCCATAAATAGCGCCCAGCAGAGTCCCAAACCGAGACAACAGATAATGCAAGCGACAGACTTCTTTCGGCCAGTGAGAAAAATAGCGGAGAGTAATAATGCGACAGCAGTAGCAAGAGCAACGCTAAAAATAACAGCACTGCTAGGCAATCGCGGCCACCAGGCAACGGAGAATATCCCTATGCTTAACGCCAAAAGGTAGCGCATTTGTGGCCCCTGCTTGCACATCATATTGAGACTGGTAAAGTCACAGCCAACAACGCTGATTGAGTCAGTCTAAACAGGCCTGCGGCTTTTAATGGTAACGGTGTCCACAGTTAGATGAAAAACCTGCTAATTATTTATCACAGCCAAAGTGGCAATACCGAAAAACTGGCCCAGGCAGTTTTACATGGCTGCCAGCAGGAAACCGCGGTTAGCACTAAGCTGATAAGCGCCTTTGACGCGCGACTAGAAGACCTAATCTGGGCAGATGGACTGCTTTTTGGCACCCCAGAAAACTTCGGCACCATGAGTGGTGCACTGAAAGACTTTTTTGATCGGACCTATTACCCCGCTGAGCCCTATGAGCTCAACCTGCCCTATGGCATTTTTATTAGTGCTGGCAATGATGGTACCGGCGCGGTGCGAGAGATTGACCGTATTGCCAAAGGCTATCCCCTGCGTAAAATAGCCGAACCCCTCATCGCCAATGGTGACATCAGCTCAGGTCATATTGATGCATCAAAAGATTTTGGCCATGCCATGGCCGCGGGTCTAGCCTTGGGTATTTTTTAATGTTGCCTTACAAATGGAATAACACGTGAGTAGAGGATTAGTATTAACTGGGGGTGGAGCCCGTGCGGCCTATCAGGTTGGCGTACTAAAAGGCATAGCGGCTATTTTACCCAGAACAGTCTACAACCCCTTCCCAATTATCTGTGGTACATCCGCTGGCGCTATTAATGCACTGTCTATTGCCGGGCGCGCTGGGCCCTTTCGGCTTAGAACACGAAAATTGGAAACTATCTGGCACAATTTGCGGGCCTCTGACGTTTACCGCACCGATGCCTTTGGGGTCGCCAAAAATGCCTTCCATATGGCCGCATCAATGCTACACAGTGGTTATGGTATCGGTCGGCCGATATCCCTGCTCGACAACGCGCCTCTCCGTGAGTTGCTGAACAACTATGTGAAGTTTGATTACCTAGAGACGGCCATCGGTAATGGTGAACTAGAAGCCATTGCAATCAGTGCCATGAGCTATGCCTCAGGCCAATCTGTGACATTCTTCCAAGGCCAAGACAGTATCCAGCCATGGAATAGAGCAAGGCGGCGCGGCGAAAAAATTGACCTAACCATCGATCACCTGATGGCGAGCACGGCCATTCCCAGTCTTTTTCCTGCGGTCAAACTAGAGGGAGGCTATTTTGGTGATGGCGCTGTGCGTCAGTTAAAACCCATTAGCCCGGCCCTGCATATGGACGCAAGGCAGCTGTTAATCGTTGGCGTTAGCGACAATGCGACTCATAAGGCGCCTGAGCTGCAACCAGACCATTCCCCTTCAATCGCGCAGATCATGGGCCATATGTTTAACAGCGCCTTTATCGATGCCGTGGAGAGTGATCTGGAAACATTGCGCAGCATCAACCGTCTGGCCTCAGTACTGCCCCAATCTCTCAAAGATAAAAATGGCATCACAGATTTGAATGCCGTAGAGGTGTTGTCTATCTCTCCAAGCCAATCCATTGACCAGATCGCCGAAGAACATATTCACGAACTTCCCCGCTCCCTAAAGCTGTTCCTAAAAATAACCGGAGCAACCGCCCAGGGTGGAGGCACCAGCGCCGCCAGCTATCTCCTCTTTGAACCCGGCTTCTGCCGCAAACTTATCGCCCTAGGCCACCAGGACGCTCTTGATCAAGAAGACGCCATTCGCGAATTTTTCGCCCTCCCTCCAGCAGCCAACTAGATAACAGCCAGCAAAGCCAACGCCCGAATCAACCTCCTTCCGGAGCGAAAGCTGCTCAGGTAACAAAAGCAGCGCCCGTAAAAAAAGGCGGGCCCTTGCAGGCCCGCCTCAGCTCTCCCCCTCTTGTCTTATTATGATCTAACAATAACAAGAGGTATTTCCCAACTTCATTACAAAACTTACAATTGAGACGAGCTAGATAGAAGACCCCTCATAAATTTTTTCAAACGCAAAAAAAAGCGCAAAACCGAAGTTTTGCGCTTTCTTAACTGGAGCGGGAAACGAGGTTCGAACTCGCGACCCCAACCTTGGCAAGGTTGTGCTCTACCACTGAGCTATTCCCGCAGAAGCTTATCCATAAGCAACGTATAAAATGGCGTCCCGTAGGGGAGTCGAACCCCTGTTACCGCCGTGAAAGGGCGGTGTCCTAGGCCTCTAGACGAACGGGACGTGACTGGCTAGGAGGCGCGCATTCTATTGAGCTGCAGTAAGACTGTCAAGCCTAATGGCCTTAAATTTCAGTGCTTTTGCCGTTTTTTTAATTCCGCGTTAAATCCAGTAAAAAAGGAGTCGATCCGACGGGCATTAAAAGCGAAATCCCGGCCCCCCTTAAGGGACCCTGAACGAACATCTATATTTGAGTTCAAGGCGTCTACAGGGGTAATCCTAATCGCGATATCAGATTTGAAAGCGAAATACCTTGTGCTTTGACGCAGATCTATCTGACCCGTCCTGGAATTCCAATTAAGAATCCTCCAGCCGAGCATAGACGCGGTAAAGATCGAAATATGGAATGCATCTCGGCTCGGCAAAGCAACCGACAATGTTTTGATCTCTGGATACCATCTCAGCTGCTGGCTCACAAGATCTTTGGGGTAAACCGCTGAATTATCATGCCTTTCTCGGTTTGCCTCAGCATAGGCGAGCACCGGCGGATTTTGGGTATCGGTACTAATATCATAGAGAGCTGGGGCCATTAGGCCTTCGGGACCCACGGCAAAAAGAAAAAGAAAACTGGGCACCATGCACAGCAGCAGAAGGCCCGTTAGATCAGCGGGTACATTCTCACCAGCAGAATATTTTCGGACGAGCAAGATACACCCAATCAATGCCACCGAGCCGCTTACCCCAACAATAGAGAGCACTAACCATAATTTATATTTGACCTGAGCGAGATCCAGCTGAAAAATAAGCGCCGCTAAAATGGCGATTATCAGAATAGCCTGACCAGCAAAACTAATTAATTTCATCCTCAACACCCAAACAACACAGTATTTTGGCTACAATGCCTATTCACTCAGCCACAACTATACATAATTGCATAATGACTGATATATTACAATCCAACAAACTTAGCGGTGTCTGCTACGAAATTCGCGGTCCCGTGCTGAATCATGCCAACTGGCTTGAGGATCAGGGCCAAAAAATTATCAAGCTGAATATCGGTAATCCAGGTGCCTTTGGTTTTGATGCCCCTGATGAAATCATCCATGATGTAATCCATAACCTCCGTGAAGCTCAGGGCTACAGTCACAGCAAGGGCCTGTTTTCTGCGCGCAAAGCTGTAATGCAGCGCTATCAGGCTCAGGGCATCCAGGGTATTGATGTCGAAGATGTGATCATGGGCAATGGCGTCAGCGAGCTCATTGTTATGGCGATGCAGGCACTCTTAAACCGGGATGATGAGATACTAATCCCCTCCCCTGATTACCCATTGTGGACTGCCGCTGTCACCATGTCTGGTGGTGCCCCCGTGCATTACCATTGCAATGAAGAAGATGAATGGCAGCCGGACGTGGCTGATATTGAATCTAAAATTACCGCCAATACCCGTGGCATTGTGATCATTAATCCCAACAATCCGACCGGTGCCGTTTATTCTGATGCCGTACTAAAACAGATCGTTGCGCTTGCCGAACGCCATAATTTAGTTGTCTTTGCCGACGAGATTTACGACCGCATTTTATACGATGATGCGCTGCATACGCCTCTGGCTAGTCTGGTTAAAGAGGTTCCCTGCCTCACCTTTAATGGCCTATCTAAGACCTATCGTCTGGCAGGGTTTCGCTCTGGCTGGATGCTTATTACCGGCGCCAAGCAGATAGCAAAAAGTTATATTGAAGGGCTTGAAATGCTTGCCTCCATGCGCCTCTGCGCCAATGCACCCGCGATGCTTGCAGTACAGACCGCGCTGGGCGGCTATCAGAGTATTGAAGATTTGATCTTACCCGGTGGGCGACTGCTTGAGCAGCGTGACCTGGCTCACAGATTGGTCACAGACATACCGGGCGTGACCTGCGTCAAGCCACAGTCTGCGATGTATCTCTTTCCAAAGCTTGATTCACAGATGTACCCTATCGCCGATGATGAAGAGATGATGCTGAATCTGTTGAAAGAAGAACGTGTACTGCTGGTTCAGGGTTCTGCCTTTAATCTCAAAGATAAGCAGCATTTCCGCATCGTGTTTTTACCGGATCAGGATCAGCTCAGTGAAGCTATCGGACGCTTTGCCAACTTTTTAGAGCGCATGCGAGCCTGATAAACCATTTTAAGAGACAGTACCAAATTAATAGATGGGCATAGTTATGAGCAACAACAAACCAAACATTAGCAAAGAAAAAGAAGACGATACTGCGGTACCAGATTTCAACGGCGCCGCAATTATTGATGATCAGGGTGTGGAAGTGCCGATTACCGAAGATATGGTGCAAACCGCCTGCAACGAACTGGGCGACTCCTAGCCCTGCCTTTGAACATTAAGTATTAAGATCTAAACCCCAATAGCCTAACGTTACTGTCCTCAGTGGATACAGAATAATAGCTAAATTCTCTTCGCACTGGGTAGCTCTTGCGCAGCTGGTCAAATGCCAGTCCCACAGCCTCAGGGCCAGTAAGATTAGCCAACGCATCACGCATGCGCTGATCATCCTCCGCCACATCATAGCTAGCTAGAATCGCCTCACCTAAAGTATCAAGATCACCCAGAACCTGAAATTCATCCGTAGGTTCATTGCATGACTCACTTTTCTCGCCCAAGAACCTTAGGAAAGCATCAAACACCATCTGAGTGCCATTAGTCTTGCCCTCAAGGCTATAACCCGCAATATGAGGTGTGGCCATCTCCACCAGAGCCATTAGATTGAGGTCTAACTGAGGTTCTGGCTCCCAGACATCCAGTGCAACCTGCAACGGCGCATCGGCCCGTAGATGGGCCAGCAATGCTTTATTGTCGATCACGGTACCACGACCCGCATTCAACAATAGTGCGCCAGGCTTAATCTTGGATAGCACCTCGGAATTAAACATATGATGGGTTGGAAACGCGCCCACTTTGGTGATGGGAGTATGCAGACAAATAATATCGCTGCGACTAATGAGCTCATCGAATGACACAAGATCCGCGTTGGAATCAGCGGCTAGAAATGGATCGTAGACCCGACAGCTGACCCCAAGATCACGAAGTTTTTTATACAGCCTGCCCCCCACATTACCGCAGCCAACAATACCTACGGTTTTACTCTGCCAGTCGGGGACTAATCGGCACATCACAGAGAGATCATATTGCACTACCGCCTCGGCATTACAGCCTGGGGCATGGGCAAAGGTAATATTGGCCGACTGTAAATAATCCGTATCGATATGATCAGTGCCTATGGTTGCCGAGCCAACAAACGTCACCTTAGAATTCTCGAGTAACTGGCGATTGACCTCGGTCACCGACCGAATTAGAAGTACATCGGCATCAGCAACGTCTGCCGCAGTTATCTCACGACCTGGCAGTAAATACACCTGTCCATAGGGCGCAAATAACTCTTGCACCAGTGGCATATTTTGATCGGCAACGATTTTCATAACAGCCCTTATTTAAAAATTCCGCGACTTCAGCACAGCAGCGCGGCTGGCGAAGGCATTGGCAAATCCCATGTCTTCACAGAATATGGCAAAAGCATCCTGGTGAATACCCTGCCAGCCAATAGCGCCCAATGCTGGCGCCTCATCAATCTCGGTCACAATGGTAGCCAACTTGCGAGACAGAAATAGTTGATCGCGATTAGCATCCAGTTTATCGGCGAGCTTTTTAGCGCCGCGAATCGGTAAGTCCTGAAGCTGATCGAGATGCTCCATAATCACATCTACGCTGGCATAGTGACTCAGCAACTGTCTTGCTGTCTTGGCACCAATACCGGGAACACCGCCAATATTGTCACTGCTGTCACCCATAAGGGCTAAATAGTCCGCCATCTGATTACAGCCCAACTCGAGCTGCACTTCCATTTCCTGCTGAGTCTTGGGGTATGACTTACCAAAGTCCCAGTACAGGTCATTGGCTTGAATAATCTGGGTTAGATCTTTGTCGCGGCTAACAATTACCGGCTGAGCATTCTCGAGACGTACCTTGCTGGCAACACCACCAATAAGGTCGTCTGCCTCATAGATATTCGATGCCATTTCCGTGATGCCCATAACTCGACAGAGCTGACGGCAGGCATTTAGCTGGAATGCTAGTGCCTCATCGGGCAAATCCCGATTGGCTTTATAGTCTGGACATAGCTGATGGCGAAAACCGCATTCGAGGCTTTCATCAAAGGCGCAAAATATATGCGCGGGATCTTTCTGTTTGAGAATATCCAATAAGAACGCGGTAAAACCATAGACCGCATGGGTGGAGAACTGGTTTTCTGACGCGCGCCAGTTCTCAGGCAAGGTGAAATAGCTGCGGAATATATAAATGGAGGAGTCTATCAAAAATGCTTGCATGGGCTGGTCTACAGGATATTAGTGAGTTGATAATGAGCAGAATTCGTTACCTCAGCAACCTTAAAGCTCAATGCAAGTCTAGACAAAAATTGGTCGCCACGTGGGGGTAAGCCGCCCTTCTCACTCCAGAGTCTCGCCTGATCCACAACCGCAGCTGCGAAATGATGATTAACCGAGCTGTCCCCTTCAAGATTATCCACACTGAGGCGAAACCCCTGGCCGCAGGCCACTGAAAACATCCACTCAAGTGCCTGTGGCTTTATTTCAGCAGCTTCAAAAACACGCTGCTGCTCTGCCGTGCGCCCGTCTGGGTTATACCAGTAACCAAAGTCTTCGAGCTTGCGCCGCGCCTCACCCGCAATACACCAGTGAGCAATTTCATGGAGCGCGCTGGACAGATAGTCCTCTCGGTAGAACAGCCGATTGCAGCCATGCTCGCCATCAGCGGGTAAATAGACAGGCTCATCGGCACCGCCCAGCAGCTTGGTATTGGTTGCAAGGCCGAACTCTTGTTCAAAAATTGTACTAATTCGTGCCAGCATTTAAGCCCCAAGCAATATAAAACTGAATAGCTAATCTGCTGTCATAAAACATTCAACTCACAGACAACAGCGACTTCAAAAACTGAATTTTACAGTAAAAATAACCGTCTCGGTAAATTGCATATTAAACCGAGATCATCTATGTTTTTAACATATAACACTAATTGTTGTGCTTTAAAGAAAGACAGAGTACTTTATGTAGTGTTAGTGTCTTTTGCTATCAAGCTGGCTTAGGAGATTTATTTATGCCCCATTCGGCGATTGATCATTCCAACGACAATGTGATTGATATCTTCACCCGCAGACCTCTCTCTGAAAATTCCAACACTAATCTAATCCGTATCGCCCCAGAACTCGACGGCCTCGAGATGCTTTACAGTAATGCTGAAAATCCTGACAAGCTGTTCTCGGTGAAAATATTGGCCTGGGGGCTGCGCGTAAATGGTGAAGTTGTGGGGCTGGTGCCTTGGCTCGATGAGCTAGTCGCCTGCGATGAAATTAATGACCCTCTCAATGGCCAGTGGGAAGGCTATTACGATCAGGGTGTCGATGAGTTGTTTTTTGCGGCCCCCCTGCACAAGGTCGTAGAGCTGGAAACTGCGGCTGACTACTACGAGTATCAGTGCGATGCCGACCGGGAAATTATTCAAGAGATACCGGATACCATCGGCACCCATGCGGTGCTATCTACCGATGGCTTTCACAGTATTACCCTAAAAGAAGTGGTTAGCTGGCGCTTGCTAAACGATGGCACCATGGAAGCGATGCTGATCGATGAACTTAAGATGCTGAATACTCCGGTACTGCCCGGGGATGGGTGTCTTTACCCTGCGGATAAAGACGAAGATTTCCGCTACTTCTTCCAGCATCATATCGCCAATAAAATAAAGGCCCAAGATCCAGAGGCCATGGCAGCGATTTCTCTACTCGATGAAAGTTAGGCGACCAGAAGGCCTGAGGGTTAACTCTGCGCCCTTAGCTTGGTCTTAGTCTGGTCTGCCATAGGACATGAGACGCTGGTAACGGCTCTCTAACAGATCGTCCAGAGGAATGGCCTGAAGCTCATCAACCTGCTTAGAAAGGTGCGCTTTCAATGTGTCGGCCATAGTTTCGATATCACGATGGGCACCGCCCATTGGCTCTGGGATGGTCTCGTCGACAATACCCAGCTTCTCAAGGTTATCCGAGGTCACACCCATGGCTTCAGCAGCCTCTGGGGCTTTGTCACTGGTCTTCCAAATAATATTGGCACAGCCTTCCGGCGAGATGACAAAATAGGTGCTGTACTGCAGCATATTAAGTCGATCACCCACACCAATCGCCAGAGCACCACCAGAACTACCTTCGCCAATAACCGTACAGATAATCGGCGTGCGTAATCGTGACATAACCGCCAAATTGCGGGCGATAGCCTCGGAGATATTACGCTCTTCGGAGTCGATACCCGGATAGGCACCAGGGGTATCAATTAATGTAATCACCGGCATTTTAAAACGCTCGGCAGTCTCCATTAGACGGAGCGCCTTGCGGTAACCCTCAGCCTTCGGCATACCAAAGTTACGCATCACCTTGTCGGTAACGCCACGTCCCTTCTCTTCGCCAATCACCATCACTGGCTTGCCATTAAGGCGAGCAACACCACCCACAATAGCGCTGTCATCACCGAAATGACGATCGCCATGCATCTCTTCCCAATCGGTAAAGATGCGCTTGATATAATCCAGGGTATAGGGTCTATGGGGATGACGGGCGACCTGCACAACCTGCCAGGCACTGAGTTTGCTATAGATACTTTCGGTAAGCTTGCGTGATTTGTCGCGCAGCTTAGTCACTTCTTCGGCAATATTCAGATCGTTGTCATTACCTACAAGCTGGAGTTCTTCAATCTTCGCTTCTAGCTCGGCGATGGGCTGTTCAAAGGAGAGATAGTTCAAATTCATGGTGACGAGGATCTCAGGTTGCAATGACTATGGGCTATAAATTTTGGTGTTCTTCGCTGCTAACAGGCTATGTAACAGCCCACAAGCTGGGGGCTATTTTAACATCTTGCGCCGCCACCGCTAGCCTTACCAGCAGATTAATTACACTGTTGGCTTAATGATAGTGCAAGGTTACCGAATTTTTACCAAATTCTTCCCGCAATCGAGAAATTAATTCATCCTTGGGCTGTACCTTCCACTGCTTACCCAAGGTAAGCTGGCCTGCCGCACTGGGCAGTGCGTAATGCACCGTCACCGGACAGTTGCCATCTTTGTAAGCACTCAATGTGTTGTGAAACTTATCCACCCAACCTGCGGGAGAATCCTCGGCACCACCGGACAGGCTCAACTCTAAGCGATTGAGCTTGCTGCAGCGAGCATCGTAAATTGACTGAATCGATTCCGCCACCATCTTCAAACCGCCGGTAAAGCTGTCTTCAGACACATTGCCCTGGACGACAAGCAGCGCATCCTTCACCAGAATCTCTCGGTAGGCATTAAATTTTTCAGCCCAAACAGAGAGTTCGATACGACCACTCTTGTCATCTAAGGTTAAGAAGGCAAAACTTTCGCCACGCTTATTTTTCATAATACGCATGCCGACCACCATTCCCGATACCGCAGAACTCTCTTTGCCCGGCCGCAAATCCACAATACGATTAGACACCATTTGCTTGAGTTCATCTTCGTATTCATCAATGGGATGGCCTGTGAGGTACAGACCTAAAGTGTCCTTCTCACCATTTAAACGATCTTTCACCGACAGAGTACGGGCACCGCTGTAGCTGTTGTAATTAATATCTGAGGCGCTATCGACAATAGAGTCACCAAACAGATCACCCATACCGCTGCTGGTGTTGCGTGCATGCTGTTCAGCCAGTTTTACGGCTTCGTCCATACCGGCTAGCATCACCGCGCGCCGGAAACCAATTTCGCCCTCTGGGCCGATTTCGTCCAGGGCGCCACTGCGAATCATTGCATCCAGTGCGCGTTTGTTCACCTTGCGACCATCAACCCGAGCACAGAAATCAAACATATCCTTAAAGGGGCCGCCCTCAGTTCTGGCGGCAATAATATTTTCTACCGGACCTTCACCCAGCCCCTTAATGGCACCTAGGCCATAGAGCACTCGACCCTGAATATCGACACTGAAGTGGAACTGACCGTTGTTGACATCCGGCGGCAGCAGGTCCAAACCCATGGCGCGGCACTCATCAATAAAGGTCACCACCTTGTCAGTCTTATCCATATCCGAGGAAATGGTCGCGGCCATAAATTCAGCGGGATAATGGGCCTTCAGCCAGCCGGTTTGATAGGCGACCAACGCATAGGCAGCGGAGTGAGATTTGTTAAAACCATAGCCCGCAAATTTTTCCATCAAATCAAAAATATTCGATGCCAGCTCTTTTTCAAACCCCTTATTGATGGCTCCCTGAGTAAATAACTCACGCTGTTTAGCCATCTCATCGGCATTCTTCTTACCCATGGCGCGACGCAGTAAATCTGCGCCGCCGAGCGTGTATCCGCCCATTTCCTGGGCAATCTGCATCACCTGTTCCTGATACAAAATAATGCCGTAGGTAGGTTCCAGAGCGGGTTTTAGGCACTCATGCTGGTACTGAATATGGGGATAGCTAACTTCGGCGCGGCCTTTCTTGCGGTTAATAAAGTCATCGACCATGCCCGACTGCAATGGCCCCGGACGGAACAGCGCCACCAGTGCCACAATATCTTCAAATCTATCCGGGCCGAGTTTTTTGATCAGCTCTTTCATACCCCGAGATTCAAGCTGGAACACTGCGGTGGTTTCTGCCCGCTGCATCATCTTGAAGGTCTCGACATCGTCGAGAGGGATTCTTTCGATATCCAAGGGTTCTTCATCATTGCGGGCGCGACGGCGGTTAATCATGCGCACGGCCCAGTCAATAATGGTTAATGTACGCAAACCCAAAAAGTCGAATTTAACCAGACCGGCCTCTTCAACATCATTTTTATCGTACTGGGTAACCACACCAGCACCGGATTCATCACAGTAGATTGGCGCAAAATCGGTAATAACCGTAGGCGCAATAACCACACCACCCGCATGCTTACCGCAGTTCCGAGACACGCCTTCGAGCTGCAGGGCCATACTCCAAATTTCGCTGGCCTCTTCATCCTGCTCGAGAAACTGTTTTAATTCATCTTCCTGCTCAATAGCTGTAGCAAGCGTCATACCCACTTCAAAGGGGATTAATTTCGAGAGCTTGTCCGCAAGGCCATAGGATTTCCCTTGCACACGCGCCACATCTCGCACGACTGCCTTAGCGGCCATGGTACCGAAGGTGACAATCTGGGATACCGCATCACGACCATATTGCTCGGCCACATAGGCAATCACTCGATCACGCCCCTCCATACAGAAATCAATATCGAAATCTGGCATGGATACCCGTTCAGGATTTAGAAAGCGCTCAAACAGCAAGTCGTATTCGAGGGGGTCAAGATCAGTAATTTTAAGGGCATAGGCCACGAGAGAGCCCGCACCAGAACCACGCCCAGGGCCAACAGGAATCTCATTGTCTTTGGCCCAACGAATAAAATCCATTACGATCAGGAAGTATCCGGGGAATCCCATCTGAATAATAATATCCAGCTCAAACTTCAGGCGAGCTGCATAGAGCGCCTGCTTTTCAGGGAAGTCTTCAGCGTTGCTGTCGAAGAGAAAATCAAGGCGCTTGGCAAGACCTTCCTCAGACTCATTAATAAAGAATTCATTGATGGTCATGCCATCGGGAATGGGGTAATCCGGCAGAAAGTATTCGCCGAGGCGTAGATCTAGGTTACAGCGTTTGGCGATCTCTACGGTGTTTTGCAGGGCTTCGGGAATATCCGAAAACAGCTCCGCCATCTCGTCGGCAGTGCGCAGATATTGTTGTTCGGAATAACGGCGCTCGCGACGGGGATCATCAAGCGCCCGCCCCTCATGGATACAGACCCTGGCTTCATGGGCTTCAAATTCGCCGGCCGCAATAAAGCGCACATCATTGGTGGCCACCACCGGACAGCTAAACTTGCTGGCTAGGTCCACCGCGGCATGGAGATAGTCCTCTTCACCGGGACGCCCGGTGCGCTGGAGTTCCAGATAAAAACGACTTGGAAATAAATCCATATATTCCAATAACAACGCTTCAGCCTCAGCACTGCGGCCCGACACCAGTGCGACACCAATTTCGCCACCACGTCCGCCAGACAGGGCGATTAAGCCCTTACTAAATTCCTGCAGCCAGGAGCGTTTTATGGTGGGCACACCCACACGCTGACCCTGCTGATAGGCTTTAGAGATTAGATTGGTAAGGTTTTTGTAGCCCGTTTGGTCGGCGATCAACAGCACTAGCTGAGTGGGACTGCCCTCTCCATCCTCATCAAGCACCAGAACGTCGGCACCCAGAATAGGTTTTACCCCAGCAGCCTGACTGGCCTTATAAAACTTAATCAGGCCAAAGAAATTATTAAAATCGGTAAGCGCAACGGCGGGCATACCGATTTCGGCCGCTTTTTTTGCCAGTGGTTTGATGCGCACAAGGCCATCTACCAGTGAGTATTCGGAATGTAACCTTAGGTGAACAAACTCATTTTTCATGCTGTAGCGGGCACTTCCATTTACTGGTTCTTGGTTAAATTTACTGGTTCTTTGTTAAATTTACTGGTTCTTTGTTAAAAGGTGCGCAGCATCAGCACCATAATGATTAAAACTGTCTTCCAACAGATCAAACACGGTACCCTCATAAGGGGGAATACTCTCGTCCGACTGCCCTACAGGTTCGATTCTATCGCCCCATTTAATAATACCGGCACCACAGGTAAGGCCTGCGCCAAAGCTTGCTGTCAGTATGGTCATGCCGGGCTTAATCATGCCCGATTCCAGTGCATCACACATAGCCAGCGGTATTGCTGCTGCGGAGGTGTTGGCATATTTATCAATAACCACAACAACCTTTTCCATGGGGAAATTAAGACGCTTAGCCAAGGATTGAATAATACGAACATTGGCCTGATGAGGAATAAACAGATCGATATCCTCAGCCGTCAGGCCCTCAGCTTCGAGTACGTCAGCAATGGCATCGCCCATTCCTTTAACCGCACTTTTAAATATTTCCTGGCCTTCGAAGTTAAGAGAGATAAAGATATCTTGAGTCAGATGCAGCGGAGACATACCCCAACCCGGTAAGTGCAGGCATTCGCGACTATCGGGAACACAGCTCATTTTTCCGGTCAGCAGACCCAGCTCATTTTCCGTTGCCTCAATAACGACAGCACCGGCACCATCCCCAAACAGAAAACACGACTCGCGTTTCTTCCAATCCATAACCAGAGAAATTCGCTCTGATCCTATCACGATGGCCTTCTTAATCGACCCCGCTTTAATCATATCCGTGGCCACGTTAAGACCATAGAGCCAGCTTGTGCAGGCCGAGTTGAGATCGAAGGCGGCCGCTTTTTTAGCACCCAGTTTATTCTTAATATAGCTGGCTGTGTTCGGGCAAATTTCTTCAGGCGTCGTTGAGCCCAAAATCACCAGATCAATATCTTCTGCATCGACACCAGCAGCCGCCAGTGCACGTTCCGCAGCTAACCAACCCATCTCTCCAGTAGAAACATGGGTGTAATGACGCTGGCGAATACCGGAGCGAGAAAATATCCACTCGTCGCTGGTTTCGACTATTTTTGCCATATCATCATTGGTCATAAGAAGTGGCGGCGCGTATTTGCCCCACCCGGTAATCTCTGCGTAATTCAAGCTGTCGGCTCCCGTCAGTTTATTGTTGTTATTCTAAAGAATGTAATGGTTGGCAGACCTTAACTCAAGGCCTTTCTACTGTTTGTAAAAAGGTTTAACTCAGGGCTACTAAAATAGTGGGGATTGCTCTAGCTCGAGCTCATTTCGGACTGGCCCAAAGGTGCGACGATGAATGGGCGATGGCCCAATTCTTTGCAGTGCTTCAAGATGCTGAACGGTGCCATAACCTTTGTTTTTGGCAAAGCCATAACCGGGGTATTTCTTGTCCATCTCTTGCATCTCTGCATCGCGAACAACCTTGGCAATAATCGATGCCGCGCTAATCACCTCAACACGGCCATCACCCTTAACCACAGCTTCACCCTTATATTCCCACTGGGGTAACCGGTTGCCATCAACAGCCACAAAGTCAGGCTGTATTTTCAGGCCCATCACAGCTCGGCGCATAGCCATCATTGTGGCCTGCAATATATTAAAACGATCTATTTCATCCACTGAGGCACGCCCAACACACCAGCACTCGGCGCGGCTGACAATATCTTTATACAAATTTTCCCGCTGCCTAGCCGACAGTGCCTTAGAATCAGCAAGACCTTCAATGCCATGATTGGCAGGTAGAATGACAGCAGCAGTCACTACATCCCACGCCAGCGGGCCCCGCCCGACCTCATCGACGCCAGCCAGACATTTAACACCCCTTGGCGCTTTCCAGGGTTTCAAGAAGCACTGCCGGTATTAACTAATTCGGCGATGGCAGTTGCGGCAATCGCACCAGACTCAACCGCAAGCTGCTGATGCAAGACGTCAAAGGATGTCACCAGCGCCGGACATTTGCTTTGATCTAGGGCATCCAGCACTGCAGGCGCCAGCTCGCTCACCACAGCCTGATCCTGAACCAGCTCGGGCACCAACATCTTGTTGGCCAACAAATTAGGAATAGACACAAAGGGCGTTTTGATAAAAGGCGACAGTAATTTATAGGTTAATGCACCCAGCCTGTAACTCACTACCATAGGCTTTTTCAGCAGCATGGCTTCAAGAGCGGTAGTGCCCGATGCTAAGAGCACGGCATCTGAGGCCTCCATGGCAAGATGAGACTGCTGAAGTAAGAGCTTGATATCCAGCTCAGGTCTTGCTGCCAGAATATCGGTTAGCTGGGCGTAGCGGGCGTCATTGGCCGCGGGAATCACCAGCTGCAATCCGTCTACTGAGGCGAGAACTGCGGAGGCTGTATCGAGAAAGACCTCCGCCATCATATTCACTTCACCGGCGCGACTGCCAGGCATAATACAGAGTACAGGTCGGTCAGTATCAAGTCCTAACTGAAGGCGTGCCCCCTGGATGTCTGGCTGATCACCGAACTGTCCTGCTAGTGGATGGCCAACAAACCGCACGGGCACCTCATGCTGCACATAGAATGCGGCCTCAAAAGGCAGTAGGCAGAGCATCAGATCAACAGACTTCTTGATTTTCTTGATTCGTCCCTGGCGCCAGGCCCACACTGAGGGGCTCACGTAGTGCACGGTTTTAACCCCAGCCTTGCGCAGCCTGAACTCAATGGTGGTATTAAAGTCGGGAGAATCTATACCAACAAACACAGCGGGCTGGTTCTCGGTATAGCGATTGACGATGGCGCGGCGAATGCCGAGAAGTTCAGGCAGGCGCTTTAGGGGTTCAACAAAGCCCATCACCGAAAGGCGCTCCATTTCAAACAGCGATTGAAAACCTTCTGCCTGCATCTTGGGGCCGCCAATGCCTTCAAAAATTGCATTGGGGTAATGTTTTTTAAGGGCCCGAATAAGGTCTGCACCCAAGACATCACCAGAGGCCTCTCCGGCAACCATGGCGAAGACTAGGGTTTGCATATTCATGATTTAGCGGATGATACCGCGAGTAGAATTCTCAACAGAGGCGAGCAGCATAGAGATAATATCGTCATCACCCAAAGCGGCAATTTCCTTGAGGGCTTCATCTAACTGTAAGCCACGACGGTAGAGCAATTTGTATGCTTTGTTGGCCATCGCTATTTGATCAGTACTGAAACCGCGACGCTTTAATCCCTCGCGGTTAATCGTTCTAGGTTCCGCGGGGCTACCAAAGGCGGTTACAAAGGCTGGGACATCATGATAGATCCATGCGGCCGGACCCACAAAACAATGGGGGCCAATATGCACAAACTGATGGACCAATACGTAGCCGGAGAGAATAGTCCAGTCCCCCACATACACATGGCCAGAAATACTGGCGTTATTGACCAGAATACAGTGATTGCCAACAACGCAATCATGGCCAATATGCACATAGGCCATCAGTAGATTGTCACTACCGATAATTGTTTCGCCCTTATCCTGAATCGTACCGCGGTGAATGGTCACACCTTCACGAATGGTATTGTTATCGCCAATAATTAAACGCGTGGGTTCGCCGTTGTACTTGAGATCGGGCGTGGCATCGCCAATCGTCGAGAATTGAAAAATCTTATTGTTGACGCCAATAACTGTCGGCCCGCGAATCACCACATGAGAGGCGATATCGCAGCCATCGCCGATCTGCACATCTGGCCCAACAATGGTCCAGGGTCCAATACTGACGTTTTCGCCAATAACCGCAGACGGGTCAACGATGGCTGTGGGATGAATCACCCCATCGGCTTTTGTCGCATCATTCACGCTAATGACTCTTTGTCTTGATAGGCGCAGAGCAACGTCGCGTCACAGCAAGTTTTGCCGTCGACAGTTGCTGTGGTCCGAAATCGCCATATATTGCGTTTTACCGCCTCTATTTCAGAGGTAAGCATAAGCTGATCTCCCGGGACTACAGGACGCTTAAAACGCACCTTGTCAACGCCGGCAAACAGATACAGCTTACCGTCGTCGGCACTTTCGCCCGTGGTAACAAAGCCCAGGATACCGGACACCTGGGCCATGGCTTCAATCATCATTACCCCAGGAAATATTGGCGCGCCAGGGAAATGGCCATTAAAGACGTCTTCGTTAACGCTGATATTTTTATAGGCCAGAATGCGTTCGCCGGGAATCACTTCCAGTACTCTATCAACCAGTAAAAAAGGATAGCGATGAGGTAACAGCGCCATTATTTCATTTACGTTCATTGTCATTGTTTTAATCTACCACTTATTAGATATTCATAAAAATAAGTCTACGGTTGCTTCTTCTCTAATGCTTTTAAACGTCGTGCCATGCTATCAAGTTGCGGCATACGAGCAGCGTTTTTACGCCATTCCAAACTGGGTAACAACGAGGTTACCGACGAGGAATAGATGCCCGGCTCGGTAATGTTTTTAGTCGCCATGGTTCGCGCCGTTAAGACTACGTTATCGCAAACCGTAATATGACCCACCAGACAGGCCGACCCCGCCAACGTGCAGTTAGCGCCAATCTTGGCGCTTCCCGCCAACCCGGCATAGGCGGCCATCGCAGTATTGTCACCCACTTCCGCGTTGTGCCCTATCTGCACATGGTTATCTATAATCACACCGTTACCAATAATGGTGTTTTCTAAAGCACCACGATCAATGGTAGTGCAGGCACCGATCTCGACATTATTGCCGATCTCAACGCCACCGATCTGATGAATCTTTTGGTAGCCACCGGTACCGTCTGGTGCAAAACCAAAGCCATCTGCACCAATCACTGAACCACTGTGAATGCGCACATGATCACCCATATGAACATCGTGATAGATGCTCACATTGGGAGAAATATGGCAGTTCTCACCCAACACCGAGCGCGCGCCAATAAAGCTATTGGCTTCCACCCGACAGCCAGAGGCCAAAACCGCACCCGCTTCAATAACCACATTGGGCCCAAGGTAGACATCGTCTCTCACCATGGCCGAAGCATGGACAGCGGCAGACCCATGAATACCACAGGCCTGCTGCGGTGCTGGATCAAACCAACCGGATAACTGGGCATAGCCTAGATAGGGGTTCTCGAGAATAAGACAGCTGCCAGAAAAAGTATCAGCCTGAGCCGCGGTTAGTATCACGGCCTCGGCATTGCAATCACTTAATTGGCTTGCGTATTTGGGATTTGACAGAAAGGCAATCTGGCCCTCACTGGCATTTTTTAAGCTGTTGAGTCCGGTTATTCTTGTCTCAGGGCTACCGCGCAACTCAGCATGGAGATGCGCGGCGATTTCACCCAGTGAATAATCTCGACTCATTGAGTTACTTAGTCTTTTGGTTCAGACGGTCAGCAACTTTTGCAGTCAGGTTACTTTCTGGACTGGCGATCATTACTGATTCAGCACGCAGAAGAATAGTTACGCCCTCTTCTGCAACGACTTCCTGAAGTGCCTGCTGTGCGATAGGACCAAGGTCCTGCATGATCTTCTGCTGCAGCTGCTTCTGCTCTGCCTGAATCTTACGACCGGCAAGTTCAGCATCTGCTTTGGCATATTCCATTTTCTTCTGATGCGCAACGGCCTGTTCCTGTGACCAGGTTAGACGTTTGCTTTCAGCTTCTTTAGCCAGTGACTGCAAATCAGCGGCCGACCCTTCGTACTTGGCCTTAAGGCTAACAAAGTCTGCGCCCTGCTCTGCTTGTTTAAGACTTTCCTGAGCGGCATTCGAACCGAAAATTGCACGTGCTATATCTACGACAGCGATTTTTTCTACCGCCACTGCACTCACGGAAAACAAACTAGCCAATACTACTAAAACAAGCGCTTTCTTATTACCCACAATACTTCTCCTGACTATTTAATTATTAAAATTGATTGCCCAACGAGAACTGGAACACTTCAGTCTCATCAAAATCACTAGCATTTAAAGGCTTGGAAATACTAAACGTAATTGGACCAAACCCACTTAACCAAGTCGCCCCTAAACCAACAGAGTAACGCAGTTCTCCAACATCAGGCTTGAAACAGTTGGCCTGATTATCACCACATTTGGTGTTGAATATATTGCCGGCATCAAAAAACAATGATGACTGCACAGAACGCTGATCCTTAATAAATGGCAGCGGAAACAGAATTTCTGCACCAAGCTCAACCTGAACGTTACCGCCGATTGGATCTGGATCATCAAAAAACTGCGTGGTGCAAGGGGGATCGGCCAGATTACAGGGCGTATCCTGAGGCCCTAGGGTGTTTTTCTTAAACCCACGAACGGATCCAAAACCACCGCCATAAAAATTCTTGAAAAACGGCATGCTAGTTGTGCCGCCATAACTTTCACCGTAACCCAGATCAGCTTTGAGCTTTAGGGTCAGCGGGCCATAAAGGCCTCGCAAATATTCATGGTTATAGGTCATTTTGAAATACTCAAGGCCAGACCCAGGCAACGCCAGAGCCAATCCAAAGCGCTGTGACGAACCACGAGTAGCAAACATACCGCGGTTGAGCGTAGACTTTACCCAATTTGCATTAAAGGTAAAGACATCGAATAGATTGCCGTTTTTAGTCACGAAGTCGGTGATCTCAACTGAGTCGAAGGTACCCGTAGATACATCCAGGTTCTCATAACCAAAACCAAAACCTATGCGCTGGATATCGGAAATTGGATAGCTCCAATTAACACTGGCGCCATAGGTATTGGTGGAGAAGCTGGAGATATTAAAATCACCGTAATCAGTTTCTCGAGCAAAGATACTGTAACCAACGCTGACACCATCAATGGTGTAATAGGGTTCGCTATAGCTGAAGTTCAATGAGCTCTGATAGGTGCTTTTATTAATACCCACGCCGACTTGCTTGCCGGTACCTAGGAAATTATTTTCGCTTAGGTTAGCGCCAAGAATAAGACCTGTACCCTGGGCAAAACCGACACTGGCGCCAACTGAGCCTGAAGGCTGCTCTTCAACAGTAAAGACCACATCCAGCTGATCATTGGTTCCTGGCACTGGCACATTCTCTACATTCACTTCCTTAAAGAAGCCAAGTCGTTCAAGACGCACCTTAGAATGGTCAATCAAAGAATTGTTCGCTGAACTGCCTTCCATCTGACGCATCTCTCGACGCAACACAGTATCGGCGGTTTTGGTATTGCCTCGAAACTCAACTCGACGGACATAGGCACGCATACCCGGAGTCACCATAAAGGTAATCTTGGCCGTCTTTTCTTCTTCATCGAGATCTGGGAACCCATTGACCTCGGCAAAGGTATAGCCTTCGATACCGAGTCGGCGAGTAATATATTCACTGGAAGTGGTCATCAACGACTGGGAGAATGTCATGCCTTCCCGCATTAGGATCATGGCTCTGATCTGAGGTTCCGGGATCATCAACTCACCCGCCAATTCGATCTTACCTACCTTATAAACATCACCCTCTTCAATATTAATGGTGATATAGACAGATTCTTTGTTGGGGCTAATAGACACCTGGGTACTCTGCACAGCAAACTTTAGATAGCCACGATCCAGATACCAGGTTTCAAGAGTCTCTAAGTCGCCAGAGAGTTTTTCACGGGCATATTTGTCATCACTCGTGATCCACGACAACCAGCCTGTGGTGTTCTGTTCAAATTCATCCAGCAAGATTTCTTCGCTAAAGTCTTTGTTGCCGACAATATTAATATGGCGAATCTTGGCGACATCGCCTTCTTCAATATCGATGTTGATCGCAACACGGTTGCGCGGCAGCTGCTTTACTTCGGTTTTAACGAGGGCGCCATAGCGACCCTGAGACACATATTGGCGCTGCAGTTCCTGAACCATGCCTTCAAGAATAACCTGACGGAAGATCTGCCCCTCAGCCAATCCATTGTCGCGCAAGGCATCCAATAGCTGATCGGTTTCGATGGCCTTGTTACCCTCGAGATTGATCTCAGTGACCGCTGGACGCTCGGCCAAGCCAATCACCAGCACGCCATTTTCACGGGCCATAATCACATCGGAAAAATAGCCAGTGCGGAATAATGACCGAGTGGCTTCTCGCACCAACGGATCATCGATAAGATCGCCAACAGAGATCGGCAGTGCAGCAAATACTGTCCCCGCAGAGACTCGTTGCAGCCCTTCGATACGAATATCGTCAACCTGAAAAACCTCTGCATACACTTTAGATGCAAAGGTCGAAAGGGCTAAAACGGTAGATAATAGTAGGCCGGTAAACAGACGCGTCATGTGATTAGTTAAATCCGATTGTTAGTTTTAATTAGCGGGTCAAAAAGGCCGCATCACGTCGTTGTAGGTTGCAAATACCATCAACCCCATCAACATGCTGAACCCTACCTTATATCCCACCATCTGAATCCTGTCTGATACGGGAGAACCTTTAATGATCTCAATGAAATAGTACATGAGATGACCGCCATCCAACACGGGAATCGGCAATAGATTCATTACGCCGAGCATTATACTGAGAATAGCGACAAAGCGAATAAAATTGTCGATTCCAGAGGCAGCAGACTCACCTGCCACCTTGGCAATAGTGATCGGGCCACTGAGGTTTTTCGGGCTGAGGTCTCCAACAATGAGCTTGCCGATAGACTTTAGAACAAAGGCACTGCTCTCATAAGTCTCGCGAATACTGCGCGGTATGGCAGTTAAGGCATTGTAGTCGACGTCGCGCATATGCTCTTCGGGGAACTTGCCTGTCGACGACAGCCTCACACCCAGCTGCCCTACCTGCTGTCCATCACGTTCCACCATCTTAGGCACAGCTTCGATAATAAGGGACTTCGAATCCCGCTCAATGTCCAACACCACCATGGACTGGGCACTTCCAGCCACTGTGGCAATAAAGTCATTAACATCGGTGATGATTTCGCCATTGATAGCGACTAGGCGATCGCCTGTGCGCAATCCAGCCAGATAGCCTGATCCGTCTTCAGCAACCCCAGCCAAACTAAGCGCGTCTAATTCAAAGGGTGGCATTACGCCAAGGTCCCGCAGAGGCGACGGCTCTTCGGCTTCACGTAACCAGGCCGACACAGTGACCGGCATTTCATATTCAAGGGTTGAGCCTTCGTAGGTCACCACAAAAGGAATCTCACCACTGGTACCAATAAAATCAAACAGTTTGCGTGAAACGGCACTCCAGGTCGGGGTCGACTGACCTTCGATAGCAATAATCTCCATGCCAGGCTCGAATCCAGCCTGCTCTGCAAGAGAGCCCTCTTTAACCTGGCCCACAACGGGTGCCAGGTCGCGTTCGCCCGCCAAAAAGATCAGCCAAAAGGCCAGAAAGGCGAGCAGGAAGTTTGCAATAGGTCCGGCGGCAACAATGGCGATTCGCTGCCATACAGTTTTGCTGTTAAAGGAAAAGGGGCGATCTTCTTCACTCACATTGCCTTCACGCTCATCAAGCATTTTAACGTAGCCACCCAGAGGTAGCAGCGCCAGCACGAATTCAGTGTCTTGCTTGTCCCGCCATCTCAGCAGCGGCGTACCAAAGCCAATCGAGAAACGCTCGACCTTGACGCCACAGCGCCGGGCTACCCAAAAATGACCAAATTCATGAATAGTGACCAGAATGCCAAGGGCGATAAAGGTGTAAAAAAGTGTCTGAAGTAATGCCATAAATTAAGACTCAATCTCCGCGATATAGGCCGTGCTAAAGGCACGTGCTTTGCTGTCGGACTCTTGGACTGCGTCAAGTGATTCCGGTTCAGTCAATGATAGACCAGATAGGGTCTCACCGACCACCTGTGCAATTTGCGTGAAGCCAATGCGCTGATCCAGAAAAGCCTGCACCGCAACTTCGTTGGCCGCATTTAGAATAGCCGGGGCATCTGCTGCGGCTTGAGCCGCGTCAAAGGCTAGCTGCAAACAAGGGAAAGCCTCAAGATCAGGCTTTTCAAAGTTTAACTGGCCAATCTCAAACAAATTTAAATCAGCTACGCCAGCATCGATACGCTGGGGCCAGGCCAGAGCGTGGGCGATAGGCGTGCGCATGTCTGGATTACCCAGCTGGGCCAGCACAGACCCATCGATATACTGCACTAAGGAGTGAATAATACTCTGGGGATGCACCACTACTTCAATTTGTGCGGGACCCACATCAAACAGCCAGCAAGCTTCTATCAACTCTAGGCCCTTATTCATCAGCGTCGCTGAATCGACGGATATCTTGCGACCCATACTCCAGTTTGGATGGGCACAGGCCTGATCTGGTGTCACTGTACTCATTTCGGACTGAGACCAGCCTCTAAAGGGGCCTCCAGAGGCCGAGAGCAATAACTTACTAATGCCTGCGCTTTGCGCCTGCTCATAATCCTTAGGTAAACATTGGAAAATGGCGTTGTGCTCACTGTCTATGGGCAGTAATACCGAGCCGGATTCTTTAATTGCCTGCATAAACAGGCCGCCGGCCATTACAAGGGACTCTTTATTAGCCAGCAGTATTTTTTTGCCCGCGTTTACGGCGGCCAGAGTGGGTACCAGTCCAGCCGCGCCAACGATGGCAGCCATCACTGTTTCTACGTCATCGGCACTGGCGACCTGACACAGAGCATCAATGCCGTAAAGAACCTCTGTTGTGCAGCCTGCGGCTTGCAACAGCCCTTCTAGCTTAGCTGCAGCGACACTGTCACTGACCACGGCGAATTTCGCCTGGTGCTGCTGGCACTGAAGCGCCAGCTTTTCAATTTGTAGATTGCCGGTTAGGGCATAAACTGAATATTTATCAGGGTGACGCGCGATAACATCAAGGGTGCTAACACCAATTGATCCTGTCGCGCCAAGCAGTGTGATTTGTTGCATAGGTCAGAAAGGACTCGTCAGGGATAGCAGTAGAGCAAACAGCGGTAGCGCCGCCATAATGCCATCGATGCGGTCGAGTAAACCGCCATGTCCGGGCAGCAGCTGACTGCTGTCTTTAACGCCACTTTGACGCTTGATCATGCTTTCGAAAAGGTCGCCCAACACAGAGTAAAGGGCCACTGGGATAATAAGAATAAACAAACTGCTTACCGCGAGCTGCGGAAATACAGCGGCTAACCCAGCAATCAGTAGTAGCTGAAAAAGGATGCCTCCAGCGAAACCCTCCCAGGTTTTTCCGGGGCTGACGATAGGTGCAAGTTTACGTTTGCCAAAGAGATTGCCCGCGATATAACCACCCACATCGGCCAGCGCCACAATAGCGATGCCAAGAACAAGTAACCAACGGCCATATTCGTAATCTAACACCGAGGCCACAGCAGCCCAGGTTGAGGTTAGCAGTAGCAAGCCAAGCAAGCCGAGTATCGGGCGTGCGGACCAGAGAATAGCGCTAGAGGGGTAGCCCTGAATCCATAAAAAGATCACAGCCCATAGGGCAACGGCGGCCAGAGACATCTGCCGAGCACTGTCTTGGTCGAACTCCGTAAACAGCCCCAGAAAATAGCTTGCAGCGGCTAGGGAAAGACCTAACAAAAGCAGATAACCTGCCTTGCCAGCCCCTGAGCCTATCTTCATCAGATTAGTCCATTCCCAGCCAGCAACAATCACTAGCAGTCCTATTACCAGCGAAAACTCCACCGCAGATAGGTTTAATAGCAAGGCTAAAAATGCGACAACAAGAATAACGGCGGTAATAACGCGCTGTTTAAACATGTGCGTCCTGATCTTGGGGCTGTGACGAATCGTCCTCTTCTCGGAGTCCAAAACGACGCTGCCTAGAATAATACTCATCAGCAGCCATCTCTAGCGCCTTGGCGTCAAAGTCAGGCCAGTAGCAGTTGGCAAAATAAAGTTCGCTGTAGGCTAGCTGCCAGAGCAGGAAGTTGCTGATACGCTGTTCTCCGGCCGTGCGAATACAAAGGTCGGGGTCCGGGATACTATCCTGCAGCAAATATTTACCAAAGACTTCTTCATCGATATCTGAGGGGCGTAATCGGCCCATCTGGACTTCGGTCGCCATTTTCTTGGCGGTGTTTGCTATGTCCCAACGGCCACCATAATCCACACAGAGATAGAGCGTCAGATCGCCATTGGCGGTCATGGTCTCGGTATCATTAATAAGGGCTTTGAGCCGATCGCTAAAGTGGCTGCGACTGCCAATAACTTTAAGGCGCACACTGTCATCGCGCAGGGCTTTGGCTTCTTTTTTAAGGTAGGAAGAAAATAACGACATCAGGCCACGCACTTCAAGATCTGGACGCTTCCAATTCTCACTGCTAAATGCAAACAGCGTGATGGTATCTATACCGAGACTTTTGGCCGCGTGAAGGGAATCACGAATACGCTCTACCCCCGCCTCATGGCCGGCAACACCACCGAGTCCGCGCTGTTTAGCCCAACGATTATTGCCATCCATAATAATCGCTACATGTTTCAGCGGATGGGAATTTGCTAAAGGTTCAGATTCAGCCATGAGATTTTATACCGAGGAGATTAAATCTCCATCAGATCCTTTTCTTTAACAGCCAACGCTTCGTCTACACGCGCAATAAAGCTATTAGTGATTTTTTGGATATCATCCTGTGCTTTACGCTCTTCATCTTCACTGATATCTTTTTCTTTCAGCAGATCTTTAACGACTGAAAGCACATCCCGACGAATATTGCGCACAGAGACTCGAGCACCCTCGGCCTCAGCTTTAGCCTGCTTGCCATAGATTTTACGCGTCTCTTCAGTGAGCGCGGGCAGAGGAATACGAATAACCGTACCGGCGCTAGACGGGTTTAGGCCCAGGTCAGATTTCATAATGGCTTTTTCAAGAGCCGGCACCAGAGATCGCTCCCAGGGTGTTACCGACAATGTGCGAGAATCTTCAATAACAATTGAAGCCGCCTGAGAAATAGGTGTGTCAATTCCGTAATAGTCCACGGAGATACCGTCCAGTAAACTCGGGTGAGCACGGCCAGTACGGATTTTATTAAATGCATTGCCCAACGCATCGAGTGATTTGGACATACGTGTTTCTGCATCTTTCTTTAGATCATCAATCATGTGTTTCTCCCTTATCCTTCCTCAATCAGCGTGCCTTCATCGCCGCCAACTACAAGATTAAGTAATGCTCCCTGCTTTGACATACGGAACACTCTAAGCGGCATATTGTGCTCACGACAGAGACAGATAGCAGTCAGGTCCATTACAGTTAGCTTCTTATCCAACACCTGATCATAGGTCAGGTGCGTATAGAGTTCTGCATCGGGCTTCAACATTGGATCTGCTGAATAGACGCCATCAACCTTAGTCGCCTTCAGCACCACATTGGCATCAATTTCAATGCCGCGCAGACAGGCTGCGGAATCAGTGGTAAAGAAAGGGTTGCCAGTACCGGCGGCGAAGATTACCACGTCACCATCTTTAAGATAGCGAATAGCGCGCCGACGATCGTAGTGCTCAACAACACCGCTCATGGGTATTGCCGACATAACATGGGAGGAAATATTCGTGCGTTCTAGAGCGTCACGCATGGCCAGTGCATTCATCACTGTGGCCAACATACCCATATGGTCGCCAGTAACACGATCCATACCGGCCGCGTTTAGCGCCGCCCCACGAAACAGATTACCGCCACCAATAACGAGGCCAACCTGGACGCCAATGCCCACTAATTGGCCTATCTCGAGGGCCATACGGTCGAGAACTTTGGGATCAATTCCAAAGCCCTCTGCACCCATCAGCTCCTCACCACTGAGCTTGAGAAGGATACGTTTGTACTTTTTCTCTCTACCGGCGGCTGGCATATCTGCTCCTATTATTTATTACTCGCTAGCACCTGCTACCTGAGCAGCAACTTCTGCAGCGAAATCAACTTCTGCAACTTCAATACCCTCGCCCACTTCAAAGCGAACAAAGGAAACAACTTCAGCACCAGCGGCAGCAACAAGCTTGCCTACAGTGGTATCTGGGTCCTTAACAAATGGCTGATCAACAAGGCTGCTCTCTTTCAAGAACTTGTTAACACGACCTTCAACCATCTTAGCAGCGATCTCTGGTGGCTTGCCGCTCTCAATAGCCTGCGCCGTATAAATAGCGCGCTCAGCTTCAATAACATCAGCTGGCATTTGATCGGAGCTTACTACTGCAGGGTTAACTGCTGCAACATGCATAGCAACTTCTTTAGCTAGCTCTTCGGTACCGCCAGAAAGGCCAACAACAACTGCAATGCGGTTATTACTGTGTACATAGCCGCCAACAACGGGGGCTTCAACACTACCAGCACGACGGGCAGAGATGTTTTCACCAATTTTCTGTACCAATGATTCGCGAGCAGACTCTAGTCCGCCAGCCATCAATACAGCAATATCAGTTTGCTTGGCCGTAAAGCCAGCATCCATTACTGCGTTTGCAAAGCCCTTAAAGCCCTCATCACGCGCAGCGAAATCGGTCTCACTATTAACTTCTAAGACCATGCCGTAGGCACCATCAGTTTTTACCATCACGATTCCATCTGCCGCAGTACGGCCCGCTTTCTTGGCAGCTTTCATACCGCTAGACTTGCGTAACTCTTCAATCGCTTTGTCGATATCAGCACCGGACTCAGCCAGTGCTCTTTTACATTCCATCATGCCTAGACCAGTGCGGTCTCGCAGCTCCTTCACTAAAGATGCTGTTACCTGTGACATTGTAAACCTCTCTTCAAACATTAATTCAGTTGGAAAAAAGGGGGCTACGGCCCCCTTTTACTCTATTACCTGTACTTAAAACTACTCGGCAGCTGCAGCCTTAGGTGCTTCAGGAGCATCTTTAGGCGCTTCTTCAGCAGCCTTAGGAGCCTCTTCAGCAGCTTCAACAGCAGGCGCGGCAGCTTCGACAGCAGGTGCAGCTTCAGCAACTTGCTCAACAAATTCATCTTTCTTATTGACCGCTGCAGACTGTGCCTTACCTTCAAGAACAGAGTCAGCAATTGACGCAGCATAAAGCTTAATCGCGCGAATTGAATCGTCGTTACCTGGGATAATGTAGTCGACGCCATCTGGATCGCTGTTAGTATCAACGATGCCAACAACTGGAATACCCAGCTTGTTTGCTTCATTGATAGCGATGCGCTCGTGATCAACATCAACTACGAACAGAATATCAGGCAGACCGTTCATATCTTTGATACCACCGATAGAATTTTCTAGCTTGGCTTTCATACGCGTGCGAGTAAGTACTTCTTTTTTACCCAGCTTATCAAAAGTACCATCAGCTTCCTGAGTTTCCAGATCGCGGAAACGACGGATAGAAGCACGGATAGTTTTATAGTTAGTAAGCATGCCGCCCAACCAGCGATGGCTGACATAAGGCATGCCGCAGCGCTCTGCTTGCTCTTTTACGATTTTTTGTGCAGCACGCTTGGTGCCAACAAAAAGAATTTGATTACCTTTAGCTGCTTCAACACGCAAAATTTCTAATGCTTCGTTGAAGGCTGGCACAGTGTGCTCAAGGTTGATGACATGAACTTTGTTACGTGAACCAAAGATAAACTTGCTCATCTTAGGGTTCCAGAAGCGGGTTTGGTGGCCGAAATGCACACCAGCCTGCAACATATCGCGCATACTGACAATAGACATAAGATTTCCTCTTGGGGTTAAGCCTCCACATCCCCCAATGATCAACCAATATAAGCATGTTAATTTGCCGCTTAAAAGGCACCCAGAACATCGTGTCGGAATGTGTGTGTCGTTTAGTTTCAAAAAACCGTTGCAAGGACATCCCTACAACGGCGCGCTTTATACCATATAGGGCAGGCCAGATAAAGCAAAACCGCAGATAAAACCCCACTAGTTTGACCCTAGTTATTCTGCTGCAAAGCAAGGACTGGCGGTTGTTAGCCGTTAATTGCGCAGAATAACCCTAGATAGGCCTTTAAATATCCGTCCAGCACTCCCTCATTGGACAATTGATGCGTACAATACCTGCATAATCAAGCCCCATAGGAACCATCATGACCGTAGAGCTAAGAACCCCAGAGCAGATTGTCAAAATGCGTGAGGCAGGCCGCCTGGCCGCCGAGATTCTGGAACTTATCGGTGAATATGTAGTGCCCGGCGTCACCACTGAAGAACTGGACCGCATCTGTCACGACCATATCGTTAATGTGCAGAAAGCCATTCCAGCCTGTCTCGGTTATCGTGGCTTCCCCAAGTCTGTCTGCACCTCGGTTAATCATGTGGTCTGTCACGGTATTCCCAGTGACAAGAAAATCCTCAAAAATGGCGACATCGTCAATATCGACGTGACCGTCATCAAAGACGGCTGGTACGGCGACACCAGTAAAATGTACTGCGTTGGTAACGTCGCCACCCATGCCGAGCGCCTTATTAAGGTTTCTCAGGAATGTATGTACAAAGCCATCGAGATCGTGCGCCCCGGCATTCGTCTCGGCGATATTGGCCATGTTATCCAAACCCATGCTGAAGCTAACTACTATTCAGTGGTCCGTGATTACTGCGGCCATGGTATAGGCCCAGAATTCCATCAGGAGCCGCAGATACTCCACTACGGCAAACCGGGCACTGGTATGGAGTTGAAAGAAGGTATGTCTTTCACCATCGAACCTATGATCAATGCCGGCAAGTACACCACCAAATTAAAGCGTGATGGCTGGACCGTAGAGACCTCAGATGGCCGCCTCTCCTCCCAGTGGGAACACACCATGGTCGTTACCAGCACCGGCGTTGAAGTACTGACCGCCAGACAAGAAGAATCTTTTTAGAAAGTAAAATCCTATGGCATTTGAAAGTTCAATCGCGCAGTTAAATGCGCCACTCTTTTTTGATCAGAAACGTTTTGTAAAAGATATTGCAGAGGGCGATGCCATCAGTATCTTTCGCAACGCCCTGGCCGCAGCTCAGAACCATTTCAACAACCGCTTTCATGAAGGGGAAGAGGTTCATACCCTGGTCAATGAGTCGGCGCGCTTTGCCGATCTAATTCTGCACCATGCTTGGAACCGTTTTGAATGGGACAGTGATATAAGCCTAATTGCCGTCGGTGGCTATGGTCGCGGCGAGCTGCATCCCCATTCGGATATTGATCTACTGATTCTAATGCGTCGCGATCGCCCGCAGAAATACCGCCAAAACATAGAGCAGTTTTTGACCTTTTTATGGGATATTCAGCTAAAAATTGGTCATAGCGTGCGCTCCTTATCCCAGTGCGTCGACGAAGCCAAAGGCGATATCACCATCGCCACCAATCTGATGGAAACCCGCCTGATCTGTGGCAATAGCAATCTGCGTGATGCCATGCTCAAGAAAACAGGCCCCAACAAAATATGGTCGTCAGCTAATTTCTATCGCGGCAAAATTGACGAGCAGAGTGCCCGCCATCGCAAACATGACGACACCGAATATAATCTCGAGCCCAATATTAAAGAAGCCCCCGGTGGCCTCCGTGATATTCAGCTGATTAACTGGACCGCCAAGCGTCACTTTCAATTGCACCGCCGCTCACAGCTTGTCCATGCCGGATTTTTGTCCGATGAGGAATATCTCACCCTGCGTCGCGATGAAGAGTTTTTATGGAAGGTTCGCTATGGTCTGCATCTAATCGCTGAACGCCCAGAAGAACGCCTGCTGTTTGATTACCAGCGCAAACTTGCGACCCTATTTGGTTATACCGACAGTCCAGGTAGGCTGGCTGTTGAGAAATTTATGCAGCGCTACTACCAGGTAGTTATCTCCATTCGTGAACTCACCGATGTACTGCTCCAATACCTCGACGAAGTAATCTATCGCAAAGATAAAACCAAAGTTGAGACCGTTATTAACGAGCGGTTTTTAGTGCGGGATAACTTTTTAGATACCGTCCACGAGTCCGTATTTGTTGACCACCCCTCTGCCCTTCTTGAGCTATTTGTCCTGCTCGGTGAAAACGCACATATCGAAGGCATTCGCGCCTCAGCCATTCGTCAAATCAGACTGCATAGAAATCTTATTGACGACGACTTTAGAGCTAATACAGTCAATCGCGAATTATTTATGCGCCTACTGAGGGCGCCTAATAAGTTATCTATACAGCTCGGACGCATGAATCGCTACGGCATTCTCGGCGGCTACCTGCCCGAGTTTGGCAAGATTGTGGGTCAGACTCAGCATGACTTATTTCATATTTACCCAGTCGACGTACACACCTTGCAGGTGGTCAGAAACCTGCGCAATTTTGGGCACCCAGAGAGTGAGGAAGAATTTCCTGTAGCCGCCAGCATCTTTAAAAGCCTCGACAAACCAGAGCTAATTATTATCGCCGCGCTGTATCACGACATTGCCAAAGGTCGCGGCGGTGATCACTCGCTGCTGGGTTCTGCCGACATCGCCGACTTTGCCAGCCGTCATGGCCTGCAGTCACGGGAAGTAAAACTGCTGCAATGGTTAGTTGAAAATCATCTGCTGATGTCCACCGTATCCCAGCGTGAAGACACCTCAGACCCAGATGTTATCTATAAGTTTGCCGCCCACGTGGGTGATCTGAAGCATCTGGAGCACCTCTACCTGCTTACCGTCGCCGACATTAACGCCACCAATCCAAGACTATGGACAGATTGGAAAGGCTCGTTGATGCACAATCTGTATTTCGAAACCAAGCATGCATTGCAGGGTGGCCTAGGCCTGCCAGACGAAAAAGCCGACTGGGTAAAGGACGCAAAAAATGCCGCCTTACGCCTGCTCACAGAACAGAAAATCAGCGAAGCGCAGGCACTTAGGGTTTGGAACGGCGTCGATGAAGAATTCTTTCTTCGCGAAGAAGCCAGCGATGTCGCCACGTTTACCAAAGCAATTATTGCCAATACCGATGACAATGCGCCAGTACTTTTATTATGCGATGTGGGTGGCGAGTTTCCCGTGGCCACACAGATATTTGTCCATGCCAAAGATCGACAAAATATCTTTTCTATTACCGCTGCCGTTCTCGATAAACTGCATCTCAATATTCAAGATGCGCGCCTGCATACCACCCATGACAACCGCGCCTTTGATGTGTTTTATGTACTTGACGATGAGGGCCACCCAGTGGGTGACAAGCCGCAGCTGTGTAACAGCATTATTGAGGCCCTGCGCGAGGGAATCCTCGACCCAAGTTCTGTGAGTTTCGATGTACAGCGTCGCACTACCCGCCAGTTAAAAAACTTCGCTGTTGAAACCGTGGCATCACTGCGCAATGATCCCGAGACAAACACCACGGTGCTTGAAGTAATCACGCCGGATCGCCCAGGGTTATTAGCCCACCTGGCCAGTATATTCTTGCGTTATGGCTTGAATCTCTACAATGCCAAAATTACAACATTGGGCGAGCGGGTTGAAGATACATTTTATGTGACGGACTACAACCATGAGCCGTTAACCGACCTTGAATTCAGTGCCAAGATTCAAGAAACCATCTGTGTCGAACTCGACAAACGTAATCTAGACGATGCTCAGGGTTCAGAATTACAACAAATTGATGTTTGGAAATAGGCCCTATGAACGCTAATTTAAAAGACCTACACCCCTACCCGTTTGAGCGCCTTAATCAGCTGAAAGCGGGCATAGTGCCACCCGCACATCTCAGCCATATAGCCCTGTCGATTGGCGAACCCAAGCACCCATCGCCAGAATTTGTAAAGCAGGTGATGCGCGATTCCGTGGATAAATTGGCCCAGTACCCAACCACCAAAGGCGGCCTTGAACTGCGCCAGTCGATAGCCAGCTGGCTAACCAGGCGCTTTAAACTCGATGCTGTAGACCCTGAACAGCTGGTACTGCCGGTGACGGGGACCAGAGAAGCCCTATTTGCCTTCACCCAAGCAGTTATCAACAACGACGCCGAAAGCCCTGTCGTCGTGTCACCCAACCCGTTTTATCAAATCTATGAAGGCGCGGCGATCCTGGCGGGTGCCGAGCCCTATTATCTCGACTGCATACCAGACCAGGGCTTTATCCCCGACTTAAGCAGCGTGCCTGAATCTGTATGGCAGCGCTGCCAGCTATTGCAAATCTGTACCCCAGGTAATCCGACAGGGGCTGTTATGTCCATTGCGCAAATGCAGGAAGCAATCGCATTGGCAGATAAATACGACTTTATAATCGCCAGTGACGAGTGTTATTCCGAAGTCTATTTCGACGAACAGACCCCACCTTTTGGTTTATTAGAAGCCTGCCAGCGGATGGGCCGCAATGACTATGATCGCTGTGTGGTGTTTCACAGCCTGTCTAAACGCTCTAATTTACCCGGCCTGCGCTCAGGCTTTATTGCCGGCGACGCGGCCATTCTTAAAGACTTTCTTAGCTACCGTACCTACCACGGCTGCGCTATGTCTCTGCCCGTCCAAGAGGCCTCTATCGCAGCCTGGGGCGATGAACAGCATGTGATTGAAAACCGTACTCTGTACCGTGAAAAGTTCGCGCTGGTCACCGATATCCTGCGGGATGTACTAACCTTCCCAGAACCTCAGGCAAGTTTTTATCTGTGGCCAAAAACCCCCATAGACGACCGCGACTTTGCCCAGGGCCTGTTTGCCCAGCAAAATGTGACGCTTCTACCCGGACAGTATCTGTCGCGTGAATCAGCCACCGGCAATCCGGGTTCCCACAGAGTTCGCATGGCCTTGGTTGCACCCACAGAGGACTGTGTCGAGGCCGCCATGCGCATCAAACAGTATGTGCAGAGCCTGGGTAAATAAACCGCTCGCTATGCTAAAAAAGGACTCACTATGCTAAAAAAGGAAAGAGCAGCATTTATTCTAAAAAGGCTCAATACGCTTTATCCAGAGACCCCTGTGCCTCTGGATCATCGTAATAATTTCGAACTGTTAGTCGCAGTGTTGCTCAGCGCCCAGTGCACAGATATCCGGGTTAATCAGGTGACCCCAGCGCTATTTGCCCAAGCAGACAACCCCTTCGACATGCAGCATGTGCCTCTAGATACCATCTATAAAATAGTCCGCCCCTGTGGTCTAGCCCCCCAAAAATCCAGTGCTATCTCAAAGCTGTCAAAGATTCTGGTCGATCAATACGACGGCGAAGTACCGGATGATTGGAAAGCCCTAGAATCACTGCCAGGGGTCGGCCATAAAACGGCTGGCGTCGTCATGTCCCAGGGATTTGGACACCCAGCATTTCCTGTCGACACCCACATTCATCGTCTGGCCCAGCGCTGGGGCCTTACCAAGGGTAAGAATGTCACCAAGACCGAAGCTGATTTAAAAAAACTATTCCCTCGGGAAGAGTGGAATGCCCTGCATCTGCAAATAATATTTTATGGCCGTGAATTCTGCTCCGCCCATGGCTGTGATGGCCGCGTATGTGATATTTGCACCACCTGCTATCCGAATCGTAAAAACCCATTTATCGCCCATAAGCCATAGCTCTTTTGCTATGCTAGCGCCCTAAATCAAGGAAGGTAAAAACGTGACTACTCTGTACGGCATCAAAAACTGCGACACTATCAAAAAAGCCCGTAAATGGCTGGCCGACAACGGTATTGAATATACTTTTCACGATGTTCGGACCGATGGCATAGACGGTGCAACAATCGAAAAGTGGATTGAGCAGACCGACTGGGAAACTGTGCTCAACCGTCGCGGGACTACCTGGCGTAAGTTAGATAGCAACGTCCAAGAAGCCACCAATCGAGACACGGTCACTGCCCTACTTCTTGAGCAGCCAGCCATGATCAAGCGACCTGTTTTAGATGTCGACGGCGCGATCACCATCGGCTTTAAAGTCGATCAATACCAAACAATTTTAACCAATCTTAAAGAGTAAACCCATGAGTAATTTGTACAGTTTCGCAATTGGTGTCGGCAGCAAAAATAGCCGCGGTGAATGGCTGGAAGTGTTTTATCCAGCACCCCTATTAAATCCAGAGCAAGGGCTCAGCGATATTGTGGCAGTTAGCCTCGGCCTAACCAGTGGCGAGATTGAACCCAGCAGCGAACAGCTTGCCGCCTTGCAGTCCGCACTTAAGCACAATGGTTACTCCGATATGGCCAAGACCGTTGAGCAGCTTATTGCCTCAAGCCGTCCAGTGGTTGCTGTGTTGCTTCCTGAAAATACACCACCGACTACGGTTCCCCAGGGCTATCTAAAACTGCACCTGCTGTCCCATCGATTGGTCAAGCCCCACGGCACCGATCTAACCGGTATCTTTGGCACATTAAAGAATGTTGCCTGGACCAATGTTGGTGCGATTGATATCGAAGAATTACCCGAGCGTTTATTGCAGGCCCGTATGGCAGGCCAACCATTGAGCGTCGACTGCGTGGATAAATTTCCCAAGATGGTCGACTACATTGTGCCCTCAGGTATTCGAATTGCAGACACCTCAAGAGTCCGTCTGGGCGCCTATGTCGGCGAAGGCACCACGGTAATGCACGAGGGTTTCATTAACTTTAATGCCGGCTGTGAAGGCCCCAACATGATTGAAGGCCGCATCTCTGCGGGTGTTTACTGCGGTGCGGGTACCGACGTGGGTGGTGGTGCTTCAATTATGGGCACTTTATCCGGTGGCGGCAGCATGGTTATTTCCATGGGCGAAAAATGCCTGCTGGGGGCAAACGCAGGACTGGGGATCCCCCTCGGCGATCGCTGCACCTTAGAAGCCGGTCTTTATATTACTGCGGGTACTGTAGTGACTATGCTAGATGATCAAAAACAGGTCAGTGGCAAGCTCAAAGCCCGTGACCTAGCGGGTAAAAGCGATCTTCTTTTTCGCCGCAACTCAGTCACCGGCACAGTTGAATGCCTGACTAATAAAAGCGCTGTAGAGCTCAACTCAGAGCTCCACAGCTCTAATTAATTGACTTAAGCGCCCAATAAACTCTGTCCGCAAACCCGTACGGTATTACCATTAATACCGGCGGCTTGCGGGCTGACAAAGAACCCTATCACCTCAGCCACATCCACCGGTAAACCGCCCTGACTCAACGACGAAAGTCTGCGGCCCATCTGCCTTGTCACAAAGGGAATAGCCGCCGTCATCTGGGTCTCAATAAAGCCCGGCGCCACCGCATTAATCGTGATACCTCGCTTGCCACAGGGTACTGCTAGACTATCGACCATGCCAATCACCGCTGATTTAGAGAATCCATAGTTGGTCTGGCCAACGTTGCCCGCGATACCGCTTATGGAAGCCACACCAACAATCTTGCCACCATTATCAAGCAGCTCAGTGGCCAGCAGCGCCTCATTAATTCTCTGGGCGGCCCCTAGATTGACCTGCATCAGTAGCTCCCACTGCACAGGTGTCATGCGGCTAAGCATCTTATCTCTGGTAATACCGGCATTGTGAATAATACTGTGAAGCCCTCTGCCCTGATTCTGGCAAAATGTAACCAGGGTGTCAGCGGCACCCTCGCCAGTGATATCCAAAGGCAAACTAAGGCCCTTAATATCCGCCATGGCTGCCTTTAGTTCTGTCTCTGCCTGGGGAACGTCGATACCAATAACAGTGGCACCATCACGGGCTAAAACCTGGCTAATCGCCAAACCAATACCACGGGCAGCACCAGTTACCACAACCGACTTACCCTCTAAGGGGCGCGTCCAATCCGCCTCGAATGAAGTAACAGGCTTACTGGCATAAAGTACCTGAGCATTCATAAAGGTCGAGCCTGCCGACAGCAGGAATCGCAACGGTGCTTCTATGGCAGTTTTTCCGCCCTTATCAATATATAACAAGTTAGCCGTGGCGCTTTTGCGCCCAATCTCTTTGGCCACAGATTTAACAAAGCCAACCAGACCGCGCTGTAAGGTCGCGTGACCAGTATCCTTAAGCGCCCCTGGCTTGTGACCAATCACAATCACTCGCCCACATTGGGCCAAGGCGCTCAGATGACGATTAAAAAACTTATAGAGCTGAGTGCTCTGCTCCGCAGTGCTAATGCCTGAGGCATCAAACACCAGGCTAACCTTACCTGGGCCCTCACCGCTCGCCATAGTCACCGGCGTCTCTGCCAAAATCGAATCTATAGCCTTCGTAAAAGAAGCGCCCTCGCTGGTACCCAACAAAACATGGCCGCTGAGCTTATGGGGGTTGTTACTGTCTTCGCGAACGAGGCGCACTGGCGTTGGCAGCCCCAGCCCATCAAAAAGTGTTTTAGTGATATTGGCGTTGGCGAGTTCCAGATAGCGGTCAGTCATAGTTGGGTCCTTGAGGTTGGATTGGCGTCTTATGCCTAATGTCGTAACAGAGGCCGCGAAGTTTACCCCCTGACTCTACAAGACCATTGGCCGAGATGCCAATCTACAAAAACCACCAGCCAATGTCCGGGCCAGTTAGATTGGCTATTGTGGATTCATTAATGTACTAAAAGTTTTTATGGGCAATAATGCCCACCTTTTATATGGGAAACATTGTTATGAGCCAGATACGTAGAGTTGCCATTATTGGCGGAGACCGAATTCCATTTATGCGCAGCAATACTGACTACAGCTATGCCAGTAACATGGAAATGCTGTCGGCCACATTACAGGGCCTAGTCAAGCGCTTTGATCTCGATGGTGAGCGTCTGGGCGAGGTGGCGGCCGGTGCTGTAATGAAACATTCTCGCGACTTTAACCTGGCACGAGAAGCCACATTAAACTCAGGTCTAGCACTGGAAACTCCAGCTTATGATGTGCAACAAGCCTGCGGTACTGGCCTAGAAGCTGCAATTTTGGTGGCCAATAAAATTGCGTTGGGTCAGATCGATGCAGGCATCGCGGCGGGTACCGATACCGCCAGCGACGCGCCAATAGCGCTCAATGAAAACTATCGCCGCATGATACTGGACCTGAATCGAGCTAAAACCACAGGTCAGCGTTTGAAGACTTTGCTGCGCTTTCGTCCCAGCTTTATTCTTCCTTCACTGCCACAAAACGCAGAACCTCGCACAGGCCTGTCCATGGGTCAGCACTGTGAGCTAATGGTCAAACAATGGGGCATTACCCGAGAAGCTCAGGATGAACTCACTTGGAAGAGCCATCAGAATCTACTAAAAGCCTACGATGAAGGATTCTTTGAAGACCTGATCAGCCCCTTTAATGGCGTGGAACGGGACGGCATCATGCGCGATACGCCCCTAGAAAAACTGGCCAAATTAAAGCCCGCTTTCGATCGCGAGAACGGCTCATTAACAGCCGCTAACTCCACCACATTAACCGATGGCGCTGCCTCGGTTTTATTGGCCAGTGAAGAATGGGCCACCGCCCGCAACTTACCGGTAATGGCTTACCTAACCTTTAGCGAAGTCGCTGCCGTTGATTTTTACTCTCAGGGCGACAAGAGCGAAGGTCTGCTAATGGCACCTGCCTACGCAGTACCACGCATGCTAAAACGCGCGGGAATCAGCCTCCAGGATTTTGACTTCTATGAACTTCACGAAGCCTTTGCTGCTCAGGCCCTCTGCACCATGAAGGCCTGGGAAGATGAAGATTTCTGCAAGCAAAAGCTCGGTTTGAATAAGGCACTAGGCAGTATCGATCGCACCAAATTAAATGTAAAAGGCTCCAGTGTGGCCACGGGTCATCCTTTTGCCGCAACCGGGCCAAGAATTATTGCGACATTGGCAAAAACATTGGAACAAAAAGGGGACGGCAGAGGTCTTATTTCTATCTGCGCTGCTGGTGGCCAAGGAGTCACCGCTATTATCGAGAGGTAAAGCCAGCATTAAGGCTGCGTATAGACACTCTTTCTCCCCCTCAGGGCCTTACTGTTTTTTCGTAAGGTCCTTTTTTTTCGCTCTGATTTTTAACCGCCGACGCTATAAGCCAACCAGAACAAAAAGCAGCCCAGCCGCGCTCGCTGCAATCAAGGCATAGGGCAATTGACTCAATGCGTGTTCCATTACCCCAGTGCCAGTGCTCTGGGCCACCAACACGGTGGAATCACTATAGAAGCAGGCATGGCTGCCAAAGGCGCTGGCAGACAGCAACGCGCCGATCATTATCGGCGTGGGCACACCCATGCTTGCCGCGAGGGGCATAACAATGGGAATAGCGATCGCAAACACACCCCAGGAAGAACCCGTCGCGAAGGCCACCATCGCCATGGTAATAAAGGCGATCAATGGCAGCATAAGCGGTGACATCAATGGGGTAACCCCATCAATTACGTACTGCGGTAAACCAAGCTGATCATTGACCGCCTTAAACATAAAGGCCGACACAACCACCGCCAGCGGTGGCAACATGATTTTGAAGCCATCCATCACTGCGTCCATTGCCCCTTTAAAAGGCAACAGGCCCTGAAAAACCATAAAGGGTACAGTGATCGCTAGCGTGACTATGACGCCTTTCAGCAGATCAATATCGAAATACCAGGAGAAGCCGATCAGCGATAATAGCGGCAGTAAAAAAGTCCAAATATTAGAATCGCTCTTAGATTGCGAGACATTACTTTCAGAGCTAATACCACCCTTTTCACCCGCATCAAACTCAACCACTTTTTCCAGCGACAATGTGCCCTGCTGAGCCATGGATTCGGCATGTTTCATCGGCCCCAGTAGAGGGAATCGACCTGTAGCCACCAGAGGTACCAGCAACACAGCTATCCAGGCATAAAACATATAGGGAATACCTGAGATATACATGCGCATGCCCTCGCCTGCTGCGGCACTTCCAGTGTCTTCTAGCACAGCGGCAAAATAGACGGCCCAAGTAGAGATGGGAACAATCACGCAGGTAGGTGCAGCAGTGGAATCCACGACATAGGAGAGCATTGAGCGGGAGACTTTAAAGCGATCGGTAACCTTCTTCATCGAGGACCCAATCGCGATGGCATTCAGGTAATCATCAATAAAAACCGCCATGCCCAAAAACCAGGTGACAAGCAGTGACTTGTTACGGGTGTCTGCTCGCGCGGCCATACTGTTAGCAAACGACGTGGCTGCGCCGGTTCGGATCAGCAGCATAATCAAGCTGCCCATCAGGCCGCAGACCATAATTACCCAGCCGATGGTTTCATCCATCATAATTTCAAGACTGAGATCTGCCATACCACCAATGACCGTGGCTGGATTAATCAGCAGTAACCCAGCAATAACACCAGACAGCAGCGCAAAAATAGGACGATGAGTGAGTACTGCAATGCTGATAACAACAACGGTGGGTATTAGGCTTAGGGCTCCGAAACTGTCCACTGGCTACCTCTTTTTTATAATGGGCTGTTAGAAATATTGCCATGACAGTAGCACAAACTTAAGTCCATAACCCTACCCCAGAGTGGTGTCTAGAATGGTATATATGGCAGCGCTTACACTCACGCTTTCGCCGCATTGGCAGCAATCAAATCCACAAAGTTTGGTAACAGCGCATCGGGCAAGGTATGGCCCATACCCTCAAACCGCTCTAACTGCGCATGAGCAATATGCTTAGCAGTATCTATACCGCCACTTACTGGTACCAGTACATCCTGGTTGCCATGGATAATAAGTACCGGCGCAGTAATAGTTTTGAGCAACTTCCCCCGGCCTGGCGCTGTGCGAATAGCCGCAATCTGGCGCATATAACCCGCAGGGTTACTTGAGCGTTTGTACTCTGCCTTAATTAGGGATCGTACATCCTCATCGGACATAGGATAAGCAGGACTGCCAATCATCTGCCAAATCTCAGCAGCGTTATCTAGCGCCGTGCGCTCCTTGGTTACCGGTTTGACCATACTGGACATCACTTTAAGCGTCGCCAATCCCTTACCCCGTTCACCGCTGGTAGACATAATGGAGGTTAGAGACAGAATTCTATCCGGATACTTTACCGTGACCAGCTGACTGATCATGCCCCCCATCGACATGCCCACAACATGCGCCTGCTTAATATTTAATGCGTCCAACACACCCACAGTATCGGCGGCCATATCATCTAAGCTGTAGGGAGCCGTGACAGGAACGCCCAAATAATACTTAAGCAGCAGCCGAAGAAATGTCGGTGCCTTAACCCCCTCCATTTTATCGGTGAGACCAATATCCCGATTATCAAAGCGAATGACCCGAAAGCCCTTAGCCACCAGTAGCTCACAGAAAGCGACTGGCCAGCGCACCAGCTGATTGTAGAGACCCGCCACCAGCAGTATTGCCGGATCAGCGGGATCGCCAAATTCTTCGTAAGCCATGCGCAGGCCATTGGACTGGAGGTATTGAGTTGGATCTTTTTTCACAGGATTACTCATCTATTATTTTTAGGGCTACTTAAAAATTAGTCACGCAACTCTCTGCGCAAAATCTTTCCTACGGGCGATTTGGGTAGATCATCAGAGAACACTACAACCTTAGGCACCTTATAGGCCGTCAACTGCTCGCGACAGAAGACCTTCATCTCATCTTCAGTTAAATCTGGATTGGTTGATACCACAAACAACTTAACCGCTTCACCGGTTTTATCATCCTTCATACCCACCACTGCACATTCAATAATGTCCGGATGGCTGTAAACCACATCTTCAATTTCGTTGGGGTAAACGTTAAAGCCAGAGACTAGAACCATATCTTTAATACGGTCGACAATGCTCAAGAAACCATCAGCGCCCATCACACCCACATCACCGGTACGGAACCAACCTTCAGCATCAATCGCCTCTGCAGTGGCCTCTGGGCGCTGCCAATAACCTTGCATAATTTGCGCACCGCGAACACAGATTTCACCGCGCTCGTCATCGCCGACGCTGGCCCCTGTATCATCAACCAGCTTAATCTCTTGGGCAATCATGCTCTTGCCTACAGTGCCAAGGCGTCTATTAGCTGGGCTATTGCAGGTCAGTACCGCCGCCGTTTCCGATAGGCCATAGCCTTCAAAAATCTTTGAGCCAGTGCGCTCATACCACTCATCGGCAATCTCTTTAACCAGTGCCGTTCCGCCAGCGATAATACCTTTTACTGCCGAGAAATCGATCTTGTCAAAGTCCGGGTGACTCATCAGCCCTTGCAGCAATGTATTCACACTGGCCATGCTAGTAAATTTATACTGTCGCATCAGTGCCACTAAGGCATCTGCATCCCTCGGATCCGGCACCAACACCGACAAGCTGCCAGCAATAAAGCCGCCGATGATATTCATAGTAAAGCCAAACACATGGTAGAGCGGCATCGGAGCGATCAAAATTTCATCGTCATCGCTCTCCTCAAAAACACTTAGCTTGGACATGCGTCTTCCGGCGAAAACATTACCATGACTTAACATCGCACCCTTAGACGGGCCGGTGGTACCGCCTGTGTATTGCAACACTGCTAAATCATCCATGCTCATGGTGACCTCAGGCATAACCAAGTCGGCGCCCAATGCCAATGCATCGGGCAAGGTTACTAGGTTGGGCAGCGTTGACTGTGGTAGCGGTTGCGCCTGCAACATATCCATGGCATGGGTCACAATCACAGTTTCGATACCCGTGTCCGGTACCACCTGTTCGGTAACCGGCAGTAAGTCACTCAGTACGACCAGTGCCTTGACGCCAGAATCATTAAACTGGTGTAACTGCTCACGGGCGGTGTACATCGGATTGGTATTAACCACGGTTAAACCAATACGCAGCGCACCCCAAACCGCTATCGGAAACTGATTTATATTAGGTAGCTGAATCGCAATACGATCACCACGAACTAAGCCGCAACACTCAGACAAAAAGGCACCGAATTTTCGACTATAGCCTTCGATATCAGCATAGGACAATGTTTGCCCCAAGCAATGAAATGCTGGCCTTGCTGAAAACTCAGCACAGGATTGATCAAAGGCATCCACCAAACTGGTATAGCCTTCGATATTGAGTTCGATTAATTTTTGTTGTGCAAAAGAAAGCTTTGTAGAAGAAAGTGTTGTAGACATATCGAGTCTATTCCTATTTTTTATTATTATTTTATAATTCGTTAACCTAACAGCTCGAACTAAATCAGACTGCTATCTTATTGCCCTAGAAATACCTTTGGAGCTTTTCATTAGCGCTTTTCATTAGCTCTTTTCATTCGCGTTTCAATAACATTCATGCTGTGCCCAATGTTTACGGAAGAACAATATTAAAGTTGTCATTCGACTCTCCCAACAGCGAGAAAAACTTGATAAGTTTTAATGCACTGCCCTCCACCTCTAAGTCATCGGAGGTCAATAGATCAGCAATACCTATCTGCTTCATCAGAATTTGAAAGAACAGTTCACGGGTAAGAACAACGCTGGCATCGGCACTTCTATCATAGGGCAATTCAGAATAGTGCATTACTGAGTTTCTAATCGTCAGAACAAAATTCTGATCAAGCTCTTTGAATAGCACATTGATTTTTAAATTCTGACCTGCCGCTTTATCTGCGTCCAAGGTGACAGACAGTACCTTCATAAACTCAATCAATGGCACCTGTAAAATAAAGTCACGAGAGCCCAGCTTACTAAACCCTTCGTCCGCCTTACCCTTCGAAAGCTCCTGAGCACCGGATAGATAAATATCTCTCCAGGGACCAGATTCAGCCTGATAACCCATCTGACGATAGGCCTCGGCCAACATATTTCGCGCCTTCATATTGTCAGGCTCGGCAAAAACCACATGGTTAAGAACTTCGCCAATCCAGCGATATTCGCCATTCTCTAAATAGACAGCCGCCTTCTCAAGAACTGCGTCCGCACCACCCATAAACTCAACGTAACGCACCGAAGACTCAACCGGCGGCAATGGATTAAGCTGCGCTGGGTTACCCTCATACCAACCAAAATAATGCTGATAAACCGCCTTACTGTTATGACTCAGGGTTCCGTAATAGCCGCGAAGATGAAAATTACCCGCCAGGCTTTCTGGCAGCTTTATGCGCTCGGCAATTTCCTTTGGGGTGTAACCAATATTGGCCAGACGCAATGTCTGGTCGTGGGTAAACTTGTACATATCTTGCTGCTGTTGCATCTGGGTAATAATGCGGTCGTGTCCCCAGGTCGGCCAGTGATGACTGTTAAAGAAAACCTCAACTTCATCTAACCGATCAATAGATTGACCAATATAATCACTCCACAACAATGCATCGCGAACCTTCGCGCCCCGCAAGGTCAGCACGTTGTGCATGACATGGCTCAGAATTTCGGCCCCACAGAATGCCTTCCATTTAGGAAGATAAAATGTAAGTTCTGCAGGCGCTTCAGTACCCGGCATATTGTAAAAATCAAACTCAACACCATCCACAACCATCCTGCTTTCAGGCTGATCAATAACTATGGTGGGGGGAAGGATTGAAATACTGCCAAAGATAACCTGCTTACCCAAACCCGCATCCACATGGCCAGTCGCTGACCGCTCGAGCAGATCGCCAAACATATAACTGCCACGGCGAGTCATAGTAGGACCGGCGATAATATTTTCGCTGGTGGCCTCGGCCATAAATCCAACTGGGGCAATAATTGGCACATTCTTGGCCACTGCTTCCTGCGCATTAATGAGCGCCAACACACCACCAAAATGATCCACATGGCTATGGGTAAAAATAACACCGGTTACATTAATCTTGCCCAGATGCAGTTCTGCAAAGTCCATGGCAGACTTTGTGGTTTCCAAGGTGGTCAACGGATCAACCAGAATCCAGCCATTGTCACTTTTGATCAATGTACTGTTGGCAAGATCAAAACCGCGCAGCTGATAGATACCTTCGTCGACTTTAAACAGTCCACGAATATTATTTAATTTGGCCTGACGCCACAGACTCGGGTTAACGGTGTCTGGCGCTTCACCCTGAATAAAATCATAGGCAGCCCCATCCCATATTTGTATGCCACTGGCAGCAGTCACCGAGTCGTTGGGTGCTTCAGCAACCATTCCGCGTCTTGCATCTTCAAAGTCTTGCTGATGATCAAGATCTAGGTTATCAGCGAATTTTTGATTGGCGGCTATGGTGAATTTGCTTGCTTCCGATTTAACGGTTGGCGATGCCTGTTGCGACTGATCGCACCCACTCACTAAAAATAGCGCTGTTAAGGAAAGGACTACTTTTCGGCTAAGAGTTTTGTTCATGTCAGGCTCGCCTTTACTTTCTTATTGTTATCGCATGGAGGGAGTTTGGTCACGTTGGCTGTAAAAGCTGCTGAGGGGGACAGGCTGTAAATACATCCGCGTACGCTCTGGAGCAGCATCCCTGCTGCTCACGGTCCTCCTCAGCAACTTTCACACCCAACTTAGCATCACCATTTGTGCTCTATTCTTTAAAAAAAACAGTTAAGTATCGCAAAGGTAAGCTTTAAGTTTAGGCACAGGGATTCCCTTATAAAACCATATGCCGCATGGACGCGGCATCTGAGCTTACATGGACGCTGCACAAGGATGTGCGAGTGTCGCGTGAGGCATGGATGCCGATAGCGGCCCTATTTACAGCGTGTTTTATAAGGGAATCCCTGTGTCTGAACGCCACCGACTCTAAAATGAACCGATGACGTTTTCTAACATTTACTACCGTACTTTTGACTAAAAAATTCTAATTCAAGAATTCAAAATTAAAGCACTTCAAACAGACCAGCAGCACCCATACCACCACCAACACACATAGTGATAACAACGTACTTCTCGCCGCGACGCTTGCCTTCCATCAGTGCGTGCATAACCATGCGCGCGCCACTCATACCAAATGGGTGACCGATAGAGATAGAACCGCCGTTAACGTTCAAACGATCCATAGGAATTCCCAACTTATCGCGACAGTAAATAACCTGCACAGCGAACGCTTCGTTCAATTCCCACAAACCAATATCTTCAATCTTCAGACCGTTGCGCTTAAGCAGCTTAGGAATAGCGAAAACCGGACCAATACCCATCTCATCAGGTTCACAACCAGCAACAGCCATACCACGGTAAACACCGAGTGGCTCAAGGTTACGCTGAGAAGCCAAAGTGCCGTCCATCAGAACAACAGCAGCAGCGCCGTCAGATAGCTGTGACGCGTTGCCGCCAGTGATGGTGCCGCCATTGCGAACAGCCTTCAATCCAGCAAGACCTTCCAAGTTAGTACCAGGACGGTTGCCTTCATCTTTAGCCAGAGTTACAACTTCTTCAGTCACTTCTCCAGTTTCGCGATTAGTTACAAGCTTAGTGGCAGTAACAGGAACAATCTCATCGGCATACAGGCCAGCTTCTTGAGCAGCCGCAGTACGCGCCTGAGAAATAACCGAGTACTCATCCTGTGCTTCACGAGAGATGCTGTAACGGTTAGCAACAGTCTCAGCAGTGTCTAGCATAGGCATATGAATCAAAGGTGCGTGCTTCATGGCCAATGGATCGGCAACACGGTGAACATTAAACTTTTCGTTTTGAATCAAGCTGATGCTCTCACAACCACCGGCAACAATCACTGAACAGCCATCGTTAGTGATGTTGTTAGCGCCGATAGAAATAGCCATCAGGCCAGAAGAACACTGACGGTCAACCGTCATACCAGAAACTGAAACAGGTAAGCCAGATGCCATAGCGGCTTGACGACCAAGGTTCATAGTCTGAGTGCCCTGCTGCATCGCAGCACCCATGATGCAATCATCGATCTCGCCTGGATCAACGCCAGCACGTGCCACTGCTGCACTAATAGCATGTGAGCTCATAGAAGGTGATTCAAGATTGTTGAATGCACCACGGAAAGCTCTACCGATTGGGGTACGAGCGGCTGAAACGATTACTGCTTCTTTCATAATGATTTCCTTAGATTATTTTGCTGTTATTTTTAATAGTAAATTTTTACGTTACGCTTTTTTTAGCGCAGCCATCGCCTTCATCAGAAACTTCTCAGTCTGCTTGCCACCGGATTCCAGAGGCTGATGATTTGACGGGTCACTGAGTTCATCCCACTGAGCCACAACAGCTTCAGGGCTCTGCTCGTCTTGCGCCAGAAAAATACCATCCGTCTCATACATGCCAGCTTTAGCATAGCCACCCGCACCGGCGCAGAGGATAGTTCTTGTTGGCGCACTCTCATCACAGAGAACCAAGGCCCCTGCGGTAACAGATTCTGCCGTCAATAAACCTAACATTTCTGGAGGCATAAGATCTTCAGTCATGCGTGTGCCTGCAGTGGGCGCCAGAGCATTAACATGAATATTATTCTTGCCGCCTTCGAGAACTAGGGTATTCATAAGACCCAGCACTGCCATTTTGGCCGCACCATAGTTAGTCTGACCAAAGTTACCGTACATGCCGCTTGAAGAAGTCGTCATTACAATACGACCGTAATTCTGCTCGCGCATAATGTCCCATACCGCCTTACAGCAGTTAACAGAGCCCATTAGATGAACATCCATCACCAGTTTAAAGTCCGCCAGATCCATTTTGCTAAATGACTTGTCACGAAGAATACCGGCATTGTTAACCAAAATATCAACACGGCCCCATTTCTCCATTGCCTGAGCAACCATATCCTGCACTTCGTCGAAGTTGGCAACATTAGCGCCGTGGGCAAACGCTTGGCCGCCCGCTGCTTCGATCATGCTAACCACTTCCATGGCCGCATCAGAGGAGGCACCGGTGCCATCTCTTGCGCCGCCAAGATCGTTTACCACTACTTTGGCACCACGCTCGGCAAGTGCCAATGCGTGAGAGCGCCCCAGGCCATTGCCTGCGCCTGTAACAATCGCGACTCTTCCTTCAAAATTAATGCTCATGCTAAATTTCCCTTCCTTAATAAAATTATTACTTAACCATTTGAACGCTTAACCACTCGGCAACCAGAGCAGGCTTATCGCCACCCTCAATCTCAACCGAGACTTCAACTTTAAAATCGTACTGGCCAGGACGCTTCTCACTGATTTCAGCGACAGTGGCATGACAGCGAATCTTGCTGCCAACACGAACCGGAGCAACAAAACGCACCTTATCGAAGCCCTTGTTAACACCCATATAAATGCCTTCGATGATCAGGTTGTAGCTCTCAGAGAAGTAAGACAGCATAGACAGGGTCAAAAAGCCGTGGGCGATGGTTCCGCCAAAGGGCGTTTGCGCTGCGGCAACAGGATCAATATGGATAAACTGACGATCTAGGGTGCACTCGGCAAACTCGTTAACCTGCTCCTGAGTGACTTCGAACCAAGCTGTGGGTTCACAGACATGGCCAATATACTGTTCAATATCAGATTTCTTAATAACCTGTGGCATAAGCTCTCTCCTCGTTGGGGATTTATAGAAACGCCTGTATAACAGCGCAATAAGTGGATCCCAGTCTGAACAACCTGTCGCCCAATGACCATGACATGCAATGTCCGGTCAGAATGCCCAGCTAGAATGTCGGTTAGAATATCGGTTAGATATCAGTTAGATAGCGTATTAACAGGCTATAAGACCGGTTAAACGCCCAGCCTCATAACCAAAACTGATCTTGACCATGCCCCAATTAGGTTGTGCTTGTGCGGTCGGATGACTACCATGCTTGCAGTCCAACACCTCATGAGTTGCAGCCAATTACTACCTCCTATTCAGATAAGAAAGACTCAGATAGCAGAGAGCCAGGTAGCAGCCTAGCATTTGGCCGCTTCCTGAAATTCTGGCGCGGCGTGCATAGCGCCAGCCAAGAACAGCTCGCTGACCGGATTAATAGCTCTCCTAGACATATCAGCCGCCTTGAAAATGGCAGCAGCCGCCCCAGCCAAACCATTGCCATGGACATAGCTACAGCCCTAGAGCTCGGGCAGCGTGACACCAACCATTTACTGATCGCAGCGGGCTTTTTGCCCAGCACCGGCGAGCTAGACTTTCATGCCCCAGCGCTAAAGTGGTTGCGCAAAACCATGACCATGTCCCTCAAGGCGCTAGACCCTTACCCGGCCATCGTGCTTAACGAGTCCAACGATATACTCATGGTCAATCGCGGCTGGGTTGGCCTGTTTAACCAGACAATTAACAAGACCACATTGGATAGTGTCACCAACAACTTTGAGTTTCTATTTAGTCGCCAGGGTGCGGGTACCTTTATCAGTGGCTGGGAAGACACCCTCTCGGTTATTTTGATGTCCCTCGAGCAGCGGACATTGTTTAGCGACAATCCCCGAGACCATGAGATGCGTGACCGTCTCGCTAGCCACGAAAATGTACCGGCCGATTGGCGTCAGCGCGCGGCCAAACTGGAGCCTATGTCCAGCTTTAGAATGCAGATAAATCTCAAGGGTGAGCTTAAACGGTTTATTAGCGTCCACAGCACCGTAAGCACCCTGGGCCCTGCGGCACTGTTGTCTGGCCCCAGCATTAACATCAATACCCTGTACCCCGAAGATGAGGAGCTGGATCTGTCGCAATTTTGTGAGGGCCACCTGAGCCACCCCCTACTGTTTTACTAACCCTAGGCTGGCTGTAAAAAATATTCGACGCGTAAAAAAGGCAGCCACTTGGCTGCCTTTTTTATCCCTATAATTTTTTGCAATTCTGCTTCGCTACCAGCCACAGGAGCGGTCTTTATTCTGTTCCTTTAACCAGCTATTAAGCGGTGCAAAGTAGTCAATGATCGCACTGCCGTCCATACTGCGCTGACCGGTTAGGGCCTCCATAGCGTCTGGCCAGGGCTTACTCTGCCCCATGGCCAGCATAGTGCCCAGCTTTGTCCCAGCAGTCTTATTGTTATAGATCGAGCATTCATGGAGTGGCCCATCAAATCCAGCCGCCTCGCAGAGCGCCTTGTGGAATTGGAACTGCATAATAAATGACAGGAAATATCGGGTGTATGGCGTATTGCCCGGAATATGGTATTTAGCACCAGGGTCGAAGTCCGCCTCAGTCCGCGCTATGGGCGCCTTAATACCCTGATATTCCTCACGCAGTTTCCACCAGCCAGCATTGTAGTCTTCCGGCGCTATCTCTCCCGAGAACACCTTCCAGCGCCATTCATCGATCATTTTGCCGAAGGGTAGAAAGGCAATCTTTTCCAGCGCCAATTTCATCTGCTTATTAATGGTGGCCTCATAGCTTTCTGTTACCTCATCAACCAACCCCATTTTCTTGAGATAGGCCGGGGTCATAGACAGCTGAATGGTGTCGCCAATCGCCTCATGAAAACCATCATGGGCACCCCCCTTGAAGCTTGAGGGCTGGTCTTTGTACATCAGGTAATAATAGATATGGCCAAGCTCATGATGCAGCGTACCCAGCTGTTCTTCGTTGACCTCAACGCACTGCTTAATTCTTGGGTCATTGCCATTATCAATATCCCAGGCACTGGCATGACAGACTACATTGCGATCCCGGGGTTTTTTAAGCATAGAGTTCTGGTAAAAGCTTTCAGGCAGTGCAGGTAAACCCAGAGAGGTAAAAAAGCCCTCAGCGGTTTTGGCCATGCGCACCTCGTCGTAGTCCTGCGCCTTTAGAGCCGCAGTCACATCCAGAGAAGCCACCCCCTCGAATGGCTCAAGCATAGGGTAGAGATTATCCCAGGTTTGCGACCACATATTACCCAGTAAATGAGCAGGAATCGGGCCATCTAGCGAGACTTTATCTGCGCCATAGGTGTCGCTAAGCACGGCACGAACATGGCAGTGCAGCTCATCATAAAAAGGCTTAACCTGATCCCAGAGACCCCGCGCCTCGATGGTAAAGGTATGGCTATCCATGTCATAGCCGCCCTTCCATAACTCAGCCAGATTCTTATAGCCAAAATCTACCGCGCCCTGATTAGCAATCTCTACAAAACGCTGATACTGCTTGCGGTAAGGCGGCGATACCTGACGCCAACCCTGCCAGACATCTAACAACTCATCGTAATCTCGAGACTCGGCCAGTATTGATTCAAGCTCTTGTAGCTCTCGGCATTCCCCCGCGGCATTACAGTACTTGCCCGCACCATATTGCCCGTTCATATCCGTCAGAATCGCCGATAGCTCAGCCTGTAACTCAGCATCATTGGGCGCCGGTGCAGAGGAGCCTCGGAGCATTAACTCAATCGCCCGAGCGGTCTGGGGATCCATCTCCGTGCCTCTGTACTGCATGGCCTGATTAACCACCTTGCTCTCAAAGGCCAGCCCACGCTCACCCGCTTTAGCGGCCAGTATTGCCGTGTCTGGAGTGATATAGGTGTTACGCACCCAAAAGGCCGCACTCAGTTCCTTATTGAGCTCATTGCTCTCTGCTTCTACCCGAGCAACAAACTCCGCCGCCGTTTCCCTGGGCGCCTGATCACAGGCACTAAGCAATAGACTTAGCGCCAAAAGTACGGGTAATTTAAGTGCTAATTTAAGCACTAATGTAGGGCTCAACTTTAGGTTCATAACTAGTCTGCCCCGCGCATCATTTTAGTAATCGTCGGTGAGATCAATAACATCAGTACCGCAATACCAATGGCGATAAAGCCCACCTGCGTGTAGACAGCAATATAGCCCGCCTTCGCTGCAGCCACATTGGTCATCTGACCACCGATAGTTTCTGCACCCGTCGTGCGCGCAATAACACCAGCTAAGAAGTTAGAAAGCCCTGAATAAAGGAACCAGGCACCCATGGTCATCCCCACAATACGCACCGGTGCCAGCTTAGTAACTACCGACAGTCCCACCGGCGATACCAACAGCTCCCCCATGGTATGAATCCAATAGATCAGGAAGATAAAGATCACCGGTGTAAGCCCTACTGTGCCAGTGCCTTTCATACCCGCGACCAACACTAGAAAGCCAAGACCCGCCATAGCCACGCCCAGCGCAAACTTAACCGGCGTAGAAGGATTGAGCTGACGTCTGGCCAACCATATCCACAGCCAAGCCATTAGCGGCGCGAAAATAAAGATAAAGCCAGCGTTTAACGACTGGAAAATAGGACCGGGAACCGACCAACCCATCATTTCACGATCCACCAAGCGGGCGGTAAACAGATTAAGTGAAGACCCAGCCTGCTCAAATAGCGCCCAGAACGGAATCTGCGCCAGCACAAAGTAAATAGCCGCCAACATACGTGAACGTTCATCCCCCTTAAGCTGGGTAAAGGCAAAGGTCACCAGACCGATAAACATCAAAATTCCCAGAGGCCCCAATATACCCCCCACCAGATCTTCGTTTTTCACCAGCAGCATAGACAGAGCAATAATGCCTATACCGATCAAATAACACATAGTTTCCACATTGATAAACAGAAACACCTTCTCTTTAAGCTTTTCAGCTGAGGGTGGCTCGCCCTTCCCCTGCAGCCAACTCTGACAGGATAGAAAAATAACCAACCCCAGCAACATACCAATACCGGCCAGACCAAAGCCATACTTCCAGCCATGGACAATACCCAGATAGCCACAGAAGATAGAGGCCAAGAACGCCCCTATATTGATGCCCATATAAAAGATGGTAAAACCAGAGTCACGGCGGGTGTCACCAAAACCATACAGTGAACCCACAATGGTTGAGATATTGGCCTTGAGAAAACCAACCCCCGCAATCAAAAGCGCGAGGGACAGATACAGAATGTTCAGGTAGCGCTCTTCTGTCTCTACCCGCATGGTGAACTGATCCCGGTCAATACTGGCAGGCAAGCCCACGGCCTCCGGCTCAGCGATATCCATGGTGGTTTCGGTAAAGGTGACATAGGAGCTACCCAGGTCAGTAATAATCTGCTGGCGCGCATCACCGCCACGGGCATCGAGCTTTATCTGATACTGGCTCTCCCCATGCTGTAACAGCTGCTTAGAGCCATCCCCCTCAAAGGTCATACCAAAATGGCCAAGGGTCAGCAATATAGCGCCAAAGGTCACCGCCTTTCTGGCGCCTAAATAGCGGTCTGCTAATGAACCCCCAACAATAGTCATCACATACACTAGCGCCGTGTAAGCACCGTAGATCAGGCTCGACTTCTCATCTGAGAATAGAAAGTGCTGAGTGAGGTAGACAATTAACAGGCCGCGCATCCCGTAGTAGGAGAAACGTTCCCACATCTCCGTGAGGAACAGAATGACTAGCCCCCGTGGATGGCCTAAAAAGGTTTTCTCATTATTGTGTACGGCATCTGCAGTGCTGGCGGGGTCAGTCATGGAGGCTGTTCCTTGGGCTGGTTGGTCTAATTATTTTATGCATTATAGACTGCGTATTAGAGACTTAGCACTATAGACTTGCTCTGACAGATTCGATGGTCGCGACCGAGCATCCGTTAGGATCAAAGCATAACAAAAAAATTATCTTTTGTTATGTTTATCAACAGGTTAGTGTATTTACCTAACGTGATAGATTAATATTTAGAATAATAACAACCCCGCCCCAACAATGATATTACCGGGCTAATTCTGGAACGCGATTTTATAACGCACTATAGATCGATTAATTGGCGCCAAATCACGACCGATTGGCACCCATTAAACAGACCCACATCAGAGCTCTAGCTAAGGTAAAGCAAAACTTCAGAGAGATAGCCTAATGACTGCCGATACTCACTCGCAGATGATCAATGAAGCACCAGAACTCAGAGAGTTCCGCACCGAAGTCGCCGCCTGGTTAGAACACAACCGACCCGCTGACCCCGGTTTCTTACTCCCCCAAACATTTATGGAAGTCGGCTCCGAACGGGTGCTCGACTTTCTTCGACAGTGGCAATACAAAGTATGGTCTTCGGGTTATCTAGGCATGGCATGGCCCGAGAAATACGGTGGCCGCGGCATGGCACCCGCCTATCAGAGTATTGCTGACCAAGAGATGAAACGTCTTCGAGTGCCCATCTGCTTTAATGTGATTGGCCTTGGCTGGGCAGGTCCATTGATTATGGACATCGGCAGCGACTATGAAAAAGACAAACACCTCAAAGGCATTCTTAATGCCGATGACATCTGGTGTCAGGGCTTCTCTGAACCCAACCATGGTTCCGACCTTGGCAGCATTCAGACCAAAGCCGAACGGGATGGTTCTGACTATGTGCTTAATGGCAGCAAGATTTGGACGACCATGGGTAACTATGCCAAATATATGATCCTACTCGCGCGCACCGACGCGCAGGTTGAGCGCCGCTACAACGGCCTGTCCTTCTTCCTCGCCCCTATGCACACCAACGGCATTACCACCCAGCCAATTAAAAAGCTTACTGGCGAGTATGGTTTTACCGAGACATTCTTTACCGATGCCCGCATTCCCGCGGACTGCATTATGGGAGAAGAGGGTCAGGGCTGGCGTATCGCCATGAAGACCTTGCAGTATGAGCGTGGTGCCGAAGCTGGCGCTGCCGGTGGCATCTCGATTCTGTCTATTGTGATGAATGATCTGCTTAAAATGGCACAGGACGTTGAGCGTGAAGGCCAGCCCCTAATGAAGGACCCCGTTACTCGAGACAATTTAGTCAAGTTCCTGATTGAAGAGAAAGCGCTCTATCTGGCAGAAAACCGCATCGCCATTCCAGCTCTATGTGCAGACTACCCAAACTCGCTTTCCCTATCAGGCAAACTCCGTAGTACCGAGTTCTTCCGGCGTATGCGCCAGTATGCGCTAACGCTACAGGGTGCTCAGGGCTCGCTATACGTCGGCGACGACGACAGTGTTGACGGTGGGTTTTGGCAACGCGCCTATATGAACAACTTCTCCACGACCATCGGCGGCGGTACCAGTCAGGTACAGGCCAATATTGTCGGCGAGCATGTGCTCGGTCTACCAAAAGATTAGAGCGGAGAATAAAACAATGACAGCGACAGCAAATATAAAAAGAGCGACCAACATGACACTGGCCTTTAGCGAAGAACAGGCCATGATTCTGGACAGCGCAATGAGCTTCTGCAGCGACAGATCTGATATCACCGCCGTACGCAGCTTACTGGGATCAGAGACAGGCTACAGCGCCGACGTCTGGGCAGAAATGGTCGCACTGGGCTGGACCGGCATCGCTATTCCCGAACAGTACGGCGGCTCAGAACTGGGGATCGGCTCAACCATACCCTTAGTGGAGAGCATGGGGCGCCATTTACTTAGCACGCCCTATATCTCAACCACCATCGCATCACAGGCAATACTGCGGGGTGGCAGCGACGAACAGAAAGCCCAATGGCTACCCAAGGTTGCTGAAGGCAGTGTTGGTACCCTGGCGCTACTAGACAACGAAGATTGGGGCGCTACATCAACTAGCTGCGAACTATCCGCACGCTTAGAGCTTCAGGGCAGCAAGCTCTTTGTTAATGATGCGGCCGTGGCCGACTTCTTTATTGTCCTGGCCAACCATAAGGGCGCTCAGGTATTGGTATTGGTTGAGGCTAGCCAGCTATCTACTGACGCACTAACTAGCAAAGTGCTTATCGATGAGACCAAGCGTGCCTGCACCGTTAACTTTAGCGGCATAACCGTTAGCGCCGATGCCATATTGCCCGGCAGTGAAGCGGCCCTGCGGGATAGCAAGTTGATTGGCGCTCTACTAATGGCTGCAGAGGCCACCGGCAGCGCGGCTGCGGCACTGGATGTTGTGGTTGGTTACCTCACTAGCAGAATTCAGTTTGGCCGCCTAATCGGCTCCTACCAGTCTCTAAAACACCCAACAGTCGAAATGCTTATCGGCATGGACTCAGCCCGCACCCTCATTTACCACGCTGCCACGGTTGTCGGTGATGAAACTCTGAACCATGATGCCGACGTTGCCTGTCGTATGGCCAAAGCACAGGCCACAGATGCTCTGATGTTTGCGGGTGATCGTGCCATTCAGTTCCATGGTGGTATGGGTTTCACCTATGAATGTGATGCACAGCTCTATCTGCGCCGGGCACTCTGGGTGCAACACCAATACGGCGACGCACAACATCATCGGCTGCACCTTGCTAATCTGTTACTTGATTAAGAAGCGATAATAGCTAGCGAGACCAAAGTCCTCTAAAATACAGCGCTGTTACCTAGGGCGCTGTTTAAGAGGCGCTTTTTCAATAAATAGTTTGTTCGAAAAGAATTTGTTGGAAAAGAGCCTGTCCAGCAAAGGCCTTTTCAAAAAAGGCCTTGTCCAAAAAAAAGACAGCCGCCTAGAATCAAAAAGAGACCCAGTTATGCCCTATAAAAAAGTGCTACCCATAGCCTCGGTATTAGCGATTCTAGCCATCGCTGTCCTCAGTCTCATGAACGTCGACAGTCCAGACATAGATAACATGACAGCCTCAGTGGCCCTGCCCCATGATCCAGACTCGGCCACAGTTCGCACCATCGACAGCGGCCAGGTCATTGGCTTTTCAGACAGCAACAATACTCACAGCTGGCTAGGCATACCCTATGCCGCGCCGCCTGTCGGCCCTTTGCGCTGGCGTGCTCCGCAATCAGCGCAGCCTTGGGCAGAACTGTTACCTGCCTTAAAAACGACCGCACCCTGCGCCCAGCACTGGACATTTCTCGCCGGAGAACCTGGTGAGCTAGGCGAGGTAGTCGGCACTGAAGACTGTCTCTATTTAAATATCTGGGCACCCCGCCAACTGTCGGTTGCCCGCACTGAGATCGAAGGCTCTGAAATTAAAGGCTCCGTAGCAAATGAGCCCACAATAAATAGCTCTAAAATAAACAGCCCTCCAATAAACAGCAGGGCCAGCCAGCAACAGCTCCCAGTAATGCTGTGGATTCATGGCGGCGGCAACAGCGTGGGGTCCGCACGTTTTTACACCGGCGAAAATATCGCCAGCGATCAGCAGGTAGTGTTTGTCTCAGTCAACTATCGCCTCGGCCCCCTTGGCTGGTTCACCCACAGCGCACTTCGCAACAGCTCAGCCAACCTAGAAGATGCCTCTGGCAACTACGGCCTTCTCGATATTATTGCCTCACTGCAATGGATACAGACGAATATTCATGCCTTCGGCGGCGACCCTTCCAATGTCACCATCTTTGGGGAATCAGCAGGTGGCCGCAATGTCTTTGGCCTACTGGCATCACCCCTCGCCAAAGGCCTGTTTCACAAAGCCATCAGTCAGAGCGGATCGACTAGAACTGAAACCCCTGCCAGTGCCGAAAACTTTACCGACCAGCAGCAACCGGGCTGGCCCAACAGCTCCAATGAAATACTGGCCCAGCTGCTGATCAGTAAAGATACGGCGGTTGATCGCGCGGAAGCGAAAAACGACCTGAGCTTAATGAGCGAAGAAGCCATTGCTGCCTTTCTTTATCAGCAGACCCCAGAAATGTTGATCAATGCCGGCATGCAGCTAGTAAAACAACCCGAAACACCCCAGACGCCACAGCTACTCCGAGACGGCCATGTACTGCCCGCACAGCCTATGGCAGAGGTATTTGGTCAGACTGGCGCTTATAACGCAGTACCCATGATCATGGGCGCTAACCGTGATGAAGATAAAGCCTTTATGGCCACCGACCCCGACTTTGTCAGTCAACAGCTGGGTGTGCGTCCCGTGATTAAAGATATTGAGCGTTACGAGCGGTATGCAGATTATCGGTCTCAGCGCTGGCATATGTTCGGCGTCAGCCAAACGGCCAGACTTATGCGCTCGGCAAACCCTGAAATTGGTATCTATGGCTACAGATTTGACTGGGACGAGTCTCCCGCCAGCTGGATCGTCGATCTACCAACCCTATTCGGTGCAGGTCACGGCAGTGAGATCAGCTTTGTCTTTAACGACTTTGCCGGCGGTCTAAGGCTGCCCTTTTTGTATAAACCAGAAAGCCAACCCGGCCGTGCCGCTCTATCCATCGCCATGATGAATTACTGGGGCAGATTTGCCCACAGCGGCTCCCCCGATAAAGGCGCCTTTCAGCAGCAGCCAGAATGGACAGCCTGGCAGGAAACCGACGCCAACATTATGGTACTCGACAGCCCTGCAGACGGTGGCTGGCGCATGGAACATTACAACCCAACCCCTGAAGAATTAATGGCGCGTATTGAATCAGACACAATGATGGCCAACCAAGAAGAGCGCTGCCGACTCTTTGTGGAGAGCTTCTTAATGTCTTATCACAGCAGCGACTACTGGGATAACGAGCGCTACACTGATCTCGCCGGTGGCGGCTGCGCCGACCATGACCCCTATAAGTTTGTTGATGCCTTCTAGAGAAACTGGCCAGCCGTAATCTAGGCTACTGATCCTAGGCGATCTATTCTAGTTTTACGGCCGTAAAAACCTACAGCAAGAATTACTGGCTGCTGTCCTTGGATACTGTTTCAGACAGAGGCCTTTTAGATAACCAACGGTAAAGAGAATAATAATAATGAAAACCTCAACCACCCTTATCGGCATACTCATCTCCCTTATTCTGGGATTCCTAATATTATTGGCCGGTAGCCAAGGCAGTGTTACCTATCAGGGCATGGCCCTATTCGCACTCTGCGGCTCAATTGGATTTGCCCTGCACTGGTTAGTCTTTATCCCGTCTTTCGGCTTTCAAACCGAGCATTATTTTGACCTAACCGGTTCGATTTCCTATATCAGCACAGTCGCAGCCGCCGTCTATTTAAACCCTCATCTAGACACTAGAGATTTGATTATCTGCGCCATGATTATTATCTGGGCCGTGCGTCTAGGGTCTTTTCTGTTCGGGCGTATTAAGAAAGATGGCAAGGACAAACGATTCACCGTAATGAAAACAAAATTTACCTGGTTCCTAATGACCTGGACCCTGGGTGGCCTATGGGTGCTGCTAACCATGGCTGCAGGCTTAGCGGCTATTACCTCCAACACAACAGTACCTCTGGGTGGTTTCGCCTATGTGGGCATTGCCCTGTGGTTAGCGGGCATGGCCATCGAAATAACCGCAGATAGACAGAAAACCAACTTTAGAAAAGTCCCTGAGAACCGCGATCGTTTTATCACCAGCGGCATCTGGGCCTGGTCTCGGCATCCTAATTACTTCGGTGAAATAACATTATGGCTGGGGCTGGCGCTGGTAGCAGTTCCTGTTCTATCTGGCTGGCAACTGGCCACCATGATCTCTCCCGTTTTTGTTTATTTCTTGCTCACCAAAGTCAGTGGCATTCCATTATTGGAAGCTATGGCGAAAAAGAATTGGGGATCAGATCCAGAATTTATAGCCTACTTTGAGTCCACGCCCGCGTTGGTTCTAAGAAAGCCTAAGCGATAATCAAGAGCGCTAATGTAGAGTGCTAATAAAGAAGCAAAAAAGAAGCAAAAAAAAGGCCTATCAATCGATAGGCCTTTCCAGCAAAACATTAAACCTCTAAGACAGATAACCATCAAGAATGGCGTTTAAAAAATGCCTCTATCTCAGCAAAAGCCTCGGCTGCTTCTGGTAACTCAGGATGAAAAATTGGCCAAACATGGGGCACATTATCCCATCGCTGCAAGATCGCATTAGTGCCCGCTTCCACCGCTTTATTCACATAACGACGACCGTCGTCACGTAAAATTTCACAGTCGCTGCACTGCACCAGAATCGGTGGCAACCCAGATAGATCCGCTAACAGTGGCGAGATCACAGGATTCGATGCACCGCGACCGCCCATAACACGGGCACCTAGACCCAGTAAAAAGCCAGGCAACCAGCTAACACGCTTAGCCAGCGGCTTAAGCATCACGTCAGTTTCAAGATTGCTTCTAATACTCGGACTGGTAAACCGGCCATCAGTAATAGGCGAGAGTGCCAGAGCTGCATTTGGCGCCGCGCGCTGGTTATCCCGTATCCAGTTAAGCAGCGACAGCGTGAGGTTGCCGCCCGCTGAATCACCCGCCACAAAGACGGCGGTTGGGGCTAAACTATCTGGGCCCTCAGGGCCATTCTTAAGCATCCAGTCGTAGCTACTGCGGCAGTCTTCCACGCAGGCCATACGACTGTTCTCTGGGGTTAATCGATAGTCGATCGACAACACCGCGCTGTTAGTGATTTCGGAAAGTTTGCTAGTGAGAACACGATGGCTTTTGGGGCTGCCGGCAAAGAACGCGCCGCCATGGATATATAAAAAACGCCGACTGCTATCGACACCTGGTGCGGTAACCCATTCTGCATTTACACCGCCTGCATCCACAGGGATAAAATCGCTTATCGTTTTAGCACCGGCAAAAAACTCATCCATGGTCACACGCATGGTTAATACGCGCTCTTTCCAGGGCAGGTTTTCATGCTGGCCTGCTCTGGCTTTAAGCCGCGCATTAATAGCGGCAATCGCCTTGGCAGAGACCTGCTTAGCTTTATCATCCTCCGGGCTAAACAGCTGGCCCGGGGGAAGATCATACTGAGTTAAGGTATCGCGGGTTAGCCAATAGACGCCAACCGAAACACCGGCGAGCAGAGACATTCCTGCCGCTGCAACGCTTATACTCACGCAGAGTACGCCAGCTGGTTAAACTTTTTCTGATGGAAATCGCCATCACCAAAGCTCACATTAATCATCATCAGACGCTTAACATAATGGCCCACATTCAGTTCGTCGGTCATACCAATACCACCGTGAATCTGAATCGCTTCTTCACCCACCAGTCGCCCATAACGAGCAACGGTTGCTTTAAGCGCATGGACTGATTTCGACAATGCTTCAGGATCATCTTCACCGGCTTGGCAAAGACCACGATAGAGCATCGACTTAGTCTGTTCGCAGGCCATAAAGGTATCTACCATACGGTGCTGCAAAGCCTGGAAAGAACTAATCGGCGTATCAAACTGTTGACGCACCTTGGTGTATTCAACGGTAAGAGTATTCAGTGTTGCCATAATACCCAGCGCCTCAGCACTCAGAGCCATAAGAATCTGTGGCATTACCTGATCGATCAACGCCATGCCCTCACCCGCTGCATTTAGAAGCTGGCTCTCGGTGACCACAACATCTTTAAACGTCACTGTAGCGGCACTTAAGCCATCCATCATTTTGTAGCTTTTAACATCAACGCCCGCAGTGGAAGCATCGACTAAAAACAGGCTTACGCCGTCTCGATCAAACTGTCCGCCGCTAGTACGTGCGCTAACCACAAATTTGTTAGCCGTGCCGCCATTGGCAACCACGGTCTTTTCGCCGTTGATGGTGTAACCGCCATCAGCGGCGACAGCAGTCGTTGCCACATCACTCAGTTCATAACGAGACTGAGCTTCAACACAGGCAAAAGAGCCCATGCAGCTGCCGTCGATAACGGTTGGAATCACTTCTTCTTTAAGGGCGCTGTTATCTGACGCAGACAGCAGGCCACCAAACACAACAACGGTCGAGGCATAGGGTTCAACAACAATACCCTTACCCAACTCTTCCATTACTGCGGCTATATCTTCAACGCTGCCACCAAAACCGCCGTACTCTTCAGCGAACGGGACAGACAACCAACCCAACTCGGCAAACATAGTCCAGAATTTACGGCTAATGCCATCATCTGATTCGATAATGCTGCGTCTAGTATCAAAGTCGTACTCATCTCGCACAAAGCGCGAAACGCTGTCTTTGATCATGGTTTGTTCTTCGGTAAAATCAAAATTCATCTGTTGTTACTCCTCAATCTTTTTAAGGCTCAACCCGAGGGGAGCCGCATCACTCGAAACTAAAAGCTCTGAAATTAAAAGCTCTGAAACTGCTTACAGTCCCAGAACCGCTTTAGCAATGACATTGCGCTGCACTTCATTGGAACCACCATAGATAGTTGCCGCACGACCGTACATATACTTACCACGGGCCTCGAACGCAAAATCATGTCCCAGCTGCTCAGCATTTAGATCATGGGGCAATGCACCACCGTAATCCGCCGCTAGCTGAAGTTGTAACTCTTGAATCGCCTGAGTGATTTCAGTGCCTTTAATCTTTAATAGAGAAGACTCAGGACCAGGCATACCGCCAGCAGCCATAGAGGCAAACACGCGTAGCTCGGTGTACTCCAGGGCCATCAGTTCCATTTCAATATCGGAAAGACGCATCTGAAAGACGGGGTCATTAATCATGGCTTGGCCACCATTGATCTCGGCGCTCGCGCGCTTCTTCAAGGCATCCAGTGAACGTGTCGAGTCAGCGATCTCAGCCATACCCGTGCGCTCATGGGCCAGAAGCGCCTTGGCGTAAGTCCAACCCTTATCCTGCTCACCGATCAGGTTAGCCATTGGCACCTTAACGTCTTCAAACAGCACTTCATTCAGGCTGTGCTTGCCATCGATCGTCACGATTGGCTTGACCGTAATACCTGGGGTGTTCATGTCGATCAGTAAGAAGCTGATGCCCTGCTGCTTGCGCATACCTTTGCTGGTGCGCACTAAACAGAAAATCCAGTCTGCGTACTGGGCAAATGTGGTCCAGATTTTACGGCCGTTAACAATGTAGTCATCGCCGGCATATTCTGCCGTGGTATTTAATGCAGCCAAGTCTGATCCAGCGCCGGGCTCAGAATAACCCTGACACCACCAGTCTTCGCTTTCTAAAATTCGGGGTAAAAATTTGGCTTTCTGCTCTTCGGTACCAAAGGTATAGATTACCGGTGCAACCATTTTCAGACCAAAGGGAACAACATCTGGAATACCGGCCAAACCGCGCTCAGTCTCATAGATAAATTTCTGCGTCGCTGACCAATCAGTGCCGCCATACTCTACAGGCCAGCCCGGAGCGATCCAGCCTTTGGCATGTAGCTTTTTCTGCCATGCCACGATGGCTGGCTTGTAATCAGAACCCTGACTACCGCTTAATTTTGCTGCCATAACGGCATCATATTCAGTCGCAAAGAACTCTCGTACTTCGTCTCTAAATGCGAGATCTTCTGCTGAAAACTTAATATCCACGAATCTTCCCCTCAATGTAAAATTTATTGCCACAGATTAATTAATGGCCGCTCGTTTAACTATGGCCACACGTTAAATTATGGCATTTATTATGTCAATTATTAAACCGGACTTGGCGGTCTAATAATATAAGCCATACTAGTAAGCAACAGTACGCAGGCAATGGCGTTCCGGATTCAGCTTAAACCGCCGCCGCCAGCTCGCTGGCCTGCTTAATCGCAGCCTTGGCATCCAGCTCCGATGCCTCATAGGCTCCGCCCACTAGACTGGTCGCTATACTGCTATCTGCCAACTCATCATAGAGGGCACGTTTCGGCACCTGGCCGGCACAGACAATCACCGTGTCCACATCAAGTATCTGGGGAACGCCTTCAATACTAATGTGCAAACCCTGATCATCGACTCTGTTGTATTCGATACCGTTCATCATTTGCACGCCGCGCTTAGCCAGGGACATACGGTGCGTCCAGCCGGTGGTTTTACCCAGGCCGCGACCCACGGGTGTCGATTTACGCTGCAATAGAAATACCTGACGATCTGCGGCTTCTACCTGAGGGACTACGCCAGTCACGCCACCGCGAGGATGGTTGGTAAAATCAATGCCCCACTCTCTCGCAAACACCTCTTTATCCATCGCAGCAGAAACGCCTTTGTGCATAATTAGCTCCGAGACATCGAAACCAATACCGCCGGCACCCATTACAGCCACTTTTTTGCCCACCGCAACATTGCCGCGAATCACATCCACATAACTCACTACTTTCGGGTGATCAATGCCTTCAACCTCTGGCGTGCGTGGCGTAATGCCCGTGGCAACCACCACATGATCATAGCCGCCATTTTTTAAATCCTCTGCACAGACCTTTGTATTCAAGCGCACATCCACATGATGTACTTCCAGCATGCGCGAATAATATCTCAGGGTTTCGTAAAACTCCTCTTTGCCCGGGACCTGCTTGGCCAGATTAAACTGCCCACCAATCTCGCTGCCCGCATCATAGAGTGTTACGCAATGACCACGCTCGGCTGCCACAGTGGCATAGGCCAGACCCGCTGGGCCGGCACCCACTACCGCTATTTTCTTCGGCGCCGTGCTGGGCTCGTAATTTAAAAAGGTTTCGTTAAGGGCTCTCGGATTAACCAAACAGCTAATTTCCTTGCCTTCAAAACCATGATCTAAACAGGCTTGGTTACAACCGATGCAGGTATTAATTTCATCTTCACGGCCTTCAAACGCCTTTTTAACCAGCTCTGCATCCGCCAGCATGGGCCTTGCCATGGAGACTAAATCGGCATCCCCGTCAGCCAATACCTGCTCGGCCACGTCGGGCATATTGATGCGGTTACTGGTGATGGTAGGAATGTTAAGTTCTTTGTTCAGGCGACCAGTCACACCGGAGAATGCTGCGCGAGGTACCATTGTCGCGATCGTCGGTACCGCTGACTCATGCCAGGTAAAGTGCGTGCTAATAATAGTCGCACCGGCTTTTTCCATTTCTTTGGCCAGTAATACAACCTCATCCCAGGACATACCGCCCTGCAACATATCCATAGCTGCGATACGGAAAATCAAAATAAAGTTCTCTCCCACTTCGGCACGGCAACGGCGCATAATTTCTAAGGGGAAGCGCATACGGTTTTCGTAACTACCGCCCCACTGGTCTTCGCGCTGATTGGTTTTCTCAACCAAAAAGGTGCTCAGCAGATAACCCGCTGAACCAATAATTTCTACGCCATCATATCCCGCAAGTTTAGCCATTTTAGTGCAGTTAACATGGTCATTAATTTGTTTCTGTACGCCGGCTTCGTCAAGCTCATTGGGAATCAATCGCGAAAGACGCGATGGCACCGCTGAGGGGCCAACCATCGTTGGCGTATGAGCCAAGGGGCCAGCATGGAGTATCTGCATACAAATCTTAATATCTGGGTCGACGGCGTGCACCGCGTCAGTTACCTGACGGTGTCCCTCTGCATGTTCAGGGGTCGACATCTCTGAGCCCATACTGCCTTCTTCGTTAGGGCTGATACCACCGGTGATCATCATGCCAACACCACCATGCGCCCGCTCGGCAAAATAAGCGGCTAGGCGTTCAAAGCCACCCTCGACTTCTTCCAAGCCCGTGTGCATGGAACCCATGAGCGCACGATTTTTTAGTTGGGTAAAACCCAAATCCAAGGGAGAGAAAAGATTGGGATATTTCTTATGGGCAGGAGCATTAGCTGCAGTGTTGGCGGTCATTGTTTATTCTCTAGTTTAAATTTGTATATTTTTTAAGTGGTTTTTTTAGTTTTACTAGGCATCTACTTTTGGCAGTGCCGAAGGCGAATCATATTGAGTCGCTCGCTGAAATCCTGGCCGCGCTTTTAGCCGCTCATAATACGCTAGCGTATTAGGCTTAAAGCCATCGCTCAACTTAAGAAATTCTGCAAAGTACAGGGCAAAACCCACAGCAATATCGGCAATAGTAAAACGGTCACCGCAAAGAAACTCTCTCTCGGCCATGGCGGTTTCTACTGTGCGCAGGCGCGAGTGAAACCACTTGCTATAGTCTTCAGCAACCTTGGGTAATCTCGTCGCCTCTGGCTCAAGAATGGTGTATCTCAATACCAATGTCTGAGGGAAAGTGAGGGTCGCATCACTGCGGTGCAGCCAGTTAAGGTAGTTAGCATAATCAGGTTCATCGACACCAATGGCTAAGTTTGAGAGTCCAGAACCGGCGGAACCATATCGATCCACTAGATACTGACTAATACCCGCCGACTCAGTCATCTGAACCTGATTGTCCGAACCATCAGCGCCATCAGTAAAAAACGGCACCGTGCCAATGGGGTTAATGTCGGTATAGCCAGCATGTACAAAACGTGGCGGAAACTTCATCACTTCCAACTCAAAATCCAATCCCATTTCTTCCAATGTCCACAGTGGGCGAATTGATCGCGACCCTGCGCAGTGCCAAAGTTTAAGTGCCATTATGCTTCCTCGTCCTGTTGGGTAATTTCAATTAGTACATCATCTGCAGCAACCTGCTTACCTGCTATCGCAGTCACCTCTGCTACGGTGCCATCAATCTCTGCCACAATTTCGTAGTGCATTTTCATGGCTTCGAGCACGGCCAGCGTTTGGCCTTTTACTACGGCATCTCCAGGCTTAACTAATACTTCTAGCAGCAGGCCATGCATTGGTGAGATAACTCGACCGCCACCTGCTGCGTCCTCTGCTACGCCATCAACAAGAATCATATCCTTGAAGAACGCGCCCCGACCTTCGATGGAACAGTGCAGCTGACCTTTGACCGGAGACATATAGGTCGCCGTTAGCGTTGCGCCATCGACCATGACCTTGGCGCTGTTGTTGTCGATGGATAGATCAGTGGCCAGCATAACAACTTCTAAGTCTGCCTCAATACTGGCAACATCGAATACGCGGTATGTCTCTGGGCCGGTTGGCGTTATGCCAAGATCATGGATCAACTCCCCAAACTGATACTGCTTGCGAGACACTATGGCACTGGCGCTAGCCCAGTTCTTCAAACTCGCACTTACCAGCACGCTGTGATCAAACAACTTTCTGTGCTCCAAGGCTAGCTCAATCACAGCGGCAACTGCACTGTCAGCAAAGCTCGGTGGAGCCGGCTGTAAATCTTCTGCTGAAAACTCTTCAGCAATAAACGCAGTGGTCGCAGCACCATCAATAAAGCGCTGCTTTTCCAGACATTGAATCAGGAAATTCTTATTGTTGGGCGTGCCAAATAATACGGTTTCTTTAAGCGCCTCGATCAATCGTAATCGTGCACTTTCACGGTCGGGGCCATAGCCGATCACCTTGGCCACCATCGGGTCATAAAATGGCGAAATAGCCTGACCTGTGCAGATGCCAGCATCAACGCGCACACCAACACCAGTGGCTGGCTGCCATAACTCAACAGGACCAGAGGCGGGTAAAAAGTCTTGGCTCGGGTCTTCTGTATACAGGCGCACTTCTATAGCAGCACCTTCTAGCTTTACTTCATCTTGACTCATACCCAGAGGTTCGCCCTGGGCGACGCTAAGTTGTAACGCCACCAGATCAAGGCCCGTAATTAACTCCGTGACTGGATGCTCTACCTGCAGGCGTGTGTTCATCTCTAAAAAATAGAATGAGCCGCTGGCATCCAATAAAAATTCGACCGTACCTGCACCGCGATAGTTAACACTCCTGGCTGCATCAATAGCAGACTGACCCATCTTCTCTCGGAGTTCCGGCGTCATAACCGGACAGGGCGCTTCTTCAATGACCTTCTGATGACGTCGCTGCACAGAACAGTCCCGCTCACCCAGATGAACGGTATTGCCCATGATGTCGGCAAAGACCTGAATCTCCACATGGCGTGGTTGGATAATCGCCTTCTCGAGAATAAGCTCACCGGAGCCAAAGGCCCCTTCTGCTTCAGCCCGGGCTAACTTAATAGCATTCGCCAGCTCAGCGTAATCATGGACCAGGCGCATACCGCGACCACCGCCACCCGCGGCTGCTTTTACCATTAACGGCAATTCAATTTTATTGCCCTCAGCCAACAGAACCTCATCAGTCTGATCATGGCCTTCATAACCAGGCACGCAGGGAACGCCCGCCGCGATCATGCGACGCTTCGACTCTGCTTTGTTACCCATCACATCAATCGCCTCACGAGTTGGGCCAATAAACACTAGCCCAGCAGACTCAACGGCATCGGCAAAGGCCGCATTCTCACTGAGAAAGCCATAGCCGGGGTGAATTGCTTCGGCACCGCTCTTGGCCGCAGCAGCAAGAATATTGTCTGCCAGCAGATAGGATTCACCCACAGGCCCCGGACCAATACGCACCGCATCATCCGCAAGTTGCACATGGGGAGCACCGGCATCAGCGTCGGAATAAACGGCAATGGTACGATACCCAAGCTCTTTCGCTGTGCGAATTACCCGACAGGCAATCTCGCCGCGGTTGGCAATTAATACACTGTTAAAACGTTTCATCAATAGGATTCCTACTATTTATTCCAGGAAGCATTACGTTTTTCAACAAAGGCGGCAATGCCTTCCAAACCTTCGGGACTGAGCATGCAGCTGGCAAAACCTTTTGACGCAAAGTCCAATGCCTCTGCCCGGGGACGGCGCAAGGTTTCAAACAAAATACCTTTGGTCACGGCATTGGCACCTGGTGCACAGGCTTTAATATTGCCCAATATGGTTTCGCACTGAGCGTCCAAATCCGCGACATCTGCCGCTACGCCATGGGCTATTCCCAGAGCAACTGCCTCTTCACCTTTAAAGCGTGCCCCGGTCAACATCAGTCGACGCGCCTGAGTTAAACCCACACGTTCGGTAACAAACGGCGCTATCTGCGCAGGCGGAATACCCAGGCTAGTTTCGCTTAACCGGAAACGGGCATCGGCAGTGACCAAGGTCACATCAGCCACACAGGCCAGACCCAAACCACCACCAATAGCTGCGCCCTCCACCAAAATAATCACTACCTGAGGCTGCTCATTAAGCTTGACCATCAGGTCGCCAAAGCTACGATTACTCTTGGCAACTTCGTCGGCACTAACCGCTTGCATGTCAGTCTTAAAACCTTTGATGTCGCCACCAGCACAGAACACGCCGCCTTTGCCGCGCAGAACAATGGTGCGGATACTACGGTCGTCATGGACCTCATCCAACACGGCATTTAGCTCATCGGTCATCTCTGTTGACAGCGCATTTTTCGACTCTGGGCGGTTCAGCCATATTTTTAGAACTGACTCGTCCCGCTCCAGTATCAGAGACTTGGTTGCGGGCAATTCACTTTTGGAAAGATCACTCATTATTATTTTCAACCTTTAGATGGGGTTATAAGCGGGCAACGCCAAAGCTATTGGGGCGGACTTTTCTTCCGCGGCCTTCACGCACCGTTTCCAGAATCATGCCCAGCGTATTGCGCATATTGCGCGGGTCGATCATGCCGTCGTCCATCATATGGCCCGAGGTATAAAAGGCGTCGGACTGGGAATCAAAGATATGTGCCATCATTTTTTCTTGCTGAGCCAGCGCTTCTTCATCTGGGTCTACACTCATAGCCGCAGCCTTGCCGCGAGCTACCATAGACATAGTCTTGGCCGCCTGCTCGCCACCCATCACACCCATCTTGGCGTTGGGAAAGGTATAGAGAAAATCGGGATCGTAGCCACGGCCGCACATGCCGTAATTACCGGCACCAAAACTTGCGCCTGTCATAAAGGTAATGCGTGGCACATCAATGTTGCGTACGGCCTGAATCATCTTAGAGCCATGTTTAATCATGCCCGCCTGTTCAGACTTGGTGCCGACGATATAGCCCGTGGTATTTTGAAAAAACAGTGCGGGAATATTGGCCTGATCTAACAGCTGTAAAAACTGTGTAACCTTATTGGCACCCTGGGGATCAATCGGCCCATTGTTGCCAATAATACCCACAGCCTGGCCAAATATTTCTGCCTGAACACAGACGGTGGACACACCAAAGCGTGGTTTAAAATCTAAAAAATCTGAACCATCAACCACTCGCGCAACTAGCTCGCGCATATCGTAAGGCGTGCGGTAATCGGTCGGGATAACACCGGCCAACTCATCGGGATCATAGATAGGCTCTATAAAAGCGCGCTTAGCAGGCAGTGGGCAGTTGTCGTTCCACTGCAAACGGTCAATGACTTCTCGACAGATCTGAATACCCTGGCCATCATTCTCGGCGAGGTATTCAGCCAGACCAGAAACCGTGGCGTGCATCTCTGCACCACCCAGTTCTTCTTCAGTGGCAATCTCACCAGTCGCCGCTCTAAGCAATGGTGGTCCAGCCAAAAATGCACGGCCAGTACCCTTAATAGCAATAACATAATCACTGAGGCCGGGCATGTAGGCGCCGCCTGCGGTCGACGAACCATGAAGAATTGAGATCACCGGAATACCCGCCTTACTCAACTGCGCCAGCGCCCCAAACAGCGCGCCACCCACACTAAAGCCTTCAACGGTGTAGTTCATTAAGTCGCCACCGGCACTCTCTACCAAATGCACAAAGGGTAATTTTTGTTCGAGAGAAATTTGCTCGGCGCGGCGCAATCGATAACCACCCGCCGTGGTTAATGATCCCGCCATAATGCCACTGTCATCCACAACAACCATACAGCGCACACCAGAGATAAAACCAATACCCGCAATAACCGTGGAGCCTGGAATCGACTTGGCTTCGTCTTTGGTATCGACCATATAACCGGCAATATTACCGATTTCTAAAAACGGCATAGCGGGATCAAGCAATCGCGCCAGACGCTCACGGGGCGTTAACTGCCCTCTTGCGTCAAAGCGTGGTTTACGCTTTTCAGAGACGGCGCGGCCACGACTATTAAGTTCGGTCAGCCTATCAACCAACTCAAGCATCTCTTTACGCTGGCGTAAAAAGGTTTCAGAACTGGTATTAATTTTTGAGGCAAATACTGCCATGGGGCTATCTCCGTCTTTGTTATTTTAATGTTTTAGCTGGCGGGCGATCTCGGCGCTAACGGGAATCGACGCGGCGAGCAACAGCTGGCCATAACCTTTGCCCTGAGCGTCATTGCGAATACTAGCCATACCACCACCGCCTAACACGTCATGAATCAAGAAGTTAATGGCATGGCTGCCGGGCATCAGGTAGCGCTCAACAGCTTTGTCGCTATTAGCGCCCTCAGGTAAAAAGTGCGTGAACTTTTCAAACACAGCCTGCTCGGTCAACGCGGCATAGATATAGGGTAGATACTCTGGCTGGCGAGCAATAATACCTATATTGGCTTTATCGCCTTTGTCGCCACTGCGACCCCAGGCGAGTTTGATGAGCGGCACTGCAACCAGATCACCGGCAGGTGCAACTGGTAATGTAGGCACTTTAGGCCTTGTAATGTTCTGACGATTAAACGGGACACCAGCAGTATCTGGCACATCAAAAATAACTCCATCCAGCTCAACCTGAGGTTTGACAGCCCCTTTAGTTGAGCCTTCAGCTGCACCTTTCAAAAGGGCGAATGAGAAAAGACGAACAACGGGGGACGGGCTAGGACGCGCACCAGCAAAACCAGAGAGGCCCGGCGGTGTTGCCAAACCAAGACCAACGGCCTCTTTGAGCATAATGCCAATGCCCGCCGCATCGGGATGCTTGACGGCTATTTTCATAACGACTTCACGGCAGTGAGTCACTGTGGCCGCACTACCATACTGGCTTTCGGCACCCAGAATTTCGACGCTGGTTTCGCTAAAGTCTGCCAGTCCAAGGTGTTTTAACGTTCCTCGCGCTGCAACAAAAATAGCATCCGCGAGCTTCTGGGCTTTGCGGTCAGCATCAATGCCATAAAAGGTCATATTCGTACCGCCGCGAAATTCATCAGCATAAGTAGTACAGACTTTGTAAGTAACCGGCGCTGGCATGCCAGTGGCGCCTGTCACTCGAACGAGGTTCTCAGCCACCTGCTCAAGTTCAACGTTGGAGAAATCACAGATCACATCGGGCAACATATAAGCCTGAGGGTCACCAATCTCATAAACCATCTGTTCAGCAATCGTTGCTCGGGTTACCAGACCACCCGTACCCTCGGGTTTAGAGCAGACAAAGCTGCCGTCGGCGCTGATCTCGGTAATGGGGTAACCAATAGTTTCAAGACTATGCACCTCTTCCCAGTCGGTAAAGTTGCCACCCGTTGCCTGGGGGCCACATTCAATAATATGTCCGGCCAACGAACCCATGGCCAGTTTATCCAGATCATCTCGACCCCAACCAAAAGCATGGATACAGGCGCCCAAGGTAACTGCGCTATCCACACAGCGACCTGTGACCACAATATCTGCACCCTCTTCCAGAGCCTTGGCCACGGGAAAGGCTCCCAGATAAGCATTGATGCTCGCGACCTTGTCAGCCGGAGGAAAAGCCACTCCGGTAAACATTTCAGTATAGCCCTGCTCCGCCAGCTCATCTCGCTGTTCAATCATGTCGTCACCCAGCACACAGGCGACTTTTAGCGTCAAACCCTGCTCGGCGATAACGGCGCGCAATGCATTGGCGCAGGCCTGAGGATTTACCCCACCCGCATTGGAAACGATTTTGACACCCTGACGGGCTATCTCTTTAAGATTGGGTTTCATGGCGGCAGTCACAAAATCGAGTGCATAGCCATAATCTGGATTCTTAGCCCGGGCCCGAGCCATAATCGACATGGTGATTTCGGCCAGATAGTCATAGGCGATAAAGTCCACATTGCCGCCTTTTAATAGCTGCGGTGTGGCACGGGCAGCATCGCCCCAAAAGCCACTAGCCCCTGCAATACGAATATTCTTATCGCTCATTGTCTATCCCCTGAAACTGTTCAAATCACGTTTTTAGACTTTTATAATACGTCCCGATAACCCGCGGCTCTTAGGAATATATGCCAGCAATACTAGCGCCCATGCCAATCTTCACTAAGCAAAACCAGGGGCTCGAGCCTTGACGTTGCTCCTTTCCAGATAGATCGATGCAACAATAAAGCTAGCAGGCGCTCCCCAAGACAAAACGTCCGCGGTCAACAGGGCCTTAGTAAGAGGCTCAAACACGGCATTGGCAGAAAAGGCATCGCTAAGTAAGCCAGTCATCATCGCGCCTATACCCAATCCAAGAAGATTGCAGGCCACCAGTAACAGGCCCGTCATCACACCCCGCAAGCGCGCAGGCGTAAGGTCCTGAACCGTTGAAAATGCCGGGCCATAAAACGAACTGACACTGAACATACCCGCAGCCATACCCAGATAAAACAGGGCCGACGAGGGATCTACAAAACGAAAAGAAATTAGCAAAGGTGTGATACCCAGCATTAGATAAGCAAGAAATCGAACCCTGCCACCCTTAAAGCGGGCCTGATACCAGTCACTGAGAATACCCCCTAAAAAGGTACCAGCGGTACCAAATACAATATAAATAAGACCGTAAACAGCACTGATTTCACCCACACCAAAGCCTCTTTCACGCTCTAGCCACACAATGGCAAACTGGCCTGCACCCAAGGGGATATGTAAGAAAACAGCACCAATCATCGTCCAGGCAAGTGCCGGCGTGGACTTAACGATTGAGTAGACATCGGAAGCAATGCTACGCCAGTTGCCGCCAATTAGATCCTCTTGCTTAGCATCCTGTGCCTCCTCCATAGCCCCGCGTTTTGGGTCCTTCAAGAACAGCAAAACCACTGCCAGTACCAAACCTATAGCACCCAAAAGCATAAAACAATTACGCCAGCCAATCATAGGCCCAAGAATACCGGCAACGATAAAGCTGCCGCCTGCACCTAGGGGAACACCAAGATAATAGATACCCGTAGCCGTGCCTCTTCGCGCTTTCGGATACAGATCCGCAATCATTGAAAGAGCCGCTGGCGCCATCGCAGATTCACCGACACCAATAAACAGCCGCGCCACACCAATCTGAGCAAAGCTTTTAGCCATACCAGACAGCGCCGTTAGCGCACTCCACAGAATAAGTCCCGCAGCAATGAGTCTTGGGCGATGCACTCGGTCAGCCAGGGCGCCCATAAACAGGCCCATAATGGAATAAAAGAACACAAAGATCGGGCCAGTGAGCAGGCCAAACTGGGAATCACTTAACTCGAGGTCGGTAATGATCGCAGTACCAAAGCTGGTAATCAGAGTGCGATCGACCATATTGAGGATGTTGAGCAGAGTGAGAAATAGCAGAAAACTCATCGCTCTGGGTGAGGCTTTAACGTGATCCATGATTATCCCTATTATTTTTATTATCGGCTTTGCATGCTGGGCAGTGACCAGTAACTAAAGCGCTAATTGCTTGCCAAGCTTACGTCAGTACTGTTCTAAATAGGCATCACCCAGACCACAATCTGCGGACCATGGGTCAAAAACACCCAAAACCCATATTTATCACCAGTACCATAGTATCACTAGAAAGTACCGCCAAAGGTAACCACAGGCTTGGTTTAAAGTGTCAATAAAACAATCAACCATGCCAAACAGTGCTGGGCCTGCCCAGTAAAGGCCTGCCCCAAGAGCGAGACTCGAGCCGACCAAGGCGACATTGGCCTGGCCACATAATTTCTCTTGATTTTATCAACATTAATTTCTACATTAGCCGTGCCAAAATATTACAGCCCTACTCAAGGGGCACTACTAATGAACAAGAGGGTGTGCATATGTCATTGCAAGAAGTAACAGCTGGATTAGCAGAGAAAGTAGGCGAAGATTGCGGTTTAGGCTCGATCTTAAAATTTGATTTCGGTGATGACGGCATTCTAGTTCTCGACGCCTCTCAGGTTCCAAACGTAGTCGGCAATGACGACGCTGAAGCCGCCTGTACCATGGTTATCAGCCTAGATAACTTTAAAGAAATGGCCGCGGGCAACCTGGATGGCACTGCCGCCTTTATGTCCGGCAAGCTAAAGATTATTGGTGATATGGGTATTGCTATGAAGCTGGCGCCGATTCTGGCTTAAGCTTTTTGATGTAACCCATGAAGATGTAAAAATAAAGACGCAATAAAAGCGCCCCGCTGTTTTCAGTGGGGCGCTTTTTTGTCTTTTCACGAGGATGCTTTAAGAGTCTAGGTATTCTGGGCAAGAGATCTCTCGTCGCTTCGCTCTGTCGAGATGACAATTAAAGGGGTGGGCACAATGACTCTACCCTGTCATCCCGACAGAGCCTTTTAAATCTCATCCCGACAGAGCCTTTTAAATCTCATCCCGACAGAGCCTTTTAAATGTCATCCCGACAGAGCCTTTTAAATCTCATCCCGACAGAGCCTTTTAAATGTCATCCCGACAGAGCGAAGCGACGAGGGATCTAGCCCCGCCCACTCCACTAAACTAACAACCCGCCAGCCCTAACTACAACCCAAACTGCCGCGCAGCCAAATCACGCATAATCTCCTCAGAACCACCGCCAATCGCATTAACCCGCACCTCACGATAAATACGTTCAACGCGATTGCCGCGCATATAACCCCCACCACCGAGAATCTGCATGGCTTCACGGGCACAGAACTCCATGGTCTGGCTGCTCTGCACTTTGAGCAATGCAATATCCCCAGCATTCTCATTACCCGCCTGTATCTGCTGACAGGTCAATTGCAGATAAGCCTGCGTCGCGTTAATACGCTGTTTCATTTCAGCAATCTTGTGACGAATTACCTGATGATCCGCCAGGCGTTTACCAAAGGTTTTACGCTCACGAGCCCAGATCACCGCATCTTCTAGGCACACTCGAGAAAAGGCTTCCATCGACGCTGACATGGCTAGACGCTCAGAATTAAAATTGTTCATGATTACGCTAAACCCTTTATTTTCCTGACCCAGCAGGTTGCCCACGGGCACCCGTACATTGTCAAAATAAATGGTTGCTGTATCCGAGCACCACCAGCCTTGCTTTTTATCCAGGGATGTCCGTGAAACACCCTCGGCATCTGAAGGAATCAATAGGGTTGAAACACCACTAGAACCCTCCCCGCCAGTACGTACCGCGGTGGTAAACCAGTTAGCATTCATGCCACCAGTGATATAGGTTTTAGAGCCATTGACCACATAGTGGTCGCCATCAAGACGCGCAGTGGTCTGCAACTGAGCAACATCGGAGCCACCACCGGGTTCGGTGATTGCCAGAGAAATACGCTTGGTTCCCGCCAGTACGGGAGGCGCTACCATTTGCTTGATCTCGTCGCTGCCAAAGTTAATCACCGGGGGCAAACCAATGCCGTGCACCATCAAAGTGGCCCCAACACCACCCACGGCAACACGAGCCAGCTCTTCATTCAGAATAATACTGTGCCAGACATCTATGCCTTCGGAGGTACCGCCAAACTCTTCGGGATAACCCAAGCCAAGCAAACCAACCTCGGAAGCCTTAAGCCATAAATCATCGGGAATGGCACCGTCTTCATCCCAGTCTGCAGCGAAAGGAATTACCTCACGTTCGAAGAACCGTCGCAGCTGTGCGCGCCATTCATTATGTTCAGAAGTTAAGCAGCTATTGGGTAAACGTGCGCTATCGAAGTCCAGTGACATAGTAATTCCCGATTTATTAGCGGATAAAATTTAGACTAAGATATTAGGCTCGATGCTAACAACCAACAAGCGAATCAGCGCCATTTTCGTGGGAATACATGCCGTGGCAAAAACGCCTATTTCCGTCGGCTTTATTACTTTCGTCGATAGTCCCGAGGCGAAACCCCATGCCAGCTTTTGAAGGCGCTAGAAAAAGAGCCCTGATCTGCATAGCCCAGCAAAAAGGCTATTTCGGTAATACCCAGACGTCCATCCCCCAGATAGCGAAGCGCTACCTTCGAGCGAACTTCCTGTAAGACATTCAAAAAATTAGTATCACGATCCGATAGACGACGCTGCAATGTGCGTCGAGAGATATTAAGCTTACTAGCCAGCTTATCAATGGTTGCCCCACCCTCGGGCAGGTACTGAATAATCGATTGCTTGAGACTTGCCAACAGCTGGTCTGCAGGATCATCACCAGCAAAAAAATCACGGAACGGATGACCCTGATCTGGCCCGCCATGGTAATCCTGCTTCAGCAGAGGAAAATCTAAGGCCACAGATTTAAAAAACAGACTGCTGTACTGCTTACCAAAGGTTAGATTGCGACCAAAGGTGTCCTCTAGCGCAGATACATCCTGAGGCTGAGCATAACTAAACTGAGCCTTCACCACCGGCACTGGCATAGCGCAGAGAGAGTTAATAATATTCGCCGCCGCACCCAATATCTCATCACTGATAAAACGCTTGCGGCCAGTCTCTACCAGCAATGGCTCCCAGCGCAGCTCAACCAGATCCGCATCTCGATGAGCCGTCACCTTGCCAATATCACCACGCAGCTCTAAAAGGTTTGGCAGCAGATTGAGGTAATCTCTAAAAGACTGGCAGACCGTGGCCATATAGAGCTGTAAATTCAGCCCCTTAAGTGCCGTTACCCGCCCTACTTTAAGGCCTATATCAGGATCATCCGCCGCACTGGCTGCCAGCTGAAATAACCTGAAATAGCTGCTTATGGGGAAACGTCGATCGGGAATCTTAAGCTCCGAGGCATCTAAACCCGCGTCGCTTAGCAACTGCTGCCTATTAGCACCCAGCTGCTCCGCCACTTGCAGAATAGTCTGCACAGGCGCTGCAAAAACAGTCCAGTTGGGATCTATAAGAAATCTGCTGTTAGGAACGGTTGGCATAGCGGAGACTGTTGCTCTCGAAATATTGAAATCTTACTTTAACACCAGCATAGACGGCGATCCAACTATGCTTGGAATATCGAGTTTATAAAGAGAACACACAGCTCCCTTTTAATTTTAACTGTTCAGTAATACAGAAGATGACAGACCACGGAATACTGTATATATTAACAGTAGTTAAGAAATTAGTCTTACTCGTCACGCAGCTTCCATCCAATGCACAATAATAATATAGCCTCAGTATTAACCCGCACCGACACCTGGCGCGGCTACAGCCAGCGCCTACCTCGCAGCACAATAGCCACAGGTCACAGTCATTTAGATCGACTATTACAGGGTGGCTGGCCCGTCTCTGCTCTGAGTGAACTGCTGCCTCAGCAGCCCGGCATTGGGGAGCTGAGTTTATTGCTGCCGACCATTAAATATTACGCCGATAACCATCAGCTCTGTGTCTGGCTCGACCCGCCTTACCAGCCCTACGCACCCACATTAGTCGCAGCAGGGATTGCTCTGGACAAGCTATTAATTGTGCGCAGTAAAAGCCCTGCAGAATGGCTGTGGGCCGCTGAGCAATCTATACGCAGTGGTGCACTATTGCTGGCTTGGGCAAAGCAAAAGCCACCCCGCTACGCCGACCTGCGCAAGCTGCAGCTAGCAGCCGCCAACAGTAATAATGCAGCCTTTTTATTTAGTGCCCCCAGTGCCTTAGACGCGCCTTCACCGGTGGCATTGCGTCTGGAATTACAGAGCTTACAGGTTAATCAGCTGCTACTCAGGGTGCGTAAAATGCGCGGCACGGCTTCGGGTGAACAGCTACAACTGCATCTAGGCGAGGCCTCTGCCCAGAGAATACCTTTTACCCAGTTACCTGCCGATCGACATCATGGCTACTCAAGCCATGCCGTTCTGACGCTAAATAGCTGATGTTAAGGTCCATCAATAAAAGCCATAAAACTAATAAGAGCGATAAGAGTAGTAAGGCGCAGGATATTTGGCTGTATCTGCATTTCCCGCTGCTGTCGCTTGAAACATTGTTGCCCCAGGTACCTGCAGACCAGGCCCATAAACCCATAGCCACGGTTAGCCTAGAAAAAAACATTCAGCGGGTTCTGTGTTGCAATACTCAGGCCGAGGCCTGGGGCGTAGAGTCTGGCCTGTCAGTCTCTACGGCTCTGGCTCTCTGCCCTGAATTGCTGGTATTACCTAGAAAAATTGAACAGGAACAGCAGCATCTGCAACAGCTGGCTCTACTCGCCTATAGCTTTAGTCCTGTGGTTATTCTGGATAATGATACTGGTCTGTGGCTCGAAATCTCTGGCTGCGATAAGCTTTTCAAAGGTTACAACGCACTGCTGCAAGCCTTAGAAAAGAGGCTAGTCTATGAGGCGATTACTGCGGTTAATGGCATAGGCCAAAACCCCCTTGCCGCAAAGTTACTCTGCCAACCTAGCTTTCAAACCCAGCTACCCAAACCTACAGAAATACAGCATCTCTTAATGACCACAGACCTAAGCCGTCTTGAAACCAGCCGTAAACAGCAACAAAGTTTTGAGCAGCTGGGCCTAAAATCTCTGGGTGATTTACTGGCCCTATCTCGCAGTGCCCTAAGTCGTCGTTTTGATGCTGAGCTAATGAACAGAATCGCTCAGCTAAACAACGAGAAGCCTTTTACGGCGCCACGCTTTCAGCCAGGCGATAGCTTTCACGATCTCGTTCAGAACCCTCAGGGTATTTTTAATAAGGAGAGTTTGCTGTTTCCGATGAAAACGCTGCTACAGCGCCTGTGCCAATATCTGGTGGCAAGGCAATGTCATTGCCGAGAGATTGAATGGCACTTTGAGCCTTTAATAGGAGAGTCTCAGCAGATGCAGATACAGCTCTCTGGCAGCCAAAACAACTGGTCGACTCTGTTAATGTTGAGTCGATTGCAGCTGGACCGGCTAGAACTGCCACGCAGTGTTGAGCAGATTATTCTCCATGCGGATCAGTTTATTGAAGCGCCAATGGCGGTGTTTAATCTGGATTTATTTGGTGATCAACAGGCCGCACAACAGTCCTGTGAATTGATTGATAGTCTTAACGCACGACTGGGCATAGAGGCGCTATCGCAACCCGTGCTTAATCAAGACTATCTCCCCGAGCTGGCCAGCACCTTGGCAACACCGGGCAAGCCCATAAAAACAGCGGCCAATAAACCCCTAACCGCACCGCAACCACTGTGGCTGTTAACCGAGCCTGCGCCCGTGCAGATGCGCAATCAACAGCTGTACTGGCGACAGCCACTAACGATTATTAGTGGGCCCGAACGTTTATGTGGAAACTGGTGGCAGGCCGAACAGCAGCGCGACTATTATCTGGCTTGCGATAACAGAGGCGCGCGCTATTGGTTATTTAGAGAATCAGCGAATCAACGCTGGTTTGTCCATGGGCTCTTTTCCTAACGAGCCCTTGAACAGCACTTAAACTAGAACTAAAACTAGAACTAAAACTAGAACTAGAGTTAAAAGCAGACTGCAAATTAAACGTCGAATACTTCTTTTAACTTAAACTTCTGTACCTTGCCCGCTGGGTTTCTTGGCAATATATCAACAAAGCGCAGTTCGCTTGGCAGCTTGTAGCGAGCCAGAGATTCACCCGCAAAACCGCGTAGGTCTTCCAGGGTAAGCTCAGCACCCTCTTCCAACACAGCAATCGCCGTTACAGCCTCGCCCCATTTATCATTGGGCAAACCAATCACCGCGACTTCAACAATCGACGGATGGCCATAGAGAACAGACTCAACTTCGGCGGGATACACATTTTCGCCACCACTGATAACCATGTCTTTAACGCGGTCGCAGAGGAACAAGAAGTCTTCGTCATCCAAATAACCTATGTCACCACTGTGGAACCAACCCTGAGTATCAATGGCTTCGGCTGTTGCATCTTCACGATTCCAATAACCCTTCATCACGTTCGGGCCTTTAATACAAACCTCACCATGCACACCAGCAGCGACAGGATTATTGTCTTTATCAACAATACGTACCTCGGTAAACATCGGCGCCTTACCTGCCGAGCCCACCTTCACCATGGCCAGATCACTGGCTAATAAACTGGCAAAGGGCGCAGTCTCTGTTAAGCCATAACCTTGGCAGAATTTAATGCCACGATCGCCATAGGTCTTAATTAGAGGCACAGGCACAGGCGCTCCGCCACAGGTCATGGCATCAATACTGGAAAGATCTGATGTAGCAAAATTTTCGTGCTGGGCCATCATCAGGAACATCGTCGGCGCACCAAACATGGTGGTGACCTTATGTTTCTCGATCAATGCCAACACCTGCCCTGCATCAAAGCTGCGCAACAATACAACCTCAACACCCATACCCAGAGATAAGAGCGTGGTGACATTAAGCCCGCCAATATGAAACAGCGGCGCGCAGGTCAGCGTGGTACCAGAGATACCATCATCACCAAAGCACACATTAATACTATTCCAGAATATATTGCCATGGGTCAGCATCGCGCCTTTTGGCAGACCGGTAGTGCCAGAGGTATACATAATAAAAGCAACGTCATCGCCGTCGACTTTCTCGCTGGCTTCAATAGGCTGTGCCGCGCTCATAAGAGGCTCAAGGGCTTCCCAGTTATCTGCATCGGCTTCGGCAGTAATGTAGCGAGTGCACTCAAGGTTGGCGCGCTCTTCATCAATAATGGGGCGTAACATATCATCCACAACCAACGTGCTAATACCCGCATCATTGGCAATAAAGCGAACTTCAGGACCGGTTAATCGGAAGTTAAGAGGCACGAACACCGCACCCAAACAGCCGCAGGCATAAAGCATTTCTAAAAATACAGGGTGGTTGAAACCAATGTAGCCCACACGATCACCGGCAGAAATACCGCCAGTACGGAGAATAGATGCCATACGACGCACGCGATCACCCAGCTCGGCAAAGGTTTGGGTCTGCCCTTCAAAGGTAATGGCTGGTTTATTCGGTGAAATGGCTGCGCGACGCAAAATAGTCTGGCCTAGGCCGATATCTGCGGTCTGTAAATTTGACATTAAAAGTCCCCTTAATTTTCTATTTTTATAATGGGCAGCTCACTGAACAGCGGCAAACCCTTAATTATTTTCTGCTCCCAACTATAAAAGCTGCAGGGCAAAATATCCATCACTTCAGGCCATAGTTGGCATGCTTTCTGCAAACATCCTAGAAAGTGGGGACGTTTAAACCCTCAAACAAAAGCGAACCAGTGATCGGGGTAGATAATGCACAGTAACAACGGCAGACAGATCACTAATATGGTGCGCAGTTGCACCAAGTTAGTGCAGACAACACCGTGAGGCTCATCTTTACCGATCTCGATGGCAGCCTGCTCGACCATAGCAGCTATAGCTTTGCCCCAGCAGCCGGTCTTCTTGATCGATTGGCCGAGCAGCTAATTCCGGTTATCCCTGTCACCAGTAAAACCTGTGCCGAAGTACTGTCTCTGCGAAAAACCCTCAATAACTCGCAGCCCTTTATTGTCGAAAATGGTGCCGCCATTTATCTACCCAAACAATATTATGAGCAGTGCCCAAAAGACGCCAGCGAGTTAGATGATTACTGGGTAATTGCTAACAGTCCGCCCCGCAGTCATTGGCTGCAACTACTTGATGATGTAGGGAAATCCTTTGCGGGCGAGTACCAAACCTTTAGCTCAATCAGTGCTGACGAAGGTACTACGGGCTTAGCAAAGCTCACCGGACTCACATCAGAACAGGCCGCACTAGCCCAGCAACGGGAATACAGCGAACCCATTCATTGGTTAGGCACCGCCCATCGTAAAGTCGAATTTAGCCTTGCTCTCACTAATGCGGGTGCCCATCTATTACAGGGCGGACGCTTTTTAACCATGGGCGGCGATACTGATAAGGGTCGTGCCCTTTTGCATCTACAGGCTCTCTATCAGCAAAAATTCGGTGCCTGTCAGTCTCTGGCTATTGGCGATAGCGGTAACGACATCAGCATGCTCGAGGCAGCGGATTCCGCGTTAATCATTCGCTCAGAAAACCATTCTGCCCCTGTGTTACAGCGCACAACCCATTTTCATCTAAGCAAAGCCACCGGCCCCAATGGCTGGCTCGAGGGCGTAACTGCCTGGCTCGCTAATCAATATTAGTAACACCTACAAACAAAACCCACTAACAAAAAACAGAGAAAACTATGGGCGACTTTCATCAAAACGGCAATATCACTACCCTGCATAATTTGTCACGTCGGCCCCTCGCCGATATGGAAAAAGAGCTAATGACTTTTTCCAAAACAAGGCCCATGGGTTTAATTCTTCCCTCTTTATTTTCTGAGTTAGAAGGCGAGGCCATGCCAAAGATTATCGCTGAGCTAAAGCAGGTGCCCTACCTCAGCCAAATTGTGATTGGTTTGGATCGTGCGGATGAGAGTCAATATCGCGAGGCACTGTCGTTTTTCTCAGAGCTTCCTCAAGAACATCGAGTGCTATGGAATGATGGCCCGCGACTCAAAGCTCTAGATGCAAAATTACAAAAATTGGATTTGGCGCCTAAGGAACTAGGTAAGGGCCGCAATGTTTGGTACTGCATGGGTTACACCTTAGCCTCTAACAAAGCTGAATCGGTGGCACTCCATGACTGCGACATCCTTACTTACAATCGTGAACTGTTGGCCCGCCTGATCTATCCAGTGGCCAACCCCAGATTTAACTATGAGTTCTGCAAAGGTTATTACGCCCGCGTCGCCAATGGAAAAATTAATGGCCGCGTATCGCGTTTGCTAGTTTCACCTTTACTGCGAGCCTTGAAAAAAACCGTGGGACAAACCGACTATCTAAATTACATGGACAGCTACCGCTATCCTCTAGCCGGTGAATTTTCGTTTCGCCGCGATGTACTCAATGATATTCGCATACCCAGTGACTGGGGTTTAGAGATTGGCGTACTCTCTGAAATGTATCGCAACTATGCAAGTAATCGACTCTGTCAGGTTGATATTGCCGATAACTATGATCACAAACACCAACAGCTCTCGCTGGATAACGATGCCGACGGCCTATCCAAAATGTCTATCGACATCGCCAAGGCGCTGTTTCGAAAACTGGCTACTCAGGGTGAAGTGTTTAGCACTGAGGCATTTCGTTCGCTCAAAGCAACCTACTATCGCATGGCGTTAGATACGGTAGAGAACTGCCATAATGACGCCATTATGAATGGCCTGACATTGGATATTCACGAAGAGGAAAAAGCCGTAGAAATGTTTGCCGAGAATATTATTAAAGCCGGCGAAGTGTTTTTTAATGTGCCTATGGAAAGACCTTTTATTCCTAGCTGGAACCGAGTTGTTAGTGCTATCCCGGATATATTCGAACAGCTAGTTAGTGCAGTAGAAGCAGATAACGAAGAATTTAGACATGCCAAAAAATAAATTACAGTCTGATATAGAAGCGCACCTGAGTGCCATTTATCAGGGCGGAGAGGTGGACAATGTCAGCCGCCTAAGCACTGAGCTTATTGAGTTGATGGACCTGCAAGACAAAGAGGTTATTGAAAATCGCAATGTGAATCATTGGGATGAAACCGATAGCCTAGTCATCACCTATGGTGACTCGGTATTGTTAGAGGATGAAAAACCTCTGCAAACCCTCAATCGATTTCTCGACAAATATTTGCGCAGCTCTATTAGCAGCGTGCATATATTGCCCTTCTACCCCTTCACCTCGGACGACGGATTTTCAGTTTTAGACTATTCCAGTGTTAATGAATCTCTGGGTGACTGGGAAGATATTAATGCCATCGCCAACAACTACTCTCTAATGGCCGACCTAGTGGTTAACCACTGCTCTGCCCGCAGCCCCTGGTTTGAAAACTTTATTAAGGGCCGTGACCCTGGCCATGGATTTTTTTATACCGCCAGCCCCGATGATGATTTAAGTGCCGTCGTTAGACCTCGCACCAATGACCTGCTGCGCGAGGTAGAAACCTCTGAGGGCACTCAGTATGTCTGGTGTACCTTTAGCCATGATCAGGTGGACCTAAATTTTCGCAACCCAGCTGTGCTCAAGCAGTTTGTTAGTATTATCAAACAGTATTTGGATAACGGGATACGAATATTTCGTCTCGATGCCATCGCTTTTTTATGGAAAGAGATTGGCACTAACTGCCTTAACTTAGAGCAGACCCATGAGATGGTCCGCCTGTTTCGAACATTGATAGAGCAGGCACAACATGATGCGATTATCATTACCGAAACCAATATCCCCAACCGCGAAAACTTAGAATACTTTGGCAATGCCGACGAAGCTCATTGTGTTTATAACTTTTCTCTTCCGCCATTATTAGTGAACACTCTGGTGACTGGCAGCTGCGGCTATCTTAAGCAGTGGATGATGAGCATGCCGCCGGCACGCAATGGCACCGCTTACTTTAATTTTGTCGCCTCCCATGACGGCATAGGTTTACGCCCCGCCGAGGGGTTACTTAGCGACGCAGAAATTAATAGCCTTGTGAAAACGATGCAGGGTTTTGGCGGCCATGTTTCTTGGCGGGCTCTGGATGATGGCAACAGTAAACCTTACGAAATTAATATTGCACTGATTGATGCATTACAGGGAACTGTACGCGGTGCTGATAATTTAGGGCTACAGCGGTTTTTTTGTGCCCACGCAATTATGCTTGCCCTAGAGGGTATTCCGGCGATCTATATTCATAGCCTAGTAGGCACCCACAATGATCACCAGCGCGTAGAGAACAGCGGCCACAACCGTGCGATCAATCGCCATCAATGGGACTATACAAAACTAGAAGACGCCTTAGCCGATCAAAACAGCAGCCACCACATAGTCTATAACCAACTCAAGCAGCTACTTAAAATACGTCGCCGACAATCGGCATTCCACCCCAATGCCACACAGTTCACCTTGCATCTGGGCGATCAACTCTTTGGGTTTTGGCGTCAGAGCTTAGATCGTCAGCAGAGCATTTTCTGTATCAGCAATATCAGCGATCAGGTGCAGAGATTATCTCTGGCGGATATTAATCTGATTGATAATGAACAGTGGCATGATTTAATCAGTGGTCAGCCCTGTTCAGGAGGCAATGGCATAGAGATGGAGCCATACCAAACAGTATGGATTACCAATAGCGCTTAGCGGATAAAGAGCACTTAGCGAAATATAAAGCCCTCAGCGTCTCGTAATAAGGAGCCCTCAGCGTCTCGTAATAAAGAGCAGCCCTCAGCGTCCCATAATAAAAAGCCCCCGTTCTGGAAATCACCCTGCATTAAGTCTATACTGTGCATATATACAGTATATATTCTTAACAGCAGTTGTCTTTCCTATGGCCTATGCCGAACTTCATTGCGTTAGCAACTTCACGTTTCTACGGGGGGCTTCCCACCCTCAAGAATTAGTCCGCACTGCCAGTGCATTGGGCTACCGCGCGCTGGCAATCACCGATGAATGCTCATTGGCAGGCGTAGTTAAAGCCCATGTGGCCGCTCTCGACTGCGATCTACAGCTTATTATTGGCAGCGAATTCAGTCTTGAAGGACAACGTTTAGTTGCCTTGGTGAGCAACCGAGAATCCTATACAGAACTCTCAGCACTCATCACCCTAGCCCGCCGACGTAGCAGCAAAGGCGAATACAAACTGGAATGGGCAGACCTCAGCGGTAACCTACCCAATACCTTATTAATCTGGCTGCCCAGTGGCGATATTGACCCTGACCATGAGGTGGGCGAAAGGCTCAGCCACTGGTTTAAAGAACGACTGTGGATTGGCATTGAGCATCTTCTCGATGGCAACGAGACTTACCAATACTACTATTACCGCAACCTCGCCGCGCTCTGGCAACTGCCCATGGTTGCCTGCGGTGATGTGCATATGCACTGCAAAGAGCGCCGCGCCCTCCAGGACACCTTAACCGCCATACACCACAGCTGTTCCGTAATGGAGCTGGGTACGCGGCGTTTTCCCAATGCCGAGCGACGTCTGCGCAGTCTGCCCCATCTTGAGAAACTCTATCCCGCTGCCCTACTCGCGGAAACCATTAGCATTGCCAAACGCTGCGATTTTAGTCTCGAAGAACTACGCTATGAATACCCCGATGAAGTGGTACCCGCACACCTAACCCCCGCCGAACAGCTGCGACTATTAACCCAGCAAGGGGCAGAAAAACGCTGGCCCGGCGGCCTATCTAAAGCCATAAGCCAGCAGATTGAATATGAGCTTAAAGTCATAGGCGAGCTGCAGTACGAATGTTATTTCTTAACCGTTCACGATTTAGTGGCCTTTGCTCGCAGCCGACATATTCTCTGTCAGGGTAGAGGCTCCGCGGCCAACTCCGTAGTCTGTTACTGCCTGTTTATTACCGAAGTTAACCCAGACCAGATCTCCCTGCTATTCGAACGTTTTATCTCTACCGAACGCAACGAACCCCCAGATATCGATGTGGACTTTGAGCACGAGCGCCGCGAAGAAGTGATTCAATATATCTACCAGCGCTACAGTCGCGACCGCGCCGCGCTGGCTGCCACCGTGATTACCTATCGACCGCGCAGTGCCGTGCGTGATGTGGGCAAAGCGCTGGGGCTAGACCCATTATTTATTGAACAGCTCAGCCAGTCACTGGCCTGGTGGGACCGCAGTAGTGACCTCCAAGATCAGTTTGCCAAAGCCGGTGCCCGAGGCAATATGGCCGAGCACTTCCACAGCTTACTCCAAGAGATTCAGGGCTTTCCCCGTCACCTCTCCCAACATGTGGGCGGGTTTATTATTACCCGCAGTCCCATTAGCACGCTGGTGCCCGTAGAGAATGCCAGCATGCCCGACCGCACAGTAATTCAATGGGACAAAGAAGATATTGAAGCTCTGGGACTCTTAAAAATCGATATTCTGGCTCTGGGAATGTTGACCGCCATACACCGCTGCTTTGATCTTCTCAGTAGCCATCAGGGCATTAGTCTGGATATGCAGTCTATTCCAAAAGAAGACAGCGCCACTTACAACATGCTGTGCAAGGCGGACTCTGTGGGTGTGTTCCAAATTGAATCCCGAGCCCAAATGGCCATGCTGCCCCGACTAAAACCCCGCTGCTTTTATGATCTGGTTATCGAGATTGCCATAGTGCGCCCCGGCCCCATTCAGGGCGGTATGGTGCACCCCTACTTAAAGCGCCGTCAGGGTTTGGAGGCTGTCACCTACCCTCACCCAGATATTAAAAATGTATTAGAACGTACCCTCGGCATTCCCGTATTTCAGGAACAGGTGATTCGGCTCGCCATGGTGGCTGCAGGTTTTACCGGTGGCGAAGCAGACCAGCTGCGTCGCGCCATGGCCAGCTGGGGTAAAAACTCAGAACGTAACAATGAATTATTAGGTTTTAAACAAAAATTAATTGATGGCATGTTAGCCCGAGGCTACAGCCAAGACTTTGCCGAAAGGTTATTTCTGCAAATACAGGGCTTTGGGGTTTATGGCTTTCCAGAATCCCACTCCGCCAGCTTTGCCCTGCTCGCCTATGTGTCCGCCTGGTTAAAATGCCATTACCCCGCCGCCTTTTACTGTGCCCTTTTAAACAGCCAGCCCATGGGCTTTTACTCGGCGTCGCAGCTAGTGCAGGATGCCCAGCGCCATAATATAAAAGTACTACCCATCGATGTGCGCTACAGCGGCTGGGACCATGCCCTTGAGACCGAGGGTGAAGGTGCGGGCGATACTCAAAGTCCGGCACTGCGGCTGGGCTTACGTTTAATCAAAGGCTTTTCCCATAAAGCGGCCCAGAGAATAGAAAATACCAACCGCCGCTTTAACAACCTAAACCAGCTCGCCACTGCAGCCAATCTCTCGAGATCTAATTTAAACTTGCTCAGCAGCGCCGGAGCCCTTAAATTTTTCAGCGAAAACCGTCGGCAAACCCACTGGCAAGCGCTGGCCACAGACAATAGCGAGCAACTTTTAGAGCAAGCTAGCGCCTCTATTAACTTCCAGACGCCCAGCGAAACCGAAAACCTCCAAGCAGACTACAGCCACACAGGCCTATCATTAGGCCGCCACCCCATGGAGCTACTAAGAGAACAGTTTCCCATCTTCCGCCAGTGCAAACGCCATGCAGACCTAGCAGAGCTGGGCCACCGCCGCTTTGTGCGTATTGCAGGATTAGTTACAGGCAAACAGCGCCCAGGCACAGCATCCGGCGTGGTGTTTTTAACCCTCGAAGATGAGACCGGCAACAGCAATGTCGTGGTCTGGCAAAACGTACAGAAGAACTGCCGCCAAGCATTATTAAAGGCGCAGCTATTGATGATTAAGGGAGTTGTAGAAACCGACGGCGCCGTGGTGCATGTGATCGCCCAAGAGCTGACCGACTGTACTGAGCTATTGCATAAAACCGATATTCGCTCCCGTGATTTTCGCTAGTGTTTATTAGATACTCTTTATATGGTGCTCTTTATTAGGCTTTCCATTCCCTATTGAGTACTCCTTATCAACTGTTCTTTATTAAGCGTTGCTTATTAAGCAGAACGCCGTCCCTGAACAGCAAACGCCTCGTCAACCAATGTCTGAGTACTGCCATAATTTGACGCACAAAAATCACTAAACGCACCTAACAAATCAGGTGCAGGCCAGACACCCGTACTGCTAGTTAACTGCCCAATAGAAACCTGATAGTTAGACAGCGTCTGAATATAAACGCGACGCGTCTCTTGACCAATCACCAACGGCGGCAAGCCACCCTTCAACAGCGGAATATTCGCCAACAGCCTAGCCATACGGCCATTGCCATCCCAAAATGGATGTATATGGGCAACACTCATATGAACCTTGGCATAGATAGCCGCGGCATTGGCCAAAGAGATATCCTCAGCCCCAATTGAATTAATAAAATCTAAGACCTCAGCCATTAATCTGGGCACAAACAAAGGCAAGGCATACTCAATAAAGTGCTGCTTATTATCTCGCCCAATCATATGCGTGCCATTGGCCTCCACCTTCCAACCGCCCATGGGCTTATAGATATCATCAATAGGCTCAGTTTGCACCGCCCGATGCAGCGAAAATACCAGCTCCTCGCTAAGTGGCTTCTCCACACATTGATACAGCAGCTCAATAGCCCGAGCATGGCCGCGCACTTCCTGATGATCCTTAATAGGCTTGCCCGAAACCGTAAGACCCTGCTCAAGAATAAAGTGCGTATCCCCAAGAGACAGCGTATTGCCCTCTAGTGCGGTAGAGCTATGTGTCCACAAATCGCGAATTTGGCCAAGCAACCCAACGCGCAAGTCGGCATCCAGCCCCCGCAAAAATCCAAATGAATCACCTTGCACCACAGGCGCCACAGAATCGTCAGATTGAGAAATAATTTGATAGAGGGTTGAGGGGCCAGCGCCAGTCTTTTCTATCTTATGCTCAGCAACCCAACCCGCCAGCCAGCGACGTAGGGTTCTCGCAGAAGCTTCATGATTAATTTTCAGTTCAATATCCCGCAGCGACAGTGCCGTTGGACTCTGTTGAAGCAGCATAAGAACAGACTGTTGCTGGGTACTTTTGGCCATATGTAGCTCACTTGAAAATCTATCCGGCCATTTTATACAGAAAATGGCCGGATAGAAAGAAATCTGGCCACTATTGAATATCGCCTAAAGCCTGTAAGGCTAGCCGAGCAGAACCCTATAAACAGAAAAATACCAAAAACCCCAGCCTAGATTCCTAAGCTCCTAAATAACGCCTATTGACACAAATACTGTTAGATATATATCGAACGTAGTAGGATAGAAAAAAAACAGACGTCACCTGTCGGATAGAGCTTATTCCCGTCAGACAAAAGAGCGTCATAAAAACAGGGGCAATTCCAATGAAAAACTTTACCAATAAAGTCGCAGTCATCACCGGTGCCGGTTCAGGTATGGGCCGCTACCTAGCCATACTCCTCGCCCAAGCGGGCGCCAATATCGCCGCCTGTGAGATCAACAAAACAACCCTCGCAGAAACCGTTGCGATGCTCGCAGACTACCCCGTTAAAGCCTCTAGCCATATTCTTGATGTCGCCGACAAAACTGCTATCGAAGCCCTGCCCGCTAAGGTAATTGCCGAGCATGGTTGTGTTGACCTAGTGTTCAACAACGCCGGCGTCACCGTTGACTCCACCTTTGAAGATCTGTCCGAGAGCGACTGGGACTGGGTGTTTAATATCAACCTGCAAGCCGTGATTAATTCAAGTCGCGCCTTTTTGCCCCACCTAAAACAGCGCCCAGAAGCCGCACTTATTAACACGTCTTCTATCTTTGGCATGATTGCCCTAGAGCGACAGTCGGTTTACCACACCGCCAAATTTGCCGTGCGCGGTTTTACCGAGTGCCTCGCCAAAGAGATGAAAGACAGCACAGTACAGATACATTGCGTACACCCCGGTCACATAGGCACCAACATAGTGACCAATGCGCGCATGAACAAAAGCGAAGAATCCGCCAGCTCAATGGAGCGCTTAGTGGGCAAAGTGATGGGCCTAGGCGATAGCCAAGAAGAGCTAGCCAAATTCTTTAGGGAAAATGGCATGCACGCTAGCCGCGCCTCCGAAGTTATTCTTAACGGCGTCCGCAAAAAACGCAGCCGCATAATGGTCGGAACAGATGCCAAACTAATGGATCTAGCCCAGCGCCTAACGCCCATGCACTATGAGAAACTGTTTCCATTATTTACCCTGCCCCTGACTCTGTTTCGCAATAAGAAGCCTATTAAAGGCATGCCTGTTGAAGAGGCATCACCGCTACCAGAGAAAGCATAATAGTGAATTGCAGCCATCCATTGATCAGCAGGTAGATTTACCCAGACTGTATAAAACCTCTGAGCAATGGCTGACAAGCTGCAAAATGAAGGGAAATGAACCACTATCTGACTGTATATGAGCCCCTGATTTATTGTAGGCCAATTATAATGGCCAGCCTAACTGTCGGAAGCTCAATAAGAGGAAAAACAATGGCTACATCGTCACCGCAGCACTCAGATCAAGGAATAACGACAGAACACAGAGACGTTATTATCGTGGGTGCCGGCCTTTCTGGTATTGGCGCAGCCTGCCATATCACCGAAAAATGCCCCGACCGCAGCTTCCTATTACTGGAATCTCGCGACGCCATGGGCGGCACCTGGGACCTATTCCGCTACCCCGGTGTTCGTAGCGACAGCGACATGCATACCCTAGGCTACAGCTTTAAACCCTGGGAAGGCGCAAAAGCCATTGCCGACGGCCCCTCTATACTTAAGTACGTCAAAGCAACCGCCGCAGAAAGTAACATCGATCAGCACATACGCTATGGTCACCGTTTACTCTCTGCCAGCTGGTCTTCAGAAAATTCCAACTGGACCCTAGAGATTAACCAGTCAGGTTCTGAAAAAATCGTACAAATGACCTGCAACTTTCTCTATATGTGCTCCGGTTACTACAGCTATTCCAAACCCCACGATCCCACGTTTCCCGAAGTCGATGCCTTTAAAGGCAAGGTAGTTCACCCACAGTTTTGGCCCGAAGACCTCGACTACCAAGACAAGAATGTCGTCATCGTTGGCTCCGGCGCCACCGCCATGACATTACTGCCCGCCATGGCTAAAAAAGCCAAGCAGGTCACCATGCTGCAGCGCTCACCTACCTATGTCGTTTCAAGAGCGTCCCAAGACTGGTTTGCCAATGGCCTACGTAAAATTCTGCCAGCAACCTGGGCCTATGGGCTCACACGTATCAGAAACACCCTCTTTCAGGAATTTTTGTTTAAGCAGCTGCGTAAATATCCAGTCGTTGCCAAGCGCTTTTTAATCAGTCAGGTACGCAAGCAGTTGGGTAGAGACTACGACGTTGATAAACACTTTACCCCCAAGTACAACCCCTGGGATCAACGCCTCTGCTTAGTGCCAGACGACGATCTATTTGAAGCCATAAAAAGTGGCGGCGCCAACGTAGTCACCGACCACATCAAGCGCTTTACCAAGACCGGCATTGAGCTGAAATCAGGTGAGCACCTAACGGCAGATATAGTCGTCAGCGCCACCGGCCTTGAGCTAGAAGTTATGGGCGGAGCAACCTTTAGCGTAGACGGCGAAACCGTAGACTTCTCAAAGCTGACCACCTACAAAGGCCTCATGGTCTCAGACGTACCCAACATGGTATCAACCTTCGGTTATGTGAATGCCTCATGGACATTGCGCGCCGACCTGATCTCCGAATGGGTGTGCAGAACGTTAAATCACATGAGAAAAACCCACACCAGCAAAGTAGTACCGCTAGTACCCGACGCATTAAAAGATATGCCCACACAAGACTGGATTACAGACTTCCCTGCCGGCTACCTAAAGCGAGGCATGCATCTTCAGCCCAGACAGGGCGATCGAGCACCCTGGGTGAACAGCCAAGATTTCCGTAAGGAACGGGCGCTGTTTACTGTGCCTATAGAGGCCGACGACGCATTGCACTTTAGTGCTGCACAAAAAGGTTAAAGCAAAGCTGGTAATGCAAAGCCGGTAATAGAAAGCTGGTAATGCAAAGCCTGCAATAGAAAGGTTATAACCAAAACATCTCAGGGCAAGGACGCCCCAAAAATTAATTTTTGATCGACTTGACCCTAGACTATACTCTAGGGTTTACAGTTAAAACATGAGATCAAAAATGACATTAAAAATTGGTGAACTCGCAGCCCTGTCCAAGGTATCCAGAGATACCCTGCGTTTCTACGAAAAGCACGGCCTCATCACCCCAAGCGCTCGCAATGCCTCAGGTTATCGCCTTTACTCAGACGCCGACGTCCATCGCATTAGCTTTATTATCAGCGCCAAAGAAGTGGGCTTTACCCTCAACGAGATACATCAGCTCTTAAAACTAGAAGTCACCAAAGACGAAAAATCCTGCCAAGATGTAAAGCAATTTGTCGACGATAAAATTGCCGTAGTCAATCAGCGTCTCGCCGAAATAAAGCGCATCAAAACATCCCTACAAACCCTCAGCAATGCCTGCTGCGGTGGCGACAAACCCGCCACCCACTGCACCATTCTAGAAGCCCTAAGTGACCAGACAAACTAGGAGTAATCTATGGCGCTAATCGAAAACTTTATCGCCCTATTTATGGAATCAGCCCCCTGGCTAATACTGGGCCTATTCGTCGCCGGCATGATGAAAGCCTTCGTCCCCAGCCAGCTAATGGCCAAACACCTAGGCAAACCCGGCCTAATGTCCACCGTCAAAGCCGCACTCTTTGGTGCACCATTACCCCTCTGCTCCTGCGGTGTTATTCCAGCCGCCGTTGGCCTGCGTCGCAGCGGTGCCTCCAAGGCCGCCACCACCTCATTCTTAATATCCACACCAGAGACAGGCGTAGATTCAATCTCCATCTCCTACGCCATGCTAGGGCCCTTTATGGCAATAATACGCCCTATCGCCGCCATCACGAGCGCAATCACCGCCGGTATATTAGTAGGAAAAGATGAAGTAAAAGAAGTCACTCAGTCAGCAGAAACCGCCACCGAATCATCATGCTGCGCGAGTAAAACTCAGGAACCTGAACAAACATTACCAGAGAAAATAAAAGCCGGTTTGCACTTTACCTTCATCGACCTGATTAAAGATATCGCCCTGTGGCTAATCATCGGCCTAAGCTTTGCCGCACTGATTAAAACCTATGTCCCCAATGAATTTTTAGCCCAATGGGGCGACGGTTTTATGGCCTTTGTAGTGATGGCAGTGATTGGCATGCCCATGTATATCTGCGCCACCGCATCCACACCTATAGCCGCTGGGTTACTATTTTCTGGCGTCTCTCCAGGCGCCACGTTGGTGTTTATGCTAGTGGGCCCAGCAACCAATATAGCCACTATGGGGTTGGTTAAAACCGAGTTGGGGAATCGTGCGCTACTAGCCTATCTATCAAGCGTAGTTGGAGTTGGCTTTGCTTTTGGTCTTCTAACCAACTACTTGGCCAAACTGTGGAATATGGATTTTATGGCACAGGCCGAGCATGTTCATGGCATGGTGAATACACCATTGGCCTATGGCGCTAGTGTTGTTTTGGCGGGGTTGATGATTTATGGGATGGTTGGAAAGGTGAAGCAGGGGTTTGTGAAGCTGGCTTAAAACGTCTTGAATAAAACAATTAATAGGCGGTAGGTTATATGCGTAGCTCAATCGAGAGCAGTTACTTTAGCCATCGCGAGTCTTCAAGAATATTTTTCTTGTAGAAACTTCAACACTGCACCCCAGCGAACGAACGTCACCCCAGCGAAGGCTGGGGCTAGAATCTCTGTTCTGGCTGGGGAGACGTGACTCACTTCGTCATTCCAGCGAAGGCTGGTATCTCTGTTCTGGCTGGGGAGACGCATTTACTCCGTCATTCGGTAATCCCCCCACAAATTAACTGAGGTTTTAAGTAGAATATTCTCGTAATCTATACACAGGAGATTCTGCATGAAGAAATCAAGATATTCAGACAGTCAAATCATGCAGGCTGAGGCCGGGACGCCAGTGCCAGAGCTCTGCCGGGAGCATGGCATGAGCTTAGCTAGCTTCTATAAATGGCGCAGTAAATACGGCGGTATGGACTCCTCCATGATGACGCGGCTCAAGGAACTGGAAGACGAAAACCGGCGACTAAAGAAGATGTACGCCGAAGAGCGGCTCAAAGCTGAGATCATTCAGGAGGCCATGGCAAAAAAGTGGTAAAGCCATCTCAGCGTCGAGAGATGGCTAAGGCATCGATTGGAAAACACGCGGTCAGCGTAAAACGGGTATGTCTGGCATTTCAGATCAGCGAAACTTGCTACCGATATCGGCCTAAACTGAGCAAAGAAAATGCTCTAATCGCAAACTGGTTAATTCGAATAACTCACAATCAACGCAACTGGGGGTTTGGACTGTGCTATCTCTATCTGCGCAATGTGAAGGGCTTTCGGTGGAACCACAAGCGGGTCTACCGTATTTATCGGGAATTGGAGCTTAACCTTCGTATAAAGCCAAAAAAACGCTTAGTACGGGAAAAGCCAGAACCTCTATCGGTGCCGGTAGCAATCAATGATTGTTGGTCAATAGACTTCATGCATGATCAGCTATCAGACGGAAGAAGTTATCGCTTATTCAACGTGATTGACGACTTTAATCGCGAAGGACTCGTCATCGAAGTTGACTTCTCGTTACCCGCTATCCGCGTTAAGCGTGCATTGAATCAAGTGATTGAGTGGAGGGGTAAGCCACGGCAAATCCGTTGTGATAACGGGCCAGAATACATAAGTGAACTGTTGGCTACTTGGGCAGAAGAACGTGGTATCGATTTACTGTTCATCCAGCCTGGCAACCCTCAGCAAAACGCTTACGTCGAGCGGTACAATCGCACGGTAAGGTACGATTGGTTAAGCCACTATCTCTTTGCGGAAATCGAAGACGTTCAAGAATATGCCACGCACTGGCTCTGGACTTACAATCATGAAAGACCGAATATGCACTAGGCGGCATCACACCAAAACAGAAATTGGCGTTAGCTGCATAACTCTCTACTTTTAACTTCGGTTATTAATGGGGGGATTACCTTTGGTGGTGACCCTGATGGTTATAACTCCTATGCCCAGCGCGGCAACCTGCCGATGATTGAGGAGGTCAGCGGTATTGCGCTGGCGCTATTTCCCAATGCCAGTCGTTTGCGGCTGTTGCGTCACTGGGGCGGGATTATGGATATGTCGATGGATGGCAGTCCGATTATTACCAAAACCCCCAAAGACGGTCTCTACCTAAATGGTGGTTGGTGTTATGGCGGCTTTAAGGCGACGCCTGCGTCTGGATGGTGCTTTGCCCATACCATTGCCAATGACCAACCCCACGAATATAACGCTGCGTTTACGCTGGATCGGTTTAATCGCGGTACCACCATTGATGAAAAGGGCATTGGCCCTGTTCCTCGCGCTCATTAATAAGGAGATTAAGAGATGCTTATTCCCTGTCCCTATTGTGGCCCTCGCGATTCCAGTGAGTTTACTTACAGCGGTGATGCCACGGTGACACGCCCAGATGCGGCGAATACTACTATTGAAGACTGGTCTGATTATATTTATCAACGCACTAACCCGGTGGGTGTGCATCAGGACTATTGGCACCATGTTCAGGGTTGCCGCCTGTTATTAAAAGTGACGCGCAATACATTGACCCATGAAGTTAGTGGCGCCGAGATTGTTGGGCCTTGGCAGCATGCGCTCAAGAGCCAGCCGCAGTCGGGCGCTGTTAATAGCCAAAACAAGGATGGTGCGGCATGAGTATGGGCAATGGAAAACCAGGCCGAGTTGACGTAAAACAGAGTGCTCAACTGGCGCCATTAATTGATCGTAATCAGGTTATTAATTTTATCTACGACGGTAAAACCTATCAGGGTTTTGCTGGGGATACGCTGGCCTCTGCGCTGTTGGCCAATGGCATTAAGATAGTCGGTCGTAGCTTTAAATATCACCGTGCGCGGGGTGTTTATTCTGCGGGTGCTGAAGAGCCCAGTGCGTTGGTGACTGTGGGTGTGGGCGCCAAAGCTGTGCCCAATACTCGCGCGACTATGCTGGAGATTTATGAGGGCATGGTGGCTAAAAGTCAAAACTGCTGGCCGAGCCCGCGCTTTGATTTAATGGCGGTTAACCAGCTAGCTGGCCCGCTGTTTAGTGCCGGGTTTTATTACAAAACCTTTATGGGGCCAACTAGACATGCCTGGCATTTTTATGAGCACTTTATTCGTCAGGCCGCTGGTATGGGTAAGGGCAGTTTGCAGCCGGATCCGGATCGTTATGAAAAGCTTAATCTATTCTGTGATGTTCTGGTGGTGGGCAGCGGGCCTGCGGGTTTGGCGGCTGCACGTACGGCGGCGGCCTCTGGTGCCCGGGTGCTTTTGGCTGATGAACAGCCGACATTTGGTGGTGCTCTGCGCGGTTCTGATCAACAGTTAGGTGGTCAGTCGGCCGCGGGTTGGCTTAAAGAGCAGGTGGCTGAGTTAGCCGCATTGCCCAATGTGACTTTGCTAAACCGCACGACGGTTTATGGCTATTACGATGACAATACTTTGGGTGCTGTGGAGTTGCTTACCGATCACTGTGCTAAGTCACAACAGAGTGCCGCGCCTGTGTTGCGCCAGCGCCATTGGGTGATTCGTGCTCGTCAGGTGGTGTTGGCTGCGGGGGCTATTGAGCGTCCCTTAATGTTTGCGGGTAATGATTTGCCCGGTGTGATGTTGGCCGATGCGGTGCAGCAATATGTACGTCGCTATGGCGTGTTGGCGGGTCAGCGTATTGCGTTGTATACCAATAATGACAGCGCCTATGGGTTGGTGGAGACACTTGCCCGTGTGAATATTAGGGTAACTGCGGTAATTGATACGCGTGCAGATATTAACCCTGAGTTACTGGCGCGAATGGGCCAGAAGGACATAGAGGTCTATACGGGCCATAGAGTGGCGCGTGCTGTTGGTGGTCGCTGGTTGGCTTCGCCGGCACTGAAGGCGATTGAGATTGAACCGACTCATACTTCAGGCTCCGCCGCCAGAAAGACTATTGCGCTGGACTGTCTGGCGATTTCTGGTGGCTGGACGCCCAGTATTCATCTGGCCAGTCAGTCGAGTAAGTCGGCGCTGTGGAGTCCGGAATTGGAAACCTTCCTACCCGGTGAACCACTGCAGCCTTGGCGCGCTGTGGGTGCTATGGCCGGGCAATTTGCGCTGAGTGCCTGTTTGCATACAGGTGCAGATGCCGGTCTAACAGCGGTTCGCGAGTTGGATATTGAAGAGGCTAGTCTTACCGCCGTGGCTGATATGGAGCTTGCGCTGAAAACGCTGGCCGATGCGGTGGTGGATAATTTAGTCGTCACTCAGATCAGCAGCTTTTTGCCCGCTGAAACCACGGTACGCAAAGATAAGGGCAAGACCTTTGTGGACTTGCAGCATGATGTCACCGCCAATGATGTGTTTATGGCCCACAGTGAAGGCTACCGTTCGGTTGAGCATTTAAAGCGCTACACCACCTTGGGTATGGCGACCGATCAGGGCAAGACATCCAACCTTAATGCGCTGATGTTATTGGCTCAGGCGGGGCAGCGTAAAATTCCTGAAGTGGGAACCACCAGATTCCGCCCACCCTATACCCCTGTGGCTCTGGGTGCGCTGGCGGGGCAGTCCACTGGCGCTTACTTTAAGCCAGTGCGCAAAACAGCGATGCATGATTGGCATATGGCCAATGGCGGCGACATGGTGGCGGTGGGTCTGTGGCAGCGCCCGCGGGCG
>ENA-OQVM01000120-OQVM01000120.1-marine-metagenome-genome-assembly--contig:-NODE-120-length-120368-cov-6.107065_pt1 | contig 120368 bp, 120 predicted proteins | sample MGYA00237776_ERZ505498 | MGnify/ENA primary metagenome ERZ505498 (study PRJEB26159, sample SAMN06265151) | marine metagenome | isolation source: Helgoland LTER site | place: Germany:Helgoland, sampling... | reverse complement strand
ACTCAATGGGACGACGGGTCGCGCATCAGTTCACGATGTGGGGCTTCTTGCTGTGCTTTGCGGCGACGTCAGTGGCAACGGTCTATCACTACGTCTTTGGCTGGCCTGCACCGTATGATTATTTCTCAGTGCCTGTTGTCTTGGGAACGCTTGGTGGTATCGGGCTCCTGATTGGACCGCCTGGTTTGCTGATGATCAAAAAGAAAGCAGACCCAGAACCCCAAGATACGAAGCAACACGGTATGGACATTGCCTTTCTTTGGTTGTTGTTCCTGACGGGGCTTACAGGTCTGGCTTTGCTTGCGCTCAGAGAAACATCATTGATGGGACTGTTGCTTGCTGTTCACCTGGGGATTGTGCTTGGGATGTTCGTAACGTTTCCATATGGAAAAATGGTTCATGCGGTTTATCGCTTAGGCGCGCTCATTCGATTTGCACATGAGAACGACGTCAAGAAATAGGGGCATTCTTGGCTGATGTGCTCAGGCTTTGCATCGCCCTTTAGTCCAGTTTAGATTGCGCGACACCGAACACTGACTTTAAAGCGAGGGCTTCCGTGCAAACGTTTATTTTCATCATGGATATTATGGGCGTCATTGTATTTGCCGCATCAGGCGCGCTTGTCGCCAGCCGCAAAGAGATGGACCTCGTCGGGTTTGGTTTGATGGCTAGTCTGACCGGCGTCGGCGGCGGAACCTTGCGTGACCTTTTACTCGACCGTCCGGTGTTCTGGATCTCAGACCCACTTCCAGTATGGATTTGCCTGGGCATCGCCACACTCATATTTTTTAGCGCACATATCATTCAGCGGCGTTATGTGGTTCTACTTTGGGCAGACGCCATTGGTATTGCCCTTTATGGCGTGATGGGTGCTGAGTTGGCGCGACAGAGCGGTGCGGGGCCCTTGGTCGCTATCGTTATGGGGATGATGACAGCGTCATTTGGCGGGCTTATCCGAGACGTTATTTGTAATGAGACGCCATTGATCCTTGGTAAAGAGGTTTATGCGACCGCGGCAGCGCTCGCAGCCGCAGTGCACATTGGTCTTTCCTCTTTTGGGGTGCCGTTTGAGATATCTGTATTTTCAGGTATCGGTGCAGGCTTCCTGCTGCGGGCAGCAGGTATCGCTAAAGGATTAGCATTGCCGACGTATAAAGCACGCCCAGGTCGCGATTATTAAATAACCTCGTCGCCCCGATCATTGGTTTCACCATAGCGTCTCAAGGCAGGAGCACGCGTGCCTTCGTATAGCTTATCAATCCCGGCTTTTACTTTTTCATTCTCACGCTCAAACAAAGAGTTTCCGGCGAGATCGCTATCGGCAATGAATGGGCCGAAGTTCTCTACATTGACCATCCACATAGCCTGAGCGACGCCAAGCTCATCATACCAATGTACATCTTTGATGCTTTTAATGCCGCGTCCAAGTAGCGCACCTGTGCCGTATCCGACCGTTGTCAGATAAATTGCACCATTGGGTACGAAGTATTTTTTATAATCTTCCGAGGTCATTCCACCTTTACCAATAATGATCTTGGCGCCGGAGACTTTGAACCATTTCTCCAGCCATTTTGAGAATCTAAAGGATGCAGTACCCGTCATCGCACCAATATTGAACGTACCGTCTGCATTTTGGCTGGCGGCAGGTGAACAATGAAAGTTCGCATTAGATATTTCAGCCAAGTGCGCAGGAAGTTGCTCGCCACCCTCAAGGACTTTCTTGTAGATGCCCTCACGCGCCGTATAGACGACACCGTTTAGGTAGACAATGGTGCCAATCTCAATATCTTTCAGGTCTTCAGTTGTAACCGGAACTGTCAGACTGACTGTTTTAAGCTTGCCGTGGTCGATTGCCATCCGATCGTCTCCCGTCTCATATAAGGTGTGAACCAATTAGGATCTGTGCGGTATTCAACACGTCCGTCTCGATGAATGCGCGCAACGGCGCGTCGTGATGACAAGCAGAACGCATGTACACTCATCGGCATACCGCCTGTATGTGTGAAGCCACATTCTATATGACAATCGATAACCATAGATTTACCGACGAAGCCCATCGCACCCATACCAATAGAATTTCCAAGCTCTTTCAATTCCATCTCAAGCTCGGCAACTTTTGGATCGGGGTTCCGATCGCCAACAGTCCGAAGGCATGCGGCCTGTTTTCCTAGAACCATGGTGATGTCTTTAGAGCCACCAAGCCCGACGCCAATAATGGCCGGTTGGCAGGCAAGACCGCGTTTTCCAAAGGCAACAAGACAATCGAGGAAGAAGCGTTTGATACCTTCGATCCCATCGCCCGGGAACAACATCCGATAATCACTTCCGAACAGGCCGCCCTTGTGCACGGTTGTAATGTCGATCCAGTCGGCATCAGGCTCAAATGAATATTCGATCTCGGGCGCGTTGAGGCCAACGTTGTTATTGTGATCCGTCCGCCAAAGTGGATGTACGCGATTGGGGCGTAACGGGACACCTGTTGTTGCCTCTGCTGTTGCGCCTCGAAGTGCTTCTTCAAGAGCGACGGGTCCGCCACTAATCTGTGCCTCGTTGCCCATTTTGACATACCAGCGCGGGACACCTGTGTCTGCGCACATTGCACGCCTGTCTTCTTTGGCAGCTTGATAGTTCTCAAGCATCGCATTTAAGACGAACGATGATAGATCACCTTCCTCTGTATCTGCTGCTTTTTGAAGTCCGGTTAAGTAATCATCTGGGATGTCGATGGCCGCTTTATCCATTAGGGTCAACGCGGTTTCTTTGATAATTGGCACTTGGATCATTGCCGTCTCCTTGCGCGCGCCAGTCATTTGGCTCACTAATTTTTCTTCAACTAAGGTATCAGAGAGGGGCTATATGTGTCTATGAAACGCGTAAATATAATGTCTCAGATATTTAAATTTTGCGGATCACATGTCGTAATCATTTTTGCGACGATATCCCTTCATTCAATGGTTAGGTCGGGTATGTGATACTCTGTGTCGAAGCACCGCTTGCGACAATGAAAGGTGCGCCTTAGGCTCCTAAAGAATAAATCATATGGGATGACATCATGTTTCTGAGTGTATTCGATCTTTTTAAGATTGGTATTGGTCCGTCGAGCTCTCATACGGTTGGACCGATGGTTGCGATGAATATGTTCATTGATCACCTTGAACGTTCTGCTGATATCTCTATGACCAAGCGGATTGTCATTACACTTTATGGATCGCTGGCTTTTACCGGCAAAGGGCATGGGACTGACCGCGCCCTGGTTTTAGGCTTGCTCGGCGAAAAGCCGGATAAAATTGACCCAGCCGACGTCCATCAACTGGTCGAGGATGTTATTCAAAACCACGCACTTCGATTAGGCGGGAAAATTGATATAAATTTTGATTTTGAAAAAGATATCATTTTTGATTTCAAAGCACCTTTGCCAGAGCATACGAATGGTCTCGTCATTGCAGCCTATGATGAAAAAGGGGACGTCCTGGCTAACGAAACCTATTTCTCTATTGGCGGTGGGTTTGTTGTTACAAAGGCAAACTTGGCCGACGGTGGCGCGACTGCAGATACCTCAAACCCTGAGGTGCCATTTCCATTTCATGATGCCAAGGAAATGTTGGCAATGGGGAAGGCGGGAAATAAAACAATCGCAGAAATGAAATATGCGAATGAAGTTGCGCGCAATGGTGAGAAGGATATTCGGGCCGGACTTGATCGTCTCTGGTCGGTGATGAAGGATTGTATGGACCGTGGGATATCCACGGACGGGATTTTACCTGGCGGTCTAAAGGTGAAGCGGCGTGCAAAGCAGATCGCTGAGGACCTGAAAGCGGACGAAACCAGGAACGTGAAGTATGCTCACTCTGTCATGGACTGGATTAGTCTTTACGCAATTGCCGTAAATGAAGAGAACGCCGCAGGTGGTCGTGTTGTAACATCGCCAACCAACGGTGCCGCAGGCGTTATCCCAGCGACTATTCGTTACTACCTTGAATTTTGTCCAGGCGCGAATGAAGACACAGTTGATGATTTCTTACTGACCGCGTCTGCAATTGGCGGAATTATTAAAACCAACGCATCGATCTCAGGCGCAGAAGTTGGCTGCCAGGGCGAAGTTGGCTCTGCAGCCGCAATGGCTGCAGCAGGTTTGTGTGCTGTCCTTGGTGGAACTAACGAGCAAATTGAGAATGCGGCCGAGATTGCGATTGAGCATCATCTTGGTATGACCTGCGATCCAATTGGAGGACTTGTACAGGTTCCATGTATCGAACGTAACGCGATGGGCGCAGTGAAAGCTGTGAACGCTGCGTCACTGGCACTTCGTGGTGATGGTACGCATTTCGTACCACTTGATTCTGCGATTGAAACGATGCGCCAGACGGGTGTCGATATGTTGTCTAAGTATAAAGAAACGTCGCAGGGCGGCCTCGCTGTGAATGTCACAGAATGCTAGCCGCCCCGTTTTAAATTACGTTTCAGCGCCACCATTAACTTGAAGTAGTTGCCCGTTAATAAACGCGCCATCCTCAGATGCCAACAGACCAACCATTGCTGCGACTTCGTCAGCTTCGCCTAGCCTTCCTATTGGTACGCGACCGACCATGCCTTCAATATGCGCACGCATTTCCGGATCGGCTTCGTCCGGGCGAATAGGGCCTGGCGATATAATATTCGTCGTAATACCTTTTACACCAAACTCTTTGGCCAGTGATTTTGTCAGGCCCCATGAAGCATGTTTTGATACACTGACAGGAGCGCGTCCATTGTATCCGTGAATAGCATTCATACCGGCGAAGTTAATGATGCGACCCCATCCGTTATCGATCATTGCAGGCAGGCACGCCTTTGCGAGCCGTCGTGCGGCATGAAAATCGATATCAAGGATACGCGCCCACTCATCCTCATCTGTTTCAAGGAAGGGGCTGTTTGGTCGGACAGCTGCATTATTGACAAGAACATCGACACGTCCAAAAGCTTTTTCAGCTTCAGATGTAATATTCTGAAGGGCGTTAATATCGCCGACATCTCCCATGACAACAATGGCTTTAGGGCCGATTTCACGCACCTCGTTCGCAACGATCTCACAAGCGTCCTGATTGCTGGACCCATTAACGACAATGTTCATACCTTGCTTGGCGAGGACCAAGGCGGCAGCGCGTCCAATGTTGCGTCCTGAACCTGTTATCAGGGCTGTACGTTGTATTTGGTTCATGAAAAATATTCCTTATTGAAACTATAGGTGAGGTATCGAGAGCTACAGTAAACCATAGAAGCGATGACGTGAAAATAACGCAACTATAGGGGTTTAAGTCTGATGAATGAGCCGCTATCAAGCAGGTTCCAAATTATATTAGGGGGACTTAGTGATGACCGATGAACGTAATATGGAAGAGTTGGAAGCACTGGATCTTGCGAATTTCCTACATGCATCTTCTGATATCAAGGGACATGCAACAGGCGTAACGCCAACCCGTGTTATTGAGACTACAAAGGGCGTTTACATCACGGATCAAAAGGGCCGGACGAGCCTTGATGCGTTTGCTGGCCTTTATTGCGTGAACATTGGTTATGGGCGCACAGAAGTTGCGGATGCGATTTCGGAACAAGCTCATAAACTTGCCTTTTATCATTCCTACGTAGGTCATGGAACTGAGGTCTCAATCCGCTTAGTAGCGAAGATTATTGAACTTGCACAAGACCATATGAGTCGTGTGTATTTTGGTCTCTCTGGCTCTGATGCAAATGAAACCAATATCAAATTGGTTTGGTACATAAATAATGTTCTTGGGCGCCCAGAGAAGAAAAAAATCATTTCCCGTGATCGTGGGTACCATGGTTCAGGATTAATGACCGGTAGCTTGACCGGATTGCCGCTTTTCCATAAAGCATTCGACCTGCCATTTGATCAGGTTCTGCATACCCAGTGTCCTCATTATTGGAAGTATGCTGAGGACGGACAGACAGAATTAGAGTTCTCAAAATCTTGCGCTGACAAGCTTGAACAAATGATCCTTGCTGAGGACCCGGATACGGTTGCGGCCTTTATTGGTGAACCATTACTTGGAACAGGTGGCCTCATTCCGCCACCAGAAGGGTATTGGGCTGAGATCCAAAAAGTTCTGACAAAATATGATGTCATGTTGATCGCTGATGAAGTGGTCACAGGCTTTGGCCGCCTTGGATGCTGGTTTGGTTCCGACTACTACGGTATGAAGCCAGACATTATTACGGTCGCCAAGGGCCTTACGAGTGCGTATGCCCCATTGTCGGCATCAATCTTAAGCGAGCGTGTTGTTGAAATCCTCGACAAAGGCTCTGACACATTTGGCCCGCTTGTACATGGCTGGACATATTCTGCACACCCTGTCTGTGCCGCGGCCGGTTTGGCGAACCTCAATGTTCTTGAGGGTGATAATATGATCGAAAACGTCCGAACCGTTGGGGCCAATTTTAAGATCAACTTCGGTCAGCGTTTTCAGATCATCCAATGGTCGGTGAAGTTCGTGGTGACGGTATGTTGGCAGCGCTTGAGTTCGTTGCTGACAGGCAAACAAAAACATTCTTTGATCCGAGTTTAAAAGTGGGTGCACAAGTTGCTGCGGCTAGTCTGGAGCAGGGTGTCATTGCCCGTGCAATGCCACATGGTGACATTCTTGGTTTTGCGCCGCCGCTGTGTATCACGAAAGAGGAAATTGATATTGTCATTGGCTCTGTCGGCAAAGCCTTGGACAGTGTCCATTCTGGTTTGTAATAACGTATCGTAAGTTGTATCCAATCGGGCATTACGTCAATAAAGGATTTAATACATGAATGATCTTATTCTCCACCATTACCCGCCATCTCCGGTATCGGAAAAAGTGCGTGTGGCGTTGGGGGTTAAGAATCTCTCGTGGCAGTCTGTTGTTATTCCTCGTATCCCGCCAAAACCTAAATTGATACCTTTGACGGGTGGGTTTCGATTAACACCCGTGATGCAAATTGGCGCTGATATATATTGTGACAGCCAGTGTATCTTGCGTGAGCTTGAGCGACGGTTCCCGCAACCTACACTTTTCCCTGGTGGTGACAGGGGCCCCGTATGGGGTTTGGGTCGGTGGCTTGATGGCGAAGTATTTACGAACGTTCTTGCACTTGTTTTTGCCGAGGATATGCCAGGTTTGCCTGAGGGATTCGCTGAAGACCGGTTCTCACTTTATTTCAATCCTGGAGAAACCAAAGACAGCCTTGCCGATCGCCTACCAGAGAATTTAGCACTGTTGCGAAGTCAAATGAGTTGGGTCGATAACATGTTGGCCGATCGCTCATTTTTGAGCGGCGAAGCGCCGGGCATGTCCGATGCATATGTTTATTATCTCGTCTGGTTTACGCGCGAACGTTTCTCCGGTGGGCCAAGCTTTCTGCAAGAATTTGAAAATATTCTAAATTGGGAAATGCGCATTAAAGAAATTGGGCACGGGCAAATGAGTGATATCTCTGCTGATGATGCTCTTGAGATTGCGCGGCGCAATAAGCCTGAAGCGGGACAAGGGGTCGATGTGATGGACCCTATGGATTTAGGGCGAAATGCGGTTGTTGCAATAAGTTCAAAGCAAAGCCCGGATGAAGTGGTGGGGAATCTCATTACGCTCAGCGCTAACGAAGTGACCGTCCTTCGCGAAGACTCAAAAGTAGGCAGTGTTGCCGTTCACTTGCCACGGGTCGGTTATCACATTAGAGAAGTATGAAGAGCTTTAGATCGCAGCTTCACTCGGTATCGGGAATCTAATAAGTCGGCTGCCTTCAATGGGTGACTTTAAAGACTGTGTCCACTGCACCCCTGGCCAATGATATTCTGCCGTACCACGTCTCGGCCAGTACACTGCCGTATAGACGGTGCCAAATCCCCGGCCAAACGCTGTTGAATAGAGTGGGGGGCGCTGGAATGCGCCGATGAACCTATTCGCTGGTTCATCATGCAATGTAAGACGCTGCAATAAGAAACGTTCACGCTCAACCGTCGCTGTCGCCCTTGCGTGTCTATGCCATTCGACATGTTCTTGATGGTTCGTTGCGACACGTTGATCGGTTACAATAAGGCTGATTAGCACGGTGACCAACAGGCTCGTATATTGAAAAGCCATCGGGTTGTGCCTGTACTTTTGTCTCTTCGACGATCACTGGCGCGACGTGCTCAAGTGCTATAATTTCTTCGACGATTACAGGTGCAACTTGCTCAAGTGTCACAGTCTCTTCGACTTTGACAGGTACGACGCGCTTGGACATTGACTAAATATGGCCAAATGGGTCGACAACTTTTGCAAAGCGCTCGCCATATTGTGTGTCTGCAAGAGGAACCAAAACTGTGCAGCCAGCTTCAACAGCTTTTTCCCATGTGGCATCGACGCCAGGTAGATAAAGATGTTGTGCAACTGGTGAACTACCGAATGCGAGAGGTGAAAGAACACCAAAAGCTGGCCTTTCGTCAGATACGATAACAATAGAATTACCAATCTTCATTTCTGCATGAAGAACGGTGACATCATCGTCGCCGTAAACACGTGATACAACTTTTGCGCCAAATACTTCAGTGTAGAAATCCATTGCTGCGTCTGCGCCACGAACAACGAGGTACGGCGTAACAGTACGGTAACCTTTAGGTACCGGTGCGATTTTTCTAGCCATTAAATAATCTCCTAAATCTTCGGGGTGTGAGTGAGAGGTCTTTTGACCTCAACAATTCAATCGCGGTAGACTGGAGAAATAACCACTGGTCGAATCTATTCACAGCATGTAACATGATGTAGAGTGTTTGATCAATTTTTTCAACACCATGATACAAGATGTCACCGCCACCATGACTGAAGATGTCACCATATCGATGTGTAAAGACGCGGCGAGCCTAGATGCGGCGCTGGGTGTGACGATGAAGATCACCCAAGCTGATCTTTCTTACCTGCGCGCGCTTGGCAGCTTGGGTGAATATGCGGTTGTGTATCGCGTCTGGCGTGAACAAGCGGGGGGTGGGTTTGGTGATCAGGCAAAGAACCCGCTTACATGGGGTGTCCTTGTTTATGTAGATGGCCAACTTGCGCGCATCTATTCCGCCCGTGGATCAGGGCGTGAATGGTCGAATCTGGATCGGTTGGAGAAATGGCTGCGTTCACAGGGATTCTGGTATTGGTGGACGAGAAACGATCTTGAGCCATTGGGTGAGGATGCAGACGGTACTGTTGAGACTGCAGATGACGACACACCGAATGCAGATGCTGATGACACCGCTGCGCCAGCGATGTTCCCGCCAGGGCCACCGGAACCATTTAAGTCTTAACTTAGCCGTGAAAAAATTAGAGCTCGCGACCGGCGCGTTCTGTTGCCCGGACCAGTGGATCTAGCAAAAAATCGAGCACTGTTCGCTCACCGGTGACGAGATATACTTCGGCTTGCATATCTTTGGCGTGGGCAGGGTGGCGGTCACGTGATCACATCGTGTTGTATCTTTTCGCCAAGACCGTCATGCCGTTTTGTGTTGGTGGCGCAGCTGCAGTACTGTTGTTCGTGGTGCCGATCGCCGACCTTGAATTTGAAATACGTGCATTCATTGTATTAGGGCTGACAGTCGCCGGCACGTACTTGCCAGATGTCATCATTCGCAATGCACAGACAAAACGAAAGCTAACACTCACTCAAGGATTGCCAGATGCACTGGACCTTTTGGTGATTTGTGCCGAGGCCGGACTGTCTCTTGATGCAGCCTTGAAGCGTGTATCTGCAGAAATGGCCAGGGCGACACCTGAGATGGCAGATGAGTTTCATCTCACTGCTATTGAATTGAGCTACATTCCAGATCGCCGGCAGGCATTAGAAAATCTTAATGACCGCACAGACCTTGCTGCAATCCGCGGGGTTGTAAACACACTGACGCAAACCAAGAAGTATGGCACGCCATTGGAGCAATCTCTTCGGGTGCTCGCAACGGAATTTCGCGGAGAGCGGATGATGAAGGCTGAAGAGAAAGCGGCAAAACTCCCGGCGACGCTGACGATTCCGCTGATCCTTTTTATCCTACCGTCATTGTTCGTAGTATTGCTTGGCCCGGCAGTGCTCTCAACCCTTGATAACTTCATCAATATGTAATGATGCGCTTATTATTTCAAAATGCCAAAGACGGCCTTAGTACGATCCGCTGGCGACATGTTGCGAAGCTTTGCATAGAACGCGATGTTGTTGTCGATTACAGCCTTACTCATAACGTCTGCCGATATTGAGCGCGCGCGGTTCTCGTTTCTGGACAAACCGTAAACCAACGCGAGGTTTTGCCGCGTCCGAACATCGTCAGGCTGGCGCGTTACGGCACTTTCCAAGAGTTCGATCACAGCCTCGTAATCACCGGAAAGTGCTAAAGAGAGCCCAAGGTTATTGCGAAGCGGGCCATTGTCTGGTGCCTGTTCCATGCCTGAAATATATCGTTGCTGCGCCTCGTCATGCATTCCCAGCAGGTCCAGGACAACACCGGCACCGTTGTGCCCACGATTATCCTTTGGTGCAAGCTGTGCCGTACTTTCAAAAGCTAACAATGCGTCTGGGTATTGCCCAACACTCAAGGCCGTCTCGCCGAGCCGTAGGCGTGGAACGAACCAGTCTTGGCGCATGTCAGCGGCACGTGCATACCATTGCATGGCATTTGCCATGTCGCCGCTTTCACGCGTTGTGTCTGCCACACGTACGAGCTGTTTGGCACGACTATCCAGATTGTCTTGTTGAATTTCGGTCTGAGTTGGCACCTGTCCACTGCAAGATGCTAGTAATGCTGAAACAGCACACACGCCAATAAAGCTGTAGAACCTGCTGATTGATATGTTTTTGGACAATATTTGCATCATTTTTAGATAAAGCGTTCATTTTATCCCGAATTTGCAATAGGATACAGGGATCATAGGTGACAAGAAATGTTTCAGGTGTCTAAGGAATACATTCAACTCACTTTATTGATTGAAAGATTGCATCGGCGATTTCTCGATGTCCTTCGTACGGAACTCAAACGTATTGGCGTTAGAGACATTAATGGTGTGCAGGCTTTGGTTTTGGCGAATATCGGAGATGAAGAAATCGTCATCCGCGATTTGGTTGAGCGTGGGTATTATCAAGGCTCAAACGTATCCTGTAATAATAAAAAATTAACGGACTATGGCTATCTGGACCAAGAGCGCGCACAGCACGACAAGCGTTCTGTGACCGTGAAATTAACAGATAAAGGTCGACAGGTGGTTACAGGCATTCGAGAGCTTGAGGAGAAAAACGGTATCAAGTATGCGGATGCCGTTGGCGAAGTTGGCGCAATTTCTCATGCGACAGATGTGCTCAGAAAATTAGAACGAACCTGGGATGAATATACTCGGTATGGTGACTAAGGGTCGTTTTTTAGTATAAAACAAAATATTTTAAAGGGAGAATGCAATGCTGCTGGGCTGTATTGCTGATGATTTTACAGGCGCAACTGACCTCGCGAACACGCTCGTTAAGGCTGGAATGAATACGGTGCAAAGCATTGGTGTTCCCGGGCCAGCACTTGATGTTGGCGAGACGGACGCCTTAGTTATTGCACTTAAATCAAGGATCAATCCTGCTGTAGATGCGATTGAAGAGTCGCTTCAGGCTTTGGCATGGCTCCGAGAGAACGGTGCCACACAAATTATATTTAAGTACTGCTCAACTTTTGATTCAACAGACAATGGGAATATCGGGCCTGTAGCCGATGCCTTGCTGGATGTACTTGGCAGTGACTTCACAATTGCTTGCCCTGCATTCCCAGAAACAGGCCGGTCGATTTACAAAGGCTATCTCTTTGTTGGTGATGTGTTGCTATCTGAATCCGGAATGGAAAATCATCCATTGAATCCTATGACAGATCCAAATTTAGTTCGCGTCTTACAGCGGCAAACCCCAAACAAAGTAGGTTTGGTTGATTATAAAACTGTCTCTCAGGGTGCCGACGCCATTCGCTCTAAGTTTCATGGTTTGCAGGCAGACGGTGTGCGGCATGCGATTGTTGATGCGCAGTTCGATGATGATCTTATGGAAATTGGCCGTGCCTCATCTGATTTAATGCTGATCACGGGCGGCTCTGGCATTGCTATGGGCCTGCCTGAAAACTTTCGCGCACGCGGAAATTTAGAAGAACGCGCTGCACCAGCTTTACCGAGTATCGTCGGCCGTGCCGCTGTGATCGCAGGCAGCTGTTCGAAGATGACGCGGGCGCAAGTTGCTTATAGCAAATCAAGCTGGCCTAGCTTTGATATTGGTCCCAACGCCATTGCCGATGGTAAGGACGTCGCAGCGGACGTTATTGATTGGGTTAAAGAACAAGATGAGAATGTGCCTGTGTTGATCTATTCATCGGCAGACCCAGCAGATGTTTCTATTGTTCAGGAAAAATACGGGCGGGAACGTGCAGGGGAAATGGTTGAAGCGACCATGGGAGAGATTGCAAAAGGCCTTTTGGATCTGGGTGTTCGCCAACTTGTAGTTGCTGGCGGCGAGACTTCAGGCGCAGTTGTACAAGCGCTTGATGTGAGGGCGCTGCGTATCGGACCAGAAATCGACCCTGGTGTGCCATGGACTGAGGCAATTGGTGGCGTGCCCATAGCATTGGCCCTCAAGTCCGGTAATTTTGGCGCCGAGGATTTCTTTGAGAAATCATTAGGTATGCTCCCATGACAGAAACGAAATCACGGGATGAAATCGCTAAACTCGCAAAATCGATGTACGAACGTGGCCTGACATTTGGCAGTTCTGGTAATATAAGCGTTCGCTTGGATGACGGATGGCTGATGACACCTACTGGTGTCTCGATGGCCGAGATTGACCCTGGGCGTATCTCTAAACTTGATATGAGTGGGCAGCATATTTCTGGGGATAAGCCGACCAAAGAGATCTTCCTGCATCTTGCGATGTATGAACAGCGGACCTCAGCGGGGGCGATTGTGCATTTGCATTCAACGCATTCTGTTGCGGTAAGTTGTATGGCTGATGTCGACCCCAAGAATGTATTGCCGCCAATTACAGCTTATTATGTGATAAAAATTGGCACATTACCGCTGATCCCGTATTTCCCTCCTGGGGATGTTGATCTTGCTAAAGCGGTCGGCGAAATGGCCTCTGATCACCATGCCGTATTGCTGGCTAATCACGGGCCTGTGGTTGCCGGTAAATCGCTGCGTGATGCGGTTTATGCGACGGAAGAACTAGAAGAGACGGCCAAACTATTCCTTATGCTCAAGGGCGCAAAAACACACTTTTTAAACGAAGAACAGGCCCAGTCTCTCAGGGATAAGTTTGTAAAATAGTGATTTTTTGCCGCACGGCAGAATGAATGCATATTTTGATCTTATCCTGTTCAAGAGACAATACAGGTTCAATGCGCAACCTATTTTATTATAAAGTGCTGTGTAACATCAATAAAACCTGAAAAGCTAAGGCTGAAGGGTATTGTTTTGATATATCATGGCAAAAACTGATCTACCACGTGTACAGAATTCAAGTGTATCAATAGCTAATGGATTCCGCAGTTGGCTGTTGATCGCTGGGATTGCGCTGCTTGGGTGTATCGTAACGGTATCTATTTCATACACATCATACGAACAATCTCGAAAAACGACACTTGTCGAAGCGCAAAGTCGAATGGCCGATTTGGTTGGTCGTATACAGACAGAAATTAATATCCATATGTCGTCTGTGCGCGCTTTTCGTGCGTTATTCGATGTCTCTAACGATATTACAAAAGAAGCTTTTTCAAGTTACGCGTCTAGTCTTCGAGCATCAGCCGCCGGGACGATTGCTTATGGCTGGGCACCACGGAAGCGTGGCGCTGATCCCGAGGCCTTCGCTAAAAGAATGCAATCATTAGGGTTTAATAATGGGAACGATGTTCAGGCACTCGAAGATGCTATTTCGAGACGCGTACGGGCTATTGAAAAACAATATCCGATTGCGGCGATTGAACCGAGTGATGTGCTTTTCTCACTGTTTGGTTCGGACCTGGTAGATATACCATCAATTGTTAGGCCACTGCAGGACAGTATCGATTTTGATGAGATACAATTAAGTGATCCGCTGAGTAGCTTAAATACAATCTCATATAACAGTGCCGTGATGCTTTTGTATCCTCACTTCAAACGCGGGGCTCAAAACTTTCTAGTGGATCAGCGCCGCAAGAACGTCATTGGTGTTGTTTTTGCGCTTTTAGATCTGGATACAATTATTAGTTTTGCCGTCCGTTCGACATCTATTGATAGACTTGTTTAAAGCAATGCACTTGCGATAGACATCAAAGGCAAAGACGTCGAAAACCAATCCAATTCTATTTTTCAAACATCCAACTATACCAATTTATCAAGTCGTGATGTCATTGGACCACTGCGCTCTATTATGACGACGGATCGTGTTTTTTATCTGGGTAATCGCCCTGTCCGTATTCAGATGCTGATTGATCCGAACGTATTCGATAATTCTGGTTACAAAGTCTCAATCATTGTTTTTTTAATTGGCATGCTTTTGACAATGACCGTATGCGCAATGGTTTATCTCCTCGTCAATCGTGAAAGGCGGGTTCAAGCGCTTGTCGTTGATCGTACGCAGGCACTTCGCGTGAGTGAATCACGTATCCGGGACATGGCGGATGTGTCTGCGGACTGGTTCTGGGAAATGGATGCAGATCTCAGGTTTGCATATTTGTCCGAACGTTTTGAAGAAGTCACGGGTTTGCAGAAAGAATTGTTCATTAACCGGACACGCTCAGAAGCTGCTGGCGTCGATCTCTATGATATGGATGAAAGTTGGCGCATTCATCTGGAGGCATTGAAACAACGTACAGCCTTTACTGATTTCAGATATACGATGCTGCAAGGGAATAGACGAACAAAGTTCCTCTCAATCAGTGGTAAACCGATTTTTGGTGATGATGGAACATTCAAAGGGTATCGCGGTTCTGGGTGTGATGTTAACGCGGAAGAACGTGCTCAGCAAAGCTTGAAAGAAAGTGAAGGCCGTTTACATCGTTATGTCGAAGAACTTAAAGTGTCGCGCCAGTATTTAGAAGAGAACACCGCCGAGATGGCGGAGCTTGCAGAACGATACGCCATCGAGAAAGACCGGGCAGAGGCATCGGAAAAATCAAAGTCAGAATTTTTGGCATCAATGAGCCATGAGATTAGAACGCCAATGACAGGGTTATGGGGTTTGCTGACATGCTGCTTGATAGCAAGCTTGCCGTCGACGACCGCTAGAAAGTCATCAAGATAAAAGGGGCAACACAAACCCTGCTAACAATTATCAACGACATCCTCGATTTGTCGAAGCTTGAAGCAGGTCGTCTCGAGATGGAAAATCTCGATTTTATTTTAAGGCATGCCATTGAAGAAGTTCTGGACCTTGTTCGCGAGCGAGCGAGGATGAATCAGCTTAAGATGAGGATCGATTATCCGAAAAGTATCCCTGATGGCATTAATGGCGACTCTACGCGCGTTCGACAAATTCTGATTAATCTGGTCGGGAATGCCGTAAAATTTACACATGCCGGCGAGGTTGCAGTCGAGGTTCGGATCGATGGTGATGAAGACGCAAAAATGTTGAAGATAAGTGTCAAAGACACAGGCATTGGAATATCAGGCGAGAATAGCCAAAAGTTGTTTATAGATTTTTCTCAGGCGGATGCGTCGATTTCCCGGCGCTATGAAGATACGGGTTTAGGCCTTTCAATTTCCAGACGCCTTATCGAATTGATGAATGGTGTCATTTGGGTAAAGAGTGAAGAAGGTGTCGGGAGTAACTTTAGTTTCAGACTCCCCTATGCGTCAGCAACATCTGATGTCTCAACGCAGGTCCGCCAAAGTGCTGTGCAAAGCTTCTCGACGAAAAGAGCGCTCAATATTCTTGTTGCAGAAGACAATCGGCTTAATCGACGCATCATTATGGCGACCCTTGAGAAATTTGGACATAAGCCAACCGTTGTCGAAAATGGCGTTCAGGTGCTGACGCAAATAGATAAGGACAATTATGATCTTATACTCATGGATATAAGAATGCCCGAGATGAGCGGGCCTGAGGCAACACGTGCGATACGGGCTAGAACGGATGCCTTGGCCAAAATTCTGATTATTGCGCTGACCGCTGACGCCATGGAGGAACATATTCAAGGTTATCTTGCGGATGGTATGGATGCATGTGCAACCGAGCCTATTGATCGCGCAAAATTACTCACAACGATCAATGAAGTGTTAGGCGAAGAGATTCATGTCGCTGAGGCAGAAGATGTAGATTCTAGGTCTGGGCACGAAATGGATGACAAAGCATCAGGCGCTGAAGCTGATCATGCAGATGACGATAAGAGCACGGCGAGTGTTCTAGATTTTTTGAATCAGATCGATGGTGTGGCTGAAGATATTGAGCGCACTAAGAAGACAAAATCATGAGAATAATACCGGACGTTATTCGGGCGCAAAACTTGCTCGGTGTATATCCTGATGACAATGCACGTGTGGCCGCATGTACAATGGTCGACCGCAAAATTTCGTTAATACTGGTTGTCGGTACTGAGGGGCAACTTGTTGGTATTGTGACCGAACGAGATCTTACGAGATGTTTTGCTGTTCAGGGCGTTGATCCAGAAAAAACGACGGCGCGTGATGTGATGACACCGTCACCAGATACATTGTCACCAAATGATTCTGCGCGTGGCGCTTTATAACTTATGGAGCTTCGAGGCTACCGTCATCTACCTGTTGTTGATGATAACCATAAGCCAGTAGGGATTGTCTCGATGAGAGATTTATACGCGACGCTTGTTGAGCATACTCAGCACGTCTTGGAACGCACTCAAACCTTTGTATCCGGTGAGAGGCATTATCCTGACGTATGAGTTCAGCTTTGAAATTATTTTACTTAGATACTGACCGGTGGGCGTCCAACGGCCATGTCGTAGTCGCGAATAACACTGGCGACACGTATTCGATAATCCTTGAAAACATCTTCACGACCTTGGTCTTGTGCGTCTTTATGTCTCATCCTGTAATACCAATCCTGTATAGATTTTTCATCTCGCCAGAACGACAAAGATAAAAACTTCCCAGGGGCAGTGACACTCTCGAAACGTTCAACAGAAATAAACCCCTCAACGGTTTCTAGTTCTGCCTTAAGGGCGAGTGCCATTGAAAAATAATCTTCACTCTGTCCCTCATTAGGCCAGACTTCAAAAATCACGGCTTGCATGAGTTACTCTCCTTTAAAACTAGGAAGGCGCTTTTCGTTAAAGGCACTAACTCCCTCTATTCTATCTTTCGTATTGACCACGCTCTGATAGCAAGAGATTTCAAAATCATACCCATTCTTGAGATCAAGTGACGCCGCTGCATCAACCGACTTTCGGGCTTGCCTGACGGCGATAGGTGCATTGGTTGAAATTTTTTCTGCAATGTTTATTGCGTCCTGCAAAAGTGTTTCAGGTTCGCATAGCTTGTTGACTAAGCCCCAAGCCTCAGCCTGTATGGCATCAAATGGCCGCCCAGAAAGAATAACTTCCTTGGCGCGTCTCACACCTATAGCGCGCGGTAGATGCTGCGTCCCTGAAGCACCCGGCATGATGCCAATAGTGACTTCACTGAAGGCAAATTTTGCTGATGGAACAGCATAAAGAAAATCTGCATTCAGGGCTATTTCCAGACCGCCTGCATAAGCAGCCCCGTTTACGGCGCCGATGATCGGGACAGGGCAATCCATCATGGCACGGATCATTTGCTCAAATAATGCATGTTGTGCACGCCATTCCGCATCACTCATACCGTTGCGTTCTTTAAGATCAGCACCGCCACAAAATGCGCGTTCACCACTTCCGGTTAAGATAATCGCGCGACATTGGGATGGCTCCCGATAAAGCGCGCTCCATATATTAAGCAATTCGCGACCCATAAGAGTGTTAAAGGCATTCGATACTTCTGGTCGATTGAGGGTAACCACAAGCACATGCGGTCCAGACTGCTCAATTTGGATCGTTTGAAGCTCATATTCAGTAATGGTGTTCAATTTAGCTACTCCTGATTCTGAGATTGATTTATAGCACGCGATGCCAGCCAGCCAAGTGAGTGGTTTGTGCTTTTATTTTCTTAAGGTTGTGTAATATATATAATACAATTAATAGAAGTTATTATTGAGTACCTAAATTATGGCAACTGAGCGACTTATAAATGCAGAAGATATAGATGTTAGCGTTGGTCGGCGTTTGCGAGATCGCAGGACATTGCTTGGTTTAAGCCAGTCTGCATTGGCCCAATCAGTTGAGCTAACCTTTCAGCAAATACAGAAATACGAACGTGGGGCCAATCGAATAAGTGCGTGTCGTCTCTATCAATTTTCCTGCCTTTTGGATGTTGATTTTGACTACTTTTTTGGGGCCATGCTCAATATTGATGATTGTCACGATTTGATGCCAGCGGGGACAGAGGATCCGGCTCGGATGCGCGAAGTCCTTACGCTTGTCCGCGCATATTATAGCATCGACGATGCTGGCGTCCGCCAAAGTGTATTTGAGCTGGCAAAGGCCTTAGCTGATGAAAAGTAGCAAGAATTTATGCAGCGAGTTCGAGCTCTAAATCACGCCATACAGCGCAAAGTGCATCCGCAAGCTGATTCATTAATTGATCATCATGAAGAGGTGTCGGTGTTATCCTAAGGCGCTCGGTGCCTTTTGGTACTGTCGGATAATTTATGGGCTGAATATAGACGCCGTGCTGCTCCAGGAGAATATCTGTCGCGCGTTTACATAACACGGGATCACCGACAAACACCGGAACAATATGCGTACTGGACGGCATCACAGGAAGCCCAGCAGCTGTTAATTTAAGCTTCAATGCTTGTGCCCGTTCCTGATGGCGCACACGCAGCTCATTATGGGTTCGAACGTATCTTACATTTTCAAGAGCCGCTGCAACAACTGGTGGGGCAACTGTTGTCGTGAAAATAAAGCCGCTTGCCGTTGAGCGAATGGCATCAACCAATGATGCTGATCCGGTAATATATCCACCCATTGTCCCAAAGGCTTTGGCAAGAGTGCCCTCAATTATCGTGATGCGATCCGCAATATTATCCCGTTCTGAGATGCCACCGCCGCCATGCCCATAAAGTCCAACCGCATGGACTTCATCCAGATACGTCATTGCATTGTATTTATCTGCGAGGTCGCAAATATCGGCAATCGGCGCGATATCTCCATCCATAGAATAGACACTCTCAAAAACGATCAATTTAGGCGCATCTTTTGGTGCGGATTGCAGTAACTCTTCCAGTTGTGCGGTATCATTATGGCGGAAAATCTTCTTTTCGGCGCCACTGTGACGCACGCCGTCAATCATTGACGCATGGTTCATCGCATCTGAAAAAATGATGCATCCTGGGAGCATTTTCGCGACAGTGGAAATCGTTGTGTCATTTGAAACAAATCCGGATGTGAAGAGCAGGGCGGATTCTTTTCCATGAAGACCTGCGAGCTCTTTTTCGAGTAGGACGTGTAAGTGCGTCGTCCCAGAAATATTCCGCGTTCCGCCCGAGCCCACGCCATACGTTTGCGCAGCCTCTGTTGCAGCCGCAATAGCCGATGGATTCTGTCCCATGCCAAGATAATCGTTGGAGCACCAAATAACGACTGGATGTTCTTTGCCATCGCGTCGGTTTATCGCGTGTGGAAAATCACCGACTTTTCGCGCAAGATCGGCAAAAACACGGTACCGCCCTTCGTTATGAACGGCATTAACAGCGGCACGAAAGTGTGCATCGTAATCCATAGACAGAAGCTCCAGCTTATAGTCGAATTTTCATAATCTTAATGCCGAGATAACCGAGGGGCAAGGATATGGGGCGTTGAAATTTGCGAGTGAAAGTTTACCTTCTATATTATCAGGAGGAATATATGGATTTTAATTTGAATGAAGAACAACAGATGTTTTTGGACGCTGTTGAAGGTTTTGCATCACGAAATTTGGCTGAAGATGCTCTGAAAAGAGCGCACGCACGAGGGTTTCCAAAGGATGTTGCAAAGATGATGTCTGAGCAGGGCTTGCTTGGAATCACAATGGCAGAAGCGGACGGTGGCCAGGGCGGCAGCCTGATGGACGCAGTCATCGCTATCCAAGCCGTGGCAAAGTATTGCCCCCGGAGTGCAGACGTCATCCAGGCTGGAAATTTTGGTGCGGTTCGCGTTTTAGCGGAGTACGGCACACAGGATCAAAAAGAACGATATCTGGCACCCATCTTAGCTGGCGAGAAAGTCATATCAGTTGCCATGTCTGAGCCTGAAGCAGGCTCAGCGTTGACCGATTTAAAAACAACAGCGACACCTGCATCTGGTGGCGAAGGTGTTCACCTTAATGGTACAAAAGTATTTTCAACGCACAGTCCTGAGGCGGATCTTTTCCTTGTGTATTGTCGCTATGGCCCGGGTGTTAACGGTATTGGCTCCGTGCTCGTCGAGCCGGATACGGATGGTTTAACGCGTGGTCAGCCAATCACATATCTAGGCGGTGAAGAATGGTGTCAGATCTATTTTGAAGATGCCTATGTTCCACCAGAGAATATCTTGCTTCGTGAAGGCGGCTTTAAGCGCCAGATTGCAGGCTTTAATGTTGAGCGCTTAGGCAATTCATCGCGGTCTGTGGCCTTGGGGCGTTTCGCTTACGAGATGGCACGGAAACATGCGATGGACCGCAAGCAATTCGGTCGTCCTTTGTGTGATTTTCAAGGGCTGCAATGGAAGTTTGCCGAGATGAAGCTCAAGCTAGAATCGGCGCAACTTTTGTTGATGCGTGCTGCATCTCGCGCTGATGAAGGCTTCCCATCTGTCGAAGATACTGCACTTGCCAAACTTGCATGTAATCGTGCGGGGCACGAGGTCGCCAGTGAAGCGATGCAGATTATGGGGGCGGCTGGTTATTCGCAAGACTGCCTTATCGAATATTGCTTTCGTCGAACCCGCGGTTGGATGATCGCTGGTGGATCATCTGAGATGATGCTGAATCGCATTGCCGAAAGTGTCTTTGAACGTCGTTTCTCACAACGCCCTCCAAAAGCTACATGAGCGATCTTGTTCAAGCATTGTTGAATCCGCGTAGGGTTGCCCTGGTTGGGGCGTCTGCTGATCCAACAAAAAATACGGGTCGTCCGCAAAGGTACCTTAAATCTCATGGGTATTCGGGGAATATATTTCCGATTAACCCGGGGCGCGAGGAAGTTCAGGGTGTTCGCGCCTATAAAAGTGTCGCTGATATCGATAGTGAGTGTGACCAAGCTTTCATCATGGTGCCATCGGACAAGGTTTTTGAAGCCGTTGAGCAATGCGGCGCAAAAGGCATTCAAGTCGCAACAATCTATTCTGATGGATTTGCCGAAACGGGTGCCGAGGGCATTGAGAAACAGAACGCTCTTTTGGCGACGGCCAGGCAGGCTGGGGTTCGATTACTGGGTCCGAACAGTATGGGCGTTATATGCCCAGCAAGTCAGTTAACGTTATCGGTTAATGCTGTCTTGGAGATGGATAATCTGCTGCCGGGGCGCATCGGCCTGATTTCACAAAGCGGTACAATACTCGGGACATTGCTGTCTCGTGGTGCCGCACGTGGGATTGGCTTTTCGCGGATGCTTTCCGTTGGTAACGAGGCGGATATTGGTGTCGGCGAATTGGTCGACGTGCTTGTCGATGATCCTGAAACGGATGTCATTCTTTTGTTTCTTGAAGCATTACGCGACACCGCAACGTTGGCCGAGGCCGCACGTAAAGCCTTTGCCGTTGGGAAGCCTGTGATCGCCTATAAGCTTGGCCGGTCGCAAGCAGGGCAGGCCGTTGCATTGTCGCACTCAGGCGCTCTGGCGGGTGAAGATAAGGCCGTCGATGCGTTTTTCCTTGCGACAGGGATTCTTCGCATTGAAACGCTTGAGTCATTATTCGAAATGCCACCATTGTTGATAGGTCAAACGCCACCCAAAGGGATGCGCGTTGGTGTCATGACCACGACAGGTGGTGGCGCATCGACGGTTGTCGACAGATTAGGTGCGGTTGGCCTTGATGTGATTGCTGCACCTGAGGCTGTACATAAACGGCTCAGTGATTTTGATCTTAAAATTGGACGTGGACCCCTCATTGATCTGACAATGGCGGGTACGCGTGAAGGTGTTTATGGTGCTGCGCTTGAGGCATTGCTTAAGAGTGATGCTTGTGACGCAGTTGTATGTGTTGTTGGCTCATCTGCACAGTTCCACCCAGAGCTTGCTGTTGCGCCGATTGTTGAGGTTGCGCGTAAGGCGAGTAAACCTGTTGCGGCATTTATGGTCCCGCAGGCGGACTCGTCACTGCGATTACTCGCGGACGCTGGAATCGCAGCATTCAGAACACCAGAAGCATGTGCTGATTCCATGCGTGCTTTTTTTGCGTGGCGAGAGCCGACTGCTCAAACGAGCAAAATGGCAATTGATGAAAACTCAACAACACCAGATCAACTGACAACATTAAACGAAGCACAATCCCTTGAGCTCTTTGCCGGACTTGGCATTCCCGTCGTGAAGCATGCGGTCGTTGGGGACAGCGGTCTCGTAGAGGGATTATCTTTCCCTGTTGTTATCAAAGCGTTGTCTGCTGATTTACCTCACAAGACGGAAGCCGGTGCTGTAAAACTTAATATCCAGAATGCCGAAGAGCTTATTCGTGCAATCCGGGACATTAAGAGTGCGGTTGCCGCTATTAAACCAGACCTCAAGTTGGATACGTTTCTTGCTGAGGAAATGGCCCGTGGCGTTGGTGAAGCTTTGATTGGCTTTCGGGTCGATCCTCAAGTCGGGCCCGTCGTCGTATTGGCACCGGGTGGTATCTTAGCCGAGGTCTACGGCGATAGTGCGATCCGTATGGCACCGATCGATACGGCCACGGCAAAAGATATGATTGCTGAAGTAAAGGGACTGGCGCCAATTCGTGGATACCGTAATCTGCCGATGGGTGATTTAGATGCCTTAGCAGAAGCCTTAGTTAACCTATCGAAACTGGCAAATGAAGATACTCCGCCGACCGAAGCCGAGATCAATCCTTTGATCGTCGGTGCAGAAGGGCAGGGTGTGACAGCTGTTGATGGTCTCGTCATTCTGAGATCATGAAATATCGAATAGTTATAAATCGAAGGATCAAAAAATGAAGCGTGTTGTGATTGTTATCTGTGATGGATTGAGGGCCGATATGGTCAATGAAGAGAACACGCCTAATCTTATGCGGATCGCTATGGCTGGCATGTACTTCAAGGCACATGGCGGCGTCTTCCCTTCAACAACTAGGACGACAGCAGCGTCAATCGGTACAGGCTGCTTGCCTGGCCGTCATGGGCTTGAAGGTAATGCTGTGGCGCTTGATCTTGGTGAAGGACTTCAAGTTTTCTCCGTTGGTCCTCCTGGCTTTCGTGACAAGCTTCATGCAGCGACAGGGCGCACGCTGAAGGTGCCGACGATGTCAGAGCGCGTGAAAGATGTTGGCGGCGCGGTGATCTACGCGAATGCATCACCAGGAGCAGGCATCTTTCTTGACCCTGATGGACATGGGCACATGATCCACCGTGATATGGCAACGGGGCCTGGGCGCACGACGATACCACCACATGCATGTGGCCATGACACGGCAGGTGATGCGGAAATGACGAAGCGGTTTATCGACGATGTTCTGGTTAAGCAAAAACCCGCAATGGCACTGTTATGGCAGTGTGAACCAGATAATACGCAGCACGGTGTGTCCATGGGATCGCCAGCGCATATTGATGCTATTCGATCTGCAGATGCGCAGGCGGGCCGGGTGTTTGATAATCTTCAACATGATATCGACAAGGGTGATGTCTTGTTTATGGTCGCGTCCGATCATGGGCACGAGACGATTGGCGAGATTGTTGATCTTGAAGACATACTTATTGATGCCGGTCTTAAAAGTGCGCCGGGGTCTAACGATGTTGCCATCGCACCTCAGGGTTTAAGCGCAACAATCTTCTTAAGTAATGATGCCAAGGATCGACGAGACGCAATTGCGGATGTCTTGCGCAATGATAGTCGCATCGGTGGTGTCTACGTAGGTGATGAGATCGCTGAAATTGGGCTCGATCCTAAAGGCGGCATTGATATTGTCGCAGTTGGTAAAGATACCGATGAACCAAGTGACGATGGCGTTCCTGGAACTAGTGTCGCGTTTCAAGGTGATATTAAAATCTCGAATAACGTTGGGTGTGGTCAGCATGGTGGGCTTGGAAAGTACGAGCAGAGTCCGTTTCTTTTGTGCGCCGGTGCGGGTTTCCAAGCCAGCAGTGAAAGCAAAGACAAGACATCGGCGATAGATATTGCGCCGACTGCGATGCGTCATCTCGACCTGAATGAGGGCGGTATGGACGGACGGGCGTTGCAATCTTGAACACACCCGGTATCACCGGAAACCCATGGCTGAGCCGCCTTCCAGCTCTTATTTTGTCGCACGTTGTTGGCACTGTGAACATTATTTCGGTGATGGCAATGGCCCCGGTTATTTCTGCTGACCTGGGTCTTGGTGCTGCAGAATTCGGTGCTTTCATTTCTGCTTACTATGCCGCGCAAGCATTTTGGTCTATGCCTGCTGGGGGTATTACAGACCGGTATGGCGTCGGACGAACCTTGGTCGCTGGTCATATGCTGATGTTTGCAGCGGCAATAACCTTGGCCATTGCCAATGGGTATTATCAATGCCTCGGTGCGATGTTCATCATGGGCCTTGGTTATGCCATGATGAACCCATCAACAGCCCGTGGAGTGCTTGATTGGTTCCCACGCGCCAGGCGTGGCACCGCGATGGGATTAAAGCAGGTTGGCGTCCCACTTGGAGGCGTCATTGCAGCCGGGAATGGTGCATTTGCGACGATTGATAACTGGCAGACAATTATGTTTGGCGTCGCTGCTATTATCATGATGAACGGTTTGTATTGCCTGGTATTGGCAAAGCATCATGTGCCTTTGCCGCTTGATCAGCGAAAAAGCATTGTCGGTAATCTCGGCGATGTGATGAAAGACCGGAATTTCAATGTTTATGCAGTATTGAATGGATTGTTGAATGTCGGGCAAACAAATTTCTTTAGCTTTTTAACACTGTTTCTCACATCGACTGCCAAGGCTAGTCAGGAAGCTGCCAGTGTAGCCTTAGGATTGACCCAGACAGCAAGTGCCATCGCTCGAATTGGTTGGGGTGTGATTTGTGACCGGTATTATGCCGATCGACGCGCCGTTCTCATGGCATGGATTTGCGGTAGCGCCGCAGTGTTTATGGTAATGTTTAGTTTCATTGGGCCCGGTTTGGGTCTGTGGATCGGTATCGGCTTGGCGATGGCTTTAGGGATTACAATCGCGTCCTTTGCACCTGTTGCACAAGCCGTTGTTGTCGAAGCTGTTGAGCCTCGGTTAGCAGGATCGGCGATTGGCGTGAATATGGTTGGTGTTCATATAGGCGGGATGTTGGGGCCGATACTCTTTGGTTGGATCGTTGATCATTGGGGCGGTTATGACATCGCATGGATAATGACTGCTGGGCTAGTTGCTCTGGGTACAATGATGCTTGTTTTCTTTTTCAAAGAACGCCCGAATGAGCCTGCCTGATATCGACTTTGATACGCCTTCATTACCTCCCGGCGTTAATCCGTGGCGGGCAAGAATTATATTGCTGTCCTTGGCACATACGGTTGGCACATCTTGCTATCTGTCGATTATGGCAATGGGCCCGGTCATCCGTGATGACTTGGGTATTTCTGCAACTGAGTTTGGTTTCTTTATGTCTGCCGTATTTGGCGCACAGTTGATTTCTGCAATGCCAAGCGGTGCGATTACAGACCGGCTTGGTGTTGGATGGACGCTATCTGGATCGATGATCATCATGATGGTTGGTAGCATAATGTTTTCTTTTGCTGAGAGCTTCTATCCTGCAATCGCTGCTGCATTCCTCATGGGGCTTGGGTATTCATTTGTGAACCCGGCCACCGCAAAAGGTGTCATGCGTTGGTTTCCGGTTAAATGGCGTGGGACCGCAATGGGTCTTAAACAACTAGGCGTCCCACTAGGTGGCGTGCTTGGTGCTGGCGGCGGTGTCATGGCGGCCTACATAGATTGGCGGATCGTGCTTTGGATTGCAGCTGGAATGACTTTTGTTACAGCACTGTTATGGCTGCCGTTGACGCGCAAACCAACACGTGGAAGTGGTGGTATAAAATCTATTTTGAGCGATCTTAAAGTTGTCGTTACGAATCGTAACATGAACGTCATTTTCATATCCTGTGCGATGTTTAATACCAGTCAATCCAGTTTATCTGCCTACATAGCCTTGTTCATGCGAGATGCGGCGCAAGCAAGTCAGCCAATGGCCGCCATAGCAGTCGCGTTCGCTCAAAGTGCAAGTGCGTTTGGTCGCTTTGGTTTCTCATATCTATCGGATGCGGTTTTTGGTGGGCGTCGAAAAGTCGTTGTGATATCCGTTGTACTTGCTGGTGGCTTGTCGTGTGGTGCAGCGTACTTTGTTAATCCAGATTGGCCGTATTGGGGGCTGATGTTACTGGCTTCTGTGATGGGTGGGACAATTGCATCCTACGCTGCATTAATTCTTTCCATGACAGCAGAAACCGCCCCGCCATCGTTGGTGGGATCAGCCATCGGCTATAATGCCGTTGCATGGTCCGTTGGGGGCGTAATTGGTCCGCCACTGTTTGGCCAAATTCTGGACTGGAGCAATAACGATTACGGTCTTGCTTGGGTTGCCATGGGTATAATCATGCTCATAGGTGCCGCCGTGATGGCGAGCAACTTCAGAGAAAAAGCAAAGGGCTAAACCGGTTTAGTGAAGGACGTCGACCTTAACGATGGACTTTTCCACGATCATGTCTTTGGTGCCTTCATCGTATTTTTTGTAATGAGGGAATTCACGGTGCAAGTCCAAGCTGGCTGCTTCAGTGTAGACTTCGTAAAAATGAATTGTTGATGGGTCTTCTTTGTTTTGCATAACACGAAACATGTGACAATTCGGCTCGTCACGCACGGCTGATGTTGCGTTAGGTAATGCAAACGCCAGGAAATCATCGACCATATCTTCTTTAACTTTGACAGTCACAAAGATGGCAAATTTACTCATTTTAAAATCTCCTCTGAAAAAATGGATACTGAAGTTAAATATAATGTAAGGACAATAGACCCTCGACCCAAGACCCCTTATGATTTCACAGCGAAATAATTCTTTAATTCACAGGAGAACTTACCGAATGACCGATCAAGACATCATCCGTTGCGCAAATATTTGCGACGACGAACCAGCGGCTCAAGTATGCGAGTTGATGTTTCATGATTTTGGGAAGCGCACATGCTTTCACGGCGAGGCCGTGACGTTCTCTACTTACGAAGACAACAAAGAAATCCTTGATGTTATTCGTCGTGACGGTAAAAGCAAAGTGCTCGTCGTTGATGGTCGTGGTTCCATGCGCCGCGCTCTGTGCGGTGGCAACATTGCGGCTGAAGCATGCAAGCAAGGATGGGAGGGTTTGATTTTTAATGGTGCAGTCCGAGATATCCATGAATTTGTAGAACTTGATTTTGGCGCCAAGGCGATGAAATGCACTGCGATGCGCCCTCGTACGGACGGCATAGGTCTAGCTGACGTGCAATTAAAGTTTGGCGGCGTCGTTATCAATCCAGGTGATTATATCTACGCAGATTTGGATGCGGTCATCGTAACCAAAACCCAAATTCATACCTAATAATAGGACACTAAAAAAATGACGAGCGATGTAGAAAAAAAGTTTCAGATTCTCCACCAGTTTGTGAAAGAAGCACGTTCTAATCTTGATGATGGCGCTTGGGACTATCTTGTGGGCGGGGCGGAAACAGAAACGACACAAAAGCGGAACCGTCTTGGCTTCGACAAATTAGCTTTTCGTCCGCGTGTTATGCGTGATGTGAGCGGTTTAAACGCATCAGTGGACTTCCTGGGAAGGAACTTGCGTCTCCCTATTATCATGGCGCCGATTGGATCGTTGCAGCAGTTTAGCGAAGATGGTGGAGCAGGGGTTTCAAAAGCCGCAGGCACGTTTGGTGCGGCACATATGTTGAGCTCGGTATGTGATCCTGGTCTTGAAGCTGTTGCTGATGCAGCGCCAAATGCTGCGCGTATCTATCAGCTTTATGTGCGTGGCGACGAAGCTTGGATTGATGATCATATCGACCGAGCTATTGCGCATGGATACATGGCGTTTTGTTTCACAATCGACCTTGATTATTACGGGCGCCGAGAGCGTGACAAATCGAAAGGTTTCCTCTCGATCGCGCGGCAATCCCAATCCCAAGGTGAAGAATATCAGCGCTCGTTTAGCTGGAAAGACTTCCGCCGTATCCGAGAGAAATACGATATTCCGCTCATTCTTAAAGGCATCGCCACGGCGGAAGATGCTATGATTGCTGTCTCAGAAGGCTGTGATGTTATCTATGTCTCAAATCACGGTGGGCGACAGCTGGATCACGGAAGAGGCGGTATCGACGTCCTGCCGGAAATCGTTGCTGAAGTTGATGGCAAAGCGAAGATTATTCTGGATGGCGGCGTGATGCGCGGTGCAGATGTGGTCAAGGCGATGATCCGGGGTACCGATGCTGTCGGCATTGGTCGCTTGCAGGGGTTGGCATATGCCGCGGCAGGCGAGGCGGGCGTGGTTCGGATGCTTGAGCTGCTTGAGCTGGAAGTTCAGACGTGTATGGGTTTACTTGGTGTGACGAGTTACGATCAGCTGGATGCAAATTATTTGATCCGCGAATCTGATGCTGTCAATGAAGCTCATCCGCTCTCAGCATTCCCATTATTAGATTTGGGATACTAAGAGCGGACGGCAACAGGTCTTAGCCGTTATCGCGCACGTACTCGTAAATACGTGTGAAGTCACTTTCTGGAAGGGTTGCATTGCAGCCATTCCAGATCGATGCGAGGGTCGCCGCAAGTGTAAGCGGTGTCCCTGCGGCTTTGGCATTCTTTAGAAACAAGTTCACATCTTTTGTCAGAAGCTTCGTCGCAAACCCTGCATCGAATGATTCTGTCATTACACGTTTTGGAAACTTGTCGGCTGTTGCCGTGTTTTGACCCGTCGAAACGTTCACGACATCCAAGATAGTTTTCATCTCAACGCCTTGCGCTAACCCGTAAAGAACAGCCTCTGATGTTGCGGTCATCGCAATGGCCGAAAGGAAGTTGTTCAGAACTTTTACGGATTGCCCTTGCCCTGGCGAATCACCGCAATGGAATACATTCTTAGAGAATGAATTAAGGACAGCTTCATGCTCGTTCATGACGGCTTTTGGGCCACCCCACATAACAGTAATTGTGCCGGCACGTGCGCCAGCTTGACCTCCAGATACAGGTGCGTCGATATAGGTAATGCCAGTACCGTTCAGGATCTCGTTTGCTTCGCGCGCAGCCTCGGGTCCAATCGTTGAAAGGTCGACGACGACAGTTGCACGGCATCCTTCAGTTACGGCGATTTCGTTGGCGAGAGCAATCGATACCGGGCCATCTGGCACGGAAAGAAAAACTGTATCAGCCATGCTCAATACATCGGTAAATGAGTTGGCGAGTTTTGCACCTTCCGGTGCTCGCTCTGATGTTCCAGCTTTATCATAAACAACGATTTCAGCACCACCTTTAGCGATATTTGTCGCCATAGGGCCGCCCATTTGACCAAGGCCAACAAAGCCAATGACTTTTGAATTCGACATGATCTTATTTACCTTCATCCATATTCGAGACATCAATATCCAGGTCTGCAAAAACTTCTCTGGCCAGACGGAAAGCTTCGATACCAGCTGGGATTCCGCAATACACTGCAACTTGAATAAGGATCTCACGGAGATCTTCAATAGACAGACCGTTAGTCATGGCGCCACGAAAGTGAAGTTTGAATTCTTGGCTTTTACCAAGGCCAGCAAGCATGCCTAAGTTAAGAATCGATCTGTCCCGTTTAGACAAAACGCCACGTCCCCATGTGCCGCCCCAGCAGTACTCGGTAACGATCTCCTGGAAGTCACGATTGAAATCATCGGCCTTGCTTAACGACGTTTCCACGTATGCTTCACCAAGTACTTCTTTGCGGCACTTAAGGCCGCGTTCAAACTGATCTGACGACATAAAACTCTTCTCCATAAATTGATTCTTTTCGTGGCAACAATGCAAATAGAGTAACCTCTCGGCAAGTGCGATGATCTAATATTATTTAATGTCTCGTATTATGAAATATTTTCACTTAACTTTTTTAGTGATACAGTTTTAGAGATACAGTGTAGAGAAGATGTTTCGGAAATTATGCAAAATGCAAGATAAATTATCCAAGAATTTGATTTAGGGTTATCAATTGACACCCTGCGAAACCGTCATTACGTTTACTACAACAAACAATAATATTGACTATCCTAGGGAGTGAATGTGGCCTTACTGGAAATTAAAGATCTTCAGACTCAGTTTTTTACGTCGGCTGGGACTGTGAAAGCTGTCGATGGTGTTTCTTATACTGTTGAACAGGGCGAAACTGTTGCTGTTGTGGGCGAGTCTGGATCGGGCAAGTCTGTTACGGCAATGAGTATAATGCGATTGATCCCATGGCCTCCTGGCAAAATTGTCGGTGGTTCCATCAACTTTGATGGCCAGGACTTGCTCACGCTTACGGATGATGAGATGCGGAACATTCGCGGTCGCGATATTGGCATGATCTTTCAGGAGCCGATGACATCGCTCAATCCAGTGCTATCAATTGGTCTCCAGCTTATGGAGCCAATGATTGCGCACTTGGGCATGTCTGAAGCCGATGCAATGAAGAAGGCTGTTGGCCTTCTTGGTCTTGTAGGTATATCCGAGCCTGAGCGTCGATTGGCACAGTATCCTCACCATTTATCTGGCGGTATGCGTCAACGTGTTGTGATCGCGATGGCACTGGCATGTGACCCAAAGCTGATTATCGCTGATGAGCCGACAACGGCTCTTGATGTGACCATTCAGGCGCAAATTTTGGAATTGATGAAAAACCTTACCCGCGATTTGGGTGTGGCAATGATCATCATTACCCACAACCTTGGTGTTGTTGCGCGGTATGCTGACCGAGTTAACGTGATGTATGCGGGTCGTATTATTGAATCAGGTATTGCGACAGACATTTATCACCGTCCTCGCCATCCATATACATTGGCATTGCTAAAGTCGGTGCCACGTATGGACAGGCAGCGTGCGGCAAAGCTTGATCCTGTTGATGGCCAACCGCCTGAACTTACCAAGCTGGATGATGGTTGTTCGTTCCGTCCAAGATGCCGTTTTGCAACAGATGTATGTGCAAAGAGTTTCCCTCCGCTTGAGGAAATCGAGCCGGGTCACACATCAGCATGCTTTGAGAAAGAAAATCTAGCGAAAGAAGTGAAGGACGTCATCGGATGAGCGAAGTAGCACCAAATATACGTGAAGCAAATAAACGTGAATCGGTCACGGGTAGTTCTAAGGGCTTCGATGAAGTTCTTGTTGATGTAAAAAACCTAAAGATGCACTTCCCAGTCACTGATGGTGTGTTTATTCCTAAAGTTGTTGCTCATGTTAAGGCTGTCGATGGCGTGAGTTTTCAGGTTTATCGCGGCGAGACACTTGGTGTTGTGGGCGAGTCTGGTTGTGGTAAAACAACGACCGGTCGTTGTATTCTCCAGTTAGAGAAGCCAACAGAAGGGGAGATTATTTTCTACGGCGAAGATATTACAAAATATTCGCCAAAGGAGATGATCGACGTACGTAAAAAAATTCAGGTTATCTTCCAAGATCCATACAGCTCGCTTAATCCTCGTATGAAGGTTGGCGATATCATTGCTGAGCCTATGCATGTGCATGGTATTATTACTGATCCAGTTGAGCGTCGGACGCGTGTACATTATTTGTTGAATGTTTGTGGCCTAGCCACAGCTTTTGCTGATCGATATCCACATGAAATGTCTGGTGGTCAGCGTCAACGTGTAGGTATTGCGCGCGCTTTGGCAATGAACCCAGAATTCATTATTTGCGATGAAGCCGTGTCAGCGCTTGATGTATCGATCCAGGCGCAGGTTATTAACCTGCTCGAGGATTTGCGCGACGAGTTTGATCTTACGTACTTGTTTATTTCGCACGACCTTAGTGTTGTTCGACATATTTGTCACCGGGTTGCGGTTATGTACCTTGGTAATTTGGTTGAGTTGGCCGATGGTGACGAGCTGTTCGAGAATCCGATGCACCCATACACTAAACTATTGTTGGATGCTGTGCCGATTCCTGATCCAGAGATCGAAAAGACACGTGCGCATGCTGTTATTAAAGGTGAAATTCCTAGCCCTATCAATCCTCCATCAGGATGTGTTTTCCATCCTAGATGCCCAAAAATGGTTGATAGCTGCACAAAAGACATTCCGCAATTGCGGGAAGTGAAACCAGGCCACTGGGTGGCCTGTTCAGAGGTGTGAGCGTACCGCGGGCACGTTACGTTCACATGATATGGCGTAAGCCAAACAATATTCTTCAATTCAGGGAAGGAGACTAAAAATGCTCAATAAAATTGGTAAACTTGCTCTTGCTTCTGTGGTGGGCCTTGGCCTTACTGCAGGTGCGGGCGCTGCGAAGGCAGAGACACCAAAATCTGGTGGCATTCTGAACTTCGTTGTTGGCTCTAAAATTCCGTCATACGACGGACACCAAGAGACAACATTCGGCATGATCCACCCGATCCGGCCGTTCTATAGCTTGCTTATTCGGGTTAACCCGAATAATCCGTCCGATCCGACGGATTTTGAGTGCGACCTCTGTGAAGGTGACGTGCCAACAGCAACTGAAAATGGCACCAAATTTACGTTTAAAATTCGTAAGGGTGTAACGTTCCATGATGGCACGCCACTAACATCTGCTGATATTAAGGCAACGATGGACAAGATCGTTTTTCCAGGAGAAGGTGTTCCATCAGCTCGTAAGGCGTTTTTCCGTTCAGTGGATACAATTACCACACCGGATGCGCATACAATTGTTTTCAAACTTAAGTTCCCAACGGCTGCGTTCATTCCTGCCCTTGCAACACCATTTAACTTCGTTTACTCGAAGAAAGACTTGGATGCGCATGGCATGTCATGGCACAAAGCTAACGTTAACGGCACGGGACCTTTCAAGTTTGTTCAGCACCAGCCAGGTGCGTTTGTTGAAGGCATTAAGAACCAAAACTATCACTTCAAGGGTAAACCTTACCTAGATGGCTTTAAAGCGATTGCAGCGCCTAAGATGGCTGTTCGTCTTTCTGCTATTCGTGGTGATCGTGCCGCAATCGAATTCCGTGGTTTCCCTCCGAAAGCACGTGATGACCTTGTTAAGTCACTTGGTGATGAGATTACGGTCCAAGAAAGCGATTGGAACTGCGTTCTGCTCGCAACTCCAAACCAAAAGCGTAAACCATTCGATAATGCAAAAGTTCGTAATGCTTTGACGCTTGGTATCGATCGTTGGGGTGGGTCTAAGTACCTGTCACAGATCGCAATCGTGAAAACGGTTGGTGGTGTAATGTTCCCGAACCACCCACTTGCTGCAACTAAAGATGAGTTGATGAAGCTTAAGGGCTACAACACCGACATCGAAGCATCTCGTGCAGAGGCCAAGAAGCTACTTGCAGATGCAGGTCACTCTAACCTTAAGGTTGACTTCTCAAACCGTGGCGTTGATCAGCCCTACAAGGTTGTTGGTACATGGCTTGTTGATCAGTGGCGCAAAGTTGGCATTGAAACTGCTCAGCGGGTTCAGCCTTCCGGTCCTTTCTACGACTCACTTCGTAAGAAAGCAGACTTTGATGTCTCAATTGACTTTAACTGCCAGTCAGTTATTAACCCGATTGCAGACATGACAAAGTTTCTTGGTTCTGCAGGTAACAACTACGGGCGTTTTGAAGATCCGGAGTTGGAAGCTATTTATTCGAAAATCGAAAAAGAGGGCGATGCCACTAAACTTCGTCAGCTCGTTCGTCAATACGAGACACGTTCGCTTAGCGATGAGACAAGTGGAATGGTTACTTTATGGTGGTACAAGATTAATCCACACCGTTCATACGTGAAGGGTTGGAAAATTGCTCCATCACATTACTTGGCTCAGCACCTAGATCATATCTGGTTGGACAAGTAATTCGTTCGCTAATTATTGGTTCCCACCTGTTGCTCAGGCAGCAGGTGGGCAACTAATTTTCTTTAATGTAATTCTAGAAATACGGTTGGACGTCCATGTCTAAGTATATTTTCAAACGTGTATTGCTCATGATACCGACCCTAATCGGTGCGGGCGTACTCGTTTTCTTCCTTATGCGGCTCATTCCTGGTGATGTTTGCGAACTTCGATTTGCTGGAACAGGCCTATACGTTGATCAAGCTCAAATTGATACCTGCCGCTCAAATTTAGGCATCGACAGACCGATGTTTGTTCAGTTTGCAGATTTTATGATCGGGTTCTTTACGTTTAATTTTGGTGATTCAATGTGGACTGGTAAGCCGATTTTGTTTGAGATTGGGCTTCGCTTTGAATTATCGTTGCAAGTAGCAATTATGGCTACGTTTGTTGCAGTTATTATTGCAATTCCATTGGGAGCTATTTCTGCTATCAAACAGGACACTTGGCTTGACTATGCCGTGAGGACATTCGCGATTGCTGGTATTGCAATCCCTTCGTTCTGGCTCGGCATTATGATTATTCTTGGGCTGTTGATTGTAACGCAGCAGGTGACAGGTATACCATGGATGCCGCCGATCGATTATAAACCAATATGGGTAGATCCTGCGCACAATATTGCTCAACTAATTTGGCCTGCCGTTGCAACGGGGTACCGTTACTCTGCAGTTGCGACACGTATGACGCGCTCCGCCTTGCTGGAAGTTCTTCGTGAGGATTATATTAGGACTGCACGTGCGAAAGGTCTGATTGAAAAAGTTGTTATTAATCGCCACGCCCTCAAAAATGCAATGCTCCCCGTTGTCACAATCATCGGTATTGAATTTGCATTCCTTATGGGTGGTTTAGTTGTGACCGAGCAAGTGTTCAATCTGAACGGTATTGGTAAGTTGTTCATAGAGAGTGTTCAAAATCATGATTACGCAATGACAGAGGCATTAGTCATGCTAGTCGTTTTGATATTTGTGGTAACGAACTTTATTATTGATTTATGTTACGCTTGGCTAGACCCGCGTATTCGTTACAGTTAAGGATGGATGAAAATGGCAATTGTTAACGAAGCATCTCTTGAAGCGCAGCTTGAAGAACTTGAAGAAAAAACACCGTGGTTTTTAGCGGCTAAAACAATGGCACGTAAACAGCCAGTTGGTGTCGCTGGATTAATTATCGTTATATTGATGGTTTTTGCATCTATTTTTGCACCAATACTGACACCGTTTCATCCTGAGTTTAACTCGTTTGAAAATATGCTTACGCCACCTAACGCAACGTACCTAATGGGTACAGATCAATTTGGTCGTGATATTTTTACACGTATCATATACGGTGCTCAGACAGCTTTGTTTGTTGGGTTCTCTGCTGCAACAATTGGTGCATTTGCTGGCCTTGTGCTTGGTGTTGCGTCAGCATATTTTGGCGGAACGTTTGATCTAGTCTTGCAGCGTGTCATGGATGTATTCATGGCATTTCCATTGATTATTTTGGCTTTGGCTGTAGTTGCAACATTGGGTGCTGGTACTGAGAACGTTATCATCGCGATTACGATACCGTTTATTCCTCAGTGTGCACGTGTTGTCCGGTCTAACGCTTTGGCTATTCGTGAAATTCCTTATGTCGATGCAGCTCGTGCGCTTGGCTTTGGGCACATGCGGATTATACTGCGTCACATGGCACCCAATGTCATGGCTCCGTTCTTGATTTTGTTCAGTGCATTTGTAGGTCAGGCTATTCTTCTTGAGGCTTCGCTTTCATACCTCGGTATGGGTGTGCAAGAGCCTACACCAGCTTGGGGCTTGATGCTTCAAGGTGGTGCTGAGGAATATGCTGAAAGTGCACCGTGGGTTGCAATTTGGCCTGGTATAGCGATATCGCTCGCTGTGTTTGGCTTTAACCTGTTCGGTGATGCGGTCCGCGATACATTGGATCCACGTCTTCGCTCTCGTTAATACACAGAGCAAATTTAAATTAGGCGGGGGTACTTTTTATGGGGTGCCCCCGTTTTTTTGTTTAAGGTAATTATGATGACAAAACGAATAGCTATCTTGGGTTTCTTACTTGAGAGCAATAGTTTTTCGCCTATTACAACTGAAGCGGATTACCGCAAACGTTGTTACCTTCAAGGCGATGAGATCCTTAACGAACTTAAAAGCACGTCTCCAAAGATACCCTCTGAAGTGTCAGGTTTTGTCACTCAGATGAATGAGATTTCGGACGATTGGGAGATGGTGCCGATCGTTATTGCTGACGCTGAACCCGGTGGCTCCATAGATCAAACATTCTTTGATAAAACTCTGGGATTGATGGAAGGTCGTTTGAAGTCTGCTGGTGAATTAGATGGTGTTTATATTGTCAGTCATGGTGCGATGCGTGCGACTGAAGATTGGGATCCGGACGGACGTTTATACAAAATGGTGCGGGATGTCGTCGGCTCAGAGATACCGATGATTGCAACGTTGGATCTGCATGCCAATGTATCACTCGAGATGGCTGAATATACGGACGTGCTCGTCGCGTACCTGACAAACCCACATGTTGATCAACGTGAACGCGCGGCAGAGTCTGCAAGGATTATGGCTGAAATGTGGAACGGTATGAAACCACATCAGCATTTTATTAAAGTACCAATTGCGGCGCCGACTGTGACGCTCTTAACGGCAGATGGTCCCTATGCTGATTTGATTAATTATGGTCAGACAAAAATTGACGCGGATATCCTCAATGTCTCTATCACAGCAGGGTTTATTTATTCAGACAGTCCAAAATGTGGGATGTCAGTGATAGTCACCTCACGGGATAAGCCAAAACCTGCGCAGGAATTAGCCAAAGAAATTGCTACAATGGCGTGGAGCGACAGGGCGCGGTTCAAGAAGGATTTAATATCATTATCGTCAGCGACTGAGCTTGCTGCGTCAGTAGGTCGGGATGCTTCTTTGCTTCCGCATATCATGGCCGACGTGGCAGATAACCCAGGTGGCGGTGGAAGTGGTAACACGACGTTTGTTGCCAAAGCTTTCATTGACGCTGGTGTGGAAGGGGCATTTATTGGCCTTCTGATTGATGGGGCGGTTGCGGCCAAAGCTCATGAAGTAGGAGAAGGTGGTCGGTTTAGTGCATCTTTTAATGAAAACCCAAGAACAGAGTTTGATGCCCCTCTGACGATTGATGTCGTTGTTGAGAAACTTACAAATGGCTCATTCGTTGGAAGACGTGGACTGATGAATGGTCGTGGTGTTGAACTTGGACCCTGTGCGTTGTTGTCGTGTGGAGGCGTCAAAATTGGCGTGGCGAGTAATCGCAAGCAATGTGCAGATCCTGTGATGATCGAACAATTTGGACTCAACATTGCGGACTTGCGAACGGTTGTTGTGAAGTCCCGTGGGCATTTCCGTGCCGGGTATGATGAGTTCTTTCCACCTGAACGCACCCTGGAGCTCGATTGTCCCGGGCTAACATCTCCTGTCTTAAGTAATTTTAAGTGGGGAGAATTGTGTCGTCCGGTGTATCCGCTGGACGAGGAGGCGACGTGGTCCGGTATTTAGGCCTGTTTTTATTCGCGGGTGCGGTGCTTGGTTCATCTGTTGCAGATGCGGCAGATGACCAAAACACCTTGAAACCAGAGGCACCCATTCAACGAGGCTACGGTCAACACGATGCCTGCTTTGGTGACAAATACGAAAGCGATGAGGATTTAAAGACCGGCAACGAGCTCAGCGTGGAGCAGATACTCGAACTCTTAACGCAACCCGGTGCCTAGTCCTCAATCCATCCCTAACATTTCCTGGGTCTCAGCTGGCGTTGCAGGTGTGCGGCCAAATCCTTCAGCCATATGCGCCAAGCGTTTAACCAGCTCTGCGTTCGTTGGTGTACCGAGTTCAGGGTATGGGTAATCTCCCAAGCCTATTGCCACATGTCCTCCAGCCTCTAGAGCAACGGCGGCGGGTCCAAACAGATTTCCAACTTTGTTATTCACTGTCCATTCATAGCGAAAACCCTTTGGCAGGAATTCAAGATGTGCCATGAGCCCGCGAATATTCCCTGGATGGCCGCCGAAATACCCTGAATCAGATAGGGCAAATAGCAAATACGCTGGTTGTTCAATGTGACCCATGTCAAGAAATGCTTCGAACATGCGCGTAAAGGGTATCGTCCAGGAAACCATTGCTGGTTTAACGCCGGCTTCCTTCATGCGCTCGGCAAAGTACGCGCATGTTTTGGGTGTATTCACATAAGCTAACTCATCTGTTTTCATCTTCTTTGCATCACGGTCATATATATCGACGTTGGTGGAGCCGATATCGATCGGTGCAAAGTCTGGCTTTAAGTCGGGATCTTCTGCAGCCTTCAAGATGTGCTGAAGTCGGTCTCCATCAGATTTTTTTAATGTCACCTGACCCAGGGTTGGGTGAATCATAATATCTGATGCCGCACGAATTTTCCGGATTGTCTCAAAATAGACATCAGGGTCGTGGTTTGGTGAACCATCCGCATTGCGTGCGTGATAGTGACAGATTGATGCCCCTGCTTCGCGGCACTGCGCAGCTGCTTCTGCAATTTCATCCGGCGTAAAAGGTACGTTTGGATTTACATCACGAGGCATATATTCGTTTACACGCGCTTCGATGATCAGCTTTTTACCAAAGCCAGGAACTGTTGATTGAAAACTCATTTTAAGCACCTCCCATATACATGCCGCCATTCACATGTAGGCATTGTCCCGTCACATAAGCACCCTCAGGCTTGCATAGGTGCGTCACCATGCTTGCGACCTCAGCCATGGACCCTAAACGCTCGATAGGGCGCTCTATGCCACCCGTAGAGCGATTTCCGGCTGAGGCACCACGAACCGTCTCAATATGCCCCGGTGCGACACAGTTTGCCGTAATGTTGAATTCGCCGTGTTCAATGGCAATGGCTCTGGTCAAGCCGAGGAGACCCATTTTTGCAGCGGTAACATGGGCTCTGTTCGGTGTTAACAAATGCAAGGTTGATCCGCCGATAGTCACGACCCGGCCATATTTCTGCTCAATCATCATGGGAATGGCAGCTTTCAGGCAATAGAAGGGGGCATTTAGGTCGACATTCATAACCTCATGCCATTCCTCAATAGGAATATCGACAAACGGTTGCTGACGTCTGATTGCTGCATTGCAGACCAGAATATCAAGGCGCCCAAAGGTATTCTTGGCCGTTGTCATCAAATGGGCTGCTGCTTCAGGTTCGGTGACATCTGCCATGCATACAGTGCTTTGTCCGCCGATTGAACGAATTTCACGTGCAACAGATTGTGCAGCGGCTTTATCACTGCGCCCGTTTACAACGATGGCCGCACCTTCACGTGCGAGCTGCAAAGCGATCTCGCGTCCAATATTGCGTGCGGAACCAGTGATGACAGCAACTTGTCCTTTAAGGGGTGTTTCTGACATTAGCTACCTCCCAAGTACAAACCACCATTCACATGCATGATTTGCCCCGTTACATAGGCAGACTCTGGCAGACAAAGATGACGCACCATTGATGCAATCTCATCACTTGTCCCCATGCGATCGATTGGCGCATTAATCTTATGATCTGGTCTGACGCCTGCTGAGGCTGGGCGGACAGTATCGATAAATCCAGGAGAGACACAGTTAACGGTGACACCGTCAGCTGCAAATTCAACGGCAAGGCCGCGGGTAAATCCAGCCAACCCAGATTTGGAAACCAGGTTATGGACGCGTGTGCTTGTACCAACATGCCAGGAAATACCGCCAAGCGTAACAATGCGGCCCCATCCGGCTTCTTTCATACTTGGGAGGCATGCCTGCGCGCAGAAAAATGCACCATCCAAAGTAATATCCAGAACATTACGCCACTGTGCGTGGGTCATCTCAAGGAAAGGAACCTGTCCACGTGACGATGCATTCAGGACGAGTATATCCATACCGCCGAGTTCATCCTTAGCACGTGCAACCATAGCATTAACGGCATCCACATCTGTGACATTTGTCAAGCATGCAATGGCGTTTCCGCCTTTGGCTTTGATCTCGGAAACGACTGTGTCAGCAGCATCTTGATCGGAAACAGCATTTACAACAATCGAAGCACCTTCATCAGCAAGTTGATGGGCAATCGCGCGTCCGATATTACGTGCAGAACCTGTTACTAGGGCAACTTTGCCCGCTAGCTTTTGATCACTCATAATTCTCTCCCTTATTCGCCAGTGAAGTCCGGCTTTTGTTTGTTAACAAAGGCCATTACGCCTTTACGAAAATCTTTGCTCATCGCACATTTCACAAAACTTTGTGTCTCAGCAGTCAACTGGTCTGAGATGCTCGTCGTTGAGCTTTGAAGTAATAGACGCTTAGTTTCCCCATAGGCATATGTAGGTCCACTGGCTAAACGTGCGGCAAGTTTATCAACTTCGGCATCGAATGCGTCGGCTGGGACAACCTTGTTTATTAAACCAAGCTCGAGCGCTTTTTCAGGACCAAATCGATCTCCAAGCAATGCGATCTCCATCGCGTGCTTCATGCCAACGGTACGAGGGAGGTACCATGTGGAGCCGCCGTCTGGGCTTGTTCCGAGATGGCAATAGGCAAGGGTGAAAATCCCACCTTCTGCTGCGATCACAAGATCACAACCCAGCATGAGGCTAAACCCGGCCCCTGCAACGGCACCTTTAACAGCAGCAACGACGGGTACATTTAAGGCATTCATATTTTCAACAACGATATGGATGCGCCCAAGGATGGAGCTAAACCAGGCTTTGGTTTCTGCATCATCTTGAGCCTCGTCAAAGCGTTTCTTGAAACGCTTTACGTCACCACCGGCCATGAAATGGTCACCTGCGCCAGTCAGGACGACACAGCGCACGTCAGCATTTTGAAGAAGGGCGCCAGTGATATCTATCAAGGCGGTGACGACATCATCATTGATGGCGTTCAAGCTGTCGGGACGGTTGATTGTAATGGTTGCGACTGCGTCCATGATATCAAGACGCACAGTGTCGTTTGGTGATGCGATCATGGCACCGAATTCCTCTCCAATGTTTTAGCTGTGTTAGCACAGACTCTTAGTGCCAGTTTAACCGACAGTTGGAGAGGGAACTAGAGCGGAGTCGAAAATATCTGCTTATTTAATTAGCTGCCTGGCTGTTTCTGCCAATATTCAATATTCAGATTGCGGATCATATCGTCATGGCTAAATTCGAGGCATCGACGCAGACCGCCTACGGAATATGTACTTTTGCCGCTAACGCAGTCATCGAATGCTTCGCGTGCACCGCTGAAGCCAATATTATCAGTCGGTAGCGGAATTTCATCGCCGATAGATTTCTGCCACAGACCATCAAATGTGTTTGAAGCAACAGGGCCGTCACTTGGGAGTGCAGCATTCAATTTTGCGAGAAGCTGAGCAGAAGCTGCTTCAGGTTTATCATCCACATATCCTTGGCTATGTGTTCGAAGCGAGTCTGTCACGAACGCGATTTCATCATCAGTGAGGGGATTAGGATCGTTCGCTTGCGGTACTGGAATAAGGGACGCTTGTGGCCAAACAACCAATTTTGCTGTTGTTGCGCCTAAGGATTTAAGGCGGCCCAATTCCACACTTGCTGCAACCGCCATGAAGCCACGGTTTTCAACAAAGGTCATATGCTTGCCGGCGGGGACGAGTACTTCAGCGCCTTTCTCGTCCATCAAAACGAGCGTAAAATGCTCAGACTTTGCCGGGACGTATGCCGTTCCCATGCTTGGGGCAGGGCGTTCGCGCTGGAGGCAGTATGTCGAAAGTTGTGCCGCACAAATCCCATCACTACATGTGAGCTCAATACCGCTTTCAACTGGTAATGCTGCGAGTATCTGCGGTGCGGCTGTAGCGGGTGATGTGATTGGAAGTATTGAGATTGCAACGGTAGCGGCAATAATCAGATGACGTTTCATGGGTAATACCTTCTCCTGTAAGTGTGGAAAAGGCCTCCTGCGATCTAGATTTCTAGATCAGTAGCCAGGTTGGCTTTCCCAATAATCCGTGTTCAGTCGCATGATCGTACTGTCATGCTTGTATTCGAGGCAGCTTTTGATGCCACCCATGGAATGGTAGGACGTGCGCCCTTGGCACCAGTCATAAATCTCACGTGCTTTGCGGATACCTTCGGAATTCGCAGGATGTGACGGGCCAAGTCCTTGAATGACGTCATGCCAAAGCTGTTCAAGGGTCTCAGCATTCGCGGGAGCCTTTGGAATAATTGTTGCGGTCATGCGGTTGATCACGCCTGCAGCTTCGGCATCCGGGAGTGCATCAACGATCTCGTTCCCGTGATCACGAAGCGAACCCGTTGCGTACGCAATCTCTTGTTCAGAGATTGGGTTTGGATCGCCTTCTTTAGGCTCTGGGATCAGCGCAGCACCATCAGACACGATGATTTTTGCCGAAACACCGCCAAGCTTAGCCAAGGCTTTTTTGCTAATAACAACGTTTACGGCTGAATACCCTCGGCTGCTGCGGAATGTCATGTGATCAGAAGCTGGCAAAGATGTTTCTGTGCCATTCTTATCAATCACGACAAGTGCAAACTGGTCCTTAGCCGCAGGCAAATAGGCCTGACCAGTCGTCGGGACATCACGTTCGCGTTGCAGGCAATAGCTACTTAGGGAAGTTGTACAGATACTGCTGCCACAGCTCATTTGTTGTGAGCCTAAGGACGCCATAACGGCAAGGACTTGAGGTGCAGCAGATACAGGACAGGCCGAAAGCCCAACGGCGATCGATGCAGCACCTAAAATGGTAACTAAATTTTTCATGTCTAATTTTCGCCTTAAATGTAGTAAAAATGCAAGAAGTTTGGTTAATTTTCCCAAAAACGTGAACAACACACCGCGCAGAGTTGACACTCATGATGGCACTCGCGACGATAGCTTCCTGATTTTTGGGAGAGAATACTCATGACGATAAGCAATGCTCGGATATTGGATGCAAAGGCCGTTCGGTCGCTCATAATGGCACGAGATGAACAAGAAGTTGCGGTGCTTGATGTCCGCCCTGGCGGCACTTTTGGTGATGCGCATTTGTTATGGGCAAATTCAGTCCCATTAACGTCATTGGAGATCGAAATCCTGGACCGTGTTCCAAGATTGGATACGCCGGTCATCTTGTGTGGTTTCGATGAAAACGACGATAACATTGTTTCGCGTGCTGCAGGTAAGATGGCTGTTATGGGGTATAAAGATATTTCCTACCTCGAAGGCGGTGTGAAAGCTTGGGAGAAAGCCGGGTTCGAGGTTTTCTCCGGCGTTAACGTGCCGTCCAAGGCATTTGGCGAATTTGTTGAGCATACCTATGACACGCCGCGTATCCCAGCTCTGGACGTTCAGAAAATGATAGATGATGGCGAAGACATGGTCGTCTTGGATTCTCGTCCAATGTCTGAATTCCGCAGTATGAATATTCCTATGGGGGTCGATGTGCCGGGTGCCGAACTGGCATTGCGTGTCCACGATATTGCCCCAAATCCAGAAACGATAGTTGTGGTCAATTGTGCAGGTCGAACGCGTTCAATCATTGGCTGCCAATCGCTCAAGAATGCAGGTATTCCAAACAAGGTCGTCGCGCTTGAGAATGGCACAATGGGCTGGCACTTGGCTGGGCTTGATCTGGAATATGGAAACGAGCGGCGCTATGGCGAATTGAGCGTAGAAGGCCTAAAGCGTGCCAAGGCCTGTGCTGCGCATGTGCGTGAACGGTTTGGCGTTCAGACGATTGATAAAGCAACCTTGGCAACATGGTGCGTGGAAAAAAATCGAACGACATACATTCTTGATGTGCGCGATCCGGAAGAATTTAACGAAGCACATATTCCGAATTCCAGGCCTGCGCCGGGTGGACAGTTGGTACAGGCAACAGATCGGTACGTTGGTACGCTGGGTGCGCGCATCGTCTGTGTAGATGATAATGGTGTCCGGGCGATGATGACGGCATCTTGGTTGGTCCAACTTGGCTGGGAAGCTGTTGTATTAGTGCCAGGTGCTATTGAAATGTCGGAAACAGGTGCTCATAAACCACCTATGCTCGCGTTGCCGTCTGTGCCTGAAATCGATGCCACAGCGCTCGCGGCACGAATGATTCAGACACACGTTATTGATCTTGGTGATAGCTTAAGCCACCGAACGAGCCACATCCCTGGAAGCCGTTTTGCTATTCGCGCGCATCTTCCAGAAAACCTTGGTGAATTATCAGATGATCGGCCGATTGTACTGACATCTAGTGACGAAAATATTGCGACTTATGCTGCCGCGGATCTTATCGCTGCAGGATTCGATCGCGATGTTATGGTTCTTAAAGGCGGTTCCAAGGCATGGAAAGAGGCTGGATTACCCATGACAGACGGATTCGAAAATAACCTTGATGAAAGTGTCGATGTTTGGTACCGGCCTTATGATATGGATGATGCTCAGGAAGGTGCAATGAAGCAATATCTGAGTTGGGAAGTAAATTTGGTCGCGCAAATAGAGCGGGACGGCACCACGAATTTCAAGATATTCGATTGATTAGACAGCAACGACAAATATGGAAAATAAAATGAAGATTATGGTATTGCCTGGCGACGGTATTGGTCCAGAAATTATGGATGCAACACTCAAAGTCGTAAATGCGTTGGATGCGAAATACGGCATTGGTTTCGACTTACAAACCCGTGAGATTGGTCTGCCGGCAATTGCGAGCAAGGGCTCGTCTCTTCCTGATGATGTCATTGCAGAATGTGAAACTGCCGCTGGTACTATTTTGGGCCCGGTCGATACGTATGCATATCCACCTACATCAGAAGGCGGCATTAACCCATCGGGTACAATGCGGAAGCGCCTTGATTTATATGCCAACATTCGTCCAAGTAAAACCTATGAAGGTGTCCCGGCGATGGCTGCCAGCATGGATATGGTCGTTGTGCGCGAAAACACTGAAGGGTTCTACGCGGACCGAAATATGTTCATGGGTTCAGGGGAGTTCATGCCGACTGAAGACTTGGCATTGTCCGTTCGTAAAATTACGCGAGAAGGCAGCCGACGGATTGCCCGCCAGGCTTTTCAACTGGCCGCGCGTCGCCGTAAAAAAGTCACTGTGGTGCATAAGGCGAACGTTTTAAAAATATCGGATGGTTTGTTCTTGCACGAAGTGATGGAAGAAGCGAAGGCCTATCCAGATATTGAAGTCGAAGAACTGATCATCGACGCGGCGACTGCTCACTTGATCCGTCGCCCAGCTGACTTCGATGTTCTGGTGACGACGAATATGTATGGCGATATCTTATCTGATGAAGCGGCCGAATTGTCTGGTGGACTTGGGCTAGGTGGATCAATTAATGCCGGTGACAACGTCGCCATTGCGCAAGCTGCGCACGGGTCTGCGCCGGATATTGCAGGGCAGGGAAAAGCCAATCCGTCGGCACTTATGGTGTCTGTTGCAATGTTGATGGATTGGATGGGCAGCAAGAACAGCAGCAACAATCTTATAGATGCGGCTGCGGCGTTCCATGTGGCTGTCGCGGACGCTTTGGCTGACGAAGCTATGCGGACACCTGATTTGGGAGGTAAAGGCTCAACATCAAAGTTCGGGGATGCTGTTGCTGCGAAAGTTGCTAATTAATAGAGATTGCAGATTACTTTTGTTTCAGGGCTGCAAGGACATCGTGAAAACTCTCAGGGAAATTATCTCCAAATTTGTCCTTAAGGCCCTGATCTGCAGCCCAGCGAATACGCTTTGCTGCAGCACTTGCCATAAAAGGATCAATATCCAATTCACGTAAAGTGTTTGCGACCTGGTCCATTTCATCGGCACGTCGTGCGCCATGGATAGCTGTTCTTCCAATAAGGTCATCGGCTAATTTTGCCCAATCGATACCGGGATACCCGTCGCCGACTGAGGCAAGAACTTGATCCGCTGCGCCATATTTATCGGCGCCAAGAACGCACTCTTGAATCAAGGCTTCAAGGCCTTTGACCATGATCGATCTGAACATTTTCGTCGCAGCTGCACGGCCATATTCTGGACCCAAGTCGGTCAAGTTCATCCCATAGGGTGCGAGCATCTTGGCAACGTCTGATGCCGCTGGACTGCCAATCAATATCGGGACTTTATGCCCATACTTTGGCAAGTCCCCCCATGATGGCAGCTTCAACAAATCGGCCGCCTGCATCATTTATCTTCGTGGCGATGTCGCCTTTAGTGCCTGGTGAAACAGAGTTGACGTCCATAACAATTTGAGATGCGCGCACGTGTTTTGAAATTTCTTCTGCGACAGTCAAAGCAGAACCTGCTGTGACGGCAGAGATAACGAGATCACAATCTTTGATTGTTGTGGCAACATCATCAAAAAAGGTAACGCCCTCAACATGCCTGGATGTATGTGAAAACGCATTGATATCTGTTAGGCCATTCTCGATGAGACTGATGGCAAAGTGTGATGCTGCTTCACCAAACCCGATGAAGGCTAGCTTTGGTTTGCTCATTCGGCAGCTTCTCTGATCATGGGGTAAAGGTTTGTAATGTTCGGAAGATTTTCCAGGGACCAAATACTTCTCTCAAGTGCTTCAGTGCGCTCAGAACCAATCACATCTATTGCCAGTTCGCAGTACTTTTCAGAAAGCTCGCTATCAGATAAAGGCGAGTCTGGATCACCTTTTCTTGTTGGCGAATAGAAATCGAGCTCCCGCCCATCCGTAAGGGTTACGCGAACATTGGCGGATCGCCTTTTTGGGAAAGCCGCATCACATGCATCGTCTTTGGATACGAAGACGCGTTTTGCGAGGCTATGGATTGCCGGGTCTGCACGTCGTTCGTCCGTGAAGGCTTTGGTGCGGCAACTGCCATCAAGCAATGTAACAGCCACACAATAGGGCAGGCTGAATTTTGCCTCGAAGGCTGTAGAGACTTCCTGTGCGCCAACGATCTCGACAGCAGGGCCATATGTGCCAGCATCGATTCGGGCAACTTCCGTTGCATTAAAACCATGCTCGTTCTGAAGATGAAGCGCCCCATCGATGGCTGCGTGTGCATGACCGCACGCAGCATGATTTTTTACGGTTATTCGTTGGATTGTGTAGTCATCACCTAAAGTTTTGGCGGCGTTACTCCAATCTGGACCGCCGCACATGGCCTGACCAAACCCGCGTTCGCCTTCAAGCATATCTGGGATGCCTGTGACACCTGCACTTGCTGTCAGGGAACACATAAGACCGGTATCAGCAGCATGCCCACCATGCATGGGTTTAGCCATGGCATCGCCTCGGAATGCTTGTTGCAGACCTGCTGCCAACGTTCCCGCATTCGCGAGAGCGTGCAAACATTGCTCTTCATTGAGGCCAAGAATGGTGGCTGCTGCCGCGGCGGCGCCAAATGTTCCGACGGTTCCTGTGGTATGCCAGAAAGCATAGTGTGCCGGATTAACAGTTTCGGCGATACGGTTAGAAACTTCGTAACCAGAAATTACGCCACGTAAAAATGTCTCCCCGGAAACGCCTCTCGCTTCTGCAATCGCCAGTGCTGCAGAAATGACAGGGACACCTGGATGATAAATACCATCACGGTAAATATCATCAAACTCGATGGTGTGACTCGCAGCACCGTTTATCAGTGAGGCAGTGCGAGGGTCTGTCGTTTCACCGCCCGGATACAGACGCGCCGAACCACGCCCCAGCATATCCGAGAATGCGACTTTCATAAGCGATGCAGGTGCTATCGCGCCACCGGGTAAGGTCGCGCCCATATAATCAAGGACGCAACGTTTCGCAGCATGCATAGCTGTATCAGGAATATCGATACGTGCAGCAGATGCTGTGAACCGCGCAAACGAAGCGAGTACGGGGTCTGACATTGTTACTTCCCTTTAAATTCAGCTTTACGTTTTTCCATGAATGCACGGCGGCCTTCGACGTAATCTTCGCTTTTAAAGCAATCATCAACAATGGAAGCGCAGAGATCATGATTACGATCTGAATCGTCTTTTAGACATTCGTTGACGACAATTTTTACGGCTTTGATTGTCAATGGTGCGTTACCTGCAATCGTAGACGCATAGTCTTCGACATACGCTTCGAATTCTGCACGTGGCAAAACGCGGTTTGCATAGTTCATACGTTCAACTTCATCAGCTGTGAATTTCCGAGCTGTGTAGAAAAGCTCCATTGCGTAACTTGGTCCGATGAGGTCAACAAGTGGCTTCAAACCATCAACGCGGTATCCCAGGCCCAACTTTGCGGCAGGGATGGCAAAAATTGAATCATCGGTACAGATCCGCATATCGCAACATGTGGCAATACCAAAACCGCCACCGACGCAAAAACCATCGATCTTTGCAATTGTTGGTTTTTCGATTGTACGGAGCTGATCTGATGACCACTCCACCGCTTCGTTATAAATACGAACGCTATCTTCTGATGAACGGTTTTTCTCAAACTCGGAGATATCGGCACCGGCGCAGAACGATTTTCCACCTTCGCCAGAAAGAATAACAACACGAATGGAATCATCATTAGCAAAGTCTTCAATTGCTTTGCCTAAGTCTTGCCACATGCCAAGCGTCATCGCATTGCGGCGGCTTTGATTGTCCATTTTTATACGCCCAATAGCGCCATCTTTCTCGACAATTATACGTTTGATTGGCGTGTCTGTTCCAGCGTCTGGCATTTTAATCTCCTCAGGTGAGTTTATTTTAATTGGTAGGTTAATCTATTTTCGCTCGCATATCAGGATCGGGCAAGACCTGCATTTGATTAACATATAGTTTGTGTCCATTGCATCTGTGGATGATAATCATATTCCACCAAATGCTACCTCAGGATACCTCTTATATGATTGCGGCGTTCGAACGATTTACAGGATTGGGTCTTCGTGAGCAGGCACCGGCATGGATTGTCGCTGCTGGCCATGGAGCAACGCATTGGATAGCAGCGACATTCTACCTTTTGTTACCGTATCTAACGGAGGATGTAGGTCTCAGCTACACAGAAGCTGGCATTCTTGTGTCGACATTGCATATCAGTTCCTTCATCGCAAATTTTGGCAGCGGTATGGTTGTAGACGTGTTGGGACGGCGTGTTCTTGTTCAAGCTGTTGCACTCTTTTTTGGTGCGTTCGCCTTGATGCTATTTGGTATCTCTGCTGGCTTGATTGTTTTGATTTTATTAGTTGGTGTCATCGGCGCGACAAATAACCTTTGGCATCCTGCGGCAATTTCCTTTCTGTCCGGCCTTTATACGAAGAACCGAGGTTATGCGCTTTCGATCCATACGCTTGGCGCATCATTAGGGGATAGTCTGGCACCGCTCTGTGTCGGTGGATTGCTCACCGTGATGGCCTGGCAGGAGACAGCGGTATGGGGAAGCATTCCTGTCCTTGTTATTGCGACACTTATTTTGATTTCGCTCGCACGGATGGACAAGGGATCTGACGGGCAAGTGGCGCGGCGAATTTCCTCCGGTGAGTATTTTCGAGGCCTAGGCAAAATGTTTACAAACAAGGCTGCGATGGGCTTATGTTTAATGGCTGGATTTCGCTCCATGACACAAAATGGATTGTTGATGTTTATTCCAATCTATCTTGCAAACGTGCTGAAGGTTGGTCCTTTCATGACGGGCGTGGGGATGTTCGCAATGCAGGTCGGCGGGCTTTTTGCAGGCCCAATAGCAGGTGCATGGTCTGATAAGATTGGACGTCGTCCCATTGTCTTGGGCGCAGCGACAGGGACAACAATTGTCGTTGCTTTCTTGGCGGTTGCACAAAGTGAATACTTATTTATTGCAGGCGTATCGATGCTTGGGTTTGTGCTGTTTGCGATCCGGCCGGTCATCCATAGCTGGATGATGGATCTGACTCCCTCAAACATGCATGGCAGTGCTACGAGCGCACTGTTCGGTGTGCAGTCCGGACTTTCATTCATTGTGCCTATCGCAGGCGGTTGGGTTGCCGATGCGTATGGTGTGGGTGCGGTCTTTTATATGCTCGCGGGTACGATGTTAATTGCAAATGTATTGGTCACGATGTTGCCTGAATCTGAGCGCCTCGAGGAATAGTTTAGCGTTCAGCTATGCCTTCTTTGAGCATTCGCCATAGCAACATCTCGACACGATCTTGACCAAAGAACGTCTCGCCACGGAATGTCATCAGTGGCACACCCCAGTGATCAGCTTCTTCCTGAGCAGTCTGATTTTCCTCGATGACGGCCTCAAGTCGATCTGGATCTGCATTTACATCAGCGATAAGTGCGTGGCCATTTAAACCAGCAGCATTCATGGCATCGATCAAATGTGTTCCTTGATCCCAGCCATCAACAGACCCATCCCAAATTAGTCGTGCAACGTGATCTAAAAATGGCAAGCCTTCGCCGCGTATCTGCGCAGCCGCACCAAGCAGCGTAAGTTGGCGTATATATGGTTGATCGGATGCAATCGCATTCGTTTCCATATCCTGAACAATAGGGTCCGGAATAGGGCGCCGATAGGGGATGCCATGAAACTCGGCCACGCGCTCACTATCTTGAAGGTGATAGCGACGGTATTTTGGATTTACGTTCTTAAAGAAATCCGGTGTTCGAACCGCCAATGGAAATACAGGACGAACGTTCACTGTAACATCGAAATTTCGCTTAATCTCAATGATACGATCAAGGGCCAGATAACAGAACGGGCTCCGAAAGGACCAAAACAGATCAAACGAAAACTTAGTCAAATCATCGTCTTTCATTGAAGGCCCATCATCTCACGCATCCGTGTATTCAATGAATGGCCTACAGATGCAAAATCATTGAGGATTGTGAAATGGTTGAGATCAGGGACAGTTATTTCTTCGCATGATAGGCCCGCTTTACCCCAAGGACCTGGTAGCAAGGAACAGTGTCGATTGAATTCAGGTGTTTCCGCGCCGCCTACGGCAAATACGATGGGCGCATTGACTTTAGGGGTTAGGTGCAGAGGGCTGAAATCAGCCACCGTTTGTTCAGTGAAGCCCAAAGTAGGGTTCATGTAATTAAGACGAATGGGTTCGAGGTCATACAGTCCAGAAATTGCAAAGCCGCCCTTAATTGATGCGGATGGGACATCCCATTCAGACCAATCTGTTGCAAACATCATGGCGGTGATGTGGCCGCCTGCAGAGTGTCCAGCAACAAATAATTTATCTGGATCGCCGCCATAAGTGGCTGCATTTTTATGTGCCCATGCGACGGATGCTCGGCATTGTCGGATAAGCTCCGCCATATCAACATCAGGAATAAGCGCATAATTGACGACGATAACCATGGCACCTGCAGGCGCAAACCCCTCAGGTAAAAACTGAAAATCATCTTTGTGACGGGAAAACCAATATCCACCATGAAAATAGATCATAACGGGGGCATTCGTGTCGCCATTTGATGCAGGATAGACATCGATGAGTTCGGCAGGCGTGTCGCCGAATGGCAGGTCAAAAGTATGCGGTGCAGATGCGATAAATTTTTCACCACGTTTTGCATATTCTGCCATAATATCGACGCTTGTCGGCACGCGTTCACGATTATTGTACTGCCAGTCGAGTTCTTCTTGGGTGAACTCTCCATAAATCTTTTGAGTATCAGACATGTTTTATTAGTCCTTCACTTAATTGTTCATCAAGACATTGGCAGCATGACGTTTTGCTGGAATGCGAGGCGCGCAGCAAACGTTTCATACCATGCTTTTAAATGTGGCAAATCGGGGCGAGAAATATCTAGATTGTGCCAGCGATAAGCAGCGCAAGCTAAAGGAATATCGCCCATTGTAGGCGCGGTGCCTGTCATAAACTTGTTATTTGCCAGGTGTCCGTCAACAATAGTCCATGCCTTGCCGGCTTCTGTTACGGCTTTATCTAAGGAAGCAAGATCTCTGTCTTCTGGCGCTGTTCGGATCAGCGTGTAATACATGGACGTCATAGAAGGATGCAGCGTCGAAACATAAAAATCCATCCATTGGTTCGCATGGTAGCGGTCTTCTATCTTTTCAGGCCACCAAGGTGACGAGCCGTAAACTTCAGCGATATAACGAACAATAGTGTGTGATTCCCAAAGTATCAACTCACCGTCTTCAAGAGTTGGTATCTTGCCAGTTGGGTTTTTTGCAAAATACTCAGGCTTATCGTTCCCGCCAAATGGTCCGCCAATATTGATCCGGTCAATATCTAGGCCGACTTCAGCGCCAAGCCACATAACTTTTTGTACATTAATTGAATTTGCTCGACCGAGAACGCGAACCATTATTTAACTCCCCTTAGATTGTGAAACGGCAGCAACATAACACTCTAATTTCACGAAGGCGAGACGTGTTGATTGCTGTCCTGAACAACGCAAAAGTGCAGCCGATGTTGATGCTCGGTCTGATGTTTACTCAGCGGGTGTGATTATGTACCAGATGTTGACGGTAAAGCTACCGGGTAAGGTTCGGGCGCCTTTGCGAGGAGGGCGGGTCGGGCTGCCAGATTATCTTGCACGCTTGATTGAAGATTGCCTGAAAAAGCGACGTAAGGATCGGCCAGATAATGCAGATGTTGTTCTTGCACGACTGGATGAAGTAATTTCTGTCATTTCGGAGTTGTCAGACAAAAGTAAAGTGCTATCACGCGGCGTTACGGCACGCGCCATACAAGCTAAAATAATCTAATTTAAATAATAAAACACTATTTAAATGTGTTATTATTTAGTTTCACATAAAAATTTGACATTTAAAATAAATAACCCCATTAATTGTAATGAATAGAGGCTGAGGCCATTTTTCATTGGAGTTTGGGATATGACATTACAAGTTGCGACAGCAAACAGACTTAGCGATGGGATCGTTGTCTTCCTTGGATATGATGGTGAGTGGTCACGACATGTCGACGATGCACGTATCGCTGAACGGGATGATGATATTGCGGAATTACTCAGCGAAGCTGAGGCGGCGCCTTTGGTTGTCGGTCCTTACTTAATTAAAGTTGAAGTATGCTCACCAGAAGGGCTGGGGCGTTCTGTGCGCCCTGAAACTTACAAAGAACGTATTCGTGCTTATGGGCCGTCGATACATCCAGCGTTCGCAAAGAAAATGGTGCCTGAGCATTTTGACCCAAGCACTGATGTCTCTGCTGTATTTATGAACGGGATCTAACTCGATGTACGTATATGACAAATTCGATAATTCATTGGTCAGTGACCGGGTCGAGCAATTCCGTGAGCAGGTAGGGCGTCGGCTTTCCGGTGAATTGACTGAAGATGAATTCAAGCCAATCCGCCTGATGAATGGTCTGTATTTGCAACTACACGCTTATATGCTGCGCGTTGCTATTCCTTATGGCCTGTTATCGTCCCCGCAAATGCGGAAATTGGCTGAAGTCGCACGTACGTATGATCGTGGTTATGCTCACTTTACGACGCGTCAGAATATTCAGTTTAACTGGCCGCGCCTCGAAGACACCCCTGATATTCTGGAAGAGCTTTCGTCCGTTGAGATGCATGCCATCCAGACGTCTGGAAATTGCATTAGAAACATTACGGCAGATCAGTTTGCTGGCGTTGATGCGGAAGAGTTGGACGATAGCCGTGTCTGGGCGGAACTCATTCGCCAATGGTCATCGCTGCATCCAGAATTTACGTTCTTACCACGCAAATTTAAAATCGCTGTTACGGGATCTCCACATGACCGAACGGCTGTGAAGTTTCACGATATTGGGCTTATCCTTAAGCATGACGAAGATGGAAATCTTGGGTTTGAGGTTCTCGTGGGTGGAGGTCTTGGCCGAACCCCAATGATTGGTCGTACCGTCCGTGAGTTCCTGCCGCAGCAATATTTGCTGTCATACCTTGAAGCGATTCTTCGTGTGTATAATCAGCTAGGCCGGCGCGATAATAAATATAAGGCACGGATTAAAATACTCGTCCATGAAACGGGTATTGATGCGTTACGTGAAATGGTTGAGGAAGAGTGGTCGCATGTAAAAGAGGAGGGCGTTGATCTTCCATTTGCAGAAGTTGACCGTGTGCGAAGTCACTTCACGGACCCGACCTATGATGTGTTGCCAGATCATGATCATTCATTTGCTGTAAAACAGTTTGAGGACCCGATGTTTGGGCGTTGGGTTCGGGCGAATTTGGCACCACATAAAATGCCGGGTTATGTCATTGCCAACGTGTCATTGAAGCCTATTGGCGGCGCACCTGGGGATGTAACGGCAGCTCAAATGGAAGCTGTTGCTGACTTGGCTGATAAATATTCATTAGGCGAAATCCGCGTCGCACATGAGCAAAATCTTGTATTGGCTGATGTCAAAATGTCAGACGCTTATTCGCTTTGGAAGAAACTGGATGAAGTCCAACTTGGCACGCCAAATCTTGGTCTGATTAGTGATATCATTGCGTGCCCTGGCTTGGATTATTGTGCGCTCGCCAATGCTCGTTCTATTCCTGTGGCCCAACGGCTTCAGCGACGCTTCGCAGATTTTTCCCGTCAATTTGATATTGGCGAACTGACACTTAATATTTCTGGCTGCATCAATGCCTGTGGGCACCATCATGCGGGTCATATTGGTATTCTCGGTGTTGATCGCCGTGGTGAAGAATATTACCAACTAACACTTGGCGGAAGTGCTGATGAGAATGCATCAATTGGCAAAATCGTTGGTCCTGCATTCTCTAATGCTGAGATTGTCGATGCTGTTGAAACGGTCATTGATACCTACTTATCTATTCGCGCTAATGGTGAAGCGTTCATCGATACATATAGGCGTACTGGCGAAGAGCCATTCAAGATTGCACTGTTTGGGGAGAAGCAAAATGTCGCTGCTTAAAGCTGGAAAAATCATCACTGATACCTGGACGCGTATTGAAGACGATCAAGAATTTGCTGAGGCTGGCGCTGTTATCGTGTCGCTTGAGTGTTGGCTCAACGAAAGTGAAAGCTTACGCAAACGGAACGAGCCAATTGGCGTGTCACTTCGGAATGACCAATCGCCGTCACAAATTATTGATGATCTTGAAGCCATTAGCCTGATTCAACTTGATTTCCCAGCTTATACGGACGGGCGCGCTTATTCAGCGGCCAGATTATTAAGGCAACGTTATGGCTTCAAAGGTGAAATTCGTGCAGCTGGTAACGTACTTCGGGATCAGTACCCGCTAATGCTCCGTTGCGGGTTTGATGCATTTATTGTGAACGAAGGAATTGATCTGGCAGGATGGCAAACTTCGGTAGAAGCTATGGATACGCCGTACCAACCTGCAGCCGATAATGACACACGGCCGGTTTGGGCCAAGCGGCATGGAATAGCCCAAGCATCCTGACGTTATTGTCTCCATCGATATAACGTTATAGGGTTTCGCCGTCAGACATATCGTCTGGCGGAGCTTTCGCCTTCCCAAGTAAGAGTTTATCCATGGTTGATATTGTCATCAGTGAGTACATTGATCCCGCTGCGTTGAAGCGCCTCGATACCGAATTCGATATTCATTACGATCAAGATTTATGGCGACATCCTGACCAATTGGCAGCGTTGATGCATGGTGTTCCTGCTTTAATAGTAAGGTTCCAAGCTCAAGTAAGGGGGATCGTGCTGGATAATGCTGATGCAATCAAATGCATCGGGCGGCTGGGTGTTGGTCTTGATAATATTGATATGGATACGTGCGCTGCACGTAATATTGAGGTTTTTCCAGCGACTGGTGCAAATTCCGATTCCGTTGCTGAGCTCGCAATGGGCGGACTGTACGTGATGTTTCGGAATGCTTATCACGTTACCGACGACGTGATTGCTGGTAATTGGCCCAGACCAAAAATGATGGGCCGCGAAGTAATGGGTAAGGCGCTGGCACTTGTTGGTTTTGGTGCTATCAGCAAGGCTCTGGCATGGCGCGCAAAAGGTGTTGGTATGAAAGTTAGTGCCTGGGACCCATGCGTCGATTCCAGCTCGTCGGTTTGGGCTGAGACAGGTGTCACGCGCTATGAAAATTTATTGGATATGGTCAAAGAGGCAGATGCGATCTCGATCCATGTTCCTTTAGTTGATGAGACGCGCGATTTATTCGATTTGAAAATGATTAAGCAGATGAAATCGGATGCTGTGCTTTTGAATCTTGCTCGCGGTGGAATTGTGAATGAAGCAGATATCGCGAATGCGCTTAAAGACGAAATAATTGCGGGTGCGTTTATCGATGCATTCGAAGTAGAACCACTTGGTGCTGATAGCGTATTCAAAGGCGTACCAAACCTTTTCCTTACACCACACGCAGGTGCACGCACATTTGAAGCGGATGATCGGGTTTGTACAATGATCGCTGATGCTGTTGCGAATTGTTTGAAGGCCAGCGCTTAACGGGATTGCTCGTCTCGCAGGTTCACCAATAGCTCATCGCACCCTCAAATAATTGATGAAGGTCGCTTCGTTCAATTGGACATGGGGCGAGATTCATCAAACGCTTCTGTGGGAAAGCGCCATCCGTTAACTTATCTAGGTCTGACGCGTTATATCCAACACCCTCCAGGCCGTTTGGAATGCCTGTCGATTTCATCATGCCAATAAGCTGTTCTGCGATAGCATCCCCGGCTTCGGATGGGCCCGCTTCATGGGTGCCGCCCAAACATTTATAAGCGGTTAAATGACGTTCAGGCGCGTGAGGCCCTGTCAGCCGAAATACTGATGGTGCATTTAAAATGACGGACATACCATGCGGCACAATCGGTGTGTCTTGAGGATACCCTTCAGGTCGGAAGTCTTTTACCAAACCGGATACGGCGTAAGACATGCCATGCGGCAGATGGCAGCCAGCTTGTCCAAAGGCGATCCCGGCTAATGACGATGCCCACATTAGTTTTTCACGAGCTTCGTAATTGTCGGCATCAGTGACAGCTGGGACAATATATTTGCCAACGATGTCGAGTGCTTCTTTCGCAATCATGTCACTGAATGGATTGCCGCCCTGAGCATAAGGCCGCCCTTTAGCTGTATCAGGTTTTGCAAACTGGCTGAAGGGACGCGCCGTGAGGCTTTCAAGGGCATGTGACAAGACGTCGAAGGCTGTGGCTGCAATGATATTCTTTGGCAACGTGTGGGTGACGAGGGGGTCAACCAATCCGAGCGTCGGTTTCATGTGCAAAGATGCAATGCCAGTTTTCGCTTTCATAGACAATAGATCAAATACTGCGATGCCAGTTGCCTCTGATCCTGTGCCAGCGGTTGTTGGACATGCGATATGTGGCTTTAAAGGGCCTGGTACTGGTTGACCATTGCCAACGGGTGCATTGACGTATGTTAAGAATTCCGCTGGATACGTTGCATAGAGGTTTGTGGCCTTACATGTGTCGATAACCGAACCGCCACCAACGGATATGAAGCCGTCAAAATTGCCTTCTTGGGCAAACGTTGCGGCGGCTTTGAAACTTTCGTCTGTAGGTTCAATAGAGACATCATCATAGATAACGACATCAATACCTGCTTGAACAAGTGATGCTCGAACTTTGTCCACATGATCGGATGTGGATATGCCTTTGTCTGTGTAAAGCGCGACCCGCGATAAGTTTAATGACGAGGCATGCGCACCAGCTTCGGTTAAGCACCCAGGTCCAAATACCAAGGATTGGCCATCGACACGAAATGCATCTTCGTATCCTGCTTCGAATTGATAGTGATGACAGCAGGCCAATTATTTTCTCCCCGATTAATGAATTTGATGATGATTGTAGTCTGCTATCTTAAGGATTTGAAACATTGATCATTATTAATTGATTGAAATTGTAATTAAATATCACGGTTTGTATGTTTTTAATGCTTTCATCGGTTTGAGGTTCATAAGGTTTGCGCTAAACTAGGATTCCAGGACGTGAGGGGATTGATTATGTTAATGCGACGCTTATCAGCGGCGATTTTTGTCGTGTCGGTTTTTTTTGTTGGAACATTGAGTTCTTCAGTTTGGGCGCATGACAATGCGAAGACTGCAGAGACATTTATTGTTAAGTTTGCTGACGAGGCAATCTCGCAACTTACGGATTCTAGTTTAGAAGTTGATGAGCAAGAACGCCGGTTCAAAGATATTGTCCACGAGTATATAGACTTTAAGAGCATTGCGCGTTGGGTTCTAGGCGGTCGACATTGGCGGGCTGCGAGTGAAGAGCAGCGAGAAAAATATTTATCTTTGTTTGAGGAACTTATGGCTGCCACCTATGCGCATAGATTTCAAAATTATGCTGGTGAAAAACTTGTTGTGAAGGGCACGCGGGTCATTGATGAGAAACAATCCTTGGTTAAAACAACGCTCATGCGGCCCAATTCAGAAAAGCCTTTGCGGATCGATTGGCGGGTGCGTGAGACCAAAGGTATATACCGTGTGATCGATATTATGGTTGAAGGTTTAAGTATGGCGCAATCACAACGATCCGAGTTTTCTTCGTTATTGAGATTTAACGGCGGAGACCTTGACGGCTTGATGAGCGAATTGGAAATGCGTTTAAGCAATGCTCGTGCTGAACGATCAAAAACTGCAACTGCGAATGCGCACAAATCGTGATTAACCCGGCCCCTGTTGAAGCTTTATCAATTGAGACACCATCAGGTAAATATGCCGATTACGAAAATTTCCCTGTTGGATCAATTCTGTTGCCTGCTAAAGCACGCCCTCATGTCGCGACCTTTTATCATTATGCGCGCGCTATTGACGACATAGCAGATAGCAACACACTCAGCCCTGAGGAAAAAATCAATAGATTGGACAGTTTTGCCGCTGCGATAAAAGGCGAAAAATATGATGATGAAGCGTATCTGACAGGGATCAGAATGCGTGAAAGCTTGCTTCAGACAAATGTACCTGTCCAACATTGCCTTGATTTAATTGATGCGTTTCAACAAGACGCCACCCAGAACCGATACGACGATTGGGACGACTTGATGCATTACTGTAATCGCTCAGCTGCACCTGTTGGTCGGTATCTCATCGATCTGACGGGCGGGACGACGGATGGCTATAAAGCTTCCGATGCATTGTGTAATGCGCTTCAAGTCATCAATCACCTGCAAGACTGTAAGGACGACTTTGAAACATTGAACCGCGTGTATCTGCCTATGGCATGGATGCAAAAGGCAGGATGTGATGTTAGCGATCTGGCAGGGAGCCATGAAACACGAGAATTACGCATTGTTATTAATCAATGCCTGGAGGCAACACGTAGCCTTATGATTGATGCATATGCGCTGCCAAGCGGCGTTATCAGTCGTAGGCTTGCGATGGAAAGCGGGGCAATCATTCGCATTGCAGATACTCTGATCGATAAGCTCGCAGTGCAGGACCCAATAAGTACGCGTGTGAAGTTAACAAAGCCCGGCTATGTCAGCTGCATCGTTCGCGGTGCCTGTGCTGGCATGTTTGCGTAACATGCTTCAATGATTTTCATTGCCTCGTTATCATTATTGATCTGGGTGTATTTATGCCTTTTTCATGGCAGATTTTGGCATTGTGATCAAAGGCTTAATTCAAAACCGGTTATTCAATCGAATATCCCCTCAGTTGTCGCTGTTATCCCTGCACGCGATGAGGTTGAGACAATATCCACAACAGTTCATTCGCTTTTAAATCAAGATTATCCAGGTGATTTTTCAATTATTGTTGTTGATGATAATAGCACAGATGGCACCGCTGTAGCGGCGTTATCAGCGGCTGTATCAGATGTTGAGCGAAGCCGTATTCAAGTCGTCGATGGCGAAGAATTGAAGGACGGTTGGGTTGGTAAGATGTGGGCTGTATCGCAGGGTGTTGAGGTCGCAGGTAATCCTGATTACTTACTGCTTACTGATGCTGATATTGAACACGTTCCATCAAGTCTTTCCTCATTAGTCGCCAAAGCAGAAACTGAAACCCTTGGTTTGGTTTCTTTAATGGTGAAATTACGCTGCCATTCAGTATGGGAAAAATTGCTGATACCGGCATTTATCTATTTCTTTCAAAAACTATACTCGTTCCCAAAAGTGAATAATCCAGATGATCGTATTGCCGCTGCGGCAGGTGGGTGCATGCTTATTCATAATGAAACGTTGGTCCTCGCCGGTGGGATTGAGAAAATTAAAGATGATATTATCGACGACTGTGCACTTGCCCGGCTCATCAAGCCGCATCGTCCAATTTGGCTGGGACTGAGTGATAAAACTCAAAGTTTACGTGCATATGAGAGCCTGAATCCAATCTGGCGTATGGTGACCAGGACCGCGTATGTGCAGTTGAACCATAAACTCTTACTTCTGCTTGGTACTGTTATTGGGATGGGGGTGCTATACTTAACGCCACCAATGGCTCTCGTCTTTGGGTTTTATTTTGAGAATACATTTTTACTTGCATTGGGTTTCGTGACCTGGGTCATTATGGCGTGGACGTTTTTACCAACCCTTAGCCTTTATGGGCTGAATTCTTTTTGGGCGCCGATATTGCCATTAGCAGGCCTATTTTATCTTTTAATGACGCTGGATTCTGCGCGGGTTTACTATGCGGGGCGGGGCGGTGCCTGGAAAGGCCGGACATATGGACCTTAAATCGTATTGCAAACGGTTGATGACGTTGACGCTCGTGTAGTGTATCCATGCCGCCATGTCTATAATTGAGACCCTGCCGATTGATACGGATCTGCCCGCGGACCCAGCTGACGCCTATGTCGAGGCGATGGTTAAGCGTGCAGGAACATCATTCTTTTGGGCGATGCGTAGTCTCAAACTTGAACGACGGCGCGGCGTTTTTGCCGTCTACGGGTTCTGCCGCGATGTTGATGATATTGCAGATGGTGATTTACCATTGGATCAGAAGCGCGCTTTGCTCGAGTTATGGCGAGAAGAAATCAAAGGAATCTATGATGGCACGCCGTCTCATCCGATCGGCCAGGCCTTAGTCGAACCTGTTAAAATATACGGCCTTAAAGAAGCGGACTTCGTTGCTGTTATTGATGGTATGGAAATGGATGCGTATCCACGTTTACGTATCCAAGACATGGCTGAGCTTGAACTTTATTGTGATCGTGTAGCCTGCGCCGTTGGGCGTTTGTGTGTCCCTATTTTTGGGCTGCGAGAAGATGAAGGCGTGCGTTTGTCAGGCTCACTTGGTGCAGCACTGCAATTAACGAATATCTTACGTGATGTCATTGAAGATGCAGGCATTGATCGGGTTTACCTCCCCGCAGAACTGTTGGCACATGCTGATGTGAAAAGTGATCAAGTAACCGACGTTTTAGCTGCGCCTGGTCTTGCAGACCTTTGCGCTGGATTAGCTGAGCGTGCTGAGCAACATTTTGAAAATGCAAAAGCCATTATTCAAAATGCAGAGCCGAAAGCTGCACGCCCTGCACATATGATGCTGCAGGTTTATTATCGTGTATTTCAAAAGCTCCAGAACCGTGGTTGGCATGATCTTGAGAAAGATGTGCGACCGTCAAAGTTCGAGAAAATCGCCATTGCGTTGCGGTATGGAATCTTCGGATGAGTAAAGGGCGTGTCTATGTTCTTGGTGGGGGTGTTGCAGGACTTGCGGCAGCCACAGCACTTGTTGAGGGCGGCCAAGAGGTCACTTTGATCGAGGCCGCGCCACACGCTGGCGGTCGATGTCGTAGCTTCTTTGATAAACAGCTCCAATCGAACATTGATAATGGCAACCATCTGGTTTTGAGCGGCAATACCCACGCCATGCGATATCTGGCCCGAATAGATGCGTTAGATACTGTTGAGGTTTTACCGGCTTGCTTCTCGTACAAAAATATTGCGACAGGCGAGGCATGGTCGATTGATTTGGGGACGCGTCGCTATCCATGGCACCTACTATGGTCAAAGTATCGTATCCCAGGTACGAGACTTATCGATTATTGGCGAAGTCGCCATATATTGTCCGCAAAGGGCAGCGACACTATTACCGATTTGTTAAGTGCGTCGGGGGTTTTCTATGAAAAATTCTGGGTATCATTTGCTGTGTCGGTGCTCAATACGTCTCCTGATGAGGCTTCGGCAGCTCTGTTAATGCCTGTTGTACGAGAAACTTTTGGAAAGGGCGGTGCCGCCTGTCGCCCTGTGTTGGCCAAGCAGGGGTTGGGTTTCAGCTTTGTCGATCCTGCGATTGAATATCTAAAGGGATGCGGCGTTGACCTACAGCTTGGAAAAAGGTGCCGCAGCATAGACGTGGTTGATAACCAAATCATTAGCCTTGATATCGATGGGGAGAAGATTTCACTAGAAGATGGGGATATTGTGATTTCTGCCCTACCTCCAAGCAATACCAATGATTTACTGCCAATGTTAACGGTCCCTAATGAGTATCGATCTATTGTGAATGGCCATTTTAAAATTGGTCCAAGCACATATAAAACGCCTATTACGGGATTGCTGGGCGGTTTTCCTGAATGGCTGTTTATTCGCGGCGATATTGCATCAGTGACTATAAGTGCCGCTGATGCTTCGGCCGATGAAGCTTCAGATAAGCTGGCACATAGTATCTGGCAGGGTATTGCGCCAATTCTGGGCCTCAATTCTGATCAATTACCTCCGCATCGAATTATTAAGGAAAAACGGGCGACAATTGCGCAAACACCGAGAATGGTGTCATTACGCCCCAAAAGCGCCACAAATATCAGTAATCTCTTGTTAGCAGGGGACTGGACTGACACTGGATTGCCCGCAACAATCGAGGGTGCCATTCAATCAGGCCATGAAGGCGCTAGACTAGCCTTGAATAGATGACGGTTTTTTGACACAAGATAGAGTATTAAACACTGAAAATACTTCATAAAGGTGGATGGCTGTAAAAGCCTGTTTCTCTGTAGGGTAATCGAATTGGCCAAGACCGGCGCAAAAGCAGCAGTTGATAAAGAAAACTCTTTAGATGCGGTTGATACTGTGCTGCGCACATCACGGGACTGGTTTCTAAGCGAACAACGCGATGACGGCCATTGGGCATTCGAACTTGAAGCGGATGCGACCATTCCTGCAGAATATATTATGCTCAATCACTATCTCGGTGAACCAGATGATGCTGTTGAGCAAAAACTCGCAGTTTATCTACGCCGTATCCAGGAAGATGCACACGGTGGGTGGCCACTTTATCACGATGGTGATTTTAATATTAGTGCATCGGTTAAGGCATATTATGCATTGAAACTGGTCGGCGATGACCCTGAAGGACCTCATATGCGTCGCGCGCGTGAGGCCATTTTGATGCATGGTGGCGCTGCGAAGGCCAATGTATTCACGCGTATAGCGCTGGCATTGTTTGAGCAAGTGCCATGGCGTGCGGTGCCGGTTATGCGGGCTGAGGCTATGTTGATGCCCCGCTGGTCGCCTTTCCACATAGATAAGATTTCGTATTGGTCCCGGACGGTGATGGTGCCGTTGCTCATTTTGGCGGTTCTCAAACCTAAAGCGAAAAACCCACGCGATATAAATATTGAAGAGTTGTTTGTTCGCCCTGCAAATGATGAAGACGATTATATGGTCAATCCGACAGGGCATTGGATTGGAACGCTCTGCCTTGGGATTGATCGAATTGCGAAGGTCATTGAACCTCTTTTCCCGAGTGGAATAGAGAAAAAGGCAATCAAGCGAGCCCTCGATTTTATTGGCCCAAGGCTGAATAATGAAGATGGGCTTGGGGCAATTTTCCCAGCGATGGCGAATACAGTCATGGCTTATGACGCGCTAGGTTATGCGCGAGACAATTCAGATTATGTCGTTGCACGTGTGTCAATCGACAAGCTCCTGAAGTTTAGTGGTGACGAAGGTTATTGTCAGCCTTGTTTATCACCAATCTGGGATACGTCTCTGGGCGGTCATGCTTTAATGGAAGCTGGCCTCGATATCAGTGAAAAAGCACTTGTTGCAGCAACAGATTGGTTAGCCGAGCGCCAAATACTTGATATTGAGGGCGATTGGGGCGTAAACCGACCAGGATTAAGCCCTGGTGGTTGGGCATTCCAATACAACAATGATTATTACCCTGATGTCGATGATACAGCTGTCGTTGGCATGCTACTTCATCGTGCTGACCCTGAGCGCTATAAAATTGCGATCGACAGAGCCGAAGTTTGGATTGTTGGTATGCAATCTAAAGATGGCGGTTGGGGCGCGTTTGATATCGATAATGAATATTTTTTATTGCAGCACATCCCATTTGCAGATCATGGGGCACTTCTCGACCCTCCAACAGCTGATGTAAGTGCGCGATGCGTCTCGTTCCTGGCTCAATTAGGCCACCGCATGGAACACGACGCTGTTCGGCGTGGTGTTGAATACCTTAAACGCGAACAAGAAGCAGATGGTTCCTGGTTTGGGCGTTGGGGGAATAATTACGTTTATGGGACATGGTCAGTTCTGTGTGCGCTGAATGCAGTTGGCGAAGATATGTCAGCCCCTTACATCCGAAAGGCTGTGGAGTGGCTTAAAGCCCGCCAAGGTGCAGATGGTGGATGGGGTGAAGATTGTGCCAGTTATTGGCAGCATCGTCGCGACGAAGTGAAAATTTCAACACCATCGCAAACATCATGGGCCGTTCTTGGGCTAATAGCTGCTGGAGAGATCGATACATCTTCCGTTGAACGAGGTATCAAATACCTTGTTGATGCACCGCGAGAAGGTGGAAAGTGGCAAGAAGAATACTTCAATGCAGTTGGGTTTCCACGCATTTTTTATCTTCGTTATCATGGGTATAGCGCGTACTTCCCACTTTGGACATTAGCTCGGTATTCTCGTCTGGCGCGTTCCAATGAACGAACCTACAACTTCGGAATTTGATGACTTTGCCGCGTATTGGCATCATCACTGGCGTTAGGACCGAAGAAAAGGCACTTGCGCCGATCTTTAATGCTGAGAATTCACCTTTAGTCCGATTATCAGGTGCCCTCCCAAAGCGGGCGATTAACGGCGTGGAAGCTCTTATTGAGGCTGGCGTTGATGGAATCTTAAGTTTCGGTACTGCTGGAGCACTCAATCCAGGTCTTCGGCCTGGTACTATCGTAATTGGTGAGAGTGTATTAAGCCCAGATGGTGCGTCTTATGCCTGCAACCCCGAATGGGTAGAGACGATATCTAATGCGCTCAGTATACAGCCCATGGGCGTCTATGGCGCGGAATATGTGATGGGGCCGGATGCAAAAGCGAAGGTGTTTTTGGAGACTAGGCGGGCGGCCATTGATATGGAAAGCCTTCATGCCGCGAAACTCGCACGTGAGGCAGATATCCCGTTCGCAATATTACGGGCCATTGTTGATCCCGTAGACTTCGAATTTCCTGAGTTCGTTTTGGATAGCGTACGGCCTGATGGGAGCGTGAGCTTGTTACCAATTATCGCAGGACTTTGTATTCAGCCATGGCTGACAGGTCGATTACTTGACCTCAACAAATATAATAACGCTGCGATGGAGACTTTAAGCGGCGCGACCAGAATCCTGGGACCCAGATGCGGCCTCGGCCTTCTCACGCTCTAATTTCTGAGACATTGTCTCAACAAGATCTTTAAATACAAACTCAGCCGGGCGTTGGTTATCTAAAGAGATTTCCGGTGCCATAGGCTTTTCTGTATTCACGCCACGGAGAAAGACACCAAGTGCCTTGAGGGGGTGCTTAACGGTATCTGCAACGGCAGTTGCCTCGTATCCACAGTGAACCATGCAGTTTGCGCATTTCTCGTAGTTGCCTGTGCCGTATTTGTCCCATTCAGTATCATCCATAAGCTCTTTAAAGCTTGGCGCGTATCCCTCGCTCAAAAGGTAGCAGGGCTTTTGCCAGCCAAAGATGTTTCTGGTTGGGTTACCCCAAGGCTGACAGTGGTATTGCTGATTTCCAGCAAGGAAGTCCATGAAGAGAGATGATTGGCTAAATTGCCATTTCTTGTCACCCTTAAGGCGGAAGATATCACGGAACAATTCTTTGGTTTTACCACGATGTAGAAAATGTTCCTGATTTGGCGCCCGCTCATAGGCATAACCAGGCGAGATCGTGATACCTTCGACTTGCAACTCATTTGTGCAGAAATCAAAGAATTCAGAGCACTCTGCAGGTGTCATTTGATCGAATAGCGTGCAATTTACGTTTACCCGAAAACCCTGTGCTTTGGCGGCTTTGATCGCAGATACAGCACGCTTGAAGGTGCCTTTTTGTGCGACCGCGTGGTCGTGATGTTCTTCAAGGCCGTCCAAATGCACGGAAAATGTCAGGTAAGGAGAAGGTGTGAAGTCCCTTAGGCGCTTCTCAAGCAAAAGCGCGTTTGTGCATAGATAGACAAACTTTTTACGCGCAACGATGCCTTCAACGATCTTTTTAATCTCTTTATGGATAAGCGGTTCGCCACCCGGAATAGAAACAATTGGTGCGCCGCACTCGTCTACGGCCTCCATACATTCTTCGTAGTTCAGACGCTTCGCCAAAATATCATCTTCATAGTCAATCTTGCCGCATCCAGGGCATGCAAGGTTACATTTGAAAAGTGGCTCCAGCATTAATACCAATGGGTACTTCTCAACGCCTTTAAAGCGCTGCTTCATAATGTAAGCACCGACACGGGCTTGTTGAATTAGCGGAACAGCCATTTTACTCTCCTGGAGCGCTTGCAGGCGCGACATCTAAAAGTTCGCGCGGCAATTTAAATACGACATGTTCTTCGACGCCGTCGTGATTACGTACTGTTGCACCACGAAGAGAATGAATGCGTTCAACAACGCCCTGAACTAATTCTTCAGGTGCGGATGCGCCTGCAGTCAGGCCAATCGTTGCAATACCTTCTAGCCATTCGTCTTTTATCATTGAAGCATCGTCAATGAGATATGATGGAATGCCGTTCTCTCCGCCCATTTCGGCCAGTCGATTAGAGTTCGAGCTATTTTTCGCACCAACGACAAGAATAAGATCCACTTCTTGTGATAACTCACGAACAGCTTGTTGCCGGTTTTGTGTCGCGTAGCAGATATCTTTGACATCTGGTCCGACAATTTTCGGAAAGCGTTTGCGTAATGCCGTAATCGTCGCACGCGTTTCATCCACAGATAATGTTGTCTGGGTCACATAGGCCAGCCGGTCCGGGTCGTCTACGACAAGGTCATCAACGTCAGAAGGTTCACTGACAAGCAATACGCCACCTGGAATGCGACCTTGCGTACCTTCGACTTCAGGGTGTCCGCGATGCCCGATAAGGATGACTTGGTTTCCACGACCAGCATGATTTTGGCCTTCTTTGTGGACTTTCGAGACGAGTGGGCATGTTGCGTCAATGACAGGTAAGTTTCGGGCATTCGCGTCGTCTTCGATCTTTTCTGCGACGCCATGAGCACTAAAGATTGTGACAGCACCTTCAGGGATTTCATCAATCTCATCGACGAAGACTGCGCCTTTTGCACGAAGAGATTCTACAACATGTTTATTGTGAACGATTTCATGGCGAACATAAATCGGGGGGCCGTACTTAATAATTGCACGTTCAACAATCTCAATGGCACGCTCTACGCCTGCACAAAACCCGCGTGGGTTTGCCAGAATGATTTGGATAGGTTCGCTCATGATCGTTCGTGTCCCGGATCTTGCATACATCAACGGTGCAAAAGATTATCAATTAGCACCCGTGTAAGAAATGGGTTAAAAAAATCACCCAACAATGGGTATTTAACGTCTTTAGTCCAGATTTTCCATGGAAAACTCTGCATATCAGTGCTTCTTATGTAGCATGACTATTTTAGGAGTTTAAGGTGGTGATTTCAAAAGGACCATATCTGGTCACAGGTGCTACGGGGTTTGTGGGGTCAGCAGTCGTACGTCAGTTGTTAGCCATAGGCGCTGACGTGCGAGTCCTTGCCAGACCTGGCAATGATCGAAGTAACCTGACGGGGTTAGATGTTGATATCTGTGAAGGCGATTTGTTGAATCCAAATAGTCTTGTGGATGCAGTGAATGGATGTGAGGGGCTATTCCATGTTGCTGCGGATTATCGGCTGTGGACACGGGGCCCCGATTCGATGTTCCGCGCCAACGTAGATGGGACGCGCGCTATATTGAGGGCAGCTATCAACGCAGGTGTGAAACGCGCCATTTATACCTCAAGCGTTGCCGTATTAGGTATCGATCCGACGGGCCAGCCATCTGACGAAGAAACGCCGGTCAGTTTCGACGATATGATTGGCGTTTATAAGCAATCTAAGTTCCGCGCTGAAGAGGCTGCGATGCACGAAATTATAGAGACTGGCTTGGATTGTGTAATTGTTAATCCATCAACACCGATTGGCCCTCGCGATATCAAGCCAACACCGACAGGAAGGCTCGTTGTCGAGGCGGCAGCTGGCCGAATGCCCGCGTATGTCGATACGGGGCTGAATGTCGCCCATGTTGATGATGTCGCGACAGGGCATTTGCTGGCTTACGAGCATGGTGTCAGTCGACGCCGGTATATTTTGGGCGGCGATGATATGTCTCTTCGTGAAATTCTGGAAACAGTTGCGATCTGTGCAAGCGTTAAGCCGCCAAGGATACGCATTCCTCGTGCACCCATTTATCCGCTCGCATTTTGTGCGGAGCAATGGTGTAAATTAACGGGGAAGGGCGAGCCCTTTGCGACAGTTGATGGTCTAAAAATGTCTAAAAAGAAAATGTATTTTTCAAGTAAGCGAGCAGAGACAGAAATAGGTTATCAGCATAGATCAGGGCGCGATGCTCTGAACGATGCCGTTGAATGGTTTCGGGCGCAAGGCTACCTCAACCGCGCTTGACTTGTGGTCACTATAAAGAAGTATACGCAAAAAATCATAAGGATTATTCAATGCATGCGATTATTCTAGCAGCAGGTGTCGGTCAGCGACTTTTTGGTGATAGCCGGAGCCAGCCGCCGAAATGTCTCATCGAATTTGACGGTAAAACGTTGTTGAAGCGCCACTTTGAGGTGTTGCAGGAGCTTGGTATTGAAAAACTGACATTGATTGTCGGATATCGCAAAAATCTCATTGTTGAGGAGGCTACTGCTTGCGCTCCAGATGGGTTTTTAGAGGTAATTGAGAACCTTATGTATCGAGGTGGTAGTTTGATTTCGATGTGGTATGCCCGCGAGACCTACAGACGTGGGGAAGATGTTCTGTTTATGGACGCAGATACACTTTACGACCCGGAAGTATTGAAACGTCTGGTTAATTCGAAATCAGGAACGGCTTTAGTCTATGACAAAGATTTAGATGAAGGTGATGACCCAGTAAGAATTTGTTTGCGAGATGGTGAAGTTGTGGATTTTGGCAAACGTATCGTTGGTCAATTTGACGCTATAGGTGAATGGCCAGGATTTATGAAAGTATCGGCTGAAACAGGCCCACTTATAGCAGCGGCCCTTGAAAATTATATTGAGGGTGGGCAATTGATGGCAACTTACGAAGAGGCCATCCGAGATGTGATCGTTGGAGAGCGCACAAGCGTATTCGAGATTGTCGATATCTCAGATCTAAATTGGATTGAAATCGATTTTCCAGAAGATCTTGAACGTGCGCGTGAAGTCATCCTGCCGAAGCTTTCGAATAGCTAAATCGGCACCATTTTTCGATTTTGAATGTAATAAAACTGCTTACCCTCGGAAACAATTAGACATTGTGAAGAATAAGCCTGTCCGTTCTAGAATGAGCGCCTCATTCTAGACGTATTTAATATCTATATGATGATTCTATGAAGTTTTATTACGAGAAATGATATGCTCTTGAGGCATCGTTGGTAGAACGATATGCCGCAAGTAATGATTTCCCATAAAGGGATAAATATCTCAATGAAGGAATATCTCTATGATTGAGCACAAGCGTGTTGATAGCTCTTTTCTTATGTCGGACCGAAAAATCACACAATTCCAATCTATGCTGCAATCTCAAGAACTTGAATTCATCATGGAAGCACACAACGGCCTTTCTGCGAGGATCGTTGAGGAGGCTGGTTTTAAAGGTATTTGGGCATCAGGACTTTCGATGTCTGCAGCGCTGGGCGTACGTGACAGTAATGAAGCATCCTGGACGCAGGTCATGGATGTTCTAGAATTTATAGCAGATGCTACATCGATTCCTATACTGGTTGATGGTGATACGGGGTGGGGGAACTTCAATAACCTGCGCCGTGCGGTTCAGAAGTTAGGTCAGCGTGGTATTGCGGGTATTTGTATTGAGGATAAGCTGTTCCCCAAAACCAACTAGTTTATCGGAAAAGGGCAGCCGCTTGCAGGTATGGATGAATTCTGTGGCAAAATCAAAGCAGGGAAAGACAGCCAGCTTGACGACGATTTTCAGATTGTAGCGCGTGTTGAAGCCCTAATTGCAGGCTGGGGAATGGATGAAGCCCTTAAGCGAGCTGAGGCATATCATGCGGCCGGCGCAAATGCCATTTTGATCCATTCGAAAAAATCAACTGCGGATGAAGTTCTTACGTTTACAAGGGAATGGGCCAATCGTTGCCCAGTCGTGCTTGTGCCAACTAAACACTTCACCACACCAACAGATTCCTTTGAAGAAGCTGGAGCATCTTTGGTGATTTGGGCGAACCACAATATGCGTGCGGCAATTACGGCAATGCGTGAAACAACAAATCGGATTTATCGTGATCGCTCCCTTGCTGGCGTCGATGGCAGTATGGTTAAGGTGAGTGAGGTATTTGAGCTTGTCGGGAATGACGAGTTGGCTGATGCGGAAAAGCGCTATTTGCCAAAGAAAGATAAATCCTCAAGCGCTATTATTCTTGCAGCATCGAGAGGATTGGCCTTTGGCGACATAACTAAAGAAACGCCAAAGTGTATGTTGGAAGTTCGCGGTCAGCCGTTGTTGCGTCGTCTTGTTGATATTTTCAGAGACGGGGGTGTTCGGGATGTCACCGTCGTTCGCGGCTACAAGAAGGATAAAATTAACCTGCCTGATGTCCAAACTGTGGATAACGACATGCACGAGTGGACTGGTGAAATAGGTAGCCTTGCGTGCGCTATGGGTGCGTTACAAGGACCGTTCTATGTTGCTTATGGAGATACCTTGTTCCGTCAATATTTCATAGACCTGATAGAAGATATGGATGCCGACATTGTTATTGTTGCAGATACCCAGTGGCACAAGCGGGCTTCTGATGCGAGTGACTGGGTCAGAGACTTTGTAAAATGTAGCCGCCCATATTCTGCATCCTATCTGGATGAAGAGACAGTATACTTAGAAAGTGTTGGAAATGATATTTCTAATGCGGAATGTCATGGCGAATGGACTGGACTAACAAAATTTAGCGAAAAAGGCGCAGCCGTTGCTAGAGTCGAAATCGAAGATATCCAAAAGGACGGTACCTTGAAGGATGCGGGGTTGCCTGAACTTCTCACGCGACTTGCGAACAAAGGTGAGAAAATTGTCGTTGTCTATGTAGCTGGTCAATGGCTTGATGTTGATGACTACGCTGATCTCATGAAAGCGGGTAAATTCCTGTGATCACTGCTGAAACATTTCTACGCCAGGCAAAATTCAAAGGATTTGATTTTTTCACAGGTGTACCGTGCTCATTCCTGACCCCGTTGATCAATGGGGTTTTGAACGACACTGATACGGAATATGTCGCTGCGGCGAGTGAAGGCGAAGCTGTTGCTATAGCCGCTGGGGCGTGGCTTTGTGGCCGCGAAACGGTCGTTATGTTCCAAAATTCTGGTTTAGGAAATGCCGTTAACCCGCTGACATCACTTAATTTTCCTTTTAAAATACCAACTCTTATTATTTGCACATGGCGCGCCGGACCAGGCTTCGAAGATGAGCCTCAACACGCGTTGATGGGGCAAATTACGCCAGATCTTTTTGAGGTTATGCGTATCCCCTATAGCCTTTTCCCAAACGATGATGAGTTGGTTCCAGCTAGGCTCGGTGATGCCAAATCTCAAATGACGGAGAGTGGCCTGCCAAGTGCATTCATCATGCAGAAAGGTGACGTGAGCGATCAGGAACTCACCTCTCATGGTAATGATGTGCCCCGGGTTGCTGGTATACTCATAGATCGACGAGGGCATGGTTCATTCCCAAGTCGTTACGTGACACTTGAGGCATTGGTGTCTGTTGCACCTGATAACGCGGGTATCATCGCGACAACGGGTAAATCTGGTCGCGAGTTGTTCACAATTGCGGATCGCCGTCAGCACTTTTACCAAGTTGGGTCTATGGGATGCGCAGCTGGGATATGCCTTGGTGTTGCGTTAAATACGGACAAGCCTGTCATCATCTTGGATGGTGATGGTGCCTTAATGATGAAAATGGGAACGTTGGCGACGATCGGTGCCTATGCACCAAAAAATCTGGTGCATGTTGTTCTGGATAATGGAACGTATGATTCCACGGGCGGCCAGCCGACTGTTTCTAATGGTGTTGATTTTGCCGCAATCGCAGTCGCATCGGGGTATCAACAGGGTATTCACGTTGATGATATTGCCGGTTTTAAAAAGGCAGTGGTTGAGGCGTTGCTTGATGATGGTCCAACGTTGATCCATATGAAGATTGCGCCTGGCTCCCTCTCAAAATTAGGCAGGCCTAATGTAAGCCCGCCGGACGTCGCGCGTCGCTTTAAAGCTTTTCTAGCTGAATAACCTGCAGACACTAATATTGCGCATTTACCGATTATGTTGTCCCGTGATGATCTTGACCTTATAAGCGCCTTACCCAAGATGAGCGGGAGTGCCGAGTGCCCAAAATAACTGAAGATACCAGAGATAATCTGTTTGTCGGGTTTGTTGGGGTGGTTGTTGATTTATGTCAGCGCCGCGCATTGTGGGTGACATGCGTTGCTGTGATGGTGACCGTATTTGCCAGTATTTTTCTTGTTAACAATATCCGCATTGATACAGATACAGAAGAGATGCTCTCGTCATCGCTTCCATTTCGTCAGAATACCATCGCCTTGGACAAAGGGTTTCCTCAATTTGATGGTTTGATGCTGATTGTTCTGGATGCACCTGATCCGGATGCCGCAGATGATGCAGCTTGGAAATTAGTTGATGAATTTCGCCAAGTTCCAGATATTTTTAGTAACGTCTTTTCGCTCGAGTCTGACCCGTTTCTCCGCCAACACGGCTTACTTTATAGTGAAGTAGAAGATCTTAACGTTCTCTCTGACAGGCTGATCGCAGCACAACCGTTTCTTGGTGTTTTATGGCAGCAGCCAAATCTTGATGGCCTCTCGAATATGCTGGCGCTGCTGGCTAAAGCGGAAATGGCGGATCAGGAGACCTTTAATGAAGCTGTGAGTGTGCTTGGCACTATGGCAAGTACAGCGAAAAATGTACGTAATGGCGAGAATGCGAAAGTTGTGTGGTCAGATGTCCTTAAAGGGACCAAAAGCGCGGAGAAGACAGCGCGTAGGTTGATTACGTTGAAGCCAGCGTTGAATTACGGCTCGCTCCAGCCAGCAGAAGAAGCAAAAGATAAGATATTTGAAATTGTCGGCAAAGCAGGATTTTTAAGCGAAGGATACAACGTTCGAATTACGGGGTCTGCGGCCCTGGAAAGTGATGAGCTGGAGAGTGTTGAAGTCGGCATGGGGATCGCAGGCATCGTGTCGCTTGTTCTTGTTATCACCTTACTCCTGATTGGCCTTCGGTCTTTTGGTGCAATGATTGCGCTGCTTTTGACGTTGGTCGTTGGATTGATTTGGACAGCAGCGTTCGCAATTTTCACGCTTGGCGCACTGAATTTGATATCTGTGGCGTTCGCAGTCCTGTTCGTCGGCCTAAGTGTCGATTTTGGTATACACTTCGTTCTAAGAGTATCTGAGTACGTTGATGGCCAAACGGGCTTGTCAGAAGCTTTGGCGCGCGGGGGGCGCAGCGTTGGCCCATCTCTTGGCGTATGTACTCTAACGACAGCTATCGCGTTCTTTTCGTTTCTACCAACAGCCTATTCCGGCTTAGCGGAGCTCGGCTTTATCGCTGGTGCTGGTATGTTTGTGGCACTAGTTACAAACCTCACTGTTCTGCCTGCATTCATGAAGCTGCTCGTAAAGCGGCCCCCAATCTTCTTGCCACAGAATGGGGGGCATTCTTGGGCCAATTTTGAGTACTCGAAGAAATTAGCGAGTGTCATTATTAGTGGTGGTGTTTTGAGCGCAGTTATTGCTGGCTATATCGCAAAGGACGCACGGTTTGATTTTGATCCGATGAATTTGAAAGATAAGTCTGCACCTTCAGTAGAAACGCTATTCGATCTTTGGTCAGATGGTTCTCTTCATCCTTATTCGGCAGAAGTGCTTTCAGGAAGTATTGAAGATGCCAGATTGCTTGGACAAAAGCTTTTGTCTCTGCAGGAAGTTAAAGAAATTGAAGGCATCGACGCGCTTATCCCAAGCAATCAGGAAGAGAAGTTTGAGATTATCGATAGGCTTGCTCTTTTTATGGGGCCTGCATTCTTTGCACTTCAGGGTGACGTTGCGATGACGACGTCTGCGCGCGATCGCGCGTTGAGACAAGTTTCAGAACAACTATCTGAACTTGAGAAGAGCCCTGTATGGTCAGAAGTTGCAGGGGATTTACAAAGTGCTCTGCGTGATCTTGATGAAGAAACGGCGGCTAAGATCAATTTGGCATTGTTTTCTGGATTACCTGCGCGCCTGGAAACGTTAGTATCTGCGTTCGATGCTGATCTAATCGACATAGAGACGCTACCAGATCATTTAAAAAGCCGGTACGTGACTTCTAAAGGCATGACCCGGATAGAAGTCATCCCTTCAGAAGATGTTCGAGATCAGGTTGCACTCAAAGAGTTCGTTCAGGCGGTGCAGCGAGTGGCGCCTCATGCTGCGGGTGCACCGATCGTTATTATCGAAGCAGGGCAGGCTGTTCTGGCTTCTTTCGCACAAGCCCTCGCATATTCGCTCATCGGAATATCAATCGTTCTATTTGTCGTATTGCGACGTGTTAAAGATGTCCTATTGGTATTTGCACCTGTTCTCGTTGCGGCACTATGGGCGCTGGCCGTTTCTGCATTGCTCGACATACCGTTCAATTTTGCGAACGTGATTGTACTGCCATTATTATTTGGTCTTAGTGTTGATTTCGGGGTTCATCTTGTGATGCGTGGTCGAGATGGAACAAAGCAAAATGCTCGTTCTACAACCCCGCGGGCAATTACTTTGAGTGCGCTGACGACGATTGGCTCGTTCGGGTCAATTATGCTCTCTGGTCATCCTGGCACAGCAAGTATGGGGCTATTGCTGACAATATCTATCGCTTTAAGCTTAACTGCGATTTTAATACTTTTGCCTGCACTCATGGCTCGGGCCTATCGGGTCCAGTCATATTAAATTATGGCCGCTAGTTGGCGAGAAGTGCCTCCGTCTGATCGTTGAGTGATGTGACCAGCCCCTTGGGGCCTGAGGTTTTTAAAATATTAGAATATTCTGACGCGCGCACAGCCAATTCACTGATGCCGCCATCTAACAAAACATCAATGATACGCCATGCATTATCTTTGTTACGCAAGACGTAGACGAGAGGAACGCTTTCTTTTGGTGTCTCTAATTTGCTATCGACCAGTTTGAGGCCACGTGGCCCGTCTCTCGTGCCAGAAACAATAAACTCACCTTGTTTGAGGCCCGCAAATTGGTCGGCATAAATGGCTATAATTACTTGGCGAAAGGCGGCCAAAAGTTCGGCTTTTGTAGTGTCATCAGCCTTGGCCCAGCTTCGCCCAATAATCGTTTTTGTCATTGTTTCGAAGTCGAAGGCTTTATCCATTGCAGGTGCCAATGCATTGAATCTCAATGCATCAGAAGTGTTTTTTGGGTCTGCAATCGCTGAAAGGAGCTGTGCATGATATGTTATTACTGTGCTTTTAGCGTTATTAGCGCTTAAAGCGACAGGCATAAGAAACAGACATGTAAAAACAAAAGATACGATGCGCAGTAATTTCACAGCGACGGGTTCCTCATGATGGATATAAGTCTATTGAAGCGAATCTAGATCAAGAAAAAGGCATTGATATGGCAATTTATGACAAGAGGTCATCAGCCTTATTATTGAGCAATGTGATCAAGGCTTCAATGCCGCCCGTGTTCAACGTCAATCTATATTCTGAAATTCGTACTTTGAGTTCGCTGATGCCGCCATCAACAATCACGTCAATGAGGCGCCATTTGGTGCCAAATTGGCGCGCAACATAAGTGATGATGATATCGCTATCTTCGCCTGGGCTTTTGAGAGCTGTATCAACAAATGTAATGCCTTGGGGACCACTGCGCTCTCCAGTAACTGAAAAGGATTGTCCTGAATATCCATCAAACAATGTGGCCAATGTTGCGACGCTCATTCGTGAGAACCCATCAACTAGTCTTTCACGTTGGTTTTCGGTCGCTGTTTGCCAGTGCTGACCTGCGGACAACCCCGCCATTAAGCTAAGGTGAAAGGTGTTGATGATTGTGGGCTCAAGCATTGTGTAGCGAGCTTGGACATCGATGGTTTCAGCGACTTTCATCGTCGATAAAAGGCCTGCTTGGAATTCAGTAACATGATCGCTTGCTGACTCGGCTTGAGCGCTCGTCGCTATACTTCCCAAGAAAACAAGCATGGTGGCCAGAAATGCGCCTCGAACTGACATCATGATCCATATCCTCTGTAATCGGTTTTTATCAATCTAGTGCCCACATGACACGGTTACTATATTAAATTCAATGTAAGATGACAAAAATGCCACAGTAAGTTGGAAAAGGTGACATTCCTATTGCTCGGAAGGTGCTCAACCGGGTAGAAAGTATGATAGATTATGATTCTAAGGTACGTTTTCGTATCGTTAGCCGTCTGGGAGAGTGCAAAAAGTGATGCTTGGTGATAAGTTTTCAAATACAAGGTTCGCCTTGATTTTAGGCGGAACGCTTATGATGACTGGTGTGGCGCATGCTGATCAGTCAGATATCCTTGAGCCATTTGGTGGGTCTGCTCATCCTGGTGTTATCGTTGATACCCAAATCGCGGAACTGCCAGCAACAAATATTCCAATCCCTCATACGCTGATTGCGCAACTCTCAACGAACGAAGATGACGTGAACGACCCTTTAGAGTCAGTGAACCGAGTCATCTTTGGTTTCAACGAGATTGTATACGAGTTTTTATTAACGCCCGTTGCGACAACATATAATACTGTTCTTCATGAGACAGTGCGTAGTGGTGTCAGTAATGCGATTGATAACATTTCTTCACCTGTGACTTTGGTGAATGATATTCTCCAATTTGAACTTGACCGCGCGCTCACAACTATCGCTCGATTTGTTGTTAATACGATTGCAGGGATCGGCGGGATTGCTGACGTTGCAAGCAGCATTGGCCTTGAAGAGCATAGTGAAGACTTTGGTCAGACATTGGGGAGCTACGGCGTAGGCGAGGGGCTTTATCTGGTATTGCCGCTGCTTGGTCCATCTAACCCACGAGACGCTATCGGTGATCTTGTTGTTGATCCTTACTTCGATCCTTTAGGTCTTTATCTATCTAACACAGACCGTGACGCTGCAGGTTATGCGCGCACAGGTGTTTCAGCTGTAAGCGAATTCGCAGGCCTTATGGGTGAACTCTCACAGATCAAAAGGACTTCAGTAGATTACTATGCTGCTATTCGTAGCTTGTATCGCCAAAAACGTGTGGCTGAAATCTCTAACGGGCGAGAAGAAGATTTACCTGCAATTCCTAATTACGACCTCAACTTTGGTCCTGATAACGGTGGATCTATCGCTGACGTAAAGTGATCTCCAAATAAGCTTTTAGGGAGCGGGTTCGTTGTCCGCTTTTTCTACATTAAAATTAAACACAAAAAAAATGTAATGAAATTATATTTAACAGTATTTATATTGTTGTTAACAGTAATGCTGACCGGCCATCATCAATACTCGGTCATGACGGAGAAAGTTAATGAGCAAAGTACATATTATCCATGAAAACGGCGTGTGGGTTGAGCCTCTGCGGGAACAATTAGATGCATTAGGTGTCACTTATGAAGAGTGGAATCTCGTCGAGGGCAGTGTGCCAATCGATGAAGTGCCTCCAGAAGGCATTTTTTATAATAGAATGAGTGCTTCATCGTACACACGTGACCATAGGTTCGCCCCTGAGTACGCGACAGTCGTATTGTTATGGTTGGAGGCACACGGACGGCGCATCATCAATGATAGCCGCGCATTGGCGATTGAAATCAATAAAGCGGCTCAGCATCAATTGCTTAATCGTGCGGGTATTAAGACGCCTACGACAGTTGTTGCTGTTGGCACTCAGGCCATCCTTAACGCAGCTGTTGCTTATCATGGGCGTAAATTTATTGTGAAGCCTAATCGAGGCGGCAAAGGCGATGGTGTCCAGCTATTTGATAATATTGAGGCATTACGCGCTTACCTCGACAGTCCATCATACACACCGCCTGTTGATGGTATTAGCCTCGTTCAAGAATATATCGTATCGCCTGAGAATTACATTGTGCGTGCAGAGTTCATCGGTGGTGAGGTCTTCTATACTGTTCGCGTCGATACGTCAGATGGGTTTGAGTTATGTCCTGCAGACGTCTGCCAGGCACCTGGTGAGGCTGAGCCTAAATTCCGTATCCTTGCGCCAGATGAGCTTGTTGCACGTGATGTGTTAACGAAACTGCAGGTTACCTTAAGCGCGAATGGCGTGGAAGTTGCGGGTGTAGAGTTTATCCGAAATGGGGACGGGCAGCTTTATGCTTACGACATCAATACGAATACGAATTACAACCCTGATGCAGAGTCTGTTGCGGGCATTTCAGGGATGAAACAGTTGGCAAAATTCCTTGTAAATGAACTCTATGCGCATAATTCCGATAAAATTCAATTATCACAAGCTGTTGCGTAGCGGATTGTTATCATTACTTAAAATTAATTAAATGATGATTGTGCACTTACGTTTTTCTTGACATTTCAAGAGAGCTTGAGTAAGGTACTGAGGTATTAAGAGGTGCCCATTTGGGGCCTCTAAAGAACCAAGCGGGTTCTAAGCCACGTTGCTCATAGGAGAATGAGGCCATGACGTTCTTTCTGAAGATTTTGCTCAATTGAACATGGTTTATGCTCATTGTGACTTGGATTGGTTTTGCCAATTCGATGCCACATAACGAACAAAGTCGTCGGTGCTTCGTTAGGCCGAATGGATAATGAAAGAGGATCAAAATTATGACAAGAAAGACATCAACTCTTCCATCGATATCAAGTGAAGGTGGTCTCTCGCAATATTTGCGCGAGATTTGGCAGTTTCCGATTCTTGAAAAAGAAGATGAATACATGTACGCGTACCGCCTGCGTGTTAAGGATGATGTCGAATCAGCTCATGCGCTTGTAACGTCCCACTTGCGCCTTGTTGCTAAAATTGCAATGGGGTACCGCGGGTATGGATTGCCGGTCTCTGACTTGATGTCCGAAGGCAATATCGGCTTGATGAAAGCTGTTAAAAAGTTTGATCCTGATCGCGGTTTTCGCCTGTCTACTTATGCGATTTGGTGGATCAAGGCATCAATCACTGAATATGTTCTGAAGTCTTGGTCAATGGTCAAGATGGGCACGGTCTCTTCACAAAAGAAATTGTTCTTTTCTCTTCGTAGAATGAAGAGCCAGCTTAAGATTTATGACAATGGTGAGTTGGATAACGCACAACTTAGTCAGATTTCTGAGGCTGTTGGTGTGTCTGAGAAAGAAGTGCAGCACATGAACCGCCGTTTGCACTCACGTGATCTCTCTTTGAACGCGCCAATTTCGCAGGTTGAAGAAGGTGCGGAATTCCAGGACACGCTTGTCGATGAACGCCCAAGCCCTGAGGCCCTTGTCGGTGAACGTGAGGAGTTTGGTGTTCGTTCTGGAATGCTAAAGCGCGCACTTGATGAACTGCCTGAGCGTGAAAAGCATATCTTTATTGAGAGACGCTTGAAGGATGACCCGGTTACGCTCGAAGAACTGGGTACCGTCTATGGCATTAGCCGAGAGCGGATCCGTCAGCTAGAAGTTCGTGCTTTCGATAAAATACAAAAGCTTATGCGTGCTGAAGCGTTTGAAGCAGCGCCAGCGTAAGTATTAAAACCAATTTAATCGGTTTTGCCGGTGTGCACTGTAAAAGTGCCACCGGCTTTTTAGTTTAAATAGTATGCGCGGTGACAACCGCTTTTCTACAGGGACACTCGATCCGTTAGCCATTGGATGATATTCTATTGAGATGATCGTTACATTTACTGATTTTGGTTTCGAGGGACCCTATTTAGGCCAGATGCGAAGCGTCTTATATCAAAATGCGCCTGGCGTGCAAGTGATTGACTTGATGGTTGATGCGCCTGCATTCGATGTGCGTGCTGCGGCATATCTCCTACCTCGTGTTATGGAGCCACTTGCTAAGGGCACCGTTTGCCTGGCAATTGTCGACCCGGGAGTCGGTGGCACCCGTAAGCCTATTGTGCTCGAGGCTAATGAGCGTTGGTTTATCGGGCCTGATAACGGGCTTTTTGAACTCCTTGTCCGCCAGTCCGAGACTGCGGTTAGGTGTTGGGAGATTACTTATAGGCCTGAAACAGTATCAGCCAGCTTTCATGGTCGAGATATTTTTGCTCACGTTGCCGCAATGATTGCCAATGGTGACACTACCGCCAGCCTTACATGGGGAAGACCTCTCACGTATGATAAGGCAGTAAGGGCGGACTGGACGAATGATTGGGCGCGCGTTATTTACATTGATTGGTATGGCAACTGCATGACAGGGCTTAGGTGGAATCAAATTGATACATCTTCGCGTGTTAAAGTTGGTGGTATTGAACTTACTTTTGCTAAGACGTTTTCTGATTGTCCTGTCGGAAATGCTTTATGCTATCAAAACTCACTAGGATTGGTGGAGTTTGCGATAAACCAAGGAAATGCCGCTGAATATTTAGGACTTGGACAAGGAAGTCCTGTATCCGTAAGGATGCTGTCAGACAAATAAGGAGCACTCTGAAATAATTTGGCAAATCAACATGATAGGTCTACCATCATTGGTATAAGTTGAAAAATACATACAAGAGGTCTGTCCGTTCATCACAGCGGGATTTAAGTGAAACAAATGGCAATACGCGTAAAATTTTGGGGAGTGCGGGGCAGTATTGCCTGTGCAACGCCCGACCACATGAAATACGGTGGTAACACGAGCTGCATTGAAATTGAAGCTGGTGACTATCGTTTTATTATGGATGCGGGAACAGGTATACGCAATTATGGGAATGAATTTATCAAAGATGATGTCAAGGAATCCCATCTTCTTTTGACGCATACGCATTGGGACCATATCAACGGCTTCCCTTTCTTTTTACCAGCATATGATCCTAAACGCTCAATCCACATTATGGCTGGGCACCTTAAAAACCATGGTGGGGTGCAGGATGTCTTCTCGAGACAGATGCACAACCCTATGTTCCCTGTTCCGCTTGAGGCAATGCAAGCAAGCTTGAAATTTGAAGATTTTGAAGCGGGTGACAGCTTCTCATTTGCAAAGGGTGTGGATATTCAAACCGCGCCACTTAATCACCCCAATGGGGCGACTGCTTATCGGATCAATCATGGCGGTAAATCTGTTGTTTATGTGACTGATACTGAGCACATACCAGGTAAGCCGGATCAGAATATCCTTGGCCTTATTGAAGGCGCAGATTTAGTCATTTATGATTGCACATATACTGAGGAAGAATTTCCAGCAAAAGTGGGGTGGGGACATTCTACTTGGGCAGAAGGTATGCGCCTTTGTCGAGCTGCCAATGTTAAGCGTCATGCGATCTTCCATCATGATCCTGATCATAATGATGATTTCATGGATAAGCTTGCACTCGAGGCCGAAGCAAAATGGGATGGAAATTTTGTGAGCCGTGAAGGCATGGAAATTATCGTCTAATAGACTAATTTCATTTAAATCGATTATAAATTCTTGATGGTTTTAGTTCGTCGCTTGTTTGGTTAGGCGAGCACGTTCTTCATCCAAAAACGTCCTTATTTCTTCGAAATCTTTCGCGAATGCTGCATCAGGCCGTAGTGCAATGTTATCGAATATAAGCTGCCATTCATCGAGCTCATTTAAGTGATTAGGTTTACCTGTCGTGACTTGAGCACGTAATTCACATTTAAAATTATCGATTTTAGTTTTTGTAAGCTGTTGGCTTTCACTCAAGTCTCTCAGTGCTTAAACGATGGTTAATCTCTTAAATTTGGAAGTTAATTTCGTTTATAGAGGTTGTTTTTTTGGCTTAGCAATGGCCTTAGCTTCTTGTTTTTGACGTTTGAGCTCTTGCTCAAACAAGTAGGCGTCCCGCTCATCTAGCGACATTAGATTTAAACGCATTATGACGCGTCGGTTCGTCGCCCTATTTTCTGGGATTGGCTTTCCCTCAAGATCTAAGTTTGCAACTTTGGGGCGAGTATCGGCATATCCTGCTGCTTGAAGCCGCTCACGCGCGACATCATTTTTTTCTAAAATGCGAACAATAGTAGAAGCTCGTCCAGTAGAAAGTTCCCAGTTAGATGGAAACTTAGCAGTTTTAATCTTACCGTCGTCTGTGTGCCCCTCAACCACAACATTATATAGCTCGTAGTTTGGAGAAGCTAAGGTATCTGAAAGTTTCTCTAATATAGGAATGGCAGCTTGAACAATATCCGCGGATGCAGGCTTAAAAAAGGCATTGGTTTGGAGCTCTATAGTCACTCCTTTCTCATCTGAACCAACAGATACCACCTTGTCAGCTTGGGATTGGTAGATAATGTCTTCCACATCAATCTTGAGACTTTGAGAGCTTGTTAGCTGCTCACGGCCACCAACAGTACTAGCCATTGCTGAGCTGAGTTCTTCATAGGCGGGGATGTCGAACTCAGAAAAAGTTAATAGCATGACAAAAAAAGCCATCAGGAGAGTAATGGTATCAGCAAATGTACCCATCCATGACTCATCTGGTGGATCTTCTTTTTCTTCTTTAGGGCTGGCCAAGTATAATCTCCATCACCTATTTATTTTTATCAATATCGAAGTGGATTGATGGATCTAAATAACTATTCAATCTATCTTGTATATATCGTGGTGATTTTTTATCCGCTAATAGGGCTAAACCATCGACCAAGATACTGTTACGAAATCTAACGATTTGTTCTCTTTGTAGTACCTTTGATGCAGCTGGTAAAAAAATAACACGAGCAAAAATCACACCATAAAGAGTTGTTAGCATTGCAACGGCAAGGCCTCTGCCCAGAGCTTTTGGATCTCCACCCATATTATCCAACATTATGACTAAACCCACTAGGGTACCAATCATCCCAAAGGCTGGAGCATTAGCTGCCATATCCTTGAGAATATTCACCTGTACAGTATTTCGACCAAATGTTGTATCAGTGGTGTTTTGCATTATTTCTTGTACTTCATTCCCCGTATAGCCAGAAATAACCAAATCTATTCCAGCACGAACAAAATGATCACCTTTTGGTATTTTTTTTGCTTCTGTCTCAAGAGCAGGTGGGCCACCTTTTTGCAATGCGTAAGCCCATCTAATGATCCGTCCTACTTCACTTTTAAGAAGATTTCGACCTACTTTAGGCGCAAAAAATATTTTCCCAATCAAACTACATGCAAGCATTACATATCTTGGTTCATAAGAAATAAATGTTGCGGCAAAAGTACCTCCAACAACCATAATTAAACTGGATAAGCTTATAAACACAGCCCAGTTATCTGTGCTAATTAATATTGATCCAATAAAAAGACCGAAGGCGCCCAGAATACCTAAAATTGTTGTAAATGACATTATTTGTTTCTCAATCATTTGCTTGAAAGCAATGGAAGGTTATGATTATTTAGTTTACTTAATACATGCCTGAATTCAACAAGTAAGTGCAATTCAACGTGTCGTAATAGAGGTTAATATGCGGTAGCATCATAGCCTTTTGTTGCGGCAAGAATGAGAGGCAAATATGAGACGCAACACACAGTTAACCCAAGATCAAAGATACCAGATACAGATATTAATGAAAGCGGGACTAAACCAGACAGAGATGGCACTAATTGTGTGTTCATAAGTCTACGATCTGCCGTGAATTCAAACGTAATACAGGCTTGCGTTGGTACCGACCAAAGCAAGCCCACAGGCTATATGGAATCGTTCCGTTAAAGTGGAGAGTTATCTTCTCACTTGGCTTGCCAAACTTTCATACTTCACCGGACTGATGCTGCCCAGATATGAATTGCGACGACGTGGATCAATAAATCCATTGATTTAGTGGAACAAGGCGTTTTGTGCCTGTTCTCTAGTTTCATTTTTCTCTCTCCTAATTAATTCTGCTTTCAATGTTTTGAAGAACGTTTCCACAGCTGCATTGTCATATCAATTACCTTTGCCGGACATCGAAGAGAGGAAGTCGTGTTCTTTGAGGAGTTTCCGGTAGTCGTTGGAGCAATACTGCGAGCCATGATCAGAATGATGAATGACGCCTGGTAGCGGTTGTCGTAACGCTATGGCCCTTTTCAATGCTTCTATAGGTAAATCCCGTTTGAGCCTGTTGCTGACGGCCCAGCCGATGACACGGCGAGAATACAAATCGATGATCACAGCAAGATAGAGCCAACCCTCTGCCGTTCAGAGATAGCTGATGTCACCAGCCCATTTCTGGTTTGGCCCCGTGGCCTGAAAATCACCATCCAGAAGGTTCGGTGCTATGTTGTAAGTGTGGTTACTGTTTGTCGTGCGTATGAATTTATGCGTTCTAATAATGCAAATATCGTTATCTCGCATCAATCGTCCGACCCGGCGTTCACCAATTACGACACCCCGATCTCTGAGTTCATCAGTTATACGCTTGCGGCCATAGGCACAATAATTACGCTCATGCTTGGCAAGAATATGGGCTAGATACACCATGTCATCGCGTTGACGCTGACTTGCTGGGCGAGACACCCAGGCATAATAACCACTGTCGCTGACACCCAGGACTTTGCACATCCTGCAGATCCAAAAATTTGCCTTCTCCTTTTCGATAAACTGAAACCTCACCGGCTTTGGCTCGCGAAGAAGGCCGTCGCATTTTTAGGATGTCCCGCTCCTCGCGCAATATCCGATTTTCTTTGCGAAGACGAGCCAGTTCCAGCTCTTTGTCATCATGCGAACCAATCATCAGCTCATCGTGTTTGCGGGCAGCGACCCACTTGCTCAATGTTGAAAGACCAATGCCAAGATCATCAGTAACTTTGTTTTGTGATAGACCGCTTGTCAAAGCTATGCGAGCAGCTTTGTTGCGAAATTCTTCGGTTCTTCTGATACCCATATGTTCCTCCTGTAAAATCACATTTTAACAGAAGGCAATCTCCATTTTATCGAGACCAGTCGAGGCACGGGTATTACCCAGTTAATCCTTCAAGGGTTTGCTCCATCTTCAAGTAACTCGAGTGCGCTTGATTATTATCTGCTATGGCATTGTCGAGCTGTTTGTTTGAAGAATCTAATTGAGCGGAGGTGTCATTTATTTGATTTCGCCCATTCGTGAGTGATTTTTCAACTTCCTCTAACTCTTTTCAGCCTGACACTAGGGATTTTTCTGCATGGGTAATCTCTTTTTCGATGCCGCCCAGATGATGATTTACCCAGCCGCGAGGTGAGCGAGCTTCTGCTGCGGACGTTGTTGCTTTTACGAAAACAACTGCTGAGAGTAATACTAGGGGTATATGAGAGATCTTCGTTTGCATATTATTTTTCCTATAAAAAACCTTATTACGAAAGACATGGGGGTAATTAAGGTAGTCAAAATACAAAGTGAGTATCTAAATTAATTACGTAGAAAAAGCGTGAGAATACCTACTGCGCCGCCTGCAAATTATGCAACTTACATTTAGGTGATACATCTTGCATCTATGCGAGTTTAGCGCTCACGGAAAGCTTCATGCCTTAGCTTGAGTACAGGTTTTACGAGATAATCCATAACAGATTTTTCACCTGTATGGATATCAACAGTCGCCTGCATGCCAGGTGTGATCGGAAGATTACCTTCGCGAAGCCCCAGGAAGTTCTTGTCTGTTTGTACAACGACGCGGAAATAAGGCGCACCGTCTTCATCAGTACTACTGTCAGGGGCAACGCGAATCACGATACCTTCAAGGCCGCCATAGCGCGCAAAGTCATAGGTAGAGATCTTCACTGTCGCAGCTTGGCCTTCGTTAACATAACCACGATCAATTGGATTGAGTTTCGCCTCGACAACAAGACGATCGCCTGTTGGAACGAGTTCCATGATTGGTTCGCCAGGTTTTACAACGTTACCGATTGAGTTGTATCGCATATTTTTTACGACGCCGTTGATCGAGCTTTTGATTTCAGCACGAATTCCCTGTGCGGTGGCATCACTTAGAAGCTCAGTAACACGCGCGATGTTTTCTTCAATCTTACCTAATTGATCTTGTGCTTCACGACGGAAGCGACTTTCTGTTTCTTGCTGACGTTGACGTGCTTCTTCTACCGCAGCTTCAACTTTAGGAAGGGAAGGGCGAAGAGACTTCATTTCACCATCGAGGTTTTCAACTTCGGCTTCTAGCTCGAGGTGCTCCATCTTCGCGGTCAAGCCTTCGGCAAGTAAAGATTTCGACATTTTGAGACGCTCTAATGCAAGTCGGTAGTTACTTTTCACTGCCCTGGAGCGTGCAGTTAATTCTTCGACTTCTAATACGCGCTGTTTCACTTGTTCGCGCATTACCTGGATGGTTGAGGATAGTTCGCGGCGTCGTGCTTCGTAAGCCTGACGTTGTGCAGCAACAATTGCAGGGCGTCGCAGGGCGACGTCTTCAGGGAAGTTAAGTTCAGAGCCTGTTGCTTCTGCTTCCAGACGCGCTTTGACCAAGCGCTCACTATCGATGCGAACTTGAAGTTCTTCTTGGTTAGTACCTCCAGAAGCCAAATCGAGTTGCAGTAATGTTTGGCCTTCGCGAACCGTATCGCCCTCAGTTACATAGATTTCTTGAATAATACCACCCTCTAGGTGTTGGATAACCCTAATTCTACCCGCTGGCACGACTTCCCCTGTAGCAATTGAGACTTCATCAAGAGTAGCAAAATTTGCCCAGCCAATACTTAAAGCTAATAAAATCATGACGGGCCATGCAACCAGTCGCCACCCTGGCAGAGGGTTTTGTACAAGTAAGGCATCAAGCTTTTCAGATGATGTCATTTCCTTGGGAGCAGCTTGTTCAGCGCTTTGTTGTTCTAGGCTTGAAGCGTTGGTGCTCATCAGTTAACTCCTAAGTGTAATCTGCCTAATATTTCGCAGATTCCTTTTCTTCGTTTGTTCGATATCTCTCACACCCCTTAATTGAATTGGCGTATGGTCTTCTAGATACTGTTTAACATCACCACTCAATTTGAACATATCTTTAGTTGAAACGCTTGGTTCTGCTGTGGAATGCTCGCCACTCTTTGATTGACCACGTGCTGCAATTGCTTCGGCAACGCCCGTTGGTTCTGATCTTTATTACGCTGGTGCCTTCGCGCCTGATGGTGGCGGCGGCGGTGCATCCTCCGATGGAGGTGGTGCATTGTGATCTGTTACACCAGTTGGTGGCATTTGAGGCATCGTCGTCGGTGACGGGGGAGGCGTAACTGGAGGGGTTTTAGAATCTGGCTTCAACTTTGGTGCGGCATCCTTGGCGGCATCACCGTCTTTGGGCGCTTTCCTGGAAGAGGGCGCATCGCCTTTATTCATAGGTTGTTGGTTAAATAATTTCGGTAAGACCTCGCGGGATGGTCCTTCGAGTACAACTTTACCTTTATCGAGGGCGACTAGATTATCGCACGCTGCAAGCAAGATCGGGCTGTGGGTCACAATCATGACCGTTCGTGTTTTTCCAATGTCGACCAATGTTTTCCGGAGTTCTTGTTCCGCTTGGCGATCAAGGCTCGCTGAAGGTTCGTCGAGCAGCAATACAGCAGGATCGCCCAGAAGCGCGCGCGCGATAGCAATTCTTTGTCGCTGTCCACCTGATAGACGTTGACCGGCTTCGCCGATATCAGAAGCATACCCATCTGGTAAGTCGATAATGAAATGATGAACGCCCGCGGCAGTCGCAGCATCAATAATGTCATCGTCCGAAGCATCTGGATGTCGGTGAACAATATTGTCACGAACAGTGCCGGCAAACAGAACTGTTTCCTGGGGAACATAACCTATCCAGGTTGCTAATTCAGCACGACTGAACTGAGCAATATCGGCGCCATCAAGCAGTACGCGGCCGTTTGTCGGCGCGTAGAGGCCCTGGATCATTTTCAATAATGTCGTTTTACCAGAACCGTTACGACCAACGAGGGCATGTACACCCTCCTGACGTATATTGAAAGAAACATCATCGACTACGGGCTTCGCAGTTTCTGTATATGCGAATGATAAATTCTCAACGGTGATTTCGCCACGAGGCTTTTCGAGTTGCACTTCGCTCTCGGCGCGATCAGATGTTGATGAAAAGACTTCACCCAGACGATCAACAGATTGCTTAAAGCCGTTATAGGCTCGCCACTGACCAACTAGTTGATTTAGTGGGCCCAGAAGTCGGCCAGATAACATGTTTGTCGCAATCAATGCGCCCATCGTTAAATTCTGATGAATAATTTGATAGGCACCAACGGATGTTAAAAAGATCGTCGTAGCCATCGTGAGGCTCTGCGAACAGTTAGTATAAAAATCTGTACGACTTCCTCGGTACATTGATTGTGCAATATTCTCGGCATGGGTCTCTTCCCATAATGGCCGCATTGAGCGTTCGAGTGCCAGCGCCTTGATGGTTGTACGTCCCTGGATCAATTCTGCAATCAAACCATCTCGAGATTGCGTGCTCTCACGTTCCGCAGCATTTGCTTGCGACATCACATTACCTGATCGCCAAGCTACGAGCATAAACAGCGGTAGTATAATGAGGAGCACCCAAGCGATTGGTGCAGCAATAACCCAAATTAGTGTGAAGAACATAATTGTGAAGGGTAAATCGCAGATGAGTATGGCTGATCCACCAGATACAGTGTTTCTGACAACATCAACATCGCGGAACAAAGATTGCCAATAGCTTGCAGGCTGACCTTCGAGTTGATGCAGCGGAAGGCTCACGAGTTTATTGAACAAGTGGCGTCCGACAATGACATCTACGCGAAGTGCCACCGTTTGCATGATTCGAGAGCGTGCTTGTTTGAGAGCCAAATCAAACAGGACCACGAGGGCCATTCCGATAACCAAACCCCATAGGGTGCTCAGGCCACCTGTACCGACGACGCGGTCATACACTTGAAGTGTGAAAATGGGTGTGGCCAATGCCAATAAATTGACGAACGCAGACATGGCTCCGACTTCGCGGAAGATCGGCATTAAAGGCTTTAAAATTGGCTTTAGCCAGGCGCGACCAGCTTCTTCGCTCATTTATTGTTCCTGATCATTAAGTCATGCTTATCAAAGTTCGCATTAATCACATATTTTAGCACATACTTTTGTGTATTGTCGAAAGATGCTTGACCCCAACTCACTGAAAATGTGTAGACTAGCCGTTAAATGGTATAATTGGGGGCGGGTTTCTATTGAGAATTCTTAAAGTAATATTCAGCTATGAGCGGCTGATCGGCATGTTTTTGCTGGTTGGATTCCTCGGACTATATTTTGTAGACGTCAAAACCAATACTGGTTTTCTTGATGCGTGGCGGAATAAAGTCTTCGATTATTATCAAGAAATTAAGCCGCGTGAGATTCCTGAACCTAAAGACAAGCCCGTCACAATTATTGATCTGGATGAGCAAAGCCTAGAGACCATTGGCCAATGGCCGTGGCCAAGGAATATCCTCGCTCAACTCGTTGATAATCTTATGGATATGGGCGCTGTATTGGTGGCATTCGACATCGTGTTCGCCGAGCCTGACCGTATGAATCCGGCTAGTGTCGCATCAACGCTGGCAGGGTTGGACGACGAGACGAAGGCGAAACTCATTGATCTTAAAAGTAATGATCAGATTTTTGCAGATTCCATCAAACGAGCGCGCGTTGTCCTCGGACAAGCTGGTCGTCCTAACGAAACCGATGGTATCAAAGGCCCGCCGATTAAAAAATCGGTCGCCGTGCAGAAAATGTCTCGCGATGCGCTGGAGCCTTATGTCTATATCCCTAAATTCCCATCATTAGTTCGTAACGTACCGGTTATTGAACAAGCAGCGGTCGGTCGATTCGGTGGACACGGCATTTTCTCGGTTGTACCAGGCAAAGATGGTATTGTGCGCAATATTCCTGCGTTTTTTGGGCATGAAGATGAATATTTTCCTGCTTTGGCGATTGAAATGTTACGGGTCGCAACAGGGCGCAAGACCGTACTCGCGCGGGTCAACAATGCGGGCATGACTGGTGCAGCTGTTGCAAAAGGATTAACAGTCACAACGGATCGTATCGGTCAAATTTGGCCGTATTTCTCAAAGCGCGACTGGAGCAAATATGTCTCTGCTGCCGACGTCCTGAACGGCTCAGCTGATCCCGCGCTGATCAAAGGTAAATTGACGATCCTCGGTACGTCAGCCGTGGGCCTTCGAGATATTCGTTCTATCCCTACAGAGCGGGATATCCCTGGAGTTGAGGTTCATGCCCAGTTGATTGAGGCGATCATCCACAAACAATATCTCGTTCGCCCTAACTATGCGGATGTTGCTGAGCTTTCGATCCTTCTCCTAGGCGGCATTATTATGATCATTCTTGTGCCGTGGGTTGGTGCGAAATGGACTGCAATCTTGTTTATCACGGTGGCTGGGTCATCTTTGGGATCTTCCTGGTATCTGTTCTCGGAAAAACTGTTCCTTCTTGATGCGACGTACGCCGTGTTTGGTATTGCCGTCATGTATACGTCGATGACCTATGCCGGATATGCACGTGAAGAAGCAGAAAGGCGCCAAACGCGAGACGCGTTCTCAAAGTACTTGTCGCCAGACATGGTGAAGCGTGTTGCTGGCAACCCGGGAGAATTGAAGCTTGGTGGTGATCAACGTGATATGACACTTTTATTTTGTGATGTACGCGGATTTACAACGATTTCTGAGCAGTTTGATGCCGTTGGCCTCACCGCACTTATCAACAAGCTATTGACACCGCTGACGAACGTTATTCTTGAGCGGAAGGGCACCATCGATAAATATATGGGCGATTGTATCATGGCGTTCTGGAATGCGCCTTTGGACGATGATGATCAGGAATACAATGGCTGCATATCGGCCTTGGCGATGCTCGGTGAGATGGGGCCTTTGAATGACCGCCTAGAGAAAGAGGCTGAAGAAGAAGGCCGCAAGCACATCCCACTCAAAGTGGGACTTGGCCTTAATACGGGCCCGTGCGTCGTTGGCAACATGGGATCTGATATGCGCTTTGATTATTCTGTTCTAGGAGATGCTGTGAACTTGGCAGCGCGACTTGAGGGGCAGAGTAAAAGCTATGGCATGAATGTTGTGCTAGGTCCGACAACGCGTAACTCTATTAGAGACAGGTTAGCGACCATCGATCTTGATTACATCCAGGTTAAAGGTAAGACCGAAGGCACGTATATTTATGGCCTGATGGGCGATGGAGAGATATTGGCTGATCCTAAGTTCCAGAAGCTTCAAAACTTGATATTCGATGCCATGGAGACCTATCGCGCCCAGCAATGGAATGATGCGCAGGAAATGTTTGATGAGATTCGTGACCTGGGTAGTGACGCGAAAAAGCCTTGGATATTAGATGCCAATCTTCATGTTCTTTGTGATCTCTATGATGAGCGGATTGCTGAATATAAGGTCACACCACCTGATCCAGATTGGGATGGCGTGTTTATCGCAACAACGAAGTAAAGCTGCGTTTTACCAATCACTGCATCGTGCTTGCTCGGAACGATAGCGTTCTGGTGTGTCTAGGCGCGCGTTATTGCGTTTCAGGGTTCTGCCCATTTCTGCATACAGTGGCTTGATAGCGGCGCTGAGACGCTTGCGTAAATATTCTGCTGCCTGAGATGGCGTTCTGTAGATGGCTGGCTGTAATGTCGTTGTTGCGCGCGCAAGGCGTCGCTGAATACGCGGGTAGTAATTGTTCAGCGCTTGTTGAAACACCGCAACGTGGGTGTTCTCATGATCGATAATGGATTGATAAGGACACGTTCCAGGACGAAAGCGACGGGCAATAAAGACATTGATGGTGTCATATCCAACCTTTGCGTCGACAGAGGATAGCCTTGCGCAAACTTTATTGTTTGGTAGCTGGTATGCTTCTATTTTTATATCAATCTCATATTTAATCTCGGTCACTGTGAGGCCGACTGGAACCCATGCATTTCCAAATGCTGTGGATTGTCCATTCTTTTGCTGCATACGCTTTAAGCTATTTTGTGTCCTATTATTATTGTAACGAACTTTCCCATCCAGGCGCTGCAGATTTAGAGTTGGCTGCTGGGTGGTTGGAAAGGAGCATGACGCAGCGTAGGCCGTCTTTGCGCTCTGGAGTTGCACAAAAGCACTCAAGGCTGTGCTGAATAAAATAATCGATGCTGTTTTAAGATGTGGCATTGGTGTGTGCATAGAGCGGCTTAATCATAATCGATAACTGAAATTATATGATCGACGACATCATCCGTTTGACCAATTGGAAGGTTTAGTGACGTAAAAACGACAAAATCACGATTCTCGATAAAAGAACTACTGCGATGCACTATATTTCCGCATTTATCTTTTACAACGTGCTGATAATTTTCCATCTGAGGGCCAAGAGGTTGATCTTTATAAATCTCCCAATGTGTCTTGCCGCTCGCATCAAAACCGGCACGTTCTACAATCAAAGTTCCCCAATAGCGATTTCGAAAGTCAGCACCGCAACCGATGACGTCCTTTATAATCAGAGCAGGTGCGATTCTCCATAAATCAATGAGGTTGATATCTTGCAAAGAAGGGAAAGCACGACTATCGCGTTTGTCATCCCAATATTGATAAAGTGTCAATGCGTTCGGTTTGTTTGGCAGATCGCCAAGTGCCAAAATCTGTCGGTCATTGATTTTGCTTTTGACGTTAAGGATGGCCAGGATAAACCCTCATACATTTCATTTAAGATATACATATCTTCTAGCTTGGCCGATTTTCTCAGATTTTTGCGTTCCAGACAACGGCCTTGAACAGGCTGTAAGCTCAACATTGTACCATCAGACCAGAGCGTGCGCGGTTTAACCGAATTTAATATGCATAGGTGCCAAATTGTGTAGGTAAAATAAAAAAGGGCCAGTCTCATAACAAGACTGGCCCTTTAGGGTGTTGGCTCGGGCGGCAGGACTCGAACCTGCGACATAGGGATTAACAGTCCCCCGTTCTACCAACTGAACTACGCCCGATCAGTGCTGGAGGCGCGGACCGGAATCGAACCGGTGTTCACGGCTTTGCAGGCCGCTGCGTAACCACTCCGCCACCGCGCCGTTCCGCGTCGACCCTCACCGCAGTTTGTGAACATACAAAGGTTTGTAAGTTCGCTCTCTGCGACGAGGCCGGAAATTAGACGTATCATAAGGACGGGTCAAGCAATCCATGCATCAGATTGTTGCTATTTTTTATCTAGGCTGTGATATCGTCGCATTGAGTTGTTTTTAGTCCGCTTAAGACCTATAAATTCAGCTAGGCTTTACGCCTGCTTAAGCTCAAATATTGCGTTAAAATGCATACTTCGCAAAAAAAGGTAATTAGTATGTCAAATACCGACTTCGCCAAAGCTCGTTTAAACATGGTCGATAGCCAGATTCTTCCGAATAGGGTGACTGACGATCACGTTATTAGTGCTATGGGGGCACTGCCACGGGAATCCTTTTTGCCAACGACTGCTCATTCACTTGCTTACGCCGATAAAAGTGTCTTGATCGAGGACGGTAGATATTTGATGCAGCCAATGGTCTTGGCGCGGTTATTAGACATCGCCGAGATTGGAAAATCTGATGTTGCATTGGCGATAGGATGTGCAAGCGGTTATGGCATTGCGGTATTGGCTCGGCTTGTTGATACGGTTGTTGCTATCGAGCCGAATAGTTCGATGAGGGCAAAGGCAGAGCAAAACTTGGCTGCGCTAGGTATCGATAATGTCGTTATTGTTGCTGGCGAGTTTCGTGATGGGAATGCGCAAGAGGCGCCTTTTGATTTGATATTCATTGATGGTGCGGTACCTGAAGTTCCCGATGCTGTTGCTCGGCAGCTATCAGATGGGGGCCGACTAATTGCTATTGAAATGCCATCTGACAAACCTGTTGGCCGTGGTATTTTGATGACAAGATACGTAGATGCGTTCTCAAAACGTGAAGTGTTTGATGCTGTTGAGCATGTGTTGCCAGGTTTTGAGAAAGAGGTGGCGTTTTCTTTCTAGAATTCGCCAACACTATGGAATCACGAGAGAATTTCTTGTTAGCGATTCGCTCGGTTTTTCCAGGCGGAGTTATTTGAAGTATGCTGAACATGCTGAAATCATTGAGTTTTTACCCTGACTTGACCTGTGCGTCAGCTTCTGACTCCCTTATTGTTCACAAAGCCTCAATGGCTTTGCGGGATTTTTGGGTGAGCGTCGTGCAATTGGCCGGTGTGATGTTCCCTAAATCCCGGGCTTTATAGGTTCTAATGCTATGAATAAATTCATTTTTTTTGCAACTTCAGTCGCCGTTACCGCACTTATGGCGGTTCAAACTTCTGCAGTGTCAGCGCAGTCTGTTGAGGATGCGCTTGTAAAGGCGTACTTGAATAACCCGACGCTTTTATCAGCACGTGCTGGGTTGCGGAGTACAGATGAAGGCGTCCCTCAGGCGCTTTCTGATTGGCGACCTTCAGTTGAAGTGACGACGTCTATTGGCGCCGAGGTCATTGAAAGCAATACATCAACAGGAACTGATCGAAATCAAAGCCGTCGTCCCAAGGATGTGGGTATTACGTTGACCCAACCTTTGTTTCGTGGCGGTCGTACGCTGGCAGCAACAAGTGAAGCTGAGAATGATATCCGTGCAGCACGTGCGCGTTTACTTGAGACTGAGCAAAGCATTCTTCTTCAGGCCGCAACATCTTATCTAAACGTCTACCGCGATCAGGCTGTACTAGAATTGAATCGAAATAACGAAGAAGTTCTGCAACGCCAGCTTGAGGCAACGCGTGACCGTTTCGAAGTTGGTGAGATCACTCGTACTGACGTTCACCAGGCTGAGGCCCGTTTGGCACGTTCGAAAGCGGACCGCATCCAATCAGCAGGTGATCTGGAAACGTCACGTGCAAACTATTTAAACATTGTCGGTGAGCCGGCGCCGCAAAGCTTGTCTCTGCCGCAACGTGTGAGTGATTTACCATCCAGTGCCGAACAGACTGTTAAAATCGCTGTTGTGAATAATCCTGGGGTTATTGCAGCCGAGTTTGATCGTCGTGGATCTATGGACAATGTGGATGAAGTGTGGGGCGAGCTGTTGCCTGAGTTGTATCTTGCCGCCAGTAGCACGCGCGAATTGCAAACGACAACTGAGAATAGTGTACGAACAACGCACGAGGTTTCATTAAACCTGACGATACCGCTGTATCAGCAAGGTAGTGTTTATTCACGTTTGCGTCAGGCACGTCAGGATGCTGCTGAAAGTACGCTTATTATTGATACTGAGCGTCGCGATGCTGCTGAGGCTGCCACTCGATCATATGAGAGCCTCGTGACGGGGCGTGCTCAAGTTGATGCGTTCCAAACTCAAATCGAAGCTAGTATTGTCGCGCTTGAAGGTGTTCAGCGCGAAGCTGCAGTTGGCTCACGTACTGTCCTTGATATTCTTGATGCTGAGCAAGAGCTCTTAGATTCTCGAGTGTCACACGTACGTTCTGAACGTGATGAGTTGGTTGCTGCATTTGAATTGATGTCAGCTTTAGGCAGGCTTACAGCAAAAGATATTGGCTTAACTGTCGATCTATATGATCCACGTGAACACTATAAAGAAGTTCGCGGTAAATGGTTCGGTGGTAAAAGTTCCGGTGGAGTTCAATAGGACTCGTTTCGCGGTTGTAAGGTTATTCGCGATTCGTTTCTGTGTAATTACGGTTTGTTAACTATCTTTAGGCTAATATCCTTCAGTACGTTAACCTTAATAGGGGGCTAGACCCGCGCATGAGCGAAGAATTAGACGCAGCGCAGGAAGATGGTGCCGAACCTTCGATGGAGGATATCCTCGCTTCGATCCGTCGTATATTGGCGGAAGAAGAGGGAGAAGAGGGCGGTGAGGAAGTCGCTGCTGCACCTGAGCCTACACCTGAACCTGAGCCGGCACCGATTCCTGAATCGGAACCAGAGCCTGAACCTGAGCCTGTGATGGCTACGCCGGAGCCAGAGCCTGAGCCTGTTATGGCCACGCCTGAATCAGCGCCACCACCTCCGCCTCCACCACCCCCGCCACCGCCACCTCCGATGCCATTGGAAATGGAGGAGATTCTGGAATTAACTCCAGATATGGTTGCGGCACCTGAATTAGTATCTTCTCCGACGTTTCAGTCTGGGGCAGATATGCTCTCAGAACTTGCGAAGGCCATACTTGACCAACGCGATATGTCTGTTGGCGGAAGTCGTGATATTACGCTCGAAACTATGGTTCGTGAGATGCTTAAACCCATCTTACGTGAGTGGTTAGATCGCAATCTGCCATATCTAATTGAGCGATTGGTGAAGAAAGAGATCGACAAAATGATCAACCGCGCAGAGCGGTTGGACAGTTAAGACGTCTCAAAGACTTCTCGAAACTTGATTGTAAACGTTGATCCGCAGCTCTTGCGGGGCTAAAACGTTGCGCTTCTTTGTAAAAATGAATTTTGGAGGCCTCCGGCAATGCTGGAAAAAACCTATCAGTCCGACGAGATTGAACGGAAACGTTACGAAGAGTGGGAACAAGACGGCGATTTTAAAATCGGCGGCGACCGCGCGAATGCGGATCCCTATACGATCGTTATCCCACCGCCAAACGTCACTGGTAGCCTTCACATGGGGCATGCTCTCAATAATACGTTGCAGGACATTCTTATTCGCTTCCGGCGTATGCAGGGGCGGGATGCTTTATGGCAGCCGGGTACGGACCATGCGGGTATCGCCACACAGATGGTTGTTGAGCGTCAAATGGCGGAGGAAGACTTAACGCGTCACGACCTAGGCCGTGAAAAATTCATTGATCGTGTTTGGAAATGGAAAGCAGAATCCGGCGGGACCATCACGCAACAGCTGCGCCGGTTAGGCGCATCGTGTGATTGGTCACGTGAACGCTTTACGATGGATGAGGGGCTTTCAGAGGCTGTCACAAAGGTATTTGTAAAGCTTTATAAGGAAGGCTTGATCTACCGAGATAAGCGCCTGGTTAACTGGGACCCAAAGCTACATACAGCTATTTCTGACTTAGAAGTTGAGCAGCGCGAGAGTGTGGGCAAAATGTGGTATTTCAAGTACCCGATTGAAGGTCGTGATGGTGAGTTTGTCACAGTTGGTACGACACGCCCCGAGACAATGTTGGGCGATACTGGGATTGCGGTTCACCCAGATGATGAACGTTACATAAAATTGGTTGGCACGAACTGTATTCTGCCGATTGTGGGCCGTAAGCTGCCAATCATTGCCGATGATTACGCCGATCCAGAAAAAGGCTCCGGTGCGGTTAAAATGACACCTGCACACGATTTTAATGACTTTGAAGTCGGTAAGCGTCATCAGCTCAAAATGATCAATGTTTTGGATGAGAATGCGCATCTGAACGAAAACGTTCCAGAATCATATCTAGGGATGGACAGGTTTGCGGCACGAGATAAAGTCGTCGCGGAAATGGAAGCCTTGGGGTTACTCGAAAAAATTGAAGATAACCCGATGACGATACCTTATGGAGATCGCTCAGGCGTTGTTATCGAACCTTGGCTTATGGATCAATGGTTCGTAGACGCCAAGACCCTTGCAGGGCCTGCTATCACTGCTGTGGAGCGGGGTAAAACTAAGTTCGTCCCGCAAAACTGGGAAAATACGTACTTTGAATGGATGCGCAACATCCAGCCATGGTGTATTTCCCGTCAAATCTGGTGGGGCCATCAGATACCTGCATGGTTTGGCCCTGACGGCGAAGTCTTTGTTGAAGAGAGCGAAGAAGCTGCTGTTCTCGCTGCAAGAGAAGCTCTTGGGGAAGATATTGACCTGACACGTGACCCGGATGTCTTGGATACATGGTTTTCATCAGCACTATGGCCTTTCTCAACGCTTGGATGGCCAAAGGAAACACCTGAGCTTGAGAGATACTATCCAACTGACGTGTTGATCACAGGGTTTGATATTATCTTCTTCTGGGTTGCCCGGATGATGATGATGGGTCTGCATTTCATGGATGAGGTGCCGTTTCACACAGTCTATATCCACGCACTTGTGCGCGATGAGAACGGTCAGAAAATGTCTAAATCCAAAGGTAATGTGATCGATCCTTTGGCTCTTATCGAAAAATATGGTGCTGATGCACTTCGCTTTACGTTAACCGCCTTTGCGGCGCAGGGACGTGACGTGAAGCTTGCTGAAAGCCGAGTTGAAGGGTATCGAAACTTCTGCACCAAGCTCTGGAATTCTGCGCGGTTCTGCGAGATCAACGAATGCAAACCGGTCGATACATTTGACCCCTCAAGCGTTGAATTGAGCGTCAATAAATGGATTGTTGGCAAAGTTGTTGAAACAGAACAACGCGTTCGTGATGCGACCGAAGCTTACCGGTTCAATGATATTGCGACGTCGCTGTATCAGTTTACTTGGGGTACTTATTGCGATTGGTATTTAGAGCTTATTAAGCCTGTATTGTTTGGGGAAGACGAAGCTGCAAAAGCTGAGACCCGGGCCACAGCAGCATGGGCACTCGATCAAATATTGAAATTGGCACATCCGGTTATACCGTTCATCACTGAAGAGCTTTGGCAGTCTATTTCTAATCAACGTGAACGACGTTTGATTGCCACTGAATGGCCTGTCTATGACCAAAACCTGATCAATGCAGAGGTAAATGCAGAAATTGATTGGATTGTACGGCTGATTTCCCAGATTCGAGCGGTCTGTGCAGAAATGAATGTGCCGCCATCTGCAAAAATGCCACTGTTTCTGAAAGACCCAAGTGATTTGGCTGCAAAGCATTTGATCACACATAAAGAACTTATTGAGCGTGTCGGACGTTTAGAAAGTGTTGCTGTTCTTGAAGGCGATGTGCCGAGTGGTGCCGTTCAAGACGTGATTGATGAGGCAACGATCATTTTGCCGATTTCTGGAGTTATCGATGTCAGCGCCGAACGTGCCAGACTTGATAAAGAGATTGAAAAACAGAACAAAGAAATTCAGCGATTTGAAGGTAAGTTAGGCAATGAAAAGTTTGTCGCTAAAGCACCTGCGTCTGTAATTGAAACAGAACGTGAGCGTTTGGCAGAAGCTCAACAAGCCCGAGAGAAGCTTATTGAAGCGCAAGAGCGACTTCCTGCGGCTTAGAATATTCAGTACAAAGATTATGTTTATGGCGAGAAATTCAAATGGATAAAGAAGTACAAGAAGTTGTAGATCAAGTTATTGAGATCGTTACAATTTATGGAATCGATGTGATTGGCGCATTAGCTATTCTCATCCTTGGTTGGATGATTGCTGGTTGGATACGAAGCGCTGTAGATAAGTCCCTCATCAAGGTCCCTAATATGGATGGGACGTTACGCCCATTCTTATCGAACCTGGTACGTTGGATTGTTCTCGCATTTGTCATTGTTGCGGTACTGAACCAATTTGGTGTTGAAACAACAAGTATGATTGCCGTTATTGGTGCTGCTGGCTTAGCAATTGGCTTGGCATTGCAGGGCACGCTTTCAAATGTGGCGTCTGGGGTAATGCTGCTGATCCTCCGCCCATTTAAGGTTGGTGATTTCATTTCAGCAGGCTCATTGTCCGGAACGGTCGTTGAGATTGGCCTGTTTACCAGTGAATTAAAAACAGGAGATGGCGTCTATATTATGGCGCCGAACTCGCAGATTTGGAACACCACGATTACCAACTTCTCGCGCAATTCAATACGTCGTATCGATATCGTTGTTGGAGTTGCTTATGACGATGATCTGGACGTGGCTCAGAAGGCTCTGCAGAGCTTGATGGATGGTCAGGCACTTGTTCTCAAAAACCCTGCATCAGAAACAATGATCAAGTCATTGGGGGATAGCTCTGTGAATATCAATATGCGCTGTTGGGTTAACACTGCGGATTATTGGGACGCATTTTGGGCGCTCAACAAAGGTGCAAAAGCAGCTGTTGAGAGCGCAGGATGTTCCATTCCGTTCCCACAACGCGATGTACATCTATTTGAAGACAAAAAATAATCTCTCTAAATACGAGGTTATTCTAATGAATATAAGGGCTCAGCATTATTGCTGGGCCCTTATCTTTTGCTAACACTTTGGAAAGAAAAAGCGGTTATCATAGTTATATGCAAAAACCTGTAAACTCACCGACGTTATCATCAAGTTCTACAGCTGAAGACCGTGCTGACTATATTGTCGCGCGCCTTGAGCAATTCATTCGTGATGGGCGCAAGGATGAGCAGGGTATGTCATTTGATAAATGGAAACAGATGGCACGCTCAGAGATTGCGATTGCAGTTACTGAGGCAGAATTGTCGCAACAACATGATGAGTTACATTCTAAACGCGTTCTCTTTGTTGCAGCTTCTTCAATGATTACGATTGGTTTTTGGGGCACAGTAACAAGCCTGGATAAAATCGATTATCTTGTTGGTGCAGTTATATGCGGATTGGCTGGAATCTTGTTGATATTGGCAGTGGGCGATTGGCGCATTCGAAGCTGGTCCGAACGACGCCAGGCCAAAAAGCGCCGCGAAATCCTAAATCGTATTGAAGGGCTCAATAAACGGATCAAGCGTCTCGAAAAAGAGCTTGATGCCGAAGCCGATGAATACGAAGATTTGATGAAGAAAGCCACACGTCGCCGTAAATCAATGTCATTTAGTGATGGCTAATTGCCCTTAGTTTGCTGCGATTGCTTTATCTAAGGCAGTAATCAGGCGCTCAACTTCAGCAACAGTGTTGTAATGCGCCATCGAGCATCGAACGACACCGTCATCAAAATCATCGATCCCGACAGACGTCACGAGCCGACGCGCATAAAAATCACCATGTCGAACGGCTATTTTGTCAACCGTAACAGTGTTCGCAATTTTCTCTGAGGAGTGCCCTTCAACTTTTATAGAGAAGGTTGGTGCACGTAAATCGGTCTCAGTTGTAGTGCGGCCAATAACTTGGACTTTCTCATGTGCATTCGCCCAATCAATAAATATCTTAGCGAGTTCAGTCTCATGCCGTGCAAAGAGTTCGTAGACAGCTTTTGTCCTGCTGAATAAATCGTTGGGTACATCGGTTAAATGCTCTGCAGCAACAGCATCGATATAATCGGAAATACCACTTAGCGACGCGATAATTTCGTGCTGAGGGCCTGCTGGGTTCATTTTATATGACGTTGCTGTTTCGGGGATAAAATAGTGATGTTGACTTTTTGCATTCAGCAGGTGCTTTTTCTTGCCATACATGAGGCCAATGTGAGGGCCATACGTTTTGTAGAGACTGTATGTGTAGAAATCTACATCCCAGTCTTTCACATCAACAAACCGATGCGGTGCGAAGGCAACGCCATCTACGCAGGCCATTGCACCACCCTCGTGGACTCGTGCCGTGATGGCTTTTACATCGTTGATATCACCAGTGATATTGGACACGTGTGGTAACGCAACCAATCGTGTCTTTTCGGTAAGTAACTGATCTAAGAGCCGGACATCGAGCTCAGCTGTCTCAGGGTTTATGGGCCATTCAACAATACGAATGCCGGTTGCCTCTAAGCGACGCCAGGGGCCTGAATTCGCTTCATGATTAAGATCGGTCACGATGACCTCGTCACCTTCCTCCCAAAGTAGTCTGAGGGCACGAGAGAGCACATCTATATTGGCTGATGTCGATGGGCCAAGAACAACCTCGTCAACGTCTGCACCAATCATTTCAGCCATGTTCTGATGGCCTTTATCCATGCGCTCTTGAGCAAGCGTGGCAGCCGGGAAGGGGGCACCAGGCTGAACCTGACACTCAGTCATATATTCGGTCATTCGCTTAATAACGCTGTTGGGCACGAAGCTGCCCCCAGCATTCTCAAAGAAAGCCCAATCCCAGCATTGAGATGGGAACTGGTCTCGACAAAATGAAACGTTGAGTTTGAGCTCTTCTTTGATGCGTCCGAACAATTGTACCTCCCATAATCGCATGATGCAAAATTTAAAGTGAGATTATCCGTGTTGAGCAACGTGTGGCAATGGCCAGTTAGAGTGTTTTATTGAGGACGCTCCACAACGCCATTCCAGATGCCCCCCACATCGCAAGAAAAGTGAACATCATTCCGGCAACACGAATCTTCATTATGTTCGGTGAAACCAAAAAATAGAATGCATGCAGACAACGACCGAGAATAAGCGCAGCGCCTCATAAATGAAGGATTTATGGAGAGACACCCGTCACTTCAGCAGTGCCAAGAGCAATGATTGCCAAGGGCACATATTCAGCAAAGTTGCCATGGCTTCGAATTCTGCGAGCGAGTTCCGAATGCCCTCCATCTCTGATAGATACTTTTTGGCTACGTCTATTGCCAATGACTGTGAATGCCAAAATTGAATATATGAGTATGGCTATTGCGAGATAAATGGGGGTAATGCTCAGCACGATATACTCCAAAATAAAAATAGTTACTATAATTATAATAGTCAATATTTTCATTTCCAATGCAACTGTTAATCTGTGTGTATGAAGTCATTAGAAAAACCCACATGCCCGGTTGCACGCGCCCTTAGCCTTATTGGTGAGCGCTGGACCATATTAATTCTTCGAGACATGTTTCTTTTTGGCCCACGTCGATTTCAAGATTTCCAAAATTCACTGTCAGGTATTGCACCAAACACGCTGTCTGCCCGTATCAAGACGCTTGAACGTGCTGAAATCATCACGAGGCGTTTGTATTCTGAACATCCACCTCGAGCCGAATATGCTTTGACACCTAAGGGGCGCGAACTCGGGCCAGCCCTCAAAGCATTGAAAAAATGGGGTGAAGACCACACATAAATTTATGATGCTTATGAAAAGAATACTCAGATGGTCTCATATCGTTTGTGATGGGGCACAATTTGAGCGTCTTAAATATTAGCGGAGTAAGTTGAAATCCGATGATCAAAGTTACACCTCTTGATGATGAAGCATTTGGGGCCGTTGTCAGCGGCATTGTTACTGACCATCCATTAACCGATGACACGATTGATGTGATCAAAGATGCACTCGCTAAACATACAGCGATTGTCATTAATGATCTTGATGAAGCGCCGGACTGGTTGCTTCGTCTAGGCCGGGGGTTTGGTTCACTAGAGCCTCACATATTGGATCAGTTCCATCACCCGGCTTCACCCGAGATGTCGATCATCACAGCCAATATGAGCAATCAGGAAAGCCGAACAACAAAGAAACCTGCAGGGGCTTTCTGGCATTCTGATTTGTCGTATACCTCGACACCATCGGATGCGATTTTTCTCTATGCTTCACATGTTCCAAGCGATGGTGGCGACACTATGGTTGCAAGTACACAACTCGCTTATGATGGTTTATCGGATGAAATGAAGGCACGCTTGGAAAGTGTCGTGTGTATTCATCGATATGGCTGGAACGGTGGTCAGGCGATTACAAGTCTTACCGAAGAGCAGAAAAAGAAGACACCTGACGTCGAACACAAAGTTATTCGTACGCATCCACGGACTGGAAAGAAGATACTTTTTGTGAACCCAGGATTTACGATGTGCGTTAAAGATATGGACCGTGCAGAGGGCGATACATTGTTGTCTGAGCTATATGAACATCAACTTAATCCGGCATTTCGTTATCGCCATAAATGGACGCCTCGCCAGTTAGTGATTTTGGATAATCGTGCTTCCATGCATTGCGCGATTGCTGGATATAGCGAGCCTATGCGTAAATTAAGAATGATTGTAGGCTGTACCGATGCAGAGATTCTCGCGGCGGAGCCGTTCATCAGTTCAAGATTAAGGTGAGTTTATAACAGTCTCGAAGCAGTTAAACGCGTTCGCTTTTTGCTTTAAGCCAATCACGACGACGTTCCAAGTCTTCGATTTCTCGATCTAACCATTCAACGAGATGGCTTCCATCAGTCACGTGATGTGCATACAAGGCTTCTAATCGAGCGAGCTCATTATCTACAGATTCTGCTAATAGTTCGAGTTGAACTTTTTGCTCAGTGGCATCAAGCAAATCCATAAAGCGGAATTTTAAAGCAATGATGAGCTTATTTAGATCATTCTCAGCTTGCTTGATATTTGCCTTGAGAAGCATCTTTAGCTCAATCAGGCCCTTATCGGTTATCTGGAGGAGATCTAGATCTGTATCCCCGGAAACCGCAATTACGAGCCCTTCGTGCTTAAGAAGTTCGATTGATGTGCCAAGAACATCAAGAGATGGTCCCATAACGTGGGTCACAAAATGCCGAACATTTGACGCTAACTCAGCATAAGACACCGGCGCATTGGCAATAATACCAAGAGCGCAAAGCCGTGTCGCTTCTTTTGGAGTTAGTGTATTATCAGCGTACATTTATAATCCTCGTATAAATTTAGCATAAATGCTTGTGAGTCTGTTGTCTACAAGGGTGAAGCTAAGGCGAGGATTTTCTGATGAAGAAGTTAAACGCTTTGCGTAAGGCGAAAAATATGACGGCGTAGCTTTCACGTAAAAAGTGCTCCCGCCTGGATGCTTCTGAGGCGAATTTTAATGAATAAACAGGGTTAGAGGCTGTTTTTGGTCGAATTGGTGCCGTAATCAGCGATATACAAGCCCGAAAGCCGAAATCAAATCTCGCCATCGATGTAAGGACATCTTTTTGACCTCTTAAGTGAGCCTGCTTGCGGTATTCGCTGAGCGTGAGAAGACTATCGGATATAGAAGTAGCGCCCGATGACATCACGGAGTTCCTTGTACTTTAGAGCGCTTGGCGTCTTCTCAGTGTCGATACGAACACTGACAACGAAAATACATGGAGCCCAGCACCAATATTAACTATTGAGATGGGCATCGCCTGCAAGATGCCGCCGACAAGGCCTAAATCACTAACTTTCGCAAAGAAATAGCTATTGGCGATACTTTCTGTGAGCACCATCGCACCAACAATAGCCAAATGATATATTTGCGATTCCGGGTATTCAGCGCCGTCGACGAGCTTATGCTCGTCTTCAAATGCACTCAGTTCCGCCAAACGAATGCGTTCGTTACGAAGCAGTTCAATAAGCTCTTCCCGATGGTTTGTAAGCTCTCAGTCGACTTGTAAATGAATGTAGTCGGGGAGGTCTCTGATTTCTCGTTCATAACTTTCAAGATCAATTTCCGCAAATCGCTTTTGCAAACCCATCAAAACAGCTTCCGCCTCTGAACGGCCGCGGTTCTTTAAATCATTGATGTAATCGATAATTTGATGTTCGACGAAATCAGGCTCGGTGCTGTCTTTATTGGGCATGTGCTTGCGAGTTGATCACGTGCTTTGGTCTCTAAGTCCAATTCATCAATGTCGATGCAACATCAATTTTTGGGAGGCGGTTCATTCAATTTCCAACTACATGTTTAAGGCGTAATATTTATATTTAATATTTTAAATAGTAATAATGCAAATAAACGTGCAATTAAGATAAATTACAACCTTTATGTTTTAGAGTGTGATTGTATGCAACCGCTTCATGATCGCTGATGCGTTGAGGATTATGCAGTTACTGAATTAAAGCGTGGACTATGAGTTAACTGTCACGCAAACCTTGATCTTGCACCCATGTTTCAGCTTTATCGAGTGACTTTTGTGTGATATCAAAAATCTCATCAATTTCTGCATCTGTCGTGATGAGTGGTGGGCAAAATGCCAAGTTATCGCCAATCGCTCGGATGATGAGCCCGTTCTCAAGACAACGCCCCTCAACATAAGCGCCGACTTTATCGGAGGCTTCGAATGGCGTTTTCGTGTCCTTATCCTTCATGACTTCCAGCGCGCCCATCAAACCGCATGCGCGTGCCTGACCAATTAACGGGTGTTCGCCCAAGATCGCCATGCGGTCCTGAAAGTGCCCCATTACATTGCGAACATGACCGACAATATCCCGTTCCTCGTAGATTTTTAAGGTTTCAAGCGCAACGGCTGCAGCAACAGGATGTCCACCATACGTGGAGCCATGGCCAAACATACCAAGCTTTTCGCTCTGGGACACCAGCGCTTCATAAACACGATCTGAAATCATTAAGGCTGAGATCGGCAAATAAGCTGATGAAAGCTGCTTAGCGCATGATAGGAAATCTGGGTCTAAGTCAAAAGTTTCACTGCCCCACATATTCCCAGTTCGACCGAACCCATTAATGACTTCGTCCGCAACCAAAAGGACATCGTATTTTTTGAGGATGGCTTGAATTTTAGGGTAATAGGTCTTAGGCGGGATGATAACGCCTCCGGCCCCCATAACAGGCTCGCAGAACATCGCGGCAACGGTCTCTGGTCCTTCGCCCAGGATCATCTTTTCCAGGTCATCGGCACAACGGGTGGCAAATTCCTCTTCGCTCTCGCCCTCATGACCTTCGCGGTAGTAATGCGGTGCAGTTGTATGAAGGATACGATCAATGGGGAGATCGAAGTCGCCATGTAGATGTGGTAACCCAGTAAGGCTTGCTGATGCCACTGTGACACCATGGTATCCGCGAATACGTGAAATGATTTTCTTCTTCTCAGACTTGCCAATAGCGTTGTGATAATACCAGATTAATTTCACCGCGAGGTCGGTCGCTTCCGAGCCTGAATTTGCAAAAAGTACTTTTGACAAGCGGCCTGGTGCGATCGAAACAAGCTTTTCAGCCAGATCAATAACAACGTCTGAAGAACGGTGATTAAACCCGTGATAATAGGCCAGCTTGCTCATCGCTTCGGTTGCGACATCGATCAATCGCTGCTCGCCATATCCAAGGCTGACGCACCATAAGCCGGACAATCCCTCGATATAGCTTTTGCCTGCATCATCAAACACACGAATGCCAGCGCCACGATCAATGACCATTGGGCCTTTTTCTTCATGAGCCTTGAGGTTGGTGTAACCATGGACGTGATAGGCAATATCTCTTGCGTGAGCAGAATTGGCGCGGGATGTCATTGTTTCCTCCAGAAAATACGGCTGCGAACGTGTAGATATATTCTATGAAATCCTGAATGTTGAGATGTGTCCAGACTTAACCGCCGCGACGGTCCTGAGCGCGAGGATCAAGTGCATCTTGCAACCCGTCACCGATGAAGTTGAAGGCAATGACAGTCACGAAAATGAGGAGCCCGGGATAGAATGCAAGGCCAGGAGATGCCCAAATTGTTTCCTGCGCGCCGGTTAGCAAATTACCCCAACTTGGCAGTGGCGGCTGAATGCCAAGGCCTAAAAAGCTAAGGACCGATTCCAACAAGATGACATTGCCAACCGATAGGGTCGTGGCAACGATTATAGTTGAAGCGAGGTTAGGTAGAATATGCCTGAGCATAATCCGTATTGATCCAGCACCTTGTGCGCGTGCGGCCAAAATGAATGGACGTGTCTTGAGACCAAGCGTGGTCGCGCGGACAAGCCTGGCAACGGTTGTCCATCCAACCAATGCGACGATGGCGATGATACGATAGAGGCTGACATTTTCGCTCCCAATCATGCTTTCCGGCAACCCGACTTTACCTAGATCGACAGCTGCTAAAACAATTAATAGAGGGAGGACGGGTAATGAAATGACACCGTCCGTAATACGCATAAATAATGCATCAACACGCCCGCCAATATAGCCAGAGAGCAGGCCAATGGTTGTGCCGATAATCGCGACTGTAATCGTCGCTGTCAGGCCCACAAACAAAGATACACGCCCGCCATAAAGAAGGCGGAGCAAGACGTCTCGCCCAAGCTCGTCGGTTCCCAGTAGGTGCTCAGCAGATGCTGGCGCATACCGCCCAAACAAATTAACGGCATCGGCATCGATACCCAATGCGGCTTCGATCAACGGTGCAGCCAAGGCTAATAATACGAGTAAACCAAGTATGGCAGCGCTGATAACCGCGAGCCGGTGGCGTAAGAAACGATTGAAGACAATCTGTGTTGGCGTTTCAGTGATCTGACTGTGTGCAGTGCTCATCGATCTAACTCCGCATATGAGATGCGTGGATCAAGGCTGGCATAGGCGATATCTGCAAGCAGATTGCCGATTAGGGTGAGGGCGGTCGCTAGCAACAAGCCAACAAGCGCCAAATTATAATCGTTCCCCATGATCGCATCAAAGATGAGCTTTCCCATTCCGGGATAGGCAAAGACAGTTTCTGTGATAAGGGCACCTGAAAACAAGACGCCCAAATCAAGCGCGATAACAGTCACAACTGGGATCATTGCATTCCTTAGTGCGTGGCCTAGAACAACGCGAGATTCGCTAAGGCCTTTTGCACGTGCTGTTCGAATATAATCCTGACGTAGCGTTTCAATCATTGATGCGCGCATATAGCGGGTGTGCCCACCGACCCCAGCGATGGTGAGGCTCGCTATGGGTAGAATCAGATACTGTAGACGCTCCCATAGTGCCGTTGCGCCGCCGGCGTCTGCTGTGCCACCTGCGGGTAACCAGCCCAAGGTTACGGCAAATAATAAGATCAACAGAATACCAAGCCAGAACGGGGGGATGGATAAACCAGCAAAGGCGGCAAGGTTAATCCCGTAATCGCTTAGTGAATACGGACGTGTCGCCGCAAAAATACCTGCGGGAAGGGCGATCACCAAGGCTAACGTGAGACTGGAAATCAATAAGCCGAGCGTATTGCCAAGGGCAGGGATGATTGCATCCCAAACTGGCTGTGCGTAAAGACGCGAATACCCAAAGTCTCTGGTCAGTGCAGCGCCAAGCCAATGCAGGTAGCGTGACCAAAGTGGCTGATCTAGACCATAGATCGCCCGAAGTCGGATCGCATCTTCAGACGTAATGTCGGGATCAGCAGAGATCATCAGATCAACGGGATCGCCGGGCATTAAGCCAATCAGTACGTAAATGATGAAAGACATCACAAACAAGACGATCAGAGAGTGCAAGCTACGGCGGGCCAGAAAAGACAACATAAACAGAGACTAGCACCCAGAAGTTAGAAGCGAAAAACGCTTAGTTTGTTGCTGCCCAATCTTCCACCCAGAGGGTTGTTGGAAATTGGTGCCCGGTCGGTGTTAAACCTGAAAGCCATTTTGGCAAAATAAACGCATTCGCCCGAAAATATAATGGCAGCGCAGGCAGGTCTGTTGCATAGATGTTTTGTAATTTATACCAAAGTGCTACGCGTTTGCCCCGGTCCAACTCGGTTTCGATGACTTCAAGTAAGGCATTCATTTCAGGGTTTCTGTAACCTGTATAATTCTGCCCAGCCCAATTGTTGCCGGCCGTTGGGATATCATCAGAATGCAATGTTGTAAGCGGCACACTCTCGGGTGCAGAAATCCATGCGAACATCGCCATCGCATCAAATTTACGTTTGGTCACAGTTTCGCCAAAGAAGATACGCGCAGGCTCGTTCTTAATGCGAATATCGATACCCACAGCTTTCCATTGGCTTTGCAGAACCTGCTGCACCAATTCGCGTGTGCGATTGCCCGCGGTTGTCATGATATCAAACCGCAACGGCTCACCAGCAGCATTCATACGAATGCCTTTAACTTTATTAGACCAACCGGCTTCGTCGAGTAATGCATTCGCTTTGGCAAGATCGAATGGATAGGTTACTACGTCTTCATCAAACACCCAATCAAGCGGGTTCACGGATGAATGTGCGACAGGTTGCTTGCCACCAAATAGCTGCTCAGAAATTGCTTTGCGGTCGAGCGCGTACATTAATGCCTGTCGGATTTTCTGGTCTTTCAGAATTGGGTTATCAAGCATCAGGTCGATATGCTCGTAAATAAGGCCCGGCATATAAGTGATATTGAATTTCTTGCCGTGGCGCTTTTCAAATGCCAGCGCCTGATCAACGCTTAGGCCCAACTCGCCAGAAATCATGTCGACCCCACCAGAAAGCAAGTTTGCTTCGAGTGTTGCGGTGTTTTCAATAACGCGGACAGTGATTTTTTCGAACGCGGGCTTTTTCCCCCACCAATGTGGATTACGCTCAAAAACCATATGCGACCCGGTTTTTTGCGTTGCCATGATATAAGGGCCCATATAAAGGCCTAGATTATTGGCATCGGTATCAAATGCGGTTTGAGTGCGGTACGCGGCTGGATCTTTAAATTTCGCTCGCTCAATATGTGCAGGCAACAGATTGAGGCTAGAGATATCGTTGTAATCGAATGTGCGTCGATCAACGTGCAGCGTGAAGGTCTTGTCATTGATCTGATCAATGCTGAGGATACGTCGATATCCTTCTTGCGCAGAAACACCTGACTTGGGATGTTTACCTACTTCCCATGTAAAAATCACATCATCAACATTAATGGGCATGCCATCGCCCCATTTTGCCGCATCTAAAATTTTGTATGTTACCGCAATGCCGTCTTTGCCATCAGGTGTTTTTTCTAGAACGGCGCCCCCGTTTTCTAATGTTGGCAGAGTCTCACAAAGCATGCAGACGACTTTCCAACTCGCATCTGTTGTTGTGATAGGGCGCCTGGATAAGCCGTGGACATATGATTTCGCCAACATGGAGTCGATATTGGGATGGAACGTCGCCGGGTATTGGGTGATACCAATTACCAAATTCGATTTGGCTGAGGCTTGATGTGAGTGCACGCCAAGGCCAAATATTAAAACTCCAACGAAAAAATACGACCATAACGATTTCATGTGATCTCCTTGTGCCATTATACTGATCAGATTATCACGTGAGATGATTCAAGCCAGCGATGACATGAAGTGGACGAGGAATAATTATGACGAATGGTATTACGGTTTTTGGTGAATGTGTCTGGCTTTCGAGCGGTTGGATGGAGAACGTTGCAATCAAAATCGATCCAATTGGTACGATTACGGACATTGAGACCAACGCAAAGTATGAATCGTCCCTTATGGCGCGCTTGCCTGGACCTGCAATACCGGGGATGCCAAACCTTCATTCGCATGCGCATCAGCGTGCTATGTCTGGCTTAAGTGAATTCCGGGCGTCTGGTCCCGGTGGTGAAGATAGCTTTTGGACGTGGCGGGATGTCATGCATCGATTTGCTGAGGTGCTGACTCCTGAAATCCTCGAAGCCGTTGCAACTCAATTATATGTTGAAATGGTTAAAGCTGGATACACGGCGGTTGGTGAATTTCACTACATCCATCATGGACCAAATGGAGTGGCGTATGATGACCCTTCTGAAATGTCGATGGCACTCATCCGCGCGGCAACTTGGGCTGGTATCGGCATAACGTTGCTTCCGGTCCTTTACGAGAACGGGGGATATGCGGGTAAGCCAGCAAATGCAGGCCAACGCCGATTTATTTCAACGCCTGATCAGTTGCTAGACATCATCAATGCCGTTGAAACTATCCATAAAGCGGATCCGCAAGTTCGAGTTGGCTTTGCGCCACATAGTCCCCGTCAAGTGACGCCTGAAGGTATGAAGGCCGTATTTGATGGCGTGACGGCAATGTCCGCTGATGCGCCGATACATATTCATGTCGCGGAACAAGAAAAAGATGTCACAGAGTCTGTTGAGTTCACGGGGAAAAGACCTGTCGAATGGGTTTTGGAAAACTTTGATGTCGGCACAAGATGGTGCTTGATCCATGCGACGCATCTTATCGAGAGTGAGATATCAGCATTAGCAACATCGGGCGCTGTTGCTGGATTATGTCCTGTGACAGAGGCCAATCTTGGCGATGGGATATTCCCGCTCATCCCTTATTTGGAACAAGGTGGTCGCATTGGTATTGGTTCTGATAGCCATAACTCGGTGAGTATTATTGAAGAGCTGCGCCTCCTCGAATACGGACAACGCTTGATCAAGCGCCGTCGTAATTTGGCTGCACCGGGCCCGGGTGGATCGACAGGGGTTCGGCTTTATGCGGATTCATTGAAAGGTGGGGCGCAGGCATGTGGGCGACCCATAGGTGAAATTTCTAAAGGAAAGCGCGCTGACTTTGTTGTTCTAGATTCTGCGCATCCCAATCTGATTGATCGATCAAAAGACAATTTGATTGATTCTATGATCTTCAGTGGCAACACACCAAAATTCCAGGAAGTCTGGATTGGTGGTAAGCGACAAGTTGCCAATGGTCGTCATGTTCGTGAGCAAGACACCTTGGATACCTATAGTAATGTCATTCGTGGATTGGATTTCTGAGATAGCCGGAAATGGCCCTTTAAGAATATAGAATGAAGGTCTACATGAATATTCTCAGATAAAAATAGGATCCTTTGTCATATGACGCCCGATATTCGCTCAGCCCGTTTGTCTTTAGTGTTTGCAAGTGTTGCCCACACGTATAGCCACCTTTTTCAGCCACTTTATTATGTGGCAGTGTTAACGCTGGAGGATGAGCTTGGCCTGACACACGGCGAAGCTATTCAGCTCGCAATCTTAGGGGGCATGCTGTTTGGGTTTGGCGCCCCATTGGCCGGATGGCTTGGTGACAGATGGGGCGCTGTAACGATGATGTCGATTTTCTATATCGGCACTGGTGCAGCAATGGTGTTAACTGGATTTGCTCAGGCACCTTGGCAAATTATGGCTGGGCTAGGCCTAACGGGACTTTGTGCATCGATTTATCATCCGGTTGGTATTGCGTGGCTCATTAAAAATGCTGTGAACCGTGGCACTGCACTTGGGATCAATGGAATTTTTGGTGGGCTTGGCCCCACCATTGCGGCGCTTACAGCTGGAACCATCATTACGTTGATGGGGTGGCGTGCCGTATTCATTATTCCAGGGATCATCATCTTAATGACGGGTGCTGCTTTTATGGTTCTGGTGGCCAAAGGTGCTATTGTAGAAAGTCAGACAGATCGGGTGCCGAGCCCTCCTGCTAAAAAAGGCGATGCGGTTCGCGTCTTTTGTGTTTTAGCATTCTCAATGCTGTGTACTGGTGTGATCTATCAGGCGATGCAGTCTGGGTTGCCAAAGATGTTTCAGCTTCGGCTTGAGGATGTTTTATTAGGTGAAGTATTAGGTGTTTCCACATTGGTTGCGGCCGTATTTTTCATTGCTGGCTTAATGCAAGTTATTGGTGGATGGCTCGCCGATAAGACATCACCAAAGTATGTTTATATTGGTGCCTTTGTTGTCCAAATCCCGCTTTTGATATTATTGGCGAGTGCTGCTGGATCGCTTGTGATCGTCTTTGCCGTCATGATGATATCTGCGAACAACGGCGCATTGCCTGCTGAAAACGTTATTCTTGCCCGCTATGTGCCGCGGTCGCGGCGATCGCTGGCTTTTGGTTTCAAGTTCGTCTTGGCGATTGGTTTCGCGACTTTAGGCGTGCAGCTTGAGGCCGTGCTATTCGATAATACGGGCGAGTTCTATTGGCTCTATATGTTGCTGTCCGGGATTTCATTGGCTGGTGCATTCGCAGTTTTGATACTTCCAGGTGACCGGCAATCAAACGCAACTCCACAACCAGCAGAATGATTTAAACGGTTAACGCTTGATCTAAATCCCGGATCAGGTCGTCGGCGTCTTCGAGGCCGATGGACACGCGGATGGTGGCAGCCGTCGCACCTGCAGCTTCGCGTTGTTCGTCGGTCAACTGACGATGTGTCGTTGATGCGGGATGCAGTACAAGCGACTTGGTGTCACCGATGTTAGCAAGGTGAGAGAATATATTTACGCGCTCGACCAGTTTGACGCCTGCCTCGAAACCACCCTTTAGACCAAAGGTGAAAACAGCACCGGCACCTTTTGGCAGATACTTTTTAGCCAAATCATTGTAAGGGCTGGAGGCAAGTCCGGCATAGCTGACCCAATCGACGGCTTTGTGCCCTTCAAGGAATATTGCAACTTTCATTGCGTTCTCGACATGTCGGTCCATACGAACGTGGAGGGTTTCTACACCTGTGATGATGTTGAATGCATTCGTTGGCGACAGGGAAGGGCCGAAGTCCCGCAAGGCGACGGCGCGCGCCTTCATTGTGAAGCCAAAGTCTCCAAACGTCTCAAAGAACGTGAGCCCGTGATAGGCGGGGTCGGGTTCCGTCATGGTTGGGAAGCCTGGCCCTTTCGTCCAATCGAATTTACCACTTTCAACGATGGCCCCGCCCATAGATGTTCCGTGGCCCTGTAAAAACTTGGTCATTGAGTGGCAGACGATATCTGCACCCCATTCTATGGGTCGGCAAAGATAAGGCGTCGCCATTGTGTTATCGACGATTAATGGAATACCGGCATCTTTGGCGACAGCGGCAATGGCCTCAAGATCAAGAATGACACCACCCGGATTTGCCAATGCCTCAATAAAAATGCCTTTTGTCTTTGGTGTGATGGCGTCTTTAATAAGTGCCGGGTTCGTGCAATCAATAAAATTACAGTTCCATCCGAGCCGTTTAAAGCTCAAACCAAATTGTGTGATAGAACCACCATAGAGGTTCTTTGATGCGATAAACTCGTCGTCGGGCTCGAGCAATGTGAAGAACGTCAGGAACTGTGCTGCATGTCCAGATCCTGCACAGACCGCAGCCCGACCACCTTCAAGGTTGGCAATGCGTTCTTCGAGTACAGAAACCGTTGGATTGGTGAGGCGTGAATAAATGAACCCGAACGTTTGTAAATTAAACAAATCTGATGCGTGTTCAACATCATCAAATACATATGATGTTGTTTGATAAATGGGTGTTGCGCGGGCACCTGTGACGGGATCAGGCTGCGCACCTGCATGGATGGTACGAGTCCCAAAGCCATATTCTTGAGGTGTTTTTTTCTCGTCACTCATTGTCTCTGGTCCAACTCAAAAGTCATGCAGGTGCTAAACGGATCAAGCGTGTAAGTGCCAAATGGTGGACAGACCGCAAAGCCAAACCCTGCATACAGACCTCGTGAGGCAACAAAATCATCTGTCGCGCCGGTCTCAAGGCTAAGGCGTTGATAACCACGTTGTTCAGCTTCATCGATTATATGTGTGAGCATGCGCCGACCAAGGCCTTTGCCGCGAAGTGTATTGACTGTGTGCATCGACTTGATTTCACCATGTGATGTATCGAGTTCACGGAGCGCACCGCAGCCAACCAGCATCCCTTTGTGCCATTTTGTCCAGAACGTAATATCCGGCTTTCTGAGCGCGTCTAAATCTAAGGCATGTTCGCTTTCAGGTGGTGAGATCGACCGCATATAATCGAGATGTGCTTCGAGGAGTGTCGCAATCTCAGGTCCCCGGAGATCATCGATACGTATTGTTATATCATCATTGCTCATGATCAGGTCGGACGTTTCTTGGACGAGATGATACCTGAATTAACGCCGGACCATCCCAATTCACCAAACAGCCGTCCGTATTCAATTTTTGGACAACGGTCCATGATGACAATTAGTCCGGCAGCCTCAGCGCGGGCAGCTGCCTCGTGATTGATCACGCCAAGTTGCAGCCAGACAATCTTGATCTGTTTCTCGTCTTTTAAGGAGATTGCCTCGTCGACCAGATCACCAGCCGCAGCCGAGTTTCGAAATATATCAAGCATATCGATGGGGCCAGGTACATCAGCTAGTGATGCATAGACTGTTTGATCCCATATTTCCTTGCCTGCATGGCCGGGATTGATCGGATGAACTTTATACCCTTTGCCCAACAGATACTTCATCGCGAAATTCGATGGCCGAACCCAGTTAGGACTGGCCCCGGCCATCGCAATGGTACGCGTGTCTTTTAAAACACGCTGCATCATCACATCGTCGTAATGAAGTTCACTCATCTCGGATTATAGACCTAAACGCTCTCGTGCCTCAGCGACAGTTGCAACAGTCCCGCCAAGTTGCTGGACAATATGTGCAGCCTTTTCGACCAATGCTGCGTTTGATGGTGCCATCACGCCTTTTTCCAGGAAGAGGTTATCTTCGAGGCCGACACGCGCGTTGCCGCCCAGCAGAACAGCTGCAGCGACGATGGGGAACTGGAACCTTCCGATGCCAAATGCAGACCATACGGCCCCTTCAGGCAGCATATCGCGCATCATGATCATGCTCTCGACTGTTGCTGGTGCACCGTATGAGATACCGAGGCAAAACTGGAAGTAAGCCGGTGCGTCGATAAGGCCATCTGCGATCATCTTCTTGGCAAGGACGATGTGTCCGGTGTCGAACACTTCAAGCTCAGGCTTTGATCCGGCGGCGCGTGCACGCTCGGCCATGATTGCCAAATGATCTGGATGGTTCAGAAATACGTGCTGGTTGAAGTTCATTGTCGCAACATCGAGAGAGCAAATCTCTGGTGACATCTCTTCAATGTGAACGACACGGCGCTCCGGCGTGCACATGCTGCTTTCTGGGGATGCAATGCTTGGATCTTCAGCGGATGGAATAAACCGCGCACCTGGACCTGTTGTTAAGTTGATGATGACGTCCGTGTCGCTATCGCGGATACGTTCAGTGACTTCACGGTAATGCGCTGGATCCATGCTGGGTAGCTTCGTTTCAGGATCACGCACGTGGCAATGAACGATAGCTGCGCCAGCCTTGGCGGCATCAATGGCACTTGCTGCGATTTCAGCAGGTGTTACCGGTACGGCTGGGTTTTTATCGGGAGTGGTAGGAGCGGATCCGGTAACGGCGCATGAGATAATTGTTGAAGGCATGAATGTTTCCTAGCTGGTTAGTTTTTTCGATCAGGCCACTGGGGTAGCGTTGATTTATCCAAGAAGCTATCAATGGCGGACTGGGTTGCCGTTGATTGCATGTTAACGGTGATGGCGTTGCCTGCACGGGCGTAAGCTGATGCCATCCCTTCTTCTAGTTGGGTATAGAATAAGTCTTTTCCAAGAGCAACGGCTTCAGGACTTTTCGATGCGATCTTCAGCGCCATGTCATTGACGGCGGTGTCTAAGTCTTCAGCTTTGACGCATCTATTGATCAATCCCCATTCTTGCGCCTTTTGCGCTGAGATCAAATCGCCAGTCATGAGCAATTCCATAGCGTGCTTACGGCTTAGATTACGGGTCACAGGCACAGATGGTGTCGAGCAGTATAAACCAATGTTTATGCCCGACGTCCCGAACTTTGCCATCTCTGTCGAGATCGCCAGATCACATTGCGCGACCAGCTGACAGCCTGCCGCCGCAGCAACGCCATTGATTTTTGCAATGACAGGTTGGGGGAGGGACGTGATCGCCATCATGTTATCTGAGCATAAATCAAACATCGCCCGCATCGCAGATTCCGAAGGATCACTTTGCATTTCTTTCAGATCATGCCCGGCACAAAAAACTTTGCCCACACCTGTGATCACGACGACGCGCACGGACGTATCTATTGCTATAGCAGTAAGATGTGCCTTGAGCTCAAGCATGGTTGGTGTCGAGAGCGTGTTGAAGTGGTCAGGGCGGTTCAATGTCAGCGTGGAAATGCCATCTGTATCTGAGCGTAGAACCAAGGCTTCATTCGTCGTGGGCTGGGACATATGTGATCTCCTGAGTGTTAGTGTCGCTAACAGCTCGGATATTTTCAAGTGGAAGGGCGTTGAGGGCAATTTAAAATGACGTTAACTTCAACGGGAGTCATATATTTTAACGCATGCACACTCAACTTCCAAACCATGGGGACCTTATGACTGAAGTTACCGTCGACGTCTTTAACGCGATCATTAAAGAAGAGCTTACGTGGGTCTATGATATGGGTGTGCAGGCGATAGAAATGGGACAAAGCACCGCGACGTTAATGGTGCCGTATGATGAAAAGATGCTGCGACCTGGCGGCACGCTCTCGGGTCCGACCATGATGATGTTGGCAGATGCGTGTATGTTTGCCGTTCTTTTAACTGAGATTGGGCTTGTTAAACTGGCGGTGACAACCAATCTGAATATCGATTTTCTGAACAAGCCAGAGCCCAAGAATCTATATGCAAAAGGGCGTATGTTGAAATGCGGCAAGCGCCTCGCTGTGATGGCCGTCGATTTGTATTCTGAAGGCTCAGACAAGCTTGTTGCACACAGTACTGGGACGTACTCTATTCCGCCGCGTTGAGACGCATATAAAAATACGGTATCATGATACCACTGCTGTAAGCTATCGTTTTTACGTGCTTTTTCCGTTGACTTCCTAAATATTGATGTCATATTCCGCCCAGCGCATCCAATGGGAGCGTATTTGTTGTTTTAAGATTTGAAAGCTTAATTGCTATGATGAAAACCATTTCAGCCAAAGCTTCCGATATTGAGCGCAAGTGGAACGTAGTCGATGCAGAGGGTGTTGTCCTCGGTCGCCTAGCCGCCGTTGTCGCTTCTCGGTTGCGTGGCAAACATAAGCCGCTCTTCACGTCACATGTCGACTGTGGTGACAATATCATTGTCATCAACGCCGAGAAAGTGCGCCTGACCGGCCGTAAGATGCAAGACAAGCGCTACTATCACCACACAGGTCATCCTGGTGGTATCAAGGAAACATCTCCAGAAAAGATCTTAGCTGGTAAGTTCCCTGAGCGTGTTGTTCAAAAAGCTGTTGAGCGTATGCTTCCACGTTCACCACTTGGCCGTCAGCAAATGACGAAACTCCATGTTTATGCCGGGACTGAACACCCGCACGCAGCGCAGCAGCCTGAAGTGCTGGATGTTGCTGGCATGAACCCTAAAAATAAAAGGACCTGATCCATGGCTGAGGAAACTAAAACCCTCGAGGATCTTAAAGACCTCGTTGATCCGGCATTGGCTGAAGCAGCTGCTGAAACAGCAGCGACAACAACGCCACGTGTTCAGGAACTTGATGCACAAGGCCGTGCCTATGCAACTGGCCGTCGTAAAGACGCTGTTGCGCGTGTATGGATTAAGCCAGGCCGCGGTGTGATCACCGTTAACGGTCGTGAGTTTGAGCGTTACTTTGCACGCCCAGTGCTTCGTATGGTTATCCAGCAGCCGTTTGAAGTTGCTGCACGCGAAGGCCAGTACGACGTCGTTTGTACAGTTAAAGGTGGTGGCCTTTCTGGTCAGGCTGGTGCTGTGCGTCACGGTATCTCTCGTGCGCTTACACTTTATGAGCCAGAGCTTCGTGGTCCGCTTAAGAAAGAAGGCTTTCTTACACGTGACTCACGTACTGTGGAACGTAAGAAATACGGTCGTGCAAAAGCCCGTCGTAGCTTCCAGTTCTCGAAGCGATAGAAAATCAAAACATAATATTCAACAAAATCAACGAGTTAGCAGTGATGCTAGCTCGTTTTTTGTGTTTACACTTTCGTTTACACTGTATTGATTTATAAAAGTTTCTTGTTAGTATTTTTGACACACTGTTGACACCTTTCAATAGAAGGGGGGAGGGCGTGCCAAGCAAAACCTACAAGAACCCTCATTATATTCGTGACGGTAAAATCTTATTGTACAACCGAGAACGGAGTTCGGTTATACAAGCACGGCTATCAGTTGAAGGTGTAAAAGGCTATATCGTAAAATCAACTGGCAAGCGTGATTTTACTGAAGCAGCGAGGGTGGCTGAAGAGATTTATGATGATTATCGCTATCGGGTCAGGCACGACCTAGATGTCGGCAGTTACACCTTTGAGACTTTATTCAACAAGTGGTGGTCAGTAACAGAACAAACACTGTCTGTGCATCGCAAGCGGTTCATTACAGGAACTGCAAATAGGTACCTCATACCATATTTTGGAAGCAGACCGACCAGTGCGATTAGTGATGAGTTTGTGGCTCAATATTGGGACTGGCGTGTGAACTACTGGTCTTCTGGTGAAGGCGAAAAGGCGATAGAAGCAGCCAAAAAAAGACGTACGACCAAAAAGAATCCACGAATCAACAGATTGGGCAACGTTGCGAAGGTTCCCGCAAAGAAAACGTTACAGATGGAACAGTCTGTTTTACGGCAGATTTTCTATTGGGCAAAGAGAACTGGAAGGTTAAAAAATGAACCGCTGGTCAAAGTACCAAACTTGAACCGTGGGCATAAGGAGGG
>ENA-OQVM01000118-OQVM01000118.1-marine-metagenome-genome-assembly--contig:-NODE-118-length-123475-cov-5.183334_pt1 | contig 123475 bp, 119 predicted proteins | sample MGYA00237776_ERZ505498 | MGnify/ENA primary metagenome ERZ505498 (study PRJEB26159, sample SAMN06265151) | marine metagenome | isolation source: Helgoland LTER site | place: Germany:Helgoland, sampling... | reverse complement strand
GGTAGGACCAGGCGGATTCGAACCGCCGACCTCTACCATGTCAAGGTAGCGCTCTAACCAACTGAGCTATGGTCCTAAAGGGGTGGCGATTATACCGTTACCGTGCTGTCAGGCAAGGGTGGCAGTCATTACTATAAAATGGGCTTGGCCCCTCTGGGGTGCTGTTGCATAGTAATTGGCTTATTTAGGAACGCCCTTATGGTATTTCATTCAGTAGCACATGTGCTCCCAGCAATCAGCCGTATCTCACCGACTGATCGAGTGACCCTTCTTGTCGGGTGCCCGCTCTCGCCAGTGCTAACTATGAGGTAACTGCTCAGTGATTAAATCGGTGCTCATTACATTGTGCTGTTGCTGCTCTACCTTTGCTTTGGAGGGTCTATGTTCGGGTCTTGCCAACAAGCGTTTGGGGCTTCTGGTGAAACAGAACCCCCAAACGCTGGGTTGCTTTGGTGTGGGTTGCTAAGCGTATGAAAGCTCTGGAAGTCAGGGTCGGGCGGGCTGCTGCGGCGCGATTGGCAAACGAAGGTTGGCAGGCCAATGGCATTGACGGGCTTATTGGTGCCTCAGGCGGGCCGAAGTGGTTGATTCTAGGGCACCTTGATCGGGCACTCAGTCGTTGGCTGCATCCCGGCAGGCAGAGACCACTTCAAGCGGTAGGCTCTTCTATTGGCTCTTGGCGTCACGCACTGCTAGCACAGCGCGATCCGATTGCTGCCATTGACCGCTTCGAGGATGTGTACCTGCGTCAGAGTTATAGCTCAACGAAACCCAGTATCGCCGAGGTAACTGCGGCCAGTAATACGATACTCATGACTGCCCTGGGTGATTCGGGCGCAACAGATATTGTAGAGCACCCCTGGCTGCACACTTATATTGTCACTGCTAAAGGTCGAGGTTTGACCAATCGTGGCGTTGGCTCGGGGCTGATACTGGGGTTGGGCGCTGCTGCGTTGGGTAATGCCGTATCTCGTCAAACTTTACCGTTGTCGTTTCAGCGCGTGGTCTTTGCCCATGCTCAGGCGCAACCGTTGCCCGACTTACTCTCAGGCTTTAACACCTGCTATGTCCCGCTAGTGGAGCACAGCGTGCCCAGTGCGCTGCTTGCCAGTGGAGCGATCCCGTATTTATTTGAGGGCGTGTGTGACGTGCCGGGTGGGCCCAAAGGCGCTTACTGGGATGGCGGAATTATTGATTACCACTTTAATCCTCAGGGGTTGCGGCAGGAGGGGCTTTGGCTTTATCCACACTTCAGTAATCGAATCACCCACGGCTGGTTTGATAAATTTTTGCCCTGGCGTTCGGGACCCTGTTCAAAGGCCGATCAGCTGATTATGTTGTGCCCCTCCCAGGAGTTTTTGGCGTCGCTGCCCTTTGGAAAAATTCCTGATCGTCGGGATTTTGGGCGCATGGGGGAGGTGGAGCGCGTGCGTTACTGGCGCCACTGTGTCGATCAATCGAAGCGCCTAGCCGACGAATTTGAACAGCTTATTACCGGGAATGATCCACTGCGAGGCGCGGTGCATATTTAGAGAACGATGGGCGGCATTGAAGCTTGCAGGTCACGGGTTCGAGCGGTGCCTGGGTGGCTAAGATTGCGTGCAAAATTGCTCGCGGTGTCTTAGATAAACGCGCGTTATGCCGCCCCGGGCATGGCAAACCCTTGAGAGATGGTTCAAAAGTCCTTAGCATGCGCTCCCCATGCCGGTGTAGCTCAGTTGGTAGAGCAGCGCATTCGTAATGCGAAGGTCGTAGGTTCGACTCCTATCTCCGGCACCAATCCATGTTTAGAATGGCTTATTTGCTAGCTCTAAGAGCCAAAAGTCCCCGTCAAATCGTCGATTGGCATGGAGAATGACATGGAGTCTCGCGGGCGAATGTCCCGTCGCGTCCCGCCAGCCCCTTTTCCAACTCAGTGACCAAACCACTGGCATAATAAATACCGATCCCTAATAACCCCAACCTGAGAAAGCTTCTCAGCGATGCCAAGGCGGGATTTCGGGCTTACCAACTTTCCGACTGAGGTAACCCATCTGCAACATCGTAGTAAGTCCCTTTGTCGGCCACAAAAATATGCTTAACGACTGTCGTAGTACCCCTAGGCAAATCATCAAGAGTTCCAGCACCAATTGCTGTCGTACCCTCACCATCCGCCTCCCAAAACAACGATGAGCCGCAGCCCACACAGAATCCTCTCCGCGCCTGATCACTGGACCGATACCATTTAAGCCCGTCGTCTTTAATGAGCTTTAGGTGAGTACTAGGAACTTCGGTCGCCGCCCAATAATGCCCACTAGTTTTGCGGCACTGAGTGCAGTGGCAGGCAAACGTAGGGCTTAAAGGCCCATTGACTGAGAAAATCACCTCTGCGCACTCACACGACCCTTTAATCTCCATAACCTACAAGCCTCTACTAAATCGCTATTTGAAAAAGCTAACACCAAAGTAAAACAGGAGCCAACTTTGGCGTCGATGAGCATCCACAGCAGGGTTATCAGCGCGTTGCTCACAGAGCTAAGCAGGGTCCCTCAAGGGTAGGCATTGAACTGGTACTAATGGGAGGCGTCGCCGTGTGCCAACACCTTGGCGGGCACTGCTCAGAGTTGAAGCGCGCTATTTCCTGCTGTAGCCGCTTATGGAGGCCCTAAATTCCAATGGCAAGCCGATGGCTTCTAAACTATCTACCAGTGTGCTCGACGGATTGCCGTATATCGTTATCTTTTCAATGACAAAATGGTCAGTGAAGTCTCCAAACTCCTTTTCTTGAATGCCGCCCGGCGAAATGTTTTTCACGTGCTGTAATGCAGCCATTGAGTCTTCGTAGCGCTCCATTAAGTGAATTTTTCCGTCAGCCCCACTGTAGAACTGCCACGCCAACGTTGATGGCTCATTGCCCTCAACCAGTGTTTTATAGAATGCGGAAAAGGTATTTATCGCTTCGGCGCTTTTGTTGTTAACGCTCATCGTAACAAGATAGGTGATTTCCTTCGGATTGAAGCCGTCACTCTGAGTCCCTTCATGATGCGCTGCCCATACGACAGAGGACGCCAAAAATCCTAGGCTCAGTAGAAGTTTTCTTAAGGTGGTTGTCATAATGCGCTCCTTCGAATGTATTCCATCACGTTAGCCCCATATCTCTATACGCTTAGACAAAGATTAAGAATTAATACCAACAGCTACAACAACTATGACTACTTTTTCATCAGTCACTAAATCCACCAATGCGCGCGGCGCAACGATTAAATTTTTGGCGAAAAGCGTCAACTTCAGTTTTCAGCGGGGAACATAGATTGTCCCCTCAACTCAACTCAACTCAACCTGACCTGCCTCCCCGAATATGAGCCTCCAGTGCTTGCCCGACTCCCCCTCCCAGTCCCTGCGCGACTTAAAGAACTCCACAATGGCTTCCGCGAGGAGGCTATCACTGAGGTGCAGCTGAGGCATGTAAATCACCAGATTAGGGGGCTTCTCTGGGGCCGGCATACTGTCGGCAATTGCACGACGCTGGCTCGCCTCACTACTGCACACTAACCCAATAATTCAGGAGCAAGGCTCATGGCAAAGCTAATGACAAACTCAATGCACTGGATCTGGAAGATCAGCCTTGTGGCCGCCGTTTTCTGGGCTCTGTTCATACTCCCTGAAATGAGAGGCATCGATCGGTTTGGTGCGCCAAGCCTGGGCAATGATGATGTGGTTAAGTTTTTTGCCCCTTTGATGATCTGGGTAACAGTACGGTGGCTGACGCCCAAGGATTGAGGCGCGCAGGCATTGCGAGTTAGATCGGTTCAATGACTCCGTTAGCGCACGTTGTGGGTTAGACGGAACGCTTGGCTGCAAGGTAGCCATAGCGTTCCTGTAGCTTCCTATCCGTTAATGTTACTCCCAACATTATTTGCGCACACCTAATATTCGGCGGCTTCTGTACCGGCATACCGTGTCTGGGTGCGCCGCATGCGTTCAGCTGGTGTCTGTCTTGGAAAGGCCCGTGTGGTTCTCAGATCCTGCGTAGGCCATCATCCTTCGCGCTTTCACGTTTCAAAAACGCGATTTGACCAAAGACCCTGTCTGTCTCTGGGGAGAGCCAGGTTTTTCAGTGGGGTGGGCCATTTGCTGTCGATGTTGGGTCTTCAGCCTTAATTTTGCGAAGCTGAGCATCGAGCCAGTAAAGCTCGTAGTCATTGTGCTCCGTAATTTCAGCGCGTTGTCGCAGACCGAGGAGAGCCTGTCGATGCCGCTCTCGGACTTCAGCCGCATGGGGTGCGCTTCCCAACATCAGCTCGATCAGCAGCATTGCCTTCTCCCAACGCTTGTGGGCCATGTGATCGTCAATAATCGTCAACGCCATATTAATATCAATCATGCGGGAGAGGTCGGGTAGAACCTCAGTTTGATCCACGCCATAAAGTTCACTGGTCCGGTCGAAATGAAACCAGGTGGCATAGTACTCCCAGATACTTTTAGCAGCCCAACTGACCTTGCCGTGACTTTCATCGAGATTCATATGTGCAGGTAGCGAAATGGTTTGCATCAACTGGGACAACGGTATGCCCGCATTCATGGCCGAGACGGTTTGATCGTGTACCCAGCCTATCGCATCGCGAATGCGAAGCATGTTCGATGCAATGTAATCGCTGCCCGATACCACGCTGCCGTGACTGGGTAATAAAGTCGTAGGCTGCAGCGCAAGAATTTGATCGATCGCTCGCATAAACTCAAAGGGCCGGCGCGTTTTTTCGCCCCGCATGGTAAAAATATTGGGAAACTGTGGGAACAAGGGCCCAAAGAAGTCTCCCGAAAACAAAATACCTTCATCAGGCAGCCACAGCACGAGATTATCCGACCCCTCAGCGCCAGACAGCGCCAATGCTACAAAAGACCGATCGCCTACCGAGAAGGCAAAGGGCGCCTCCGGCGACACGAGGCGATCGGGGCTTAGGCCTCTGAAGTTAAGTCCCGGCAATGTTAAAGGTTGCTCTGGCAACCAAGGAAAGAGTACGCGATTACGCTGATGTAGATAGGGGTTCAGTTCAGTCAGGTAGCGCTGCTCCTCCAGAAATTCGCGGTGTGCAACCAGCTCGGCGGTACCGTCATTCCAGAACCGGGCCCCGCCCACGTGATCGGCGTGAGAATGACTGAGGAAAATTTTCCGCACAGGTACATGACCTATTGCCTCTAGGAGCTTTTCTCGCTGTTCTGCTGCCTGAATTACCAGTCCGGTATCAAAAATAATTGCGCCATCACTTGTCAGAATGGCATAGCTAGAACCCACTCCGGTGGCCCGATAGATGCGAGGAGCGACCTCCGTCACCTCGATAGGCAGTGAAATAAGGTCGACCGCTGCCATTCGCTCGCCGGCTTTTTCTTCTACCCCCTTTGTAAATCGGTTGACCGCTACGTTTCCCAGCGCGCCTCCCAGGCTCGTATAAATGCGATGGGCAACGCTGTCCCAGTTGATCACAGCAACCAACGCGGTCGTTACGATTAATCCAGTTTTCCAGCGCATAATTTGCCCACCGCGCAATCATGAAATTTTTATGCTTATATCTTGCCACACCCGTTACGAAAATATTTCGGAATTAAAATGCTGAGTCGAATTTTTTGCATCACGGTATTGATGTGCTTAGGGGCGTTACCTGCAATAGCAGGCGAAGTACGGCCCAATATTATTGTGATCGTCGCCGACGATCTGGGCTGGGCTGATGTTGGCTTTCACGGCAATACCCAAATCGATACGCCGTCGTTGGATCGTTTGGCTAGTGAAGGTGTCGTTCTCGATCGTTTCTATACCACCCCCATTTGTTCTCCCACCCGCGCGGCGCTCATGACCGGACGGGATCCAATTCGATTGGGCGTTGCGTACGCGACGATTATGCCCTGGTCAAATAATGGTGTGCATACTCAGGAGACCTTTTTACCTGAGTTGCTGCAGTCAGCAGGCTATCAAACCGCGATGGTAGGAAAGTGGCATTTGGGCCATGCGCAGCAAGGCTTTCACCCTAACAGCCGCGGATTTGAACACTTTTATGGACACCTCCACACGGAAGTCGGCTTTTATCCACCGTTTAATAGCGTAGGTGGCAAGGACTTTCAGCGTAACGGCGAGTCGATAGATGATGAGGGTTATGAAAGTTATCTCCTTGCTGAGGAAGTCAGTCGCTATATTCAAGATCGCGATCCGGACCGGCCTTTCTTTATTTACATGCCCTTCATTGCGCCCCACACGCCACTGGATGCCCCCGCCGACCTCAAACTGAAGTACGCTGACATGTCGGACGATCGCGAAGCAAGCCGCAGCAAGATGGCAGATCGCACGCGCACGATCAGTCGTCTGATGGGCAACGACAGTGCGCGCCCGCTCTATGCAGCGGTGGTTGACGGCATGGATCGTGCCATAGGTCAGGTGCTCCAGACCCTCGATGATGAGGCGTTAACAGAAGAAACGCTGGTGCTCTTCTTTTCTGATAATGGCGGTGCTGTTTACGCCATCGGCGGCGCTGATAATGCGCCTCTCAGGGGAGGCAAGGGCGACGCCTTTGAAGGTGGTATTCGAGTGGTCGCCGTTATGCGTTGGCCAATGAAAGTAACGCCGGGCGCTGTCAATGGGTCGATTATGTCGGTTATGGACGTCATGCCGACATTACTGGAAGCGGCTGGGGTCAGCCCCGATACGGAATTTCCGATCGATGGTGAGAGCATGCTGACCACTATCGTCAAGCAGCAACATCGCCCCCGGGAGGAGCTTCTGTTTTTTATTTCTGAAACCCCGTTTAAAAACCATATCAACGTAACGGCGTTTAACGACGAGTGGAAATTGGTGCAGCAGATTCACTCAGGATTGTCTTCTGTAGAAATCGACAACTTTCTTTTTAACATTGCAGACGACCCTTATGAGCACAAAAATCTGGCGGACGTCTACCCAGATAGGGTCGCATCGTTGGCAAAGGAAATTCATCACTGGCGAACTTTATATCCCATTTCTGGCACGCGTTCGCAAATCATGCCACCACCGGGGTGGAGGGCACCGCTGGATTGGAGTGTCTATCCTGCCGCAACCCAAACACTGCAGCAGAACCCTTCGCAAGGCATGCCTCCCCCAAGCGCCTTAAAAGCGCTCGATTGGCAATACGGTGAAGCCGGGCGGCTAATCTACAACTGTGAGCCCTATCGACTTTTGGGCGGCGGTCTTTGTCGATAGCGCATTAAGAGCGCGCTACTGGCGATCAGATCTTGCAAGGTACTTAGCGGATTTCTCTGCACCCTAATCCCGTTGCACGGTTGAGTAGGCACAGGCTGCGCACCATAGGAAAACAGTGAACCGCCGTGGCAGTTCACCAATAAAAAAGCGATACCCCAATAATCTAACCTGAGCAGAGCTATCCAGCGTCTGGCAAGTCGACCACCTAAGAAAAATCCACCGCTTCTACGGGTGGTATCTTTGCTGCCAAGATGGGTCTAGCCAACCCCGTGATGAACTACTGTTGGTAGTGGTCCGCCAACTAGGGCGGCAGCGGCCTTAGTTTATACCCGCCGCTAACCGCTCAAAAATTATAGCTAACCGTTAGGCCAAGCACCCGTTCTGCCAGAATGTTGGTTTGGGTATAAGAGCCGCCAGTTGCGGTGATGTCGTAGGCATCGGGCCCTTGTTCGTAGATCACCTCATCAGAATCGAGGAGGTTTTTAACCCATAAGCCAATATCCCATTGCCTGCCACTATGCCTTAGGCCGCCATACACGTTGACCATGTGATAATCATCGAAGCTGCCTCGCGTTATGCCTAGCCCTGCAGAGGCGTCGGTATTGTCACGCTCATCGGTGTACTTGTAGAGCCCACGCAGATACCACTCATTAGAGCCCGCTGGGATAAAATACTCAGACTGTAACGATAACGATAGCTCCGGCTCGCCGCCTAAAGATTCACCCCCAATATCACAGAACCCTAGCACTTCACCGGGTGCTCTATCGTTGCAGGGCGCTTGTGCGCCACTATCCCACTCCCCCTTGGCATAAGCCAAGGCACCACCGGCACTCCACTGGTCGCTGAGAAGAATTTGACCCTCGAGTTCTATACCCCAAATGTTGGCATCACCGTTATAAATGAGACCACCTGAAATGGCATTTGGATTACCGGCATCATCCAAAACCTGAACACCACGGACAAACCCAAAATATCCGTCAAACATTTGGTAATAAAGGGCGCCATTTAAGGCGGCTCGACCGTCGAGGTAGCGGCCCTTAAAGCCTACTTCAAGAGCATTACTTGACTCTTCGTCATGCAGTACGTCCGCCTCGCCGTTGGGTAACAATGCAACAGCCGGCGTTGGATTAATTGAAATACCGCTTGGCCGATAACCGCGGTTATAGGCAGCGTAGACAGTGGTATTTTCTGTCCAGTTATGGCGTAAGGTTAGCGAGCCTGTTATCGCATCCTCCTTGGTGTTTTTATATTGGTCGCTAATGCCTTCAATGGGAAACGCTGCGGCAATACCACCCTCAACGATGTCAGCAATAGGGACTAAGGCTGCCGGTAAATAATTTGTTGCCCCAAAAAACACGTCAGCGGCTCGGTAAGAATCATATTCTGTCCAGCGAAGACCCGCCTCTAGTGTGGTGCGATCGCTCAGGTGAAATTCATTGAACGTGAAAAAGGCCAGCTCATCGCGAGTCACGGGGATAGCCCCTACATTAGAAAAGCTAATGTTCAGGGGCGGTGCCACAACTCTGTTTGAGGTGAAACTGGTCTCGGTATCTTGATCAAGATAAAAAACACCAATCATCCAGTCCCATACATCATTTCCCGATGAAGACAGTCGCAGCTCTTGGCTTAGCGTTTCTGCCTTGGTGATGGAGTTCTGATTCGTAGTGGCTTCATCAATGCTTGAAGGGTCGCCATCGAGGGTGATGTAGTTTGCGCGATCATTTTCCTGAAATGAATTTTTAGTGCTCTCGTTGTAACCGGTCACTGACATAAGGTCCAAATTGCCCAGTTGCCAGTCAAAACGCAGGTTATAGAGATCATAGTCTAGCGTCGCACCTTCATTGGAGTTAGCGAAGCCGACTCTGTCGCTAGCGCTAACAGTCGGTCTAATGCCAAGAGCATCAGTGCCGCGTAGCGCAGAAGGTCGCTGGGTATCGCGATCGTAGTATTGGTAAACAAAATTTGATTTTAGGTTTTCCGTCATCTGCCATGTAGCACTCAAGCGCAAGGAAGAGACCTCGTCTTCAGGGTCGTCAAAGCCGGTTGTCGTGTTCGTGACGTCATTGGAGTTGTTTGTGTCATAGACTCCGGCAACTCGAGCGGCGAAGACGCCGTCAACGAGCGGAGCGCCGTAAGCAAACTGGGCATTGATCCCATCATTATCGGCGACGGAGGCCTGAATACTGCCACTAGCTTCTGTGAGGCTGGCGTCGCGGGTTACCAGGTTGATTGAACCGCCGGGAGAAGTACGACCCTGCAGGGTGCCCTGGGGGCCACGCAGTATTTCGACTCGTTCCATGTCGTATAACCGACCGAAAGCGATATCGCTTCTAACGACTTGGTCATTCCAAAATACCGACACCACACTGCTGGCGCCCGATTCGGGATCAGTGCTAATACCCCGTAGAGAAATGCTGGCATTGCGAGCATTGGGGACACTGAGCGTCAGCCCTGCTGTTTGCAGTTCAAGATCCTTAAATTCAAAGGCTTTGAGTCGATCAATTGAAGCCCCAGTCAATACATTAACGGTACCTGAGATATCCTGAATCTTGGATGCGCGTTTGGTGGCTGTGACCACAACCTCTTCAAGTACAAGGTCTTGAGCCATAGCAGGAGAAACTATTGAAGCAACCGCCAGGGCCAGTACACTTGATGGACCAAGTTTTTTTGTCGATTCATTGTTGGACATAGGAATGTCTCCCGTAACGTCCAGTGCGTCGAGCCACACCGGATCAGTTGATTATTATTATCTGTCGCTCACAACGATCTAGGCACCAGTAAACCGGGGCTTTTACGTCGCTTCATACTTAAACGTACCACAACACTAACAATTTCACCCCTTCACGGTCACCCTGTTGTTATAGTCCGTTTTGTTTTATGACCCGAAGCTCACTGAACCCAAGCGGAGACTGCTTCAGACCTATCGTCAGATCCCTTTTGTCAGCGGGTCAGCGGGTCGGCTGGGTGGAAATCGTTGGCGTTTCAGGCCACTCTTAGCTCAAAACCTAGGGGCGACCAGACCAATGAATCCACTTACCCTCATTCAGCAGGCTTGCTGCGTGGTGCTATTAAGCTTGCTGTCTCCGATTGTGGCAGCGTCAAACCTCCCTCCGGCCAACCCTTATCTGGCCGATTCCAATTATGCAATGGCTCACGGTGATCCTGCCCAGCAGGATGCATTGCCGCAGTCGGGACCCATCGATAGATCACGGTCTCTCGGGCAGAGTGAAATTCAGTACACGCATACCGGACCCGCATTTTTTGGGATATTGACGTCCGGCGAGTACGCTGATGACAAGCGGGTCTTTTGGGGTAATGGCCTCGATCGCATTGTTAAGCTGGACTACGACTCTCAGGCAATTGTCTCTGAGTATTTCTTTCCCGATAGCGAGATCTACACGGAACAGCGCGCCGAAGAATCAATAAGGGCATTCGATGCCGATAATGACGGTCTATTTGCGCTGATTCATGGTTTTCGTGAGGCTCAAAAACTACGCAGCCTATCCAAACTTTACACGCTTCTCGATCGAGACCACGTCTACTACATAGGGAGCAAAACCGGCCTGATTACGGCTTACGGTGATGCAGATCCCAATAACTCCCGATCCCCCATTGTTAAACTGCGCGAATTTCAATTACCCGAAAACGTGACCGGACCCGTCATGGGGCTTTCGATGACTTACGACGGCTGGTTAATCGTTGCCACTGAACATGGGTATATTGCGGCGATCAGTCGCGATTTTACTAAACACCATGTGATCCGTTTGAACTACGCTGAGGGTGCTGAAAACAAGGCAACTAAACCTACCGGTTACGGCTGGATACGCAATGCCTTTGCCATCGACCGGCGCGGTGGTATTTACATCGCGTCGCAAGATCATATGCACAAAGTGGTGTGGACGGGCCAGGAGCTCAGTCGTCAGGAAAAGGATGGCGCCTGGACCTCGGAGTATCTTAATGAATGGGGTCATGGGACGGGTGCCACGCCGTCCCTGATGGGATTTGAAGAAGAAGACCAGTTTGTGGTGATCACTGACGGTCAGGACCAAATGAACGTGGTGTTATTTTGGCGTAATGAAATTCCCAATGACTGGCAGGGGCTTGAGGGCGCACCCAACCCGCGAATAGCCGGTCAGATTAAGGTAACAATGGGTGATCCGTTGCTCACATCTATCCAGTCGGAGCAGTCTGTTGTTGTGGCCGGTTACGGGGCCTTGGTGGTTAACAACCGGCCTCGAAATATACCCTGGTACCTACCCGAACGTGCCGTTGGGTTGCTAGCGGGTTATCTGGGAAGTAATCCCAAACACCAGCCTTACGGTGTGCAAAAGTTTGAGTGGAACCCCATTTCTCAGCGGCTCGAGGAGAGCTGGGTCAATGGGGAAGTTAGCTCTCCCAGCTGCGTACCTATTGTGGGCATTGGGTCAGATACCACCTATCTGATTGGTGCTAGGAAGAACCAATGGACTCTCGAAGCACTGGACTGGACCACCGGGGAAAACAAGTTCCACTATGTAATTGGTGGCCAGCGCTACAACGTTATGTACTCGGGCACCCTTATCGATATGGATGGTCGTATACATTACGGGACACCCTGGGGGCGAGTACGACTAACGCCTCAGTCGCAGTAACGCACACCGTCTTTTACAACGTGGCCTTTACTTGAGTCGCTGTTTTGACGGCGCCTCAGGTGCTGCCATGGCCCATGCCTGGCTCTTCAGTCCTTCAAGCATACCCCGTAGGACCACCAGCGCTGTGAGCAGTTGTACTCGAGCCTGCCTCGGGCACCATGCTGCCAGTCGAGTACCCTTAGAATTGTCGGTGTCGGTGCCATACCGGTAGTGCCATGATCTTGCAGTTCTTCCAGCGGTATTGGATAGCTCGCCCAGTCACGCGGCGCGCGCCACCCCGGCGGTGGAACAAGCTGCGAGCGAGTGCCATTGATCGGATACAGTGCACGCCAGTCGAGTATTGCTTTACTCAGATTCTCAACAATATCGGGATAAACGGCCGCCAGATTGTTGTATTCGTACGGGTCGTCAGAAATTTTGAACAGATAGTTAGTGACAGTGATTGCTATTTGTTCCTGCTGCACCTCCTGCACCAACTTCCATTCCTCATTAAAGGCAGCAAAATTGAAGTTGCCATAAATAGGAATTTCAGAGCCGAATATAAGTGGCGCATCCAAGGGTACCTCTGCTCCCGATTTTAACGCAGGCCACATGTTCCTGCCGTCGAGTGCAAAGCTGTTCCCTGGCCTAACATCGGCTGCGTCCGCTAGGGTCGGGAAAACATCCATAACGCTCATAATTTGATCAAATATTTGACCAGGCTCCAGCATGGCAGGCCAGCGCATTAGGGAGGTGACTCGTATGCCGCCTTCAAAGGTCTCTCCCTTACCGCCGCGTAGCGGTGCGTTATTTGCGCCGCCGTAAGAGTAAGCCGCCCCACCATTGTCACTAAAAAACAGGACAATCGTATTGTCTGCAATACCCTCCCGGTCCAGTGTGTCCAAAACGCGACCGATAGCTTGGTCCATGGCATCAACCACAGCGGCGTACATAGGCCTGGCGCTCGGTTGGAGCATCACTTTTGAAATAAGGCGCGTGTCGTCGGTTTGTCGAGAACGGGCCAAGGGTAAATCGGTTTCAATATTTTTGTATTTGTCTTGGAGTTCCACCGGCGCGTCCAGAGGCGTATGGGGAGCGATAAACGGCATATAAACGAGGAAAGGCCGTTCGTGGTCGCGTTCGCGAATGTACCTAGAGACTTCATCGGCGAGGAGGTAAGTTTCGTAGCCTTGGTCATCTATGGATACGCCATTACGCTGAAAGTCCTTACCACCCTGATTGGAAAAAGGGGGATAAAACCCCACTTCAGTGTGCAGATGACCATAAAAGTGTTCGAATCCCCGGTTATTGGGGTGATAGGTCATCTGAGCGTGCCCCAGATGCCATTTACCGACGATTGCCGTTTGGTAACCCGCCGCTTGAAAAGTTTCAGGCATGAAATGCTCATCGGGGTGAACGCCAATATTATCCCAAGGAAAAATCACTCCGTAGGCCACACCAAGTCGAATGGGGTCACGCCCCGTCATTAGGGCAGCGCGGGTAGGTGAGCAAATGGGTGTGGTGTAAAAACGATTCAAACGTACGCCCTGTTGCGCCAAAAGATCGAGGGAAGGCGTATCAATGTTGCCGCCATGATACCCAACATCGGCCCAACCCAGATCGTCAGCCACCATGATCAAAATATTGGGTTGTTGTGGCGTGGCTGACGCCGGTGCGCCAAGAATGACGCACAGAAGCAACAGGGCTGTAAGGAGTTGCGATACGTTTGATCTTTTATGAGTCATTGAGGCAGTCCACAGGTCCTGTGATGAATTTGGAGGTTGTAAAAACCTCGCGTTAAGCAAGGCCGGGCAGCAGGTGCTAAACGCCGTGAGAAGAAAATCCGCGTATCGCTTCTCTGCTTGCTACTGCGTCGTCTGCCTGTCCGTGCAACGCCACAGAAATGTTATACCCGCTTCTCATGCGATTACCGTAATTGTTAGCCTGCAGTTTCTCACGTAATTTGGAGTAAGGGGTTTTAAGTATTGCCCCCGTATTTATGGAGCAGCGAGGTTAGGCGCCCGTTCTTACTGATCAGCTGCGTCCACATATTTGTAGTACTCAAGGCCAGAGTTTTCGCCCACGTTACACCAACTCGTAGTCCCCAAATACAACTGGCCATTTACCTTGGCATAGTTGCGCACGCCATTGTTACAGGGGTTGCCAAATCCAGTTCGCAAAACCGTTGCAGGTGATTCAGTATCTTCAAACACCATGAGCCAACCTTTTTTGGCCTCCTCAAGATCGTAACCTTGGGTAGCGCTATCGTTGATCACGCTCTGGTATAAAAAATGAGCCGGATTATTTTCCCTGATCCGAGTTTGCCCGAAGGGGCTCGCCGGTATCAGTATATCCATGAAGTGAATCGCCCGGTGGTTCCAAACGTTAAAGTCAGTGTGCTCAAACATATCAAAGAGTCCAGCCGTCGCGTTCCATGACCCGAGAAACAACTTGTCGTCATGGGCGACTAACGTAAAGGTATAGACCATACCCTGATGTCCGAAACCTTCGTCCCCGAAGAGGGGTTTTTGGCTCAGGTTGTTGTCCTTGAGCACGAATTGATAGTTATCGTAACGATCACTCATGGGTGAGCGAACAGGTTCAAAAACCCAGTCCTGCTCTTTTCCGTACAGCAGCTCAACTTTCTCTTTAACCGGAACGTTAGTGGCCAGTAAATCACCGGTTTTGATCCTGAATATCGAGGCGGCCCGCCACGTTTTCATCATGAATTCCCTGTGGGCCTCCGTGTCCTGCGAATCATAATCCAGCAGATTACAGAGACGCTCGATACGCGCTTCTTCGCAGTACCTATGCATAATCTTATCGTAGGCGCCGGACGTTCCTTGGTGATAGGAACCAAAGTACAGATAGTCTCCATAGAACGCGCTGGCTGCGAACTTTGCCCCTAGGGCTCCTGCTGGATCTGGGTCGTAGTCGGAGTAGCGCATGATGGGCTGGAATTCCGCAGGTGTTTTTGCAGAATAACCGTGTTGAGGCACAGCACTGCTCACCAGAATGGCTGCGGGTTCGCCATTTATGTTGTACCAAGAACTGCTTACAAAATACTGTTTACCCGCTTCAGAGAAGGCCAGAAAGTCGCCAACAACACCGTATTTTTCGAACTGCCGATCGGAAACGATATCGAAGCCATTATTAAACATGCCTCCAGAAAGTGGCTTTTCTGGCGTGCCCACCCAGCGCAACATTGCATTCAGGCTATTGCCGTTTTGGGTGCCCGACTGATCGGGACCCCCAAACCAGTACAGTGCTTCACTGCCATCTGGGTGGGTGACGCTTTTGAACCGGCGCACAGTATCAAAAAAAAACTCGGCGTATCCCAGATACTCCATTTTAATATTATCGAACACGAAAATTCGGTTGTAGCCTACATTGCCGTCCTGCTCGAAATCGTACTCCTGCGGAAATTTCTTGAGCTCAATGGCCCGTTGTTCTGGGCTGAGTAAGTCCAGCCATTGAGATTTGATATCGGCCACCGGATATTCATTTGAACCGGCAAAAAACGTCAGGTTTCCAAGGGTCCCTGCACCTCGATAGGTATAGCCGGGCATGGTCAACAGGCTGTCGATAAACGATCGTTGAACCACGCCGTTTTGTGAGTCGTGCCAGAACTGACCGCCATTGCCCACCGTATTGGGCCCCACATGAGTGGTGGTACCCGTGATGACATTGGTCACGTATATCTGGGCCGTAGGCCGTTGTCCCAGCGGAGGGGTCAATTGACACCCGTGATGGGGCGTCTCGTAATTCATTAGGCTGAGTGGCATTTTCATGGAAATGTAGGGCCAGTAGCACCAGACAGAGGCTGCGGATCCGTACCAAATACTATTACCTACCGTCGTTGAGCTGAGCGCGTACTGTGCCGATTTGAAAGGTTTACCCTCAGGCTTGCTAGCGGAATACTTTACGGGGTCTATTGTATTTTTATCGGAAAACAGACTATCCCAGGAGCCATCCGGTGGCACGCCGAAAGCGTGAACAAACGCTATATCTCGTTCAGCGCTAGCGCTTCGATCCGCGGCCATTGTTGAGGTCCAGCTACCGGCAATGAGGGCCGCAGTTAAGGTCGCAGTGAGGCAACTTTTGCAAGCGGCTGGGGTCAAACTGAGTATTCCTCCACCGTTTCGTCCTCATGGTATTCCTCATGTAACGCCGATGTGGCAACAGCCTCTACTCGCACCGGTACACCATTAACGATGGCGTTGTTGGTTAGGCCGTCAACACCCGTGACGTCGGTTAGGTCATTCATACTGACCCCAGGGTTGCTGTTGGCTACCTGCTGCCGGGTGTTCTTGCGCCCATGCCCCCATAGATGGGGCATGCAGACGACCCCCTCCTTGATATCCTCGGTGATGACGACGGGCAGCCTGACCTGACCGGTGCGTGAGGTCACAGCTACGATAGTATCTGGCTGGATGCCTCTGGCAGCAGCATCCCGAGGGTTGATCATGAGCTCACAGGGGTTTTTACCTTTAACTAGGCGTTGGCTGTGGTGCATCCATCCCAGCGTCCGGTTTGTCAGTCGACTGATAATCTTTAGGTCAAAAGAAGACGCCGCCTGTTCCCGCTCCATATCACCCTCAATAAACCAGGCCTTGAGGCGCGGTAAATCGTTGATGAAGGCCGACGGCGCCAGTTGAATCTTCTTATCTGCGGTGCGTAGGCCCTCGGGAAAATTGTAGTCAAGGTCCCCCAAAAAAATCCCATGGGGTTGCTGCTTGAGCTTTTTAAGGGTGAGCCCTCCCTTTTTAAAAGGATTAAGACCGCTCCCATAAGGACCAAAGCGAAGGCCAAGATCCAGAAAAAGTTCTGGTTTTAACAGCCGTCTTATTATCCAGTGCACACCATAAATAACGCGCTTTTTCAGCGGGTGCTGCGCGCGTTTGTAGGCGAATCGCCCGGCCAGCTCTGTGAATATTTCAAAGTCAGTCCATGGGGAGTGATCAGTAATGAAAAGTGGGGGTGCGTATTTGGTCCAGTTGAGTGTGTCGTAAAGGTGGTAAAACATATCGTAATGGCTTTTTTCCAGAGGGCCACAGGGAGGAATGATGACGTCTGCGAAGCGTGTGGTTTCATTCAGGTAAGGATCAACCGCGACATAAAAATCAAGTGCCTGTAAGGCCCTCTCTGATTGATTACTGTCTGCCATGGACAACACCATGTTTCCAGCGGTACCCATTAGTCCGCGTAGTTGTCCTTCCCCGGGTGTCAGGATTTCTTCAGCTAAGATCGCCATGGGGAATTCGCCAGAAAACTCAGGACGATGGCTAACCCGAGAGTGGTAGCGACCCCAGCTGGATTGAGTGAGGTCTAAGGAGTCGAGAGCGGGCCTGGGAAACATCAATCCGCCTTTTTCATCCATATTGCCGGTTATGATGTTCACGACATACATAAGCCACTGGGTCAGCCCTGCAAATTGCACCATCGACACTCCCGTGCGGCCGTAGCAGATAGCACTATTTGCGGTGGCAAACTCTTCTGCAATGCGTTCTATGTCCGCTCTTGGAATATCGGTGACTTCAGCGATCCGGTCCAAATCGAATTCGTTGGCGATGGCTTCGATTTTTTGCCAGCCGTTGATATGGCCTGCCATACGTCCAGGTCGGGCCAAACCTCGATGAAAAATAACCTGAATGATTCCCATCAGAAACATGGCGTCGGAGTGGGGACGTATAAAATGATGTTCATCCACATACTTGGCCGATTCGTTGCGACGTGGATCAATCAGTACGCACTTGCCACCTCGAGTCCGAATGGCATTGAGCTTTTTCCAAGCGTTGGCCCCTGTGGACATCTGAGCACCATTGGAGATCTTGGGGTTGGTGCCTAGCATCAGATAGTAATCGGTGCGGTTAATGTCTGGAACGGTACAGAGAAATTGATGACCCAGCATGTGGTGCCAGGCAAAATTATGGGGCATTTGGTCTACTGTGGATCCGGTATAAATATTGCGCGAACCCATTATGCGTTGCATTGGGAACACCGATAGCGTGCATCCCCAATTATGGGCGGTACTGCGGCCCCAGTATGAACCGATGCTGTTCATCCCATGTTGATTTTGGATGGCAGCAAGCTCGCTCGCGGCATAATCGAGAGCCTCCTCAAATTCGATCTCAACCCAATCGTCATCATGGCTTTTTACGCTTGGATTTTTGCGCACCCGCTTTAACGGCTTTTTTAGCCGATCTGGGCAAGTATGAATGTCCTGCAAACCAGTAGCTTTTGGGCAGATGTTGCCTCTACTGAGAACATCTTTTTTATCGCCGCGGATGGCAACAATACGGTCACCATCGTGCTCTATCTCAAGACCACACATGGTTTCGCATAAATGGCAGGTTCGATAATGTAATTGCGTCATAAATGTAGCGTTACCTCTCAAGGGACGGCACAACTCACCCAGAGGACTATGTGGCCAGATACCGGCCTCGCGCCCTGATCGCTGGAGTATAGGCTGGATGGCTGGTGAGTAGAATGCAAGACTGCAACGACGGCCTCGTAGAAAACAAGCGCTACCGGCCAACGGTACTTCGGGCGATCAGCGAAACTACATCGGCGCTTCTGAAAGCGGTATAAAGCAGCGACTTTTCTTTAAAATGCGTCGCGACTATCACGGAATTTTCGGGCTGGGCCAGTAGCAACGGGTGTCGAGGAAATGGAGGGAGCCCCGAACTTGTGGATTTCCCGGAAAGTGCTGATAACCGTTGTCAGCATTTATTATCTACGTTGAGCTCAGAGCTCAGGGACGTTGCTCAATAAAGCAAAGTTTGCAAATACAGCGCAAAGTGTAGAGGAGATAACCAAGTTGCCAACAGACTGTCGTTTAAAGCTCGCTCAGTTCCACCCGGTTTTTATTGAGGGAATGGGCAGCTACGATGAGCGCAGGCCAGATGTGGTGGCCGATCACATCACCGAACAGCTCACCAAGCATTGGGCAAAAAAACCACCGGGGAAACCTCTGATTATTATGATTCAAGGCGACCCTGCCGCTGCTAGGGGTATTTCAGCGATTACGCCTTTGGTCGCAAATCACCTTGGCATCGCACGATGCCTAGTCTGTCTTGATGATCACATCGCCGATTATCACTCGGCAAACGCTGACCGGGAAAATGTAGTGTTAGAGCTTCGTTACTCAGAAATGGTCCAGCAATTGGCAAACATGCAAACCGATCTTCCTCATGACATAGAGGCGGCTATCGATGAGCAGCTAGCCCGCAAGAATCGACAACGTGAAGCCCGAGGTAAACCATCACTAGCAGAGTATTTTCTCCCTTTCGCGCTGCTTCAGGAGGTTACAAAGGCGGCATGCGCCGGTTTATGCGGCGAGATTACGGTTATTCATACTTCTGCAGAAATCTCCGAATTCTCAGTCACCAGTTTTTTTACCGTGGGCCTGGCATTAAAGCTCGTGAGTGCCGCTGATATGGTTAGTTTTGGATCGATCGACGGCAGTGATAGTGTGGGCGTTCTCTAGGGAAGGAGATGCTTGGTTTTGCCCTCAGATACCATCAGGGCTATTTTTCTCACTGTTATAAGGATTATCGAATGAAAGTTGTACTGCATGGTTTGTTATCTGTAACCCTACTCTTGTCGACCTTGGTCTTTGCTGATGGGCACACACCTTCAGAGGCTACTGTTAAAACCGCCATAGAGACCTATTGGGAGGCAAGAAATACGAGTGACGCTGAAACCGTCGCCGCGATGGAAAGCCAGACCGGCTTCTTCGGCACTAATTCAGACGGGAGCTTCCACAAGCCTATGTCTACGGCATCGGCCGACGACTGGGAAAAAAACATGGTTGGCAACAACGCGAATTTACGGGTGGTATATCCCGAGGCCACTGAGATCGCTGACGGGGTTGTTTATGCGCGTTACTACGCAGAAGGCGTGGTGGGCACCGATGGGAACGTTTCGCCCTACCGCACGCGCGTCACCAGTGTTTGGTTGAAAGAGAGTGATGGCGAGTGGCGTGTAAAATCCATGCACTTTTCGCCGGCTAATTACGGCGGCACTCACAAGACCCAAAGTTCCGACTTTGATGACTAAACCGCAGGCGTAATGAGAGCGATAAAGCCACTACAGCCCCGCCCAGCCGAAACTGGGCGGGGCGCTGTTTCAGTCGTGGTGGCGTATTTATTTGTGCTGGTCGCGTTGGTTTTTTCGGCAACATCTTTAGCCATTGATCCTGAAGTTGATGCGGAGATACGCGCATTGCTCGGGGCAGTCTCCAGCAGCGGGTGCGACTTTAAGCGCAACGGCACCTTGCATTCTTCAACAAATGCCGCAGAACACTTGGCACTTAAATACAACCGTGGTGAGCGTTACGTTGCAACCACCGAAGACTTTATTAATCGCTTAGCGTCAAAAAGTTCATGGACGGGAAAGGCTTATGGGGTTGTTTGTCAGGGTGACGAAACGCCCAGTGGGGCGTGGCTTCATGCCCGGCTTTTAGAGCTCCGTACGGGCGGACCTGAATCCTGAGTACGTATTCATTATTTCTTTAGGCGGTACACCAAAGTGTTGGTCGATCAGTCTAGAAGTCAGCGGCAGATCATGCGGCGAATCGAGCCGTCGCCATTAAGCTCTGGCTGACAGTGTTGAATGCTAGTGGTCTTTGGTGGATTACCACCCGTGTGACTGCATGCGGCGCACATGAAAACGATAATAACGCCTATGAGTATTTCTTGCCGGTAAGGCGTGCCCTTAGCCTTTGGTGTCTGAGTAGGACAAGTCATTAGTGCTTCCAAGTAGGGTCGGTCCAGCAGGCGTCATTATCTCAGGGTAGCTTAGCGGCTTTATCGACAACTCCACACGATTATCATGGGTTGGGGGTGTTAGGACATCAAGAATTTATGAGGATATCTGAGCTGGTGGTGCTCCTTAAAGGTCACCGTGCTGGGGTGTGATAGTGAACATCGTATGGCCTGAGTGACATCTCTACAGCAATTAAATGCTATGAAGTGAGGCTTGGTAATGCGCGATAATAGGGTGCCGAGCACTCCTTCAAAGCACTTTTAGTAGCCGTGCGGCTGGGGTTTCAATGTGGTCTACTGGTGGACTTATTGGTTGCCGCAAGAGTGAGGACAGCTCATGACCTTTGAATATTTGCGCGTGATTGTCGTGGTTTACACCAGCGCTTTATTACCGCTTTTGCTAGTGCCATTACTGTACAAACGGGGGCGTCTACCGTCCTGGGTGCCCGGTGCTTACCTGGGCAGTTTCCTGCTCTGCGCTTTGGGCTGGGAGATTTGGTTTACCTACGGGTTGTGGGCCGGAGATCCTGTCGATCTACGAAGAAGCGAGGTGCTGACCCAATTTATTCCCATACACATTAATTGGCTAATGAACTCACTCGCCGATGCGGGAAGCATAACTTTGGTCGGTCTTTGGTTTATGTGGCTAAGTGGTGGGCGTAGCGCTCAGGTGTTCCAGTCGTGGCACTGGTGGCCTTTTGCCGTCTTTATGCTTTGGGCGTTAGGACAAAATATTTTGGTCGAAATGTTCCTCTACCATGATCAATTGGCGGTGGGGAAACCATTGTCATGGGCACCACTGGCACCGTCTGGGCCTTGGTGGAATCCGCTCCTGTTTGAATTTAATGGACGCACCATTACGTTTCAGGGACAGGTACCCTGGCTGCTGGCGCCCTGGTTAATCTATGCGGGCGTTATTACCTTGGCCAGGCGCCAGCGCAGCGAATTGCCGTAGGCTAACGTGCATTGATCTGAGTCAATCTGCATGGACAGTCGCTATAGCGGCAATGACTGACTAATGTCAGGCTGCCACATTTGAGGGGCGGGCCTAGCTGCTTGTCTGACCCTTGTGGGGCATTATCCTCAGGGATTGCCATGTAGTCAGAGTCGGTGATGTGTTCAATATTCATAATTCTTCCTTTCAGGTGTTTGACCATGAATAGAAGATTAAGGCTGTTGTCATAAAACGCATTGGCAACGTCCGCCAAGCACTGTGCTATTTACGCCAAATGCCGTATTGATCGCAGTGGCGCTGAATGGTGGGTCATGCCCGAAACAGCTCGGGGAAAAAGGCGTTGTCGTGAACCGGTGCGCCAGGCTTTAAAGCGACATGCTCGGGGTTCACGGTAGGGTCTACTCCCTCTCGGGGGTCCCACAAAACGTCATCGCCAAGCCAGCGCGTCGATAGCGCCACCCGATCTTGAGTTAACGATTGGTTCCCGGGCGCTCCGTGTAGCATCCAGGCTGAAAATATTAAAGCGTCACCGGGTTGTAAATCGAATCCGACAATATCGTAATCGTCACGCTTAGCCTCTATGTCGGGAACTGGCGCCCCTTTCTGTGTAGAGGCCCACTGGCCTGAGGTGTTGTCTTTGCCGCCGAATACGGCGGGTAGGTAATACACGTTATCGCGGTGCGAGCCCCGGATAAACTCAAGCGAGCTTCCCGAGATGGTCACTGGGGTCAAGGCTAGCCAGATGGAGGCAATTTTTTTGCCGGTAAATGGCCAGTAGGGCGCATCTTGATGCCAAGGTGTTGGAGCCTTGGTTTTTACTTTTTTAATGAGCAAGTGATCAAAATAAAAGCGTGCTGATTCACTGTTCATGGCTTGCGCCGCAAGACGGGCGCAGCCCGACTCACGAATGAACCGGTAAATCACATCGTTGCTGCGCCAAAGGTACCGATCGGTGAACAGTCGATCCTCTGAGGCGCCACTGTTTACGTCGTTAACCCATTTGCTGGGGTTGTCCAGCTGCTGCTCGGCAACGGCCAATAACTGAGGAACCCACTCAGAGCTAACCGCTTGCTCGACCTTGATAACGCCGTCCTCAGAAAAGCGGGTGATCTCCTGCGGGGTGAGTACACGTTGTGACATGGGAGGCCTCCCCTGATGTGCAGTTTTTATCAGAATCATCATGCCTGAAAGGCATAGGTTGGTCGATGTGCTCGAGGGCTGTTTGCCACTGTGGTTGGCCTGAAAATGACGTGCCGCAGAGCTGTTATCGATTGGTGGTAAAATACAGCCAGTCAATGTAGTGGGTGTGACACAGCACGCTTGGGGAGTGATAAGGAATATCGCCATGAAGACCGAGAAAAAATCAAAGCTACGAGTACCGCGCGCAGTTCGGCAACGCTTACGCAACAGCGCTATCGCAAAAGTAAGACAAGACATGATCCATGCCGGGCGTGAGGAGTCGAGTTATAGCGAGCAAGAACTCGAGTACTTGGTTGCCGAAAAAGAGAAGGAAATCTGGTCTGGAATCGGCTGGAAGGGGTTTGGCGTGGCTGCACTTTTACTGGGCATCAATATAGGAATCTGAGCATGTCGCTTTTTCGTCTTGTGAAGTACTCCTCTATTTTATTTTTCCTGGGAAAATACAAATTAAAACTGTTCCGCGCTGTGGCTGTACTGCTCTTCGCGGGTGTTACGTCGTTACTGTATGGCGATATAGAAGCCTTTCTCGCGAGGGAACATCCTGGGGTGGTGATCTATGCACTGATTACAAAAATTTGTATTGTTTATGGAGCCCTTTTGTTCGTGCTGCTGCAGTTTAAGCCGGCATTAGAAGACGGCCGTCGCGACGGCAAGCTGGAGAACCGTTTGCACCCTAACGATGCTGAGGGTGACATGGCGGTCGATCGATTAGCACAATTTTCTGACCTCGATGATCACGACCAGCTCGAGACCCGTTCTCAGGCGCTGCTGAAGAAACGCTAATCACAGCATTAGCTGAACGGGTTGTCTTATCGATACAACTCAAAGGTCAAGAGTGATTAAAACGGTTAGCAACCTAACGATGATCGTTGCTTTTAGCGGCCACCCTCCGGTTTTTTTAGGGCTGTTACGGCAAGCGTTTAAATAAACTGATAAAAATAAAAAAATCACCTATATTTTTAATTTCCCAATAATAAAAGCATGGTGGCTGCCGGGCGCAAAAGGTAGCATTCAACGTCACTCCAGATCATGCGCTTTATCTGCTTCCCGAGGCACGAGTAAAGCTATGGTGAAACTAAGGTAACTAGGGGTTAAGAGGCATTAATGCTGGGTGCAGACCATAATTGGCGCAGATTTTTACTGCTCGCGGGGTTATCGCTGCCCCCCTTGTTGGCGATATTGGCCGATTTAAGCAGTGGCCCTTTGCGGGCCTTCACGGTGCTGCCCTATTTATTTGCAACGCTGGGTTGTTATTGGACAGGATCAAGCAAAACTTTGCTGATAATTTCTGCAGGATCCCTGATTTTGTTGAGCATAGGCACAGTGACCAAGGGCTCTGATCAACTGTTGTTCTACGTAAACAGGGCCACCTTTGGGGTCACGCTCATGGCCTGCGCCTTCATCACCCATCGGGCCATTCAATCGCGCCAGAATTTAGTCCAGCAATCTTTGGCGCAAGTTCTGGAAGATTTGGATGCAGGGCTCGCGATCTTCGGAGTGAAGCAAACCTTAATCTTTGCCAACACGGCTTTCACCAATATCTTCTCAGGCGCTGGCGGGCGCGCTGACCTTGGGGAAAAGGGGTCAGAAGGGCTGAGCTTCAACCAAGTCGTTCAACAACTGTCTACTGGTGCTGCTTCTCGGCCGCAGCAGTGGCTTGCACCGAGGCCGTCTGAGGAAGCGCCTGAGTCAACGCCCCTACAGCTGCGTCTTCCAGACGGGCGTTATTTTCAGCTCTATGTTCAAGATTTGGAGCTGGGACGAACGGTTATTTTGCACGATATTTCATCGATAAAATCTTATCAGGCACAAGCTATTCAGGCCTCAAAACTGGCTTTATTGGGCGAGCTGGCGGCCTCTCTCGCACATGAAATTAGCCAACCGCTGGGTGCCATTGAACTCACGACCGACAACATAGCGCTGCATCTTGACCACGCTCAGGAGGCCTTGGATGCAGATTTTATTGCGGGCAAGGTAGAGCGAACCAGAACCGCCACGCAAAAAGCGCGCAAGGTTGTTGACCATCTGCGTCGTTTTGGCAGAGATGCAAAAGAAGATCCGGTGCAGGTTGATCTGGTTGGCGTTTTATACAGTGCAGTTGACTTAATGCGCGACCAACTTGTCAACACAGGCGTCGAGCTTATGACCGAGCTGCCAGAGCGTACGGTTTCTGTCATGGCACATCCGATTCAGCTGGAACAAGTATTTCTGAACTTGCTGGCAAATGCGCGGGACGCGGTGGCAGAGGGCGTGCCTGATCCCTGCGTCAGTGTATCTTTAGAGGTCGAGGACGATGTCGTTAGGGTCACAGTGGCAGACAACGGTTCGGGTGTTCCCGAGGCCCTGCAAAGCGATATCTTTAAGGCGTTCTATACGACCAAAGCAATTGGCAAAGGAACCGGCTTGGGGCTCTCTGTGAGTCGCGGGATTGTCGAGGATTTCAATGGGGTCATAACGTTGTCATCCAGCACCCATGGCGCTGTTTTCGAAGTCACCTTGCCTATGAGTCATGGCCATGCGACTGCAGCGTAAATTACGACGATGGCACCGCTGGCTGGCCATTGTCACAGCGGTGCAGCTGTTGGCCTGGACTTTAAGCGGTATTTATTTTGCGTTTATCGACATCGACTTTGTTCGAGGCGCTCAGCACCGCGAAGCACCTTTACCAACGGCCATCGACCTCTCGTCGGCGAACTGGGTTGCTAGTGAGGCAACCGAGGTTCTCATTCGTCACCGCTTGCCTCAAGAAGTTGTCGTTGGTGTGGTTGGTACAGACGAAACACGGTGGTATCGACCAAACGGTGAGCCGTTGCCTGCGTTGACAGAAGTGGAAGCTCTTAAGCTTGCCGGTATAAAAACAGACCTTCGCGCGGATCAGGCGGTGTTGATTCGTGATGCGGTGACGGGATCTGAGTATCGGGGCAGGGCGTTGCCCCTATGGCAGGTTTTTAATGAAGACAACCCAGATACCGTTGCCTATATCGATCCCAAATCTGGCGATGTGACTGCTATCAGAAACACGGCGTGGCGCTGGTGGGATTTTTTATGGTCACTGCACATTATGGACTATGACGATAGGGACACAATTGGCACTCTATTACTGAAGCTATTCTCCGTATTGGCTTTGCTGACGGCCGTTGGAGGCATCGCGGTGTTTTTCTCGCTGTCTAACAAGTGGCGGTAAAGTCCCGCCAGTTATTGCCGGCATTTAAGAAAGCGTTATAAGTAGATCATGGGCCAAAGGTAAGCAAAGAAAATTCCGGTCGCTAGCATGGCCATCGATATGGCGAGCATCCATACGCTGTAGCGACGAAGGCGCATGCAGGCTTGAGCTTGCAGCGGGTCGAGGGGGCATGGGGCGCGGCGTTGTTGCCAAACAAGCGCCGAACAAGCCATTAGCATGGCGGTCGCGAATAGGAACAAAGGTCCTTTGTGGGCCGAAAGCCACATGATGCCCGGTACGGCGGTCGTAATGCCCACCATGACAGCACCTGCCCCTATTGAAATCAGCAGGGCGGGTAGCGCACAGCACAGCAACGTCGATAAGCTGGTGAACAGGGTCAGTGTGGGGGCAACCCCGCTGCGCCAATAGTTCGTCATATTAATGAGTCACCACTGCATCACTGCGGTGAACAGCGGCAATTCTATAGCCGGCCTGTACTGCGAGAGAGGCAATGGCTTCGTCAGTCAGTGTCGCTCCAGGCATGAAGACCAAGTTAAGAGCCTTGGTATCGAGGTCAACATAGACAGCGGCGACCTCCTCTTGTTTACCAAAAACTTTATTCATGGCTACGGCGCAAAAATCACAGACAACCCCCAGCACATCAGCGACCACGGCGTTTCCCCCGTTGGCCAGTGCGGCCTCTATTTCCGGGGTGGCAGTGAGGCGATCAGTAAATGAAATGCTCTCCCCAGTAACGGCTGTTGCATCGGTGGCAGCGTGGGTCTGTTTATGCTCATGCTGGTGTTCGTGCTGATGTTCGTGTTCATGCTGGCTCCAGGCTGCTGTTGATGCCGCGAGTAACAGCAGGGGAATAAGAAAGCTAGTGATTGTGTTCATGAGGTTGCGCTCTGGTTTAGAACCGGTAAGTGAAGTTAATGAGTGGGGTGGGCTCGACAATATTGAAACCTAGCTCCAGCAAGACGGGGCCTTGAAAAAATCGTAATAAAGGGGTCACTGAAACGGGGTCTTTAGATTCTGGTCGATGATCAACTTCCACCATGAGCCAAGTATGCAGGTCTCGAGTATCGCCTTCGTAAGGTGCCCAGCCCATACGTACCAGCTGCATGGCGCCGTCGCCAAAGTGGCCCGCCTCAACATATCGGGCGTTATAGCCCAGAAAAAATCGGCGGGTCTCCCAGTCTGCGATAACGCCGGCATAACCCGCGCCCGTGCTACCCAACGGATTGCCTGAGGTCCCCGATGCCAGCCCCAGGCCGCCCTGCAAATAAACGTTAGCTTGGTAGTCTTGTCCGAACCAGCGCTTCAGCAAATAGGTGGGCTGTAGGCTGGTTATGGCGTAGTCATCATCACGAAACCACTCGTTTCTCACCCCTAAGGACCAACTCGGAGAGGGGGTGTAATGTAGCAATGCGGTGGTCGACTGGCGGTTGGATTCCTCGATGAAAGTCCAGCCCCCCACGTACGAAATAGGGCGGCCCACCACTGCAGCAGACGTTAATAGCATCAGCAGCAATGCGATCGGCCTCATTTTTTCTTGCCGGACAAAATGCCTACCAACTCATTCACCTTGTCACGACGATCATCGATAGAACCGTTGGTTAGTGCTTGTTCTACACAGGTGTCAACATGATCCTCAATGATGAGGGTTTCCATACTGGCTAAAGCAGCGCGGGCAGCCTGTACTTGCCGCACAACGTCAACACAATACCGGTCCTCTTCAACAAGGCGCCGCACGGCTTTCACCTGCCCTTCGATTCGGGCCAGTCGCTGATCAACTAATTTTTTCGTTTTAGGTCTCATGAAATATACCCTAACGGGGTATGGGTATAAAAACAACTACTAGCTCAATATTGTTCATTGAAGCGACGCGTTGTGCTGCTGAGACCGGACCTTGGGTGTCGGCGGACGGTGGTCACTGCCCCTTTTTTGTTGCTGGAACTCAAGTGATGGGCCACAAACGGAGCGCAGAGGGCGGCTATATCAAACAGAGACCACGTAAGTGCTAGTTGGTTCAAGTGAGTTGCCAGTTATGGACATACAGTGTTTACGCCATGTGACTCTTAGTCCGAGCGATGCCGGTAGGTATTGAGATGGGCTAAACAGCCCTGAAGTTCTGCTCAGAGTAGGTTATGTTACCGGGAAGACCGCGGTTTTTAGGGCCTGACAGAGGGAGCAGCGATGGGGTTTTGGACCTGGCACCGGAAACAAACAGCGCTATGGCAGCAGCGCCTTGGACTCGATGACTACCAGCTTTTATGGGTGGCCGTTTTAAAAGGGGTATTTCTCGGCGTCATACTGACGCTCTGGCTAACCTAAGGACGCTGTGGCTAGCCTAAGCCAGGAAGTAGGTCGGGCTCCCTGTTAATAAAGGGGCCATCGATGCAAATGCGTCGGCCATCGGGGGAAGCGCAGGCCCCGCAAATGCCAACACCGCACTTGGTGGTGTAATCAATGGCACTAAATATTTGCTGTTCCGCGCCGAAATCTCGCTGCACTTTTTCAGCAGCATGAATCATGGGGGCTGGGCCGCAGTTGTAGAACCAGAGCTTGCTTAGGGCCTCTGGAGAAAGTTCAGCGAGGTAGTCAGCCAGTGCATCGGTAACCCGACCCTGAAACCCAGAGGAGCCATCGTCAGTCGCTGTTGTCACCTGTGCAATGTCTTTGCAGTCTTCGATAAAATACAGCCTGTTCGCCGTTCTTGCGCCAGCGAAAATATGAGCTGGTTTATCGTTGGTGCCAAAATCTCGGGCAATTTGGTAAACCGCTGCCAGTCCCGTACCGCCCGCAACGCAAATGATATCAGCGTCTTCTGGGGGCATAACCGGTGTGCCGTAGGGTCCTCGCAAATAAATGGTTGCCCCGGGTTGCAGGTGATAACACGCCTCTGTGAACGGCCCCACATTAATCACTGCAAGGCGTAACGGGCTGTCTGTTAGGCAGGAAAAAGGCTTCTCACCAACACCGGGAATCCAAACAAAGACATATTCCCCCGCCTGAATATTCATTTTTTCGTTAAAGGTGACCACCGTAATGTCATCACAAACGGCTTCGTTAGTGGCGACAGTGACCGGTTGAAACTCCATGCTCAGGTCATAACGAATTTGGGTTTCGGCCTCATTACTCTGCCGATCTAGATCTTTATTCAGCGTGCTGAAATAGTGCTGTAGATCTGCAGTATCCATGCCCGAAAGTGCCGAACCAATACCAACAACCGTGGCACCCGCGTGCTGAGCGGCTTCCACATCGGCAGCGCTGGAAAGCCCGCCGCACCCAATAATAGGCTTGTCTGTAATAGCTCGAAGCTCGCGAATACATTTTAAGGCGGTGGGTAACACCCCCTTGCCCGACATGCCTCCCACGCCGTTGCTCAGCACTGGCTCGCCATGAGCCTCCGTATAACCTGGACCTACCGTATTGATCGCGCACAGGCCGTCGGCACCGGCATCGAGGGCCGCCTGACCAATTTCTGCAATATGGGCCACGTTGGGGGTTAACTTTGGAATGACCGGCTTTGATACCGCTTGTTTAACCGCGGCTACAATCTCGCCCACTATGCTGGGGTCTTGCCCCATAGCCATGCCATAGCCGCTCGCGTGGGGGCAAGATAGATTGAGCTCAAAGCCATCGGCCACCGGCTCGAGCATTTTGGCAACGGCAACAAACTCCTCGACGCTGCCGCCAAAAATAGAGACTAAGAGAAAACGATCGTCGGGTACGCAGAGCTGCCCCAAGCTTTCCAGTGACCCTTGGGCCCCGGGGTTGGTTAGCCCCACGGCATTAACGAAGCAGCCGGGTGCAAATTGGCTGTACACCGGTTCCCGATTACCAAGGCGAGGTTCTAGACCAATACTCTTGGTGGTGATGACCCCAATTTCAGGCATGTCGCGAATAACGCGCTGGATAATACTCGGTGCTGTCGTCACAATTCCTGAAGGAACGGTGAAGCAACCGCTGAGGGTTTTGCCAAGAAAAGAAAACGGCACGTGGGAGCTCTCAAGAGTTTAGATAATTATACACCCAGGGTATCAGGTGCCACAAAAGGTTCGGTGTACGATTTGCTCGTTGCTGGGTGCGGCTGCAAATTTTGCATCCGCAGCCTGCCAGGTGAAGGGATCTTGCCAACGAGAATGCAAGGTTTCCATAAGTTCGGTGTCGCCTTCCTCCGCCGAGCTAATCGCCTGTGCAACCCAGTGATTGCGCGGTATCACCACGGGGTTGGCCTTTTTCATTCGTGTACTGCTCGCCGGTGTTGCCTGGTCGCGGCGCTGTGACCACTGTTCTTGCCAATTTAATAATCCATCGCTAGGGATAAATAGCTCTTCTAAGATCGTGCCCTCAAGACTGGCGTTAGCGACCTCCGTTAACCAGCGAAAAGCGAGTGTGAAATCCAACTTATCTTTCTCAAGCTGATTAAAAAAACTCTCGATCAGCGCGTGATCGGTTTCGCGCATGGCATCGAGTCCAAATTTTGCGGCGAGGCGAGCGCTATAAATTTCAGTGAATAGTGAAGGGAATTGATCGACGCTTTCCTGAGCTAACGCCAGTGCCTTGTCTTGATCTTCGTTGAGTAGTGGCAGTAAGCATTGCGCCAACACGCTGAGATTCCAGTGAACAATACCGGGCTGATTACCAAAGGCGTAACGTCCACCCGTATCAATACTGCTAAAAACCTGCCCTGCGGCAAAGGTATCCATGAACGCACAGGGCCCATAGTCAACCGTCTCACCGCAAAGCAGCATGTTGTCTGTATTAAGGACGCCGTGAATGAAACCCAGGGCCTGCCAGTGAGCGACAAGACTGGCCAGAGCTCGGGTGACTTCATTGAGAAGCACTTGAGCATGGGTTGCTTCAGGGTCCAGCTGCCGAGCTTTCTCAAGTGCCCCCAAGTAGTGGCGTTCGGTGACATAGGTGACTAATTCATTGAGACCCGCACCCTGACGGGTCATGGCAAAAAATTGAACGGTGCCAATTCTGATATGGCTTTTGGCAACGCGGGTGAGAATGGCACCGGGTTCAAGCTGCTGACGGTATACGGGGTCGCCTGTAGCGACAGCGGCCAGAGCACGAGTTGTGGGAATGCCTAGGGCATACATGGCCTCACTCATTAGATACTCTCGAACCACTGGGCCTATGGGCGAGCGACCATCGCCGCCCCTTGAATAAGGGGTGGGCCCTGCGCCCTTGAGCTGGATATCTAATAGCTGGCCGTCTGGGCGTCGCCATTCGCCGAGTAAAATAGCGCGACCGTCGCCCAGCTGTGGGTTGTAGTTGCCAAACTGGTGGCCCGCATAGGCCGCTGCGCCGGGCTTTGAACCCTCAAATTGCGTGTTGCCTGCGAGGGTATTAAGAGTGCTGTCGTTGTGCCCCCAATGCTCCGGCCAGCCCAACTGCTCAGCAAGCTGCGTATTCCAGGCTAGCCACTTGGGCGCCGATACCGGCGTTGCGACTGTCGGGGTGACATAGTCGCTCCCGAGGCTATGGTAGCTGTGTTCAAAAAGTGCACTTGTCGACATTGGATTCAAAATACTCAGTTACCAAATAATTTCTTGAGGGCGCTGCTGGCTTTTTCACCCAACTTTTCGGCTTCTTTTTCAAATTTTGACCGCGCTTCGCGTTCTAATAACTGTGTCGCGATAGCTTCAATATCGACCCGACACAAATTGCCGGCTTCATCGGCAAGGTTACCAGCGCAATTAACGGGCAGATCAAGGCCGGTATACCGGTCATCAATGCGACAGGCGGGGTCTATGGCTTCCAATTCCTCATTGATTTGGGCTTTCAGGGTTGCCGCGAAATCGAGTGAGGCCAAACTCGCTGTGCCGACTCCAGAAATCGCCACACCGGGGGTTCCTAAGCTCAGTGGCGCAAGTCGTGCTTGTCCATCTGCAAATACCACTTTCATATCCAGCGTTGAAACTTCTGTGGTCTCGGGAAAGCTCTGTGTAAGGGTGGTTTGTTGAATTTGAGCGACGGCAGTACACATGAGCGTCTGGGCCGAGACGCTGGTTATCTCCGCATTTCGCCCATTCACGTTGAGTACGCCATCTAGGCCCTCTTGTAGCGCTTGTGCGCTGGCGCCGGCGGTATCGATAGTCCAATCCATGTCGACGTGGCCGGCGGCCGTATCGGGCTTATCAAGACTAGTAAGAAGGCTGTTGAGCTCTACGCCTTTTAATCCACCGGTGAGGCTAACCCGGGCGACAGGTTTGCGCACATCTACCGTGAGTCGGGTATCGAGCTGACCTTCATGCAAGGTGCCCCGCAAATATTTGAGGTCACTAATACCGTCTACCACGCGCAGCAGTAGTTGGGCGTTGGTAACTGTCTGTCCAGCGCTGATCAGGCTCCCGGCACTGATCGCCAATTGCATGTCGAGATCTTTTAGGGGGCCTACCGGTAAGGGCAGAGGAGGAGGCGCAGGTGATGCGGGCGTATTGGCTGTAACAGCTGCTGAGCTGGAAGATGCGGTGTTGTCGGCATTGTCATTCTGATTAGCCGGTTGAATTCGGTCTAGGTCAAGCCGTTCACTGCGAAAATTCAAATCAATCTGTGGGCTGGCGGCCACGTTGTAGTTAAGGTCCGCATCGATGATTCCCCCGGGGGAATCAACGTTTAATTTTAGATCTGCGGACAATGGTGACAGGTTGGCGCTACCCGACAGCTCGGTTTGAACGGGTTCACTGAGCGCTCCGATGATCTCGGTATTGAGCCCATCGAGTGTTACGCGGTCCAGGGTGCTTGGTATCCGTACAGCCCCATTAAAACGAATTTGAATGGGCTGAGATTGGGGGTCAGGGGCTATGGCCAAGGCGCCGTTTAAACCAATGGGTTGGCCAGCGATATTCAGCCCTTGCGCCACTAGATCAGTGACGGTCAGCTGTGTTTGCAGCATGCCTTGGCTGTCTAGAACTTTGACGTCCGCTCCGCTGAGGTGCACGTCACCCACTTCGTCAGCGCCACTGGCTATGGCAAGAACTGACAGCCCTACATCGACTTCCTGCGCCGTTATCACCAGTCGAGAGGCGCCTTCCGTTTGCGGTGGTAAATCGATGGTCGTGCTACCGAGATTGATTTTTAATTCTGGAAACAGCGCAAGATCCACATTGCCTTCAATGACAAGCTCGCCGCCAGTGGTCTCCCGAACCTGTTGTTGTGCCAGATTTATAATTGCTTGCTCATCAATGAACATGGGGAGCACAGCTAGCCCCACGACGACCAGTGCGATTAATGCGCCAACGATAAAAAGCAAAACTAGCATGTCAGGTGCTCCCCAATGATTTTGCCCAGCATAACAAAGCTTTTGAGAAGTTAGTCACGTTCTACAAAACGCGATTGAAAACGCCGCTCCACATGGCGATTTAAAATGCGCTCGCGCTCCCTATGGATCAGTGGGTCAGACTTTATTTCCCACAAGACATCCCGGGCTCGCCGGTGACTGATTTCTAAATTAACAATAGGTTCCGGATAGTCCACAGGGTGCAGCACGTGTTCAAGGGGTGAGCGCAGCCAGGGTTGATGGACCAGAGGGGTCGGTAGTTCAGCAATCTCGGGAACCCACTGCCGTATAAAGCGGGCTTCAGGGTCGTGTTCGAGGCTCTGTTTCACCGGATTATAAATACGGATGGTATTGATACCGGTTACTCCGGCTTGCATCTGCATCTGTGGGTAGTGAATGCCGGGTTCGAAGTCCAGAAAAAGTGACCCCAGCCAGATCACGCCCAGTCGCCAGTCTTGCCAGAGATGGTGGGTGAGAAAGCTCACGAGCATGGCTCGCGCCCGAAAATGCAAATACCCCGTGGCTTCTAAGCAGCGCATGCAGGCGTCAATGTAAGGAAATCCTGTACGACCTTCACACCAGGCGTTTACTAAATCGCTGTTTTCATCCCGAGGATAGTTTAAAAACCCTCGATTGATACTTTCAAATTCCATGGTGCATTCGCTCTCAAACTTTTGAATAAAGTGGCAGTGCCAATGCAGACGTGATTCGAAGGCGCTTAAAGGCCGCGTCCAACCCCCTTGGGATTGGCGAAGCTTCAGGGCCTGTTGTACTTGGCGTATTGATAAATTGCCCCAGGCCAAATGGGGTGATAAACGAGAGCAATGTTGACGACTGCCCTCAGGCTTTGAGATATGTCGCTGATAGCCACCGGCCCGGTGGGACAGAAAATCCTCAAGGGTATGGTGAGCTTGCTGTTCGCCACCCAGCTGAAAGCTTGGGTGTTGGGGTAACCAGCCGCTCAGTCGCTGACAAAGTGCCCCCTCCAAACTTTGAGGCAGATCTGTGTGCAGCGCGCTGAGCTGAGCAAGCTCTATTGTCTCGATGGACGCTGACATTAATTTGCCCCAACGATGATTCCAGCCTTTGCGATTTTGGCGCCGTCGCTGTACGCCGTTAGTTGGAAACTCCTGCCAAAAGACGCCCTCGCGGCTTGCCCAAGTCATCACCTCACGGTCTCTAGCGAAGGTCACTTCGAGCCCGGTTTCTTCGTAGCTCAGCAGCTGACTAATGCCTTTTGCCCGATGAATCGCAGCAAAAAGTGGTACGGGTTCGCCCTCTAGAACCCACAGTTTCACCGTCACAGGCTGTAGTTGACGATTTAGGTCGGCAAGAGATTGGGTAATAAAATGCCAGTGCCTACGCCGATAGTGGGCGTTTTTCAGTAATTCGGGTTCAACAATGTAGACCAGCAATATGGGCTGTCCCAGAGCAACGGCTGCCGAAAGTGGGGCATGGTCTGCCAAGCGGAGGTCACGCTTGAACCAAACAACCGATACACTCAAACGTCGCGACCTGATCCCAATAACGGATTATCAATGGGCTGTCCGGATTTCGCATCAAGAATTTCGAGGCGCCCCTTGCGCAATGCGGACAACAACAAGTGGTAACCATCCCGATCAAACAGACGCTGCGCGTCCTTGCTAAGCGCTTCGGTAACCTCGGCAAGTGTGGCGAAGGTACCCATATAGGCCCAGTGGTTAACCCAGTGGTACTGCCGGGCAGGTTGCTCTGGAAGGGGGTTAATGTTGCGTTCGAGCAGCGCGAGGGGGCCCGGAAACGGCCATGCGGCAATGCGGTCTCGGTCTAAAGCCGAGAGCAGCCGGGCATTGTGATCTTCGGCAGACTCCTCTCCCGCACAGGCGCCGTCACAGCGGCCCAACTGATATTGAAAGCAGGGACCCCGCCCTCGATCCAGCCCCATACACCTTAAACACAGGCCGTGATCCCGGGCATGGCGCTGCAGCGTTGATTCGATGTGACGCTTGTTTTGGTACAGACCATAGCTATCAACCGCGCGTTCTGACTCGAGCACAAAGTCGGCGGCCGATGGCTGTAAAAATCCTTGTGGCGAATGTGTCAGATGCAGGGTCCACAACTTGCGTACGCGCCGTTGGCGCCGGTTGTAAAGCGGCGTTTCCGCCTTGATGGCTGCATTCTCTGCGAGTAAAGCCCCCACCTCTCCGGCAGTGGCTGAGCAGTCGATACGCGTGACTTGCCCCATGATTCTCTGGTGTCTACCGGGTTTTCGACCCTCTTGATAATGGGCGTTGATACGCGATTTGATATCGATGCTCTTGCCGATATACAGCAGCGCCTCGTCGGCACCGAAAAATCGATAGACACCGCTGTAGGAAGGCAGGACATCGAGGGTCGCGCCCGCAGCGGTAAAGTGCACATTTTCAAGCTCGGGCAACATGGCCGCTATGATCACCGTTCCCGTTTAAAAACACTGCGGTCGTCCAGCTTTTGTAGGGGTCGCTTTTGTAGTCTGCAAACTTATTCATGGGTGCTGACCGAGGGAATTATTGGGAAGCCGCGCGCATTTTGGCTGTTCCAGAAAAGCCACCTCTTAGGGGGTCGCGCTGAAAATGGTATTGGACAAATAACGAACGTGAGCGGGCTGGAAGACCTAGGCTCCCGTATTCTCCCTAACAATCTCAGATCGGGGTGTCAGCATGAAGATCACGTTGAAGGAATTGAAGAAGCAATCGGGGCTTATTGAACAATGGATAGTAGAGTCTGTTGATCTGAGTCTATACATTGCCCACGCGCGCATTAACGGAGAGGAGCGCGTTATTGCCGAAGACGAAAAAAAGATACTCAAGCGGCATAACTTGCTGGAGATGAAGCGGGTGCTTAAAACCGTCGCGGGGTGTGAGATTATTTTGCGTCAGCGCAGCGCCTACGATGAAATGGTGGGGCATAGCCACCCAGCCGCGGCCAATACCTTAGAAATTTCCTTGGGTGATGCACCACTTCCCGAGTGGCTCAACTGACAAAGTACAGCCGCTAGCGGCTCAAGTCGTCCTCATCAATGGAATGGCCCCATTCCCGCTTGGCCTGTAGATAACGTAAGTTGTGATCATCGACACCTGTGACATGTTTAACCCGCTCTATGTTCGTCAGCCCGCTTGCCATCAGATCGTCGACCTTTTTAGGGTTGTTGGTAAGCAGGCGTAGCGGTCGCCCGCGACCGAAATACTTCAGCAGGGTTGCGGCGTCACTAAAGTCACGAGAGTCATCGGGAAGACCCAGTGACCGGTTGGCCTGGTAGGTGTCTTCCCCCTCATCTTGAAGTAAGTAGGTAGCGGCCTTGGCCCACAAGCCAATGCCACGTCCCTCGTGTCCAGCCATGTAGATTAAATAGCCTCCACCGGGCTCTGCAGCTAAACGATCAATGGCGGCCTCTAGCTGGGGCCCACACTCGCAGCGTCTCGATCCAAAAACATCCCCTGTCAGGCAGTTAGAATGCACTCTCACCAAAGGGGATTCAGCAGTTTCGGCATCGCCAATGACCAAAACGCTATTGACCGCCATGCTAGAGGCCAAGTGCGAGAACAAATGCTGTCCACCTTGTTCTCTGAGCGTCGTGGCCAGTCCTTCGACCTCAGACAATTCGGTACTACGCACAGTGGCATACCAGTCTGCGACGGGCTGTTGCTCACCCAGAGCAAGGGGCAGGGGCACGGGCCCTAGCAGGTTTAAGCTGCGTTGGCCCGGCGGGGAAGCCTCGGCTGAGTCGATTTGACGGCCTTCATCGTCGATCCTGACCAGCTTGTTTCTGGCGATCAGTTTTTTGCGGATATCGGGGTTTATATAAGTAAACATTAGATTCGTGGTTGCTGTTGGGTGATGCAGTGTATCCCACCACCCATAGCAAAAATAACCCGTGCATCAACGATTCGTATTTCTCGTCCCGGCCAGGCTTCAGCCAACTGCTCGCAGGCGAGGCCGTCGTGGGGGTCAGAAAATATAGGCACAACAACCGCACCGTTGAGCACATAGTGATTGATATAGCTGTAATCTACCCAACCGTAGTGATCCTCGAGTACTTTGGGGGCCGCAATGTCGCTGTATTTTAGCTCTGCCTGCTCTAGCACCTGTTGATGCAACGCGTAACGCTCGCAGTCGGGGTGGCTGCGATCTTGTTGCCTGTGAAGAAGGACCGAGCCTGACTCGTTAAAGCAAGCCACAATATCAACATGGCCTCGGGTACCGTGCGCCGCGTAGTCTCGCCACAAACCATGGGGTAGCCAGACAGCGCGATCGGTGCCCAGCAGTCTGTGCACCTCATTTTCAACCTGTAATCGACTCCACTCAGGATTGCGGTCGGGGTCCAGCTGTACCGTGTCAGTCAGTAGCACCAGGCCATCACCGTTCACATGCAGTCCACCCCCTTCATTGGTGAGTGACGATTGTAGGCACTCCACCTCCAGTATTTTGGCAATGTGCGCCGCGATTTTCGCGTCGTCATCCCAAGCAAACGCGGTGTTGTCTCCCCAACCATTGAAGCGCCAATCCACGGCTTTTAGTGTGTTGTCTGTCACTACGAAAGTAGGGCCTGTGTCGCGCAGCCAGGCATCAGCAATGGGAAATTCGTGCAGAACCACGGCCGAGCTCAACAGGCGCTGCGCAATGGGTATCTGTTCGGGATGACACAACATATTGACCGGTTCATGATCAACGATGATGTTGGCGACCGCAGCCCATGCCTGCCATACGTCATTATCTGAAGCATGAGCTTCCGGGTAGGCGGCGCTGGGAAAGCCCATCCACGTGGCACTGTGAGGTGCCCATTCCGGTGGCATGACGAAGGTCATGGCGATAACCCGGGAATGCCCCCGTGAAGCCCCGTTCCCGAGGGTTGGCGTGGATTTTTTATGGCCTCGGTAAGGGCGCTGTAGGTATCGGGCCGACGCGTGCCAAAGAAGGGAAAGAGCGTTAGCCAGTCTTCTCGTAGCCCGAGATCAATATCCACGACAAGCACGGCTTCTTCATCTCTGGGTGCTTGGGCCAAAACGCGCCCAAGGGGGTCGACAATAAAACTTGAACCGTAGAACTCCAGACTACCCTCTGAGCCAAAACGGTTGGGAATGACAATAAACAATCCATTGGCTATAGCGTGGCCAACTACCGCCTGTCGCAGCAGAGGCTCAGTATCGAAGCCCGGATAATCGGGCTCCGAACCAATGGCGGTGGGGTAGCACAGTAATTCGGCACCCCCTAGGGCATAGCAACGCGGTACCTCGGGGAACCATTCATCCCAGCAGGTGGGCAAGCCAATAGCGATTTCACTGCTGTCCAAAGATAGCGCGTGGACGGGATAAGGGTTTTCAGCGGGTCCTGGGGTAAAATAGTGATCTTCGTAGTACCCGGTTGTTACCGGAATGTGTAGCTTTCTTGTCTGCGCAACGATCGTTCCCGAGGTATCAACGATCATGGCGGTATTAAACCCACGATGATCTGTTGCATTGCTGCGCTCAAAAATCGAGCAGTGCACCATCACGTCGTTGTCTCGAGCTAACTGTGCGGCAAACTGATGTGTAGGCCCGTCTTGTAATACCTCGGCGGTACTGTCCGCCGGCCCTTGGGGCAGTGTGTCTGCCGGGTATCGCGATAGGGTGAGTTCTGGCAGAAAAACGATCGCCGCACCGGCATTAGCCGCCGCCGCAACGCCCTCACTCAAAGCTTCTCGGTGACGCTCAGAATCCTCGTGCCAGCGGCTTTGCACCAAGCCAATAGATACATTCCTCTCGGCTCTATCAGGTCGAGGGCAGGGACTGGGCAGTTGTGATTTACGGATGAGTTTCATGTATTTCTCCCCGAATTTTTGTGGCTACGCAAGTAACCCGGCAGCTGACCTTTGAGTTTGGGCGTCAGCATAAAAATACCCGGGCGCTTAGCCGCAGGCGCATATTACGACATAACCGAATACTGAGTGCATTACCCGAAATGAGTATTGTTTCTGACTGGAGTGTCTGAAGTCTCCGGGCAGGCTTGCACCTTGGTGTTGTGTCTTTGGCGGTGGCCCCAGCGGTAAGGCTGGGGCCCGGGGGACGTTCTCTGCTGACTAGGCCAGCTGCGTTTAACTGGGGTAAGCAGGGCTCCTAAGAGGTCGTTAGAGACCTTAGGGAGCCATGGGAAAGTCGGCGAGTACCAAGCGTGCTGCACTATCGATGGTCGTTTGGTCTTTGACCATTTCACCTTTCATTTTCGATTGAGTAACGCTACGCCAGACTGAGCGATTTTTAACCGGGTCAATCATATCGATAATAAAAGTGCCCTGGGTGTAGTCCGTAACCTTCACGTCAGTACTATTCATGCAGTTGTAGCAGTTGTACATGGCGTAGCGATTGTATCGGCTGTACCCCACGCCCATGCTGTAGTTGGGAGATGAAGTTGTTCGCACATCTTGCTTTTCGACGGTATTGAGGTGCCAGCTAATGAGTAGATCAGCATCTTTTGCACTGTCTACCAGCGTGTAGCCCTTACCTTGCAGTGCATTACTCAGGGCTTCCTTGATACGGTCTTTTTGAAAATCGGTCATTCCCATGGGGTTACTGCCCGTCACGCCACCACTGAGCGCGTAAAAGCCTATCTTTTTGTCGTTGGCAAAGTCGTGTTCAACGTCGAAATCGACTGAAGGCTTGGGCGGCGGCGTTGCGCAGGCGGCCAGCAACGCCAAAAATAAACTGACAACGGTAAATAAGCGTGTTCGTGACATGGTGTATCTCCTCAAATCGAGGGCAAAGTGTAGCAGAGAGATCAACTTTGAGTAGGGAGCGTTAAAACAGAGCCTGTGCAAGAATCAGCAAGACGTTGTAGCGCGGCAATGTGCTCCCTCGGGGTGTCCCGTAACAGCGTGAGTGTGGCGCGGCGTTTAGCGGCCCATTGCCGGTAGCTGTCGGGCACTATGGGGCTCAACTGAGCTTCTAGACTTTCGATAGGCGGTAGCAATTGCTGTTTCCGGCGGTTTAGATCGGCCAGCCAAACCTGCACTCCGGAGGCAAAATATTTCACCACGACCGTCTCTAAAATTTGAGCCTGGGTGGAAGATCTACCGTTTGGACACAGGGGCCCTGCCGCAGCTCGCAAGATCAGTAGTTGGTTAGAGCGCTCCAGCGCCCGAGCCTGAGTGACGGCGGCGAGCAGCAGTGAGCCACCATCCCCCGCCCGGAGTTGGTAGAGTCGCTGCTCTAGTTCCTCGGTTTGAAACTGAAAGTTGCCAGAGAGCCATTGTGCGGCGGCGTATTCGAACCAAAGTAGGGCATCTAAAATGTCACCACCGACAGCCGATGGATATTGATCCAGCCCCGAGGGTAGCTGCCAAAATTGACGGTACTCAGGCCCGGCTAGTACCGCATTAAAAATACGATGAGGTAGGTACTGCATTTTAGTCTTAAGGGCAGCTGTCAGCGTTTCAGCTAAGCGATCCTCAGCCTGACGCTCTAGCGTTTGAATGCACTCAGGTGCGAGGGCCAGAAACTCAAGGTCCAACAGCAGTCGTTGCGACGGCGGGGCATTTCGTCCCAAGCTGCTGTTGCGACGGCCGATATTGACTTGCAGTGCGCAGTCAGAGAGCGCCAAAAAATCGAGTAGATTTAATGCCCCAGCGGGAATGTCGAGGAGGCTTATATCAGCATCTTGGAATCTGGGTGGTATCAGTAGGCCCGCGGGGTCGGGCACAGCGGTTTCCAGAGTTCTCGAGAGTCTTTGTTGATAATCCAGCAGCTGGGCGGGGCCCTGTGCTGGGGGAGAACAGCCCATAATTAGACTCACTAACCACCCAACCAGCAGTGCCTTCCGCCAACCGCCTTGCCACTCGACCACCCACTGCGGTTCCAGTGCACATTTGTTCGGCATTGAGGGTGTCACTGTGGGCTGTTAAAGCGTTTAGGCGCCAGTGTGTAGTGCCTCGGTAGCGCGCTGGCGCCACGCAAGAAGGTTGGACATATCGTCTCTGGGCTCTGTTTTAGCCGCCCATTTGGCGAAGGTCAAAACAGCGAGTAAATCAATGTCGGCAAAAGAGAGTTGCTGCCCGGCAATGAAAGGACGATGCGCCAGTTCGCTATTGGTCATTTCCAAAGCGCTCATGAGCCGAGCTTTTCCTCTTTCTGCTAGAGCCGGTATTTGCTCAAAATTTTGTGGCCCTGGCAGTGCTCGACCTGCATAAGCCGGATGGCTGTTACGAAAGGCCTCTGCACAAGCCATGAACAGCGTATTGAAGATGCGATGATTCCAATTGAGAATAAGCCCGCGTTCCGATGGCGTTGTCCCCAGCAGCGGACGCTCTGGATAAACGGCTTCGAGATAATGTGCAATGGCGATGACCTCGGTAAGGCGAGTGCCATCGTCAAGAACCAATGTGGGTAAGGTGGCTTCGGGAACGATGTCGGTATAACTCCCGTCGAGTTGGGCGGCCTTTGCCATATCGATTTGTTGGGTATCGACAGTGATGCCCTTGTAATCGATGAACATTTTAAGCCGGGCGGGGTTGGGTGCCGAGTCGAAGGTGTATAGCTTCATGAGTCACATTCCAGAGGGTCGATAAAGAGCACCTAATTTAGCAAATCCGGAGCCCTGTCGTCCCCTTTGAGTTTTATGCAGGGTCACAAGTCGTTATACTCCGCGCCTTTATGACCGGTGGCGTCCCTACAGGAGATACCTAAGATGCGTTTATTTGCTTTATTCATTGTTCTGCTACCCGCAATAGCCGTGGCGGCAGACCTTTCCAAATCACAGCGAGCCGAAATAGAGGCCCGCATTCAGCCCTTTAGCCATGCTTGCGTTGCGGGTGATGAGAGCTGTTCGGTTGGTGCTGTTGAGTCTTCAGTGGCGGTAGCTCGATCGGGTGAAGAAGTGTACAACGGCGCCTGTATGGCTTGTCATGCCACCGGAGCCGCGGGCGCACCCATGGTAGGAGATGCGGGAGCATGGGCGGCGCGCATGGAGAAAGGTATGGACGCGCTCTACGCGAGCGGTGTCAATGGTGTTGCCGGTACCGGCATGATCGCCAGAGGCGGTTGCAGCAATTGCTCCGACGACGAGATTTACGCGGCTGTTGATTACATGGTCGATAACAGCCAATAGATTCACACCGGCAGCTTCGATCGGTAGCCCATAGCCTCCAGCAAAGTGACCTCACTCAGGGCTGAATCTTGAGCGAGGTCTGCCAGTGATCGGGCGATTCGCAGGGTTTTGTGAATTCCGCGCCCCGATAAACGCAATCGGTCACATGCGTCCTCAAACCAGTGTCGTACCGCTGGCTCCATAGGGCAGACCTGTAGTAACGCGGTATTGTTTAGCATGGCGTTTAAACAACCTTGCCGTTCGTGCTGCCGCTGTCTTGCCCTCTCAATGTTCTCTCGAAGGTCTTGGGTGTGCGACTCACTGTTGCTACCGCGCAGCAACACGGCAGCCGGTTGCCGCTCTAGGCGCACGTGCAAATCGATGCGATCTAAGAGTGGGCCGGAGATGCGGGCTTGATAACGACCCACAACATCGGGCCGACATCGGCAAGTCTCATTTTGAATGCCGGCGAAACCACAGGGGCATGGGTTCATGGCAGCCACTAACTGGAATCGTGCAGGATACTGATAGGTGCCTTTGGCCCTGCTCAGGGAAATGTGGCCAGACTCTAGGGGTTGTCGCAGTAAGTCCAACACGGTGCCGCGGAATTCGGCTAATTCGTCCAAAAATAAAACGCCGCCATGAGCGAGAGAGACTTCGCCAGGCGTAGCATTGATCCCCCCGCCAACAAGTCCTGCGGCGGTGGTGCTGTGGTGAGGAGCCCTAAAGGGACGCCCAGAGTTTGGCTCCAAGCCTAAAAGGTCTCTCATGAGAGACAGTTCCAGTTGATCACTGGGACTGGGGTCTTCCAATAAGGGTGGCAAGCTTGCCGCCAAGAGTGTTTTGCCAGCGCCCGGAGGCCCGATCATCAAAAGGTGGTGGCCTCCGGCAGCGGCTATTTCCAAGGCGCGCTTAGCCACTTCCTGACCTGTAATTTGTGCTGTGCTCGCAGGTTTCTGCGTTGAAGTGGTGTCAGCTTTAACCTTGATTACTGCAAGTGTCTTAGCTTTGATCAAACCACAGGCACTTAATAAGTCCTCCGCCGCTGTAACGCGGCTGCCCGGAACCACGGCCATCGTTTTTGCCTGCGCTGCGGGCAATATCACCGCGCGTTGGTCCAGTGTGGCGGCTCGCACTGCAGCGAGAAGACCTCGGCATTGTCGTAAAGACCCGTCGAGCCCAAGTTCTCCAAAAAACTCCCGATTCGTTAGAGCGTTAGCGGTTAGTTGTCCGGAGGCGACCAAAATAGCCAGAGCGATCGGTAGGTCAAAGCGACCCCCGCTTTTTGGCAGTTCCGCGGGTGCCAAGCTGACCGTAATTCGACGGTCCGGCCATTTAAAGTGAGAACAGATGAGCGCACTGCGAACCCTTTCTCTCGATTCACGAACCGAGCTTTCGGGTAAACCCACCACTGAAAAAGCGGGCAAGCCATTGCTGAGATGCGCTTCAACTGAGACGAGTGGTGCGTTGAGCCCCATCCCAGCTCGGGATAAGACAGTGGCGTGACTCATGGATCATCCTTGATTGGACCTGTTGCGAGCATCCTTGCCGCAGCACGTTTGAGCGTTTGTGGTAAGCAGTAAAGCGGGCTTTTGGGGGTTATGGGTTGCTGGTGCCTTTGTCGATGTCATCGAGCTGTTGCGTCAGGGATTCGAGCTTGGTTTCAAGTTCTTCAATGCGTTGACGGGTTCTTTGCAGAACTGCCGACTGTGCGTCGAATTCAGAGCGCGGCACCACATCGAGCTTAGACAGCGCAGATTGTGCCAGCAGACGCGCATTTTTATCGAGCTGTTCAATGACGGGGTTGTCGCGGCCTAGCAGCCGCTCGAACAGATCTGCTGGGGAGCGGCGCTGCCCCCCTTCTTCTGTGCCATTGTTTTTATCATCTTGCTGCATGGTGAGTTGTGTCCCTGTGTGCCCAATGACCGTCAATGTAACTCAGGATGATGCATTCCCCCACATCGGAAACAGCCTATTTCGCCCATCGGCGGGGCAGGGCTGCACTGCGATGGTGCGGCTTTTTACTGGCTTTGTGTGCTGAGCCTAGCGGCTAAAAAACCTAAAGCATTGAATTAATTGTATTTAATATTTTTGGTACAGCGCTCGCTAAGGCAAGGGGCATACCGACGCAGGACACGATTGTGGTGCGGCGGAAAACAAAGGATCACTTAAAAGGAGTTGCCATGCCAGTCCGCTCGCTTGTTCTCACCACGTCGCTCGTCGGCACTAATAAATGGAGGTTCGCATGAAGTTAGTTACCGCGATCATCAAACCCTTCAAGCTCGATGATGTTCGGGAAGCCTTATCTCAAATTGGTATCCAAGGCATCACTGTCACAGAGGTGAAGGGCTTTGGGCGCCAGAAAGGACACACCGAGCTATACCGGGGCGCGGAATATGTCGTCGACTTCCTGCCCAAGGTCAAAATCGAGGCTGCCGTTACGACCGAGCAGGCCGATGCCGTGATCGAGGCGATCACAACGGCGTCGCACACTGGGAAAATCGGTGACGGAAAGATTTTTGTGACCGCTATCGACCAAATCATTCGCATTCGCACCGGCGAGACCGGCGAAGCCGCCATTTAATCCATAGGGAACAGGAATCAATCATGGAGAACGAAATTTTTCAGTTGCAGTACGCGCTGGACACCTTTTACTTCTTGGTGTGTGGTGCTTTAGTGATGTGGATGGCGGCAGGTTTCGCCATGCTCGAAGCAGGCCTCGTCAGAGGCAAAAACACGGTTGAAATACTGACTAAAAACGTCGCGTTGTTTGCGGTTGCCTGCACCATGTACATGGTGTGTGGTTACGCGATTATGTACGGCGGCGACTATCTGCTTAGTGGCATTACGGGGAATGGCGTCACCGGGGCTGATGAGCCCGCGGCTTATGCTCCCTCAGCCGATTTCTTCTTTCAGGTCGTGTTTGTAGCGACAGCGATGTCGATTGTCTCAGGTGCCGTTGCGGAGCGCATGAAGCTGTTTGCCTTCTTGGCCTTTGCAGTCGTGATGACAGGTGTCATCTACCCATTAGAGGGGAGTTGGACCTGGGGTGGAAACCCAGTCTTTGGCGCCTACACTTTGGGCGATCTGGGATTCCTCGACTTTGCTGGCTCGGGCATTGTTCATATGGCGGGTGCCGCTGCCGCGTTGGCCGGTGTGGTATTAGTCGGCCCTCGTAAAGGCAAATACGGGCCTAATGGCGAGGTCAACGCGTTTCCGGGTGCTAACCTACCCCTGGCGACCTTGGGCACGTTTATCCTTTGGCTGGGCTGGTTTGGATTTAACGGAGGCTCTGTCTTAGCAACGGCCTCGGTAGATGCTGCAAACTCGGTAGCGATTGTGTTTATGAACACCAATGCCGCAGCAGCGGGTGGGTGTCTCGCGGCACTGGTCACAGCCAAGCTGATGTTTGGTAAGGCCGACCTCACGATGGCCTTGAACGGTTGTCTTGCCGGCTTGGTTGCGATCACCGCGGGTCCTGACACACCGTCAGCGTTGCAGGCGACGCTCTTTGGTGCTCTAGGTGGTGTTCTGGTGGTGTTTTCCATCATCACTTTGGACAAACTAAAGATCGACGATCCCGTCGGTGCGATCTCGGTTCACGGTGTTGTTGGTTTACTCGGTCTGCTATTGGTACCCGTCACTAACGACGGTGCGGCATTCTCAGGCCAGATTATCGGTGCCATCACGATCTTTGGTTGGGTTTTCCTTGCTTCACTGGTCACCTTTGGAATCATTAGGGCGGTCATGGGACTCCGTGTCTCTGAAGAGGAAGAGTACGAAGGTTCAGACCTGTCGGAATGTGGTATGGAAGCATACCCAGAGTTCACCTCAGCCCGTTGATACCTCACATCGGCTGATTGTTTGGGGCCCTTTGGGCCCCTTTTTTTTGCAATCTGTACCCGTGAATCAACACGGAATGCTCTCTTGGCATTGCCAAATTCCACGAGCCGATCATAATGTAAGCCTATGCAACCTAAAGGTAGTAAGCATTCATGAAACTCGTTACCGCAATTATTAAACCTTTTAAGATGGACGATGTCCGCGCAGCACTCTCTGACGTGGGTGTTCAGGGCGTTACGGTGACCGAAGTTAAGGGGTTTGGGCGCCAGCGGGGTCATACCGAGCTCTATCGTGGCGCAGAATATGTGGTCGATTTCTTACCGAAACTCAAGCTCGAGGTCGCCTGCGCGGGTGATCAGGTAGACAGCGTTGTCGAAGCGATTATCGCTGCAGCGGGCACGGGTAAAATAGGCGACGGTAAGATATTTGTTTCTGAGCTCGATCAAGTGATCCGCATTCGCACCGGGGAGACCGGCACCGAAGCCATCTAATTTCCGTGGTTTAGGAATGGGCGGCGGTTTGTAAGCGCCGCAGCAAACTGGGTAGCTCTGTGAGACACGCAATAATGTGATCAGCGTAGTCGCTGTCACTACCTTGTTGGGTGAACCAGACGGAACGGATGCCTGCTCGATGCGCCCCCACTACATCATGCTCATGACTGTCACCGACATGAATCATGGCACTGGCCTGACCGCCAGTGTGTTTAAGAGCGTGATTAAAAAGTGCTGGTTCTGGCTTGGCGGCACCCACATCCTCGGCCTTGAAGGCGAAATCAAAAAACTGACCCAAGGGTGTTTTGGTGACATCGGCATTGCCGTTGGTCAGTGCACCTAAGGTGTAATCTTGTGATAGCGCTGTCAGTAAGGGTAGTGACTCCGGGTACAGCGCCACGTCGTGCCGTCGGGCGATAAATGCCTGAAAAGCTGCCTTCGCCGCCCATTGGGCTTCTGCCTGTAACAACCCCCCTTCTTCCAGCGATTGCTGCAGTACCGCCTGTCTAAAAGCACTTATCTGATGGGCGAGTTGTGGTTCCCGCGTTAGAACTTGCTGGCGAATTCGCTTTAGGCTTTCTGAATCAAGGCCCTCTAATACCTGCGGGTAGTGGGCTTCCAGCCATGCATTTTGAGCGGCTTCAGCCTTGATAAGAGCGGGCCGAACATCCCAAAGGGTATCGTCTAAGTCAAAGGTAATGACTTTAATCGTCATTTGTTTTTTCGCCGTGCTCGGGGATGTGCAGCATCGTAGACCTTCGATAAATGTTGGAAGTCCAGATGCGTATATATTTGAGTCGTGCTGATATCAGAATGTCCCAGTAACTCTTGCACAGCTCTCAAGTCACCACTGGACTCTAGCATGTGGCTGGCGAAGGAGTGTCGCAGCATGTGAGGGTGCAGTTTGCCAGGGAGTGCGCTAAATCGCGCCATGCGTTGCAGACGCAGCTGCACGCTGCGTGGGCTAATGCGCTTACCCCGATTGGACACAAATAATGGTGAAGCGGGCTGCACGTCTTCGGTGCCTAGAGGGCGAAGTGAAAGCCATTTTTCAACGGCTTTGAGGGCGGGTCCACCGACCGGCAGCTTTCGGGTTTTTCGACCCTTACCCGTCACCGTAATGATCCGCTCATTGAACTCCAAGTCGTTTATGTTTGCTGATATGAGCTCTGAAAGACGTAACCCAGAAGAGTATAAAAGTTCTGCTATTGCCATATCCCTGAAGTCGAGGGTTGTTTCCGGTTGCCACTGAAATAAGTGATTCACGCTATCTGGGTCTAGGGTTTTGGGTAGGCTGCGTCGCCGTTTTGGCGCTTGAACACCGAGTGCGGGGTTTCCGACACTCGCGTCCCGCTCTGAAATAAATCGATAAAGTGAGCGTATTGAGGACAGCGCCCGCTGGATACTCGTGGGGGATAGGCCTTGTCGATGCAACTGGGCGACCCAGTTTCTGACGTCGGCCTCTCTCACAGCGGCGGGTTCTTGGGTGTTTGTTGCTGCACAAAAGACAATAAATCGTCGAATATCGCGGCCATAACCCTCGAGGGTGTGATGAGACACCTGTCGGACGTCTCGCTGATAGCTTAGGAAAATATCGCAGGCAGCAGCTAGGGAATCACTCACGTGGTGGGTATTGGCTCTACACAGGGCAGATGCATGACCACTTCCGCTAAATTTTCTAGGAAAAGCGTGCCAACCGTGTTGTCGTAGCGATTAACGTCGCTTGAGCCAACGCCGATGGCACCGATCAGAACACCATTGAGATGCAGTGGCGCTATGGCGGCAGACCCCTCTGACGCGCAACCTGGGAACATGGCTGACATTTCGTCAGCACGGAAAACACCGCAGTAGGCGCGCTGGCGTCGTAGCAGGGTCTCGATAATATTTTGACGATCTGTAGCGCAGGCAACAACGTCGCCTAAGCTTTCTGAAGCGGGTGTCAGCCAGACATGGGAGGCATATTCCACACCGAAAAAATCAAGCAGCCCTGTTTCTATAGTGGATCCCAAGTGCGCCACCTCTTGGCACTGCAGCAGCGTTAATATCATGCGCTGTGAGGCTTCGAGTATCGACTCACTGGTTTCGGCATTGTGCGTTAGCTCAGCGAGGCGACTGCGCATGGCAATGTTGCGCTCACGGAGCACGTTGACCTGACGTTCTACAAGCGATATTGAGCCCGCACCACCGTGAGGGATTTCCAGAGTTTCTAGCAGTTCTTTTCGGTCCTCAAAGAAATCAGGGTGCTGCGTAAGGAACGACGCAACGTCATCGGCACTGAGCATCTCTGATGGCAATGCTGCGGAAGATTCTGAAAAAGTTTCACCCGTCATGGAAATCCTGTCTCTGCACCGCGGTCAGCGATTGTGTAGGTTGATCGTGCCCTCAAATACCGAGGCCGTGGGTCCGCTTAGCCAAGCAGCAGTGCCATCGCCCTCCCATGCAACCGAGAGCTTACCGCCGGGTAGATGCACTGTCACGGCGTTGTTGAGCAGGTTCTTGCGAATACCGTGCACGACGGCGGCGCAGGCGCCTGTTCCACAGGCGAGAGTTTCTCCCGCGCCGCGCTCAAAAACACGCAGTTTTATCTCGTCCCGAGACAGAATTTGCATAAAGCCCACGTTAACGCGGTCGCTAAACTGGGGGTGTTTCTCGATAGCGGCGCCCAGGCTCGCTACGGGAGCTTTGTGGATATCGTCAACAGCGATAACAGCGTGTGGATTGCCCATTGAGAGAACGCCAATAGTTACGCTGGTACCCGACGCGTTAATTGTATATTCGAGCTGTTCTTGATCGGTGGTGAAGGGGACCGCAGTGGGTGTAAATATTGGAATACCCATCTCGGCGCTAATCTGACCGTCATTTCCGGTTTCCAATTGCATGAGACCATTTGGGGCCTGCACTTTGAGATGGAACTTCGAAGACAGCCGTTGCTCTCTGACAAAACGCGCAAAACAACGGGCCGCATTACCGCACTGGCCAGCCTCAGAGCCATCGGCATTAAAAATATGGTAGCGGAAATCGGCATCAGGGCTGTCGGGTGGACTGACGATCAGCACCTGATCGCAGCCAATTCCCCGCTGCCGGTTGGCAAGCCGACGAACTTGACCGGGAGAGATGTGCAAGTTTTGCCGCACGTTGTCGATAACCACAAAGTCATTGCCGGCGCCTTGCATTTTAGTGAAACGCACCTTCATAGGGTGGCCTCAGGCAGTAAGCATTCGTCGACCCACAGCGTCTCGAGAGGTTCACGCGCCCGAACGAGGTGTGCACTCCCGCCGTCGACCATAACCTCAGCAGACCGCGGTCGCGTGTTGTAATTGGAAGCCATGACAAAGCCATAAGCGCCGGCAGTCATAACGGCAAGCACGTCCCCCTGAGCGAGGGAGAGATTTCGGTCTTTACCCAAGAAATCGCCAGTTTCACAGACAGGGCCCACAACATCCCAGCACTTTATATCCCGATGCACCTCTTTGACCGGCACGATATCTTGCCAAGCGCCGTATAAGGCGGGTCGCAACAAATCATTCATGGCGGCATCGACTAACGCAAAATTTTTGTGTGGGGTCGGCTTCAAATACATGACCTCCGTGAGTAAGACACCGGCCTGGGCGACGATGGAGCGACCCGGCTCTAAAATTAAAGTGAGGTTGTGGGCGGAAAGCGTTTGTGTCAGCGCGGCCACATAATCAGTAATTTTAGGGGCATTTTCTGTGCCATAGGGAATACCCAGCCCCCCACCCAGATCAATATGCTGGAGTACGATTCCCTCTGACTGCAGCGTTTCGAGCAATTGAATCAGGTGTCGAGTCGCCTCGGTAAATGGCGCAATATCGAGTATCTGGCTGCCAATATGGCAATCAATACCAATGGGCGTAATCCCGGGTAAAGCGATGGCCTTTCGGTACAGCCGCAGCGCGCTGTCTAGCTCGACACCAAATTTATTGTCTTTGAGCCCTGTTGCAATGTAGGGGTGTGTTTGGGCATCAACATCAGGATTCACACGCAGAGATATACGGGCCAGCAGGCCGCTGGCTTGGGCAACCTCCGACAACCTATCGAGCTCTGCCTCTGACTCGACATTAAAACAGTGAATACCCACTTCAAGGGCGCGTTTCATGGCTGCCGGCGTTTTGCAAACCCCAGAAAATACGACTTTGGCGGGGTCACCCCCTGCGGTAATAACGCGCTCAAGCTCGCCCTGAGAGACAATATCGAAGCCTGCTCCGAGTTTGGCGAGGACGCTCAGTATCGCGAGATTAGAATTGGCCTTAACGGCATAGCAAATGAGATGAGCATGGTCTGCTAGGGCAGCTTCATAGGCCAAATAGGCCTGCTCAATACTGGCGCGGGAGTACACATAGAGTGGCGTTCCATACTGTGATGCCAGTTCACCTAAGGCAACTTCTTCGCAAAACAGCGTGTCCCCCTGTCGCTCAAAACCTGTCATGTTGGGGTCTCTTGAGCCGGTTCGTCGGGTTCTGCGGGTCGCAAGGGGCCGGTTTGGCCGCAGCCCGCGAGCAAACTGAGCAGTAGTGTGGCAAGTATTAATATTTTCATGATGGTTTTTCTCCAAAGCCCCTTATTATATCAGCGTGGGGCGGTTTACAGTTCGCTAGGTAGTGCTTGGCCACAATGTTACGGGCAAGTGGGTGCCTGAAAGCCCAAACCTAAGGAGATAGGATGAGTAGCGCGACTTACTTTGACCGCATCGACGAGACTTTCGATTGTGTCGAAACACGACTCGAGGAGCTTCCAGAGGATCCCGATTTGTCCGTTGCTGAAGGTGTTATCAACGCTCGATTCCCCAATGGCGTGGTTTTTGTTTTTAGTCGACAACCCCCGACCGAGCAGCTGTGGCTGGCCACTCCGGGTGGTGGGTTTCATTATGTTTGGGATGATGCCCTGGGAGATTGGAAAGACACTAAAACCTCAGCAGCATTTAGGGAGTTTCTACCCAAGCAACTGCGGGAGCACGCCAAGGTTGAATTTTCTTGGGAATAAACGTCGGCCAGCCCTAGTTTTTTTTGCTGGGTTGTTACTGTGTTTTGCGCTGGCCTTGCCACAAGTCCCAGCAGCATCAGAGCCAATGTGGGTGGAGAATCTGTCACCTCTCGCAGGGCTGGTGGGATTGCCCCCACAGCGGGCAGCACAACAGGCTAGCGGCTGGCATATTGATACGCATCTTGCGGTTGCCAGCCACTTTGTGGCGGCAGAGGACGACTCGGATTCTGTAATTTTCGATGGCGAGACCGTGCGTTATTCCCTGGCGCTGGAGTACGGATGGCAGCAGGTTTGGTCGCTACGTCTAACCGTGCCCTGGGTAAGTCATGGTGCCGGCTTTTTAGATTCCAGCATTGATAGCTGGCATAACACCTTTGGACTGAGTGATGGGGGCAGGGCTGCGTTTCCACAGGATCAGTTCCGCTACCAATACAGTAACGCTTCCTATGAGGTCAGCCAGTTTGACGAAGGTGACTCGATGGGTGATATACGACTGGAGCTCAATCGAAGCTTGTTCCAGGACGCCGATCGAGCTGCAGCACTAACATTGGGTTACAAGGCAGCGACCGGTGACACGCAGCACTTCACAGGATCCGGTGCAGAGGATGTGTTCGCGACCCTTCGCTATAGCGCTAAGGAGCTCTGGCAGTTACCCGTAAGCTGGCATGCCCAGGCAGGTTATACGTGGGTGGGTACCAGCAAACTGTTGGGCCCTAATCAACGCCATGGCTTGTGGTTTGCCGGTCTTGGAGTTGATTGGCGTATTGCACAGCGGTGGTCACTACTGGCTCAATTCGACAGTCACTCTGGGGTTTTAAACAGCCCGGTGGCTGCGTTGGGCAAGACCTCGGGTCTCTTGAGTTTCGGCCTGCGCTTCTCCCCAAACAGGTCCTGGATGCTCGAGGTGGGTGTCATCGAAGACATTATCGTAGAGACAGCTCCCGATGTAACGTTTCAAGCTTCCCTGCGATGGCGCCCGAAGTCGCCCACCTCTAATTAGCGCGATGCTAAAAGCGTCAGCGCATTCGCGGCAGCTGCTGCGACCTGCACGGGGCTGGTTCCCCCGATATGATCTCGAGCAGCAACGGATCCCTCGAGGGTGAGTACGTCGAAAACATCGTTGTCTATGGCGTGGTAGAAGCCTTGCAAAGTACTTAACGACAGATCTTCTAGTCGACAAGATTCGGCAACGCAGTGGGCCACGGCATTCCCCACAACTTCATGGGCATCCCGAAAGGTAACCCCACGGCGCACAAGGTAGTCGGCTAGATCGGTCGCGGTCGCAAAGCCTTCCAGAGCCGCGTTGCGCATATTCTCCTGATTCGGAATGAGTGCAGGCACCATATCGGCAAACGCCCGCAGGCAGTCGTGCAGCGTCTGTACCGTATCAAAAAGCGGTTCTTTGTCTTCCTGATTGTCTTTGTTGTAAGCCAGAGGTTGAGATTTCATTAGGGTCAGCAGGGCCATGAGATGGCCGTTAATACGCCCGGTTTTACCGCGAACCAACTCAGGTACATCGGGGTTCTTTTTTTGCGGCATGATAGAAGAGCCGGTGCAAAAGCGATCGGGAATAGTGATGAAAGCAAACTGGGCCGATGCCCAGAGCACGAGTTCTTCCGACATGCGTGACAGATGCGTGGTAATCAGCGCTGCAGCTGCAGTGAACTCAATCGCGAAGTCCCTATCGGACACCGAGTCTAAAGAATTTCTGGTGGGTGAATCGAAGCCCAGTGCACTAGCCGTCATCCCTCTATCGATGGGGAAGGTGGTTCCCGCAAGAGCCGCGGCGCCCAGAGGACATTGGTTAAGGCGCGTTTTACAATCTTGCAATCGGCCAAAGTCGCGATCGAGCATTTCGTACCATGCCAGTAGATGATGCCCAAAGGTAATGGGTTGAGCGACCTGCAAATGGGTAAAGCCGGGCATTACCGTCGCCGCATGCTGCGCCGCAAGCTCAACAATTCCTTGCTGTAATCGCGTCAGCTGTTCTGTAACGGCATCGATTGCCTCGCGCAGCCATAACCTGATATCGGTGGCGACCTGATCATTGCGGGATCGACCTGTGTGCAGTTTCTTGCCGGTATCGCCAATGATTTCTGTCAGCCGGGCTTCAATGTTCATATGAACGTCTTCCCGATCAACGCGCCATGCAAAACTATTTTGCGCTATTTCTTCGGAAATTTGCTGCAGGCCCAGTTCAATTTCCGCGAGTTCCCCTTGGGATAATATATTTTGGGCGCAAAGCATGCTGGCGTGGGCTAGCGAGCCGCGTATATCTTGCGTGGCTAGTCGTCGATCGAAGGCCTCCGAGGCGGTGAAGCGTTGTACGAAGGCGTCGGTGGGCTCCACGAACCGTCCACCCCACAGTTTACTGGTCGTTGCTTCTGGTTTTTTGGATTGACTCATATCCAGTCCTGAAATGCTGCCCCGTTTAGATCGGGGTAAGGGCCTTGTGGGCGAGACCCGAGTATACCATTGTAGCGCTATGGATCAGCGCCAGCCGTGGTAAGCTGGAGTCCCCAAATAAGGAGTATTTCGTGTCCAAGCTCGTTATTGCCACCCGAGAGAGTCCATTGGCCCTCTGGCAGGCCAACCATGTCGCAGATCGACTGCGCTCGCTGTATCCGGAACTCACGGTAGAACTGTTGGGTATGACCTCCCGCGGAGATCAATTACTCGACAAACCGCTCTACAAAGTCGGGGGAAAAGGTCTCTTTGTTAAAGAGTTAGAGACGGCTTTACTCGATGGCCGTGCCGATATCGCGGTGCACTCCATGAAAGATGTACCCATGACCTTGCCCCCCGGACTCACCCTGGGCGTGATTTGTGAACGTGAAGATCCAAGAGATGCTCTAGTCGGTATATCGGCGTTATCTGAGCTTGAGCAAGGCGCAAGGTTTGGCACGTCCAGTTTGCGCAGGGCTTGCCAGATCAGGCGAATCCGTCCCGATTTAGATATTGGTTTTCTGCGCGGCAATGTAAATACCAGGCTGGCTAAGCTCGATGCGGGTGAGTTCGATGCCATTATTTTAGCGACGGCGGGATTGGTGAGATTGGGTTTTGATGCGCGCATTGGCGCGCGTATAGAGCCTGAGATTTCTTTGCCCGCGGGTGGGCAAGGCGCTGTGGGTATTGAATATCGCAGCGATGATGATCGGATAGCCGAGCTGCTGGCCCCACTCAATGATGCCGAGACTGCAGAGTGTGTTACCGCAGAGCGCGCTGTCGTAAGAGTACTCGATGGGGGTTGTGACGTGCCTATCGCCAGTTACGCGGTTAAAGAAAACAACGAGCTCTGGTTGCGCGCTTTGGTGGGTTCCGTCGATGGAAGTTCAGTACTCGAGGCTCAGGGACGGGGCACCGATGCGGAGAGCCTCGGTCGAGAGGTTGCACAAGCCTTGCTCGATGGAGGTGCAGCAGCGGTACTTGAGGCAGTGCGCGGGTGACACTCACTGCGGTTTTAACACGTCCCGGTGGTGTGGTTGAGCCTCTGCGGCTTGTGCTTGAGCAGCGGGGCGTTGACAGCTTTGTTCAACCCTTAATTAATATTGCCTCGATTGCTGTCGAACACAGAGAGCTCATTACGCTGTACCCCGGTGATATTTGTATCTTCATTAGCGTTAATGCTGTGGAACAGGGCCTTGCAAATTTAGCCCCTCAGCTGCGAGAGCTGGGCTGTCCCATTTTGGCCGTTGGGCGCGCGACTGCCAGCGCCATATCTGCCGCCGGCTTCGACGTAAGTGTTCCCTCTCAGGCGGATTCTGAGGGCTTGTTGGGCCTTGATATCTTGCACGATGTTAAGGGTAAGCAGGTGGTCATCGTCAAAGGTGAGGGGGGCCGTGGCTTGTTGGCAGAGGCGTTGCGAGAGCGTGGCGCAGACGTCGTCAGCTATGTGTGCTACCGAAGGGACCCTACAGATATTGATGCCGGCCAATTTTGCTGGCAGTTATGCGAACGTGAGGATGTTGTTTTTCAGGCGAGCTCCGGTGAGATTGTGGAGCAATTAACGGAACTGCTGGGGCAGGGCGGCCAACCCAATCTTCTGGATAGTCCCGTGATTGTGCCCTCGGGTCGTGTCGCTAAGATCGCTTCGGGATTAGGCTGGACTAACGTCATAACGGCAACCGGTGCCGGTGATGACGCATTTCTTTCAGCTATTGAGTCATTGCGTGCTGAAAAGATTGATAATCAAGCACAGGCCAACAAGCCACTGGAGGATAAAGCAGGTATGGGGGGCGAAATACCCAAGGACGTTGAAAATCAGTTAGCACCGGTGCCTAAGGTGGAAGCTGTAACTCCGCCAGCTTCAGCAGGTCCCGTTTTGACCCCAGAACCCAAGCGCAGGAGTGATCGCTTCGCTAGAGCTGTGCTTTTAATGCTGTTATTGATTCTGGGTGGGAGTGCTTATCTGGGTTGGTTCTATGGCTGGCCGCGCTATCAAGCGTTGTTGGTACAACTTGAGGCTAGTGATGCTCGACTGACGATTCTCGAAGGTGCACCGAATACGCTGGCTCGTGAGCTAACCTTGGGCTTTGAGCAACAAATGGAAGAGTCTCAGGCCCTCACGTCGGCGGCACTGCAAGCATCAGCCGCCAGGCAAGCCCAGCGCCTGATAGAGCAGGAGAGTGCAACTGACCGCCTGGCAGAGCGTCTTGAGCGCGTTGATATCCGTCTTGCCAGACTGACGGCAACGGATCGTCGGGCCTGGTTAGCCAACGAGGCAGCCTTTTTGGTGCGGTTGTCGGCGCAGCGTTTATTGGTCTCCAGAGATATCGACGCCGCACAGGCGCTGTTGACCAATGCCGATGCGTTACTTGCAGAGGTTAATGATCCTCGATTTACCCTGGCTCGACGGGCCCTTGCGGCGGACCTTGCCAGCCTCGCGGTAGCGCCACAGGTGGATATGGTGGGTTTGTATGCTCGGTTTGCCGCACTTATTGAACAGTCGGCTTTATTGCAGGTTAGGATGCCTCAAGCACCGACGGCACAAATACCAGAGAGTGAGAGCTTGTGGTCTCGAGCGAGTGCCGGTTGGCGCGCTGCCCTCGATAAATTGTCGCGTTATCTGGTCGTTCATCGCCGTAGTGACGAGCGAGCCGCGCTGTTAACCCCAGATTGGGAAAATTTAATCCGTCAAAACCTTCGCATGTCCCTAGAGCAAGCCCAGATTGCGGCGCTGTCTGCCAACGCAACCCTATACCAGCATGCCCTCGCGCGAGCGCAAGAATCTATCAGCATATTTTCAGAGACGGATCCCGATCGTGTTGGGGCCATGGTGGCAGAGCTCGGTGCCTTGGCCACCCTTGATATTGCCCCTGAAATTCCCGATTTACTGAATTCTCGAGCTGCCTTGGCCGATGCCATTAGAGCAATCGACGGTGTCAGTGAAGCCTTAGATGTGGTGGCTCCGGCGGAGGGCGACTAACGATGCGCGGCTTTATCGTGTTGGTGCTTATGGGCCTCGTGTTAGGTGCTGTGCTGGTCAATCAGGTCGACCAAGGTGGTGGCTACGTTTATGCCAGTCTTGGTGATGTCGTAGTAGAGACCAGCGTCTGGTTTGCCCTTTTACTTTGGCTGGTTGTCTGGGGGCTTTTGGCTCTTTTACTGAGCGTTGTTCGACGCGCTTGGGGTACACAACGCGTTGTGAGTGGTTGGTTGGGGCTGCGTAAGAGTCGGAACGCGACGGCACTCACCAATCGTGGTCTTATTAGTTTTGTTGAGGGAAATTGGCTGCGGGCGCGCAAGCAGCTTCTGCGCTCGGCGCGCTATAGTGATGCGCCTCTGGTGAATCACCTGATTGCTGCGCGGGCCAGCTTTAGGCTTGGGGATATTGAAGATGCGAAAGCGCAGCTGGGAAAGGCCGAGGGTGTCGAAGCAGATGCCGGTGTAGCCGTTGAGCTCACGCATGCTGAGTTGGAATTGTCGGCGGGTAATTATGAGCAGGCACTAGCTACCTTGGTGCGCGCCCGAGCTAACGCGGCAAAACATCCCTATGTTTTGGCACTGCTAGCGAGAGCCCATCGTCACCTAGGCGAGTGGGAAGCTTTGCGGCCGTTGTTGCCTGAGCTCCATAAATACGGGTTACTCGAAGACGTGGCGCTGCGCGGACTAGAGGCCGAACTTTGGGACGCACTTATCGGGTCAATTGCTGATCAGTCTGATGGCAGCGTTAACGACCTCGAGGCGCTGTGGCGTGGAATACCCCTGGTGCAGCGCGATCAATTGAAACTCAGGGTTCGTTACCTCGAGGCTTTAATTAAGCTCCGTGGCTATCGTGAGGCAGAAAAGCAGCTTGTCGCTTGGTTAGGAAAAGAATTGAATGGAGAATTGGCCGCATTCTTAGGCCGCTTTCCCCCTGACAATCCACGCAAGTTGCTCAAAATAATTCAAAAGTGGCTAGAAGTGCCCACCCATGACGGGGCATTGCTTCTCGCTGCAGCTCGGGTGGCACTGCATGCTCAGGATTGGGAAACGGCAAGGGCTTGGCTTGAGGAATCGCATCAGCGCGGCGCTACGGCGGAGAACTGTTGCGAATTGGCGCGCTTTTATGGCGCTAGGGGTGAGCATGAGCGTGCCAGCACCCTGTCGGCAGAGGCAGCCGCCCTCAGTATGGCGCCACTGCCCGATGTGCCGCTGCCACAGCCTCAAAAAGAGCGCTGATTAGCGATATTGGTTGGCCCTAACGTCCGGGTAAATCTATGTTGAGATCCTTCCATATTTCGTCGATACGGTCTTTGACGTTGCTGTCCATCGCGATAGCCTCACCCCACTCTCGATCGGTTTCACCCTCCCACTTGTTGGTCGCGTCCATGCCCACTTTAGATCCTAGCCCTGGCACTGGGGATGCGAAATCGAGATAGTCGATCGGTGTGTTGTCTATGAATACGCAGTCTCTTCGAGGGTCCATTCGGGTGGTCATGGCCCAGATCACATCTTCCCAGGAGCGCGCATTAATATCTTCGTCAGCGACAATAATGAACTTGGTATACATAAATTGACGCAGGAAAGACCATATTCCCAGCATGACGCGCTTGGCATGCCCCGGGTACTCTTTGCGAATGGTGACCACAGCCATTCGGTAAGAACAGCCCTCAGGAGGCAAATAAAAATCGACAATCTCTGGAAATTGCTTTTGCAGTAGTGGCACAAAAACTTCGTTGAGAGCGACACCTAAAATAGCGGGCTCATCCGGTGGACGTCCGGTATAGGTACTGTGATAAATAGGATTTTTTCGTGTCGTTATCTTTTCGACAGTAAATACGGGGAAGCGTTCGACCTCATTGTAGTAGCCCGTATGATCACCGTAGGGGCCTTCGTCGGCTTCCTCGCTGGGGTCTATGTAGCCCTCCAGAATAATTTCCGCATGGGCGGGTACGCGCAAGTCATTGGCCTTACAGCGATCGGTAAGACATTCGGCGAGTTCTGTTTTGCTACCGCGTAACAGGCCGGCAAAGGCGTACTCTGACAGTGCATCGGGGACAGGTGTTACCGCGCCCAAGGTCGTTGCTGGATCGGCTCCCAATGCAATGGCTACAGGGTAAGGTTCACCCGGATGCTTAAGGGTCCAATCTCTAAAGTCGAGAGCTCCACCACGATGGGACAGCCAGCGCATGATTAACTTACGCGGTCCCAGACGCTGCATGCGGTAAATGCCCAGGTTCATTCTGGGTTTTTCTGGGCCACGCGTGATCACCAACGGCCAGGTAATGAGGGGGCCTACATCTCCGGGCCAGCACGTCTGTACCGGAATCGTGGTGAGGTCGACAGCGTCACCTTCGAGAACAACTTCTTGGCAAGGTGGGCGCTTTATGGTCTTTGGCCCCATATTTAGAACTTTTTTCAGTAGCGGAGCCTTATCGATAAGGTCACGCATGCCCTTGGGCGGATCGGGCTGCCGTAAATAGGCCAAGAGCTCACCAATTTCCCGAAGGGCCTTCGTCGACGTTGCGCCCATTCCGCGGGCCACTCGGGCTTCTGTGCCAAAGAGGTTGGCCAGCACCGGCATGTTGTAGCCTTTGGGGTTTTCAAACAGGAGAGCAGGGCCACCGCCGCGAAGGGTGCGGTCGGCAATTTCTGTCATTTCCAAATGGGGGTCAACTTCGGCGGTAATCCGCACTAGCTGCCCCTCTGCCTCTAAAGTGGCAATGAAGTCCCGCAAATCGGTGAACTGTGCGGCCATAAATTGTCCTCGCATAGAAAGTGAGCGAGCCCCTACTGAATTAGGGGCGAGAGGCTAGGGGCTAGGGGTTAGATGCTAGGGGTCGCCTTTAATGATCCCCGATCATGCTCACTTGCGTTTCATTGACTTAAAGAATTCCTCATTGGAATTGGTGTTTTTGAGTTTATCGAGCAAAAACTCAACGGCCGGTAGGTCTTCCATACCGTGCAGTAGCTTGCGCAGAATCCACATGCGTTGAAGTTCGTCTTCTCCGGTGAGCAGTTCTTCGCGCCGTGTGCCGGATCGACGGATATTAATAGCAGGATAAATCCGCTTCTCCGCAATCTTTCGGTCTAGGTGTAATTCAAGATTACCCGTGCCCTTAAATTCTTCGTAAATCACTTCATCCATTTTGGAGCCAGTATCGATCAGCGCGGTCGCAATAATTGACAGGCTGCCACCTTCTTCAATATTTCGTGCTGCACCAAAGAAGCGCTTGGGCCGCTCAAGGGCATGAGCGTCTACGCCCCCCGTCAAAACCTTGCCTGAGCTAGGCACAACGGTGTTGTAGGCTCGAGCAAGTCGGGTGATAGAGTCGAGAAGAATGACAACATCACGCTTGTGCTCAACCAGTCGCTTGGCTTTTTCAATCACCATATCGGCGACCTGTACGTGACGTGAGGGGGGCTCATCAAACGTAGAGGCCACAACTTCCGCACCTCGGGCGCCCACTGAGCGTTGCATCTCGGTAACCTCTTCGGGGCGCTCATCAATCAGCAGCACGATCACGTAGCACTCGGGATTATTCGTGATAATCGCCTGTGCGACGTTTTGCATCATGATGGTTTTGCCCGCTTTGGGTGGCGCAACCAGCAATCCGCGTTGACCTTTACCGATAGGCGCTACCAGGTCGATGATCCGACCGGTTAAGTCCTCGGTAGAACCGTTACCCTTTTCAAGGGACAGTCGCTTGTTGGGGAAGAGCGGCGTTAGGTTTTCAAATAAGATCTTGCTCTTGGCGCTCTCAGGGACTTCAAAATTAACGTCTTTGACTTTGAGCAGTGCAAAGTAGCGTTCAGAATCCTTGGGCGGACGGATCATGCCCGTGATTGTGTCACCGGTACGTAAATTGAACCGTCTAATCTGGCTGGGGCTGACATAAATATCGTCGGGACCGGCGAGATACGAGGAGTCTGATGAGCGCAGGAATCCAAAGCCATCCTGCAAAATTTCAAGAACACCATCACCCCAAATGTCTTCGCCACTTTTGGCGTGGCGTTTCAACAGCGCGAAAATAATATCTTGCTTGCGCGACCGCGCCATATTTTCGAGGCCCATCTCCTGAGCCATATCAATCAGTTCTTGTGTTGGCTTATCTTTCAGTTCAGTGAGACTCAGTGGGTTGGCACTGGGTGTACTGGGCTCCCGCCGACGCTGTCGTCGATTGCGTCCTCGACGATTGTTATTACTACCGCCATCTTTATCAAGATTGTCTGCGGTTTCCGCGTTCGCGTCTGCTTCTGGCTGCTCTGAGCTTGGGGCTTCAGCGCTTTCGCCGCGGTTCAATTTCAGAGTTTTGTTTTGCCCTGCGTCTGATTCGGCTTCACCACTGTCACTGGGAGCATCGGCGCTGTCTTTTGCTTTCGTTACAGCAACATCGGCGGCGGGTGCTTCAGTAGTGGCTTGCGTAGCCGGGGCTTCAGGAGCCGGTGAGGCGGCGGCCTCGACAGCGGCAGGTGCTTCGGAGGCACTTGCTGCCTCGACGTTTTTGCTCATTGAGCTATTGTTTTCATCCACGAGTAATGTCCGGATTTATTGGGAAAAGGGGTGTTGCGGTGATGGGAATCCACAGCAAGTAAAATCTGACCTAGACCAACGTTTTGCAAAAACACCCAAGTGAGAAGAGTCGCCTTTGGCGTAAAAGTGTTGGGTAGGAGCAGAAGGGAGACCAGGCTGGTCTCGCCATTGGTCTAAACTAGCATTGCGAAAAGGAGGCGTCTAGCCCCCTTTCACTATCTTTTTTTAATCTTTACTGTGCCCGACTCTGATTACAGGGCTCTCGGTGTGTTGCCTTATAAGCATTCGTCAACAAACCCAGCGAGTTGTGATTTGCTGAGTGCTCCGACCTTGGTTTCGACGGCGTTGCCGTCTTTAAAAATAATTAAAGTGGGTATGCCGCGAATAGCAAACTTTTCAGGAATGCCGGGGTTGGCGTCGACATCGACCTTGCAAATTTTTAAGCGTCCTTCGTATTCAGTAGCGAGTTCATCAAGGATAGGCGCTATCATCTTGCAAGGACCACACCATTCGGCCCAGAAGTCCACGAGCACGGGTAGCTCGGAGGACAGTACCTCAGCGTCAAAGGTGGCTTCGCTAACATGGACGATGCTTTGGGTCATGGGGACTCCCTAGAGTAAAAATGTTAAACAGGTGGCTAGATGACACAAGATAATAGCACTCCTAGCGTGATGGGGTACGAAAAATGCGGCCCTCAGGCCGATGGCTGGTGGGTGTATTTGGTTCGTTGTTCCGACCAGACGCTATATTCTGGTGTTACGGTTAATCTTACTAGGCGCGTTCGCCAACATAACGGCGAGTTGGTGGGGGGCGCACGGTACACCCGGGGTAGACGACCGGTGGAATTGGTTTGGCAAAAGTCAGTGACCTCACGCAGCGAGGCACAAAAATTAGAAGCGCAAACGCGTCATCTGTCTCGGCGGGACAAACAAAGGCTTATCGCAGGAGCGATCGATGTCGATTAGGGTGATGTCTGACGTGTTCAATGTTGACACTTTTTGGACGTGGGCCGTGGCGCAGTGGTCTGATTCGATCTTGGCCGCTGAAATGATGGCGTTACAAGAAGAGCACGACTGCGTTGTATTGGAACTGCTGCTCATGGGTTGGCTGGGACGACAGCACTGGGCCGTTAGCCAAGGGGCTCATCGGCAACTCGCTGATACGGCGTCGTCGTGGCTAAACGGCGTTGTGGTCCCGTTGCGTCGTACGCGTCGCAGTTGGCGCGAAATCGACGATCTCGAAAGCCAGCGACAGCAGTTACAAAGCCTCGAACTCAAGGCTGAATATGCCTTGGCTGAATTATATTTTGGCGCTTTAAGTCACCTTGATTCGTCTGAGCTCGTTCAGGCTGAGGGGCCAACGGTGATTGAGAACCTTCGTATTGCTTTAGCGAGAGCCCATGCGACCATTACCCCCGAACGCATACTGGGCTTAGGAGCGCTGCTATTAAAATAGGTTAGCCAATGACGTAGGCTAGCCATGCATCTTCATGAGCCAAACAGGCTCCATGGCTTATCAGTGGCAGAAGCGCGAGACTCTGAGTAAAATACCCCAGCACGTCCAACGACGCCCTCTGGGGTCGATCACTTTTTTGCAGGATGAAACCATGTTTCGAATGACTACCCGTCGCCTTGCGACTTTTTTGATGGCGCCCGTTCTGGTAGGCGCTATGTCCGCTTGTCAGGAGCAGGCTAAGGAGCCCGAACCCATGACATTAGATACCCCTGAAAAGCGTCTGTCCTACGGTATTGCCCTGCGAATGGGTGAGCGTATGGCTGCCGATGGCATGACGATGGATGTCGATGCTTATGCAATGGGAATGCGCGACGCGTTTGACGGTGCTGAGCCGCGCCTGAGTGAGGAAGAAATAACCGCGGAAATGATGGCATTTCAGGAAAAAATGCAAGCCGAGCGTGATGGCGAGCAGGCCACAGTGGCTGCGGGTAATTCAGAAGCCGGAGCGGCTTTCCTAGCGGAAAATGCCCAGCGCGATGGCGTCACGGTGACTGAGTCAGGGCTTCAATACGAAGTGGTTGTGGCAGGTTCTGGTGCTAGCCCAGGCGTCGATGACCAGGTTGAGGTCCATTACCGGGGTACCCTAATTGATGGGACGGTATTTGATAGCTCTTATGACCGCGGTCAAACGGTGACCTTTGGCGTCACTCAAGTGATTGCGGGATGGACCGAAGCACTGCAGTTGATGCAAGCAGGGGCCACCTATAAGTTGTATATTCCTAGCGATCTTGCTTACGGAGCGGGTGGTGCTGGTCAGATTATTGGCCCTAATGCGACGCTCATTTTTGATGTTGAGCTCGTTGCTATTGTCGCCCCAGAGTAAATAAACGCACAGCGCTTTTAAAAAGATGTCAGCAAAAGCCCGGTTAGCAGTAACCGGGCTTTTTTATGCGCCTGATTTTTCTAACGAGGGTTGATGGGTTTGATTTGGTCTTGAAGTCTGGGTTCGAATAGCTTGAAGCGGGCCTTGCGACCTAACGCAGCCGTTAAATCTAGCGCAGCCGTTACATTTCACGACAGGCTAGTGTCGATACTTTTTAGTTTTCAGTGAGTTCGGGGTAGCTTCGGAGGATACGAGTCAGTCGTCTGCACCTCTGTACTGATTGTAGAACCGATCCAGATAGGTTTGAAAAGATTCCTGAGTATCTTGCTCCATGGCCTTTTGTTGGTTGAGGGAGACCGCTGTTGCGGTGTGGAACTCAGCCTCCTCAATAGAGCCTAGCGGTCTTGCTAAGTGCCCTTTGTGCCACTGTTTGGAATAATTGAGGGCTAGCTGCCAAAACGGGGTGTTGGTATCGCGCATTTCTTGCAGAACGCGTCCTGAAGGCGTGCTTTCAGGGTCAACGATTCGTGCAGAGGCGGCAGTCATGGCTTGCCGGTGCAAATCTGACCCAGCCTCGGCATCCATAGCCTCCGCTGTTTGCGACATGCTATTGAAGAGCTCTTGGGCAACGGTTTGTAACGGTTTTTCGCCTTCCGGCGTTAACAGCTGCAGGTCGGGAGAACGGCCGTCGTTAACAACCCGACGCAGATTTTCCTGATTGCGTCTCTGCCCGTCTTCATCGCACAGAGGACTTTCCGATAGGATGGCGTCAACGAGGAATACGTCGATTAACCGCATCGTCTGCGCATCGATTCCCAGGGGTAAGAAAGGGTTGATATCAATACAGCGAATTTCGATGTATTCAATGCCGCCCCGTTTAAGCGCAACAATCGGGGCCTCACCTGATTGCGCAACCCGCTTGGGTCGGATGGGGCTATAAAATTCATTCTCAATTTGTAGCAAAGAGTCATTGAGCTGTGCTCGCTCGCCATTCTCGGTTACATCAAATTGCGCATAGCTAGGGTGCGGTGTGACGATGGCATTGCTGAGTGTCGCTAAATAATTGTCGAGATTGTTATAGCAAACGTTGAGGCTCGATTGGGCATTACTGGTATAGCCCAGATCGCCCATGCGTAGCGAAGTGGCGTTGGGCATGTAAAGACTGGTACCTCCGGCATCGAAAGGAATTAAGGGGTGCTCGCGATTACCGGCAAGAAAGCTGGCGCAAACTGCGGGGGAGGCGCCCAGTAGGTAAATCAGCAGCCATGCGCGATCGAAAAAATTTCTAATGAGACCCAGATAACCCGCAGTTTGGTAATCCTGCAGCGAACCGTTGCTGCCTTCCTGCTCCCAAGCTGCGCGCCAGAACGTTTCAGGCATTGAAAAGTTGTAGTGGATACCCGCGATGGCCTGCATCATGCGTCCATAACGAACACCTAAGCCATTTCGGTAAACTCGCTTCATTTGCCCAACATTTGAGCTGCCATAATTGGCAATAGGAATACTTCGATCTCCCGAAACAATACAGGGCATGCTGGCGCCCCAGATTAATTCACCCTCTAACTGTGAAGCCGTGAATCGATGGATGGCATCGAGTTGCGCCAGGGTGAGCTCCACGTCTTGGGCGACCGGGGTAATAAACTCCAATAAAGATTCGGAATAATCGGTGGTAATTGACGGGTGCGTGAGCGCAGACCCCAATGCCTGCGGATGTGGGCTCTGGGCCAGCATTCCCGTGGACGCGTCAACACGCAGTCCCTCTTTCTCAATACCTCGACAGATGCCGGCGAGTAAATGCTTGCCAGCGCCCGAAATGAGGTTGTATTTAGCGTTCAGCGGTAAGTCCAAGGGCGTCTAAATCTCCAGAGACAGGCGGCGCCTTGGGATGAAATATAGGCGCCAGTCGGGTTTAATAGCGGGGCAAGTGTAAGTGCTGTTTTCGCTGGGGTACAGCGAGACATTCAAAAGTCTCGGCGGTACCAGGCCAACAAGGAGGTTGGGCATGAAAATTGAAGTGTGGTTAAAGATTTTAGCGGAGCAAGGGGGGTCGGATCTGTTTCTCAGCACCGGCGCACCGCCGTGTGCGAAATTTGATGGGGCGTTGAGACCCGTCGCCGCAGAGGTATTAAAGCCCGGTGAAATTGCAGTCATCGCCGATGAGATCATGGACGATACGCAGCGTGAGGAGTTTCGTAACGAACTCGAGCTGAACCTTGCTGTTTCAATATCGGGGGTTGGGCGGTTTCGGGTCAATATTTTCAATCAGCGTAACCAAGTCTCGATAGTGGCACGGCATATTGTCACTGATATTCCGAATTGGGAAAACTTGGGACTGCCGCCCCTTCTCACTGAACTGATTATGGAAAAAAGAGGGCTGATTCTGTTTGTGGGTGCTACGGGATCAGGCAAGTCCACATCGTTGGCCGCCTTGATCGACTATCGCAACTCAAACAATGCCGGCCATATCGTTACCATTGAAGATCCTATCGAGTTTGTACATCGTCACAAGCGATCAATTGTTAATCAGCGTGAGGTCGGCGTCGATACTCGAAGTTGGCATAACGCGCTGAAAAACACCTTGCGACAAGCTCCCGATGCCATTCTTATTGGCGAAATCCGCGATCGTGAGACGATGGAGCAGGCGATCTCTTTTGCCGAGACGGGGCATTTATGCATTTCTACGCTCCACGCCAACAATGCTAACCAAGCCCTAGACCGCATTATTAACTTCTTTCCAGAGGCCAAGCGCGCGCAGTTATTACTGGACTTATCGCTCAACCTGCGCGCTTTTATTTCTCAGCGTTTGCTTCCTGCTAAAGACGGTGGGCGTGCAGCGGCTATCGAGATTTTGTTGGGTACTCCCAGTATCAGCGAATTGATCATTAGAGGGGAGATTGCAGGCATTAAAGAAATGATGGAGAAGTCTGAAAATATTGGTATGAAGACCTTCGATAAGGCGCTGTTCGATCTTGTACAGGAAGGAAGAATTACCGAAGAAGAGGCACTAAAAAATGCCGATTCCGGGAATAACCTGAGGCTTCGATTTAAACTGGCCAGAGATGATGGCAGCCAGGGAGGAACAGGGGGATTATCCCTAGAGGATATTAATTGAGGGTATTTTTATAACCCCCAATTTCACTATGGACGCCTATCGAGGCGCTCTTGCTGCTGAAACAGTTGGCTCGCGGTCTCGCGGAAGTTGGTTTTTCGCTCCAAGATATCGACCATATCCCTGTCAATCAGTGCAACCAGCTGCGGAACCGTGAGTTCGCGCATTTTAATGCCTTCTCGATTGGTAAAAATATAACTGTTCTTTTCTAGGTCGCAGGCAACGATTTTCGCCATAAGGGGTGGGTCGCGATCGTGAAATCCTAGCCAGGTTCCCATGGGGATTTGTAGTTTCACGATGGTATTACTTTCGTATGAAGGTTCGGTGAACCGTGGCGGGTGGTTTTTATTGATGTTCAGTGCTGAGGACCCTGGCTCAGTGTTCTCGCTGTTTGTGGGTTCATCTTCTACCTTGGGCTCCATGTCATCTTTGGACAGGCTGGTTGGGTCGCCATCGGTTGAGGCGTCATCAATTCGGTTAGGTGTCGGTTCAGGCTGGGAGAGAGTTGTGGGTTGTTGCTCTCGGCGCTGTTCAATGGCGCTGGCCATGGCAAGACAGAAGCTATCCGGGGTTTCGAGGCAATGGACTTCACCTGAGCTTATTAATGTCCGAAATTCGTGCAGAGACTTACGCAGTATCCGGTTACCCATTAGGTCGGTGAAAACGAGATAGTAGTTGTTGATGAGCGTTCCTGCGAAGCGCAGGCGGATCGCACCGGTTGCTGTCTGCATAACAAACCAGTGCCCGGGCCGAAGGTTTAATGCGGTTAAATCATTGGAACTAATTGGCAAGCTATTACCATCGCCCACAGCGATGAGGTCGACTTGCTGTAACCCGAGGTCTTCCCCCCGTAAATTTCGCAGCATCGCATATTCAATCAACCCCACGGTGCTTGCTACAGCCTCAGTATTGTCTTGCAGGCTGATCAGCTGCTTCGACAAGGTGATCGAAATTTGTTGCATGGTCATGTAGAGCCGATGCAGCGCGTCGCCATTGGTTGGGCTGACCGGTTGCACGACGTCGACCAATAGCTGAGTCGTATCCATGAAAGTTCGCCACTGGGTGCTGTCAAAGCCGTGCTTTACTGCGATGCACACACCGCTCTCATACCAGTCTGATGCAATAAACTGGGCAACCGCCTCGGGCAATGAGACTTCAGCGATGGCCGTATTAATGAGCCACGCAGCCGCTTGTCGAACAGCATCTTCCCCCAAGTGCTTCAATTCGCGTTCCAAGAGCAGGTTGTCGAATTGTTCAAGCTGAGCCTGCTGGCCGTGCAGCTTTTGCTCAAGCAGAGTCCGAATTTCATCAACCAGCGGCTCGCTTGGGAAGTCGGTCTGCAGACGCTCCAATAGGCTTTCGGTGGTTCTCAGCATGTTGAGCGCTTTATCACCCAGACCGGCATGCCAACCTTTGAAGCAATCGTAAAGAACGTCGAGAAGGCGATGTAAACCATGAGCGCCGGGCGTGAAGAAGCGGGAGTCTCTAAGTGCGAAGGCGGCAGCGAGGGGTCTACTGCGATTCACTAGCTGTTGGATCTCGGGCGCCCACGTAACTGTGTTGGCCCAGCAGGCAAAGGTGGCATCTATCCAGCACAAAACGGAGGCGCTATCGCTGTCTAGCTGATCGTAGCCAGCCTCTGAGAGTGCGTCTAATAACGTGTTTTGATCAGGGGTTAAATGCGTTAGTGCCGTTACAAGCTCTCTGCCACCCAGGCCTCGGTGATGCCCCTGGGTGTTGAAGTTGGCCAGTACCTCGGCCTCCAGCGACCTTGTTAAGGGTAGCCTACCACCGTCCTTGGTGGTTTCTTTATTGTCCACTGCGCTTCCTCGCATTTCAGCCGTGTCTGCACAATAGGACGAGATCTAACTTCGGCGCGTCAATTTCCGTGCATGGCTGACAGTAATGTGTCGATAATTCGCTCTAATTGCTTGAGGTTATTACATTCTGTGGCGAGGTGACAGTGCTGTGTCACGGGCAGCATTGCTGAATCACCCGTTCCCCAAGCGAGCCTGGGCTCAGGATTCAGCCAAATAAGGCGCTTACACTTCGCTTTTATCTCTGCCAATAGGTCGAGTCTAGGGTCAGAATTGTTGTTGCGTGCGTCCCCTAGGATGATCACGGTGGTAGCCTTGTTAATGTCTTGCAAGGCCAGCTCGTTAAAGTCAGAGAGGGCGCGGGCGTAATCTGTCGCGCCACCGTATACGCGGTTTACCCGAGATACCGCTTCTTCAACGGGTAGCTCACTAAACCAATCGGTGACTTCGCCTAGGGAGCTAGAAAAAGCGAAGCTGCGGGTTCTGGGCAGTACGTCCTGCAAGGCATACAAGAACATGAGTAGGAATTTAGCGTAGGCTGCCACCGAGCCGCTGACGTCGCAGATTGCCATTACCTGTGGCTTCTTCTTCTGAATTTGTCGCCAGTGGGTATTAAAGGGAATGCCATCTGTGGCCACCGAGGCGCGCAGGGTCATGGGAACATTGAGTTGGCCGCGGCGCTTTTTCCGTCGACGTCTGCCATGCCGGCTGGCTAATTTTCGGGCCATACGGTCCATCAGTTTGCGCATCCTCGCCATTTGATGGGGGCTAATGTTGGCCAGCCTGACTTCCGAAAGCGCGTCATCTAAGAAGTCTTCTGTGTCGCCCGCCGCATGCACTAAATAAGCCCGCTCTACCCGATCGCGGGCTCGATAACGAAGGGTCTCTCGCAGCCTTTGAATTTCCTCAAAAGCACGGGGTTGGGTTTTCTCGAATTCGATCGCAGCATCTCTCAATGCGTTTTCACCGAGAGCATCGAGCAGCCTTCGCGTGAACTGACCGCGCTGCGTGAACAGGCGTATTTCATCGACTTTGGCCGCTTCTGCCGCAGCCTCAATAGCCATGGCCAATGTGCCTTCGTCACCGTCTTGCAGGGCATTCATGAGGTCTGAGCTCATGAGACCTGCAAGCGTGGGATCGTTCTCTGCCGACGGGTCTTTGAGCAGGTCTTCTAAGCTTGGTGCTGAGTCATTGGCGGTCGCGCTGCTGTTTTGGAAAGAATTTTCGGTGGGTTCCGATGGTTCTTCGCCGTCTTTTGTTGCATCGGACGCCTGAGTTTCGGGGTGTTGCGGTGCGAAAAACAGATCAAAAGCTTCCCGGTAAGCAGACTCTTCAAAGGTGCTCTTCGCTAAAACAGCAGCGAGGCCGTCTCGAAGCGTCGTGCGATCCTCATAGCCCAGTAACCCTGCAGCGTGCACTGCATCTAGCGTGTCGGCGGGGGAAACCGGAACATCTTTACCACGAAGAAACTTTATGAAGGCCAGTAGTTGGCTACTTCCAGTGGCGGAGGTCATAGACCATCTGCAATTTTCAAAAGTTTGCCGAGTTGGCCTTCAGCCGCAATGATGTCCTCCTCATATTTAAGCAGCACATTTAAAGTGTCGTGAACCAGGCCTGCATCGAGTTGATTCGCGTGTAGTAGCACCAAGCTACGCGCCCAATCTAAGGTCTCGGATATCGCGGGAGCTTTTTTTAAGTCCAGCTCTCTGATGGCGTGCACAAAACGCACCAACTGATCACTCAGGTGACTTTCTAGCTCTGGCACTCGGGCGGTCACAATACGGCCCTCTAGCTCAATGGATGGAAACGGAATATGGAGGTGTAAACAGCGGCGCTTCAGCGCATCGGACAGATCACGGGTATCGTTACTGGTTAGAAATACCATGGGCTTGGAGCGTGCCTGAATCGTGCCTATCTCTGGAATGGATATTTGATAATCAGACAGCACTTCGAGGAGTAGCGATTCAAATTCGAAGTCGGCTTTATCAATTTCATCAATAAGTAATACGGCGCCATCGTCTTGTTCCATAGCTCGCAGAAGCGGGCGTGGCTCAAGAAACTCCTTGGCATAAAAAACATCACCGGTGCTATGTAGCCGCTGTATCGACTCCTTGAGCCCCTTAGCGCCACCCAAAATATCCCCTAATTGTTCCTTGAGTATTTGGGTGTAGAGCAACTGCTTGCCGTATTTCCATTCATAAAGTGCTTTCGCTTCGTCTAGGCCCTCGTAGCACTGAAGTCGAACCAAGGGTTTAGCAATAACTTCCGCACAGGTTTTAGCCAACTCTGTTTTGCCGACCCCGGGTGGGCCCTCCACCAAAATCGGTTTGTTCAGTGCCGCGGCGAGATAAACGACGGTGGCAATTCTAGGCGTGCAAATATAGCCGGCGTCGCCAAAGGCAGTGCTGATGGCATTCACGTCATCGAGTTGGGGGTATAAGCTGATATCCAAGTTTACATCCTAAGTTTTTAGCCGCCCGAAGCATTCATGAAACGCATGATCTGGGGTTGGTCTGGTTGGTCAAAAACGTGTTGTTTGGGCTTGTCATTCAATGCCGTCACAATCGCGTTACTCAGTTCAATGTCGCTGGCGCCGTCACGGAGTAGGTCACGCAGACTGATGGAATGTTCATTGCCCAGACACAGCAGTAACTGCCCTTCAGCAGTCACCCGAAGCCGGTTGCAGCTGCCGCAGAAGTTATTGCTGTGGGGCGATATCAGCCCCATGCGCGTCGATGAACCATCGACACGCCAGTAGCGAGCGGGTCCACTGTGATCAGGCGCGCCTTCGCTTTCCAAGTTGTAGTGTTGTTCTACCCCCCTCAGAATGGTGTCGCTGGGTAGAAATTCCAGAGGTTTGCCGGCCATATTTACTTGGCCCAGCGGCATTTCCTCAATAAAAGCGATATCAAGACCACGGTTTAAGGCGAAGTCGAGCAGGGGAAGTACGTCGTCCTCGTTGTTGCCGCGTAACACAACAGCATTGAGACGTATGCGAGGAAAGTTTTGCTCCAGGGCAGCGTCTATCCCGGCGATGACCTGCGCCAGCGTACCTGTCCGCGTCAATGCTCTGAATCGGTCGGGATTTAGGGTGTCGAGGCTAATATTCAGGGTGGAAACGCCGGCGGCTCGCAGCGCGGGTGCAAAACGCACCAGCTGACTGCCATTGGTGGTCACGGCCAGTTCCTTCAGCCCCTTGTTGTCTAGCAACGCGCCCAGTTGCTGAAAAAGTGTGGTGACGTCTCGTCGAACCAAAGGCTCGCCACCCGTCACCCGGAGCTTAGCGACGCCTAATTGAACGAAGACGCCGGCGATACGCGCAATTTCCTCCAGGCTGAGCACCTTGCTGCGTGGTAAGAACGTCATCTCCTCTGCCATACAATAGGTACAGCGAAAGTCACACCGATCGGTTACCGATAGGCGCACGTAATCTATGCGGCGATCAAAGCTGTCGATCAATTGTGTGGGGGTCTTCTCAGCCATCGCGGGAGTGTACACTCTCTTGGGTGTGATTCAGTATCGTGTTTTCGGTATTCAGGCGTTAAAGTCACCCAGTGCTAAATCCAAATACATCGGTAATACCTGGCCTCATGTTGGCTGCCCTGGTGGGTTTGCTGGGCAGTTATTATGAACTCCCTCAGAGTATGGTGGTGACGTCGGTAACGGCGTCATTGTGTATATTTTGGTGGATTTTTGAGCCTATACCAATTCCGGTAACGTCTTTGTTGCCGCTCGCCTTGATGCCCATGTTTGGGGTGCTTACCCCGGCACAAACGGGCGCGGCCTATGGTTCCCCGCTTATTCTGTTGTTAATGGGTGGCTTTCTATTATCACGGGGAATGGAGTCGACCGGTGCCCACAAACGGGTAGCGCTTGGTGTTATTCGGTTAGTGGGGTCAGAGAGCCCGCGTCGCTTAGTCTTAGGTTTTATGATTTCGGGTGCAGCCCTAAGCATGTGGATTTCCAATACCGCCACCGTGCTGATGCTTTTGCCGGTTGCACTCGCTGTTTTGGATAGTGCAGAGCAGAAGGAGCGCCTTGCAGCCCCCTTGTTATTGGGTCTAGCCTGGTCTTGTTCTATTGGTGGCATGGGTACCCCAATTGGGACGCCCCCAAATTTAATATTTATGCAGGTCTATGAGGATGCGACAGGGCAGGCTATTGGTTTTGCCCAATGGATGTCATGGGGCGTACCTGTTGTCGTGACCATGATCGCTGTGACGGCGCTTTGGTTGACCCGGTCTTTACCTAACAAGCTTTTAGTCACGCTGCCAGAGACGACCGCCTGGCGCAGCGCTGAAAAAAGAGTGCTCGTCGTTTTTGGGTTAACAGGCCTTGCTTGGATGACGCGTTCTGAGCCCTTTGGTGGCTGGCGAGAGCTGCTGGGTATTCCCGGGGCCAACGATGCCTCAGTGGCATTTCTGGCCGTGATTGTCTTATTTGTGTTACGCGATAATGAAGGTACGCCACTGATTACCTGGCAGGAAGCTGCCCGTATTCCTTGGGGGGTTTTGTTGCTATTTGCGGGCGGTATTTGTTTGGCAAGCGCTTTTGTGGCCTCGGGCCTCTCGGCCGTCGCCGGTGAGGCGTTAGTGGTTCTCACTACCTTGCCGACTTATTTGATGTTGCTACTGATATGTCTTGCCGTGACGTTTATGACCGAGGCCACCTCCAATACGGCAACGACTGCGCTATTGATGCCTATTTTAGCGGCTGCTGCGATTGCCGCCGGGGTAGAGCCCGCATTGTTGATGGTGCCAGCGGCAATGAGTGCGAGCTGCGCCTTCATGCTGCCCGTCGCTACGGCACCCAATGCGGTTATTTATGGCACCGATAGGGTAGGGATAAGCACGATGTTTCGAGAGGGGTTGTTACTGAATCTTGTGGGGGCTTTTGTGGTGTCTTTGGGGTTGTGGTGGCTGCTACCAAATTAGTCGCGTCAGCCTTGCTGGGCAGAGCAGCGCTGAGGAGAGAGCCATCGTTCGTGCACTATTTGGCCCGAACGATGGCAAAACTGAATTTACAGCTGGGCTAGCATAGATTCAGCAGAGCTAACGTCGACGCCTGGACCTTCCTCAATGCTGAGGTGGGTGACCGTGCCGTTATCAACAACCATTGCGTAGCGCTGAGATCGTGTTCCCAAGCCGAATCCGCTGCCATCAAGCTCTAGTCCTAGCTTCCCGGTGAGCTCCCCGTTACCGTCGGCGAGCATAGTAATGGCATCGGCGCTGTGTGCCTGACCCCAGGCTCCCATGACAAAAGCATCGTTGACCGATAGGCAAATAATGGTATCTATGCCAGCCGCCTTGATTTGATCGGCGTGGGCGACATAGCCGGGTAGGTGAGTCATGGAGCAGCCAGGAGTAAACGCCCCAGGTACAGCAAAAAGCAGTACTTTTTTACCGTCAAAAAGTTCGCTGGTGGTCACGCCGCCAGGGCCATTTTCGCCCATCACCATGAGATTGGCCGAGGGGATGGTATCGCCGATTGCAATAGTCATATGATTTTTTCCTGAGTAATTAAAAACGGGCGTATTTTGTAACGTATACCAGCGGCTCAGTCCAGTGAACCGGCCTCCTCATTGATCATTTGTTGGTAAAGTTGTTCACAGACGTTGTAGAAATCGCGTTGTTCATCGCCCAAGTAGGGCGCGCAGTGAGACAATATTTGTAGTACGCCACGGTGTACCAATAAACTTTCGGCATCCTGAGGATTTAGTAGGGGGTCGTAACTCAGCCAACAGTTCATACACAGCGTCATGGTGTTGGTGAGGGTAGACAAATGCTGATGAGCTCCACTATCTGATGCCGGAATAAGCGCTTCCGCAATGTTATTGCACACCTTTTGCTTCATTCGAAGTAATCGCCGAAAGCCGCGATCAACGTCATCAAAGCGGGTCATAACGCCCCGTGGATTATCGTAAACATAGCGATATTCGAGCATCTTCTCTAAGACGACGGTGAGGAACAGCCAGCTGGTCTCAATGGGCGCTGTGGTGCGGTCATTCGTGAATAACCCGGGAGGCTGAACCGCAGGTCCCATGAGGACAATCATCTCTCTTTGCAGTTTGGCAAAGAGCGCCAGGTGCAGAGCCTCTTTTCCTTTAAAGTGGTAGTAAAGATTACCGGTGCTAATACCGAGCTCTAAGGCAACGTCAGACGCCGTTACTGAGCCCTCTCCTCGGGTGTTAAACAGATACCTCGTGGTATCTAAAATGTGTTCGGACGTCTTTACAGTCACGGCATGTTCCCAAAGCTTGCCAAAAAATATGACAGTCAGCTTACCCTAGGTTGTCAGCCGAGTCCGATTGGGTTCCCGGCTCATGGCCTTGACCTAATCGGTGGGCGGGGCGCTTTTTTTGAGACAAAAAAAGGGGAGGCAGTGCCTCCCCAAACTCTACAGGACCGAGTTTATGCGGCTTTGGTCACCTTGGCGCGCAGATTATCAAATCGCGCCTTGGCTTTGCTCATTTGCTCATCAAGCATGGTGCGGTCGGTCAGAGCGTCAAGCTCCAGATCTTCGAAGGCCTTGAGGGCGTCCTTTTCGACGGCGGTGCCACGCTTTACTAAAGTTTCATAAACAGCTTCAGCCTGCTTGCGGCGCTCGTTGAGCTTACCCTGCGCATCGTCTACCTGGCTTTGCAACATTTCCAATTGCTCAAGTACCTGATCGTAGGCCATGCCATAAACGCCCAGGCCTGCTCTGAGGGCATTGCGACTGGTTTCAACCGCTACCGAGCGAAGGTCTTTAGCCGCGGCTTTGCTGGCGGCAGCAGGACGCTTGGCCCGAGTCTTTGCCGTTGTAGCCTTGGCAGGGGCTTTTTTGGGTGCTGTTTTCTTTGCTGCGGTTTTTTTAGGGGCTGCCTTTTTGCTGGCAACAGCCTTTTTCGCAGGGGTTTTACGTGTTTTGGGGGTTGTTTTTGTCTCAGCCATGGTCAATCTCTCCAATTCATTCATTAATTAGGTGGGGAAAGCAGTGTGGCTTTCGACCCGACCCGCCTAAGATCGCTCATATAATTAGAAAATACTTTCTAATAAATTAGTTAATTTTTTACAGACGTAAAACAGCGGCTCACACGTATAACCCGTCGACAATGCAGAGCCAGTAGGTTTTGGTCTGCAGTAACCCTTCGATGCCATGGAAATCATTTTGACAACGACACCAGTACAGAGCTCGGGCAGACAGCGCCTGACCCTTCGAAAATTTTTCGCAGCCGCATTGATTACAGGCGCCGGACTCATGGTAGCGGGGGTGGTTTTGACGGGTAAACCCAAGCCCGTTGCCAATGTCACGCCCGAACCTTTGCGACCTGTGGTATCAGTTCTACGCGCCCAGCCTTCAGCCATTTCGCTGGCGGTGAACACACAAGGCACCGTGGAAGCGCGTCGGCGCATCAGCCTTGTGGCTGAGGTCGCTGGCAAGGTGGAGAAGGTGTCGCAGCAGTTTGAGGAGGGTGCATTTTTTAACGCGGGTGACATTCTGCTGCGGCTTGAGCAGGCTGACTACGAATTTGCTATTGCTAGGGCACAGTCACAGGTTGCTGCTGCAGAGCAGCGCCTCGCCGAGGAGCGGGGCAGAAACAGGCAGGCGAAACGTGAGTGGCGGGAGTTGGGTACGGTAGAAGCCAACGCCTTATTTTTACGAGAGCCTCAAATGAAGGCAGCGGAGGCCGCCTTGCTATCGGCACAAGCCGATGTTTCGGCGGCAGAATTGGCGTTGGCGAGGACAGAGATTCGGGCACCCTTTGGCGGCCGTATTGAGTCTAAGCGGGTGGATCTTGGTCAATACATTGCCCCGGGTACTGCAGTAGCCGAGATTTACGCGACCGACATCGTCGATGTAGCACTTCCACTTAATGACAGCCAGCTTGCGGCGCTTGAATTACCCATGAACGCCAATGTCGACTTGGGCAGCCCCGTTACGCTGAGTACCAACTTTGGTGGCCGCGAGTGGCAGTGGCAGGCTCAAATTCGCAGGGTTCAGGCCGTAGTCGATAGGGAGTCAAGAACGGTTAATGCTATTGCCGAGGTGCTGCAACCTTTTGAGCCGCAAGCTTCGGGGCGTCCGCCCTTAACCCCCGGCATGTTTGTTCGTGCTGAAATACCCACCCCCCCAATGCCTAACCTGGTTCAATTACCCGCTTCAGCACTGCGCTCAGACAACACCGTATTGGTGGTGGGTGGCGGCGATAAGCTGATTCGCCAGCCTGTAATTGTGCAGCGCCGCACTGAACAGTGGGCTTGGGTCGCGGGCCTGACAGAGGGTAGTCGTATCGTGCGTGCCCAGACAGGTCTGCTTATTGCGGGCCTCAGGGTTGAAGTTTCCGAGTCAGCTGTTGCTATGGGGGATAGCTGATTATGAAGGGTCCGTTGAACTGGATGATAAAAAACCCGATCGCGGCCAATTTACTGATGTTGCTCTTGATTGTTGGCGGTGTACTAACGACTCCCAGCCTAGATAAACAATTTTTCCCAACCGCTAAAATAAATCAGGTGAGCGTGACAATGCCCTTCCCGGGTGCGGGCCCAGCCGAGGTGGAAGAGCAAATCTCGGTCCGTATTGAAGAGGCGATACACGATTTAAACGGCATCAAAGAAATCCGGTCGACTGCGGTGCAGGGTTTGGGCACGGTGATGATTGAGGCCACCCAAAATTATCCAATGCAGCGATTAACTTCCGATATTAAAACGCGGGTTGATGCCATTAGTAGCTTCCCTGCTGATGCAGAGCGGCCCATTGTTTCGGAAATTACATACAAGCACCTGATGACGGTGGTGCAGCTGCACGGCGAACTTGATGAGTATGAACTCAAAGAGCTGGGTGAGTCCTTGAGGGATGATCTTGCCAGACAGCCCTGGGTGTCCATGGTCGACCTCATTACGGCCCGGCCCTACGAGGTGTCAATAAATATTTCGGAAACGACGTTGCGGCGCTATGGGCTGACCTTTGACCAAGTTGTCACTGCAATTAAAGGGACCTCTCTGAACCTACCTGCGGGAGCTATCAAAACTCAGGAAGGGGATGTTCGGGTTCAAACTCGAGGGCAAGCCTACGACCGCGCAGACTTTGAGCGCATTACATTGCTGACGCAAACCGACGGTACTGAATTGCTGTTGGGTGACGTGGCAGTCATTGAAGATGGCTTTGAAGATTTAGATCTTGAAGTCACTTTCGACGACAATCCAGCTTTGGGGCTGCGGGTTTACGTCACTTCCAGTCCAGATGTCCTCAAAACCAATCAGGTGGTGAAGGAATGGGTCGACGAGCAGCAACTTAGCCTACCGCCGGGAGTCAATCTGACCATTTGGCGCGACATTTCTAAGTCTTTTCGTGGCCGGGTGACAACGCTTCTGGAAAATGGCATTGGCGGTTTGCTGTTGGTTGCGGCTGTTTTGGTACTGTTTTTAAGGCCTAAATTGGCCTTCTGGGTGGGTAGTGGCATCGCGGTGGCGTTCCTGGGCACGCTATTTATGCTGCAGTTCACCGGAATCAGTCTCAATATGATCTCTTTGTTTGCCTTCCTCCTGGTGCTGGGGATCGTAGTTGATGATGCCATTATTGTGGGTGAATCTATTCACACCCACCAGGTACGCGGTGAACGGGGGCACGTGGGTGCGTTACTTGGGGTCAGGGGCGTGTTTAAGCCGGTGATGTTTGCTGTTATCAGCACCATGATTTTCTTTGTGCCCATGTTGCTGTTACCCGGAGACTGGTCGACGGCCGCCAGATCAATTCCTATTGTTGTACTGTTGGCACTCGCGTTTTCTCTGGTCGAGTGCTTGCTAATTTTGCCCGCCCATCTGGCGCATTTGGGCCCTGAAAAAGAGCCTACAACCCGCATTATGCAGCGCCTGTCGGGTTGGCGTCAGGCCTGTGCATCGGGCATGGTCTGGTTTGCAGGGCATCGTTATCGACCGTTCTTGCGCTGGGCGCTCAGCTATCACTACGCGGTTGCTGGATTATTTTTGGTGGCCTTCTCCATGAGCATTGCCCTCTACGGTGGTGGCTGGGTGAAGTCGGCATTTTTTCCAAAGGTGAATAGCGATTACGTGATTGCGTCGGTTGAGATGCCAGAGGGCGGGCCGTATTCCGATACCGTTGCGCTGCGAGATCATATGGTCGCGGCGGCGCAGGTTTTAAAGTCAGATTGGAATGCGCGGCCCGAATTTTTTGTGACGCCCGCCATTAGTCATGTCTCGGCGACAACCAATGAAAATAAAATCAGCATCGAGATTGGCACGGTGTCTGAGGGCGTTGATACCGAGCAGATCGCCCTTGAATTCCGGGACCTAGTGGGTCCAGTACCTCAAGCGAAAGAAATTCGAATGGATTTTACAATTCAAGATCCGGGCAAGCAGATTAAGCTGCTGTTCGCTTCTCGCAACACTCAAGATTTAGAAGATCTGGCGCCCAGGGTTCGTGCGGCTTTGCTTGCGTATCCCGGAGTTTTCGATGTGAGTGATAGTTTTGATTCGCCCAGAGATGAGGTGGTGCTCGATCTAAAGCCTGCAGCAGAGGCTCTAAATGTAACCCTGTCTAGTGTTGCTAAGCAGGTTCGACAGGCCTTTTACGGTGCAGAAGCGCAGCGTATTCCACGGGGTCGTGAAGACGTGAAGGTGATGGTGCGTTACCCCGAAAGCGAGCGGCGCTCACTGGCCAATCTCGATGAGATGTATATTCGCACCCCTTCGGGGAAGGAAGTCCCCTTTAGCACAGTGGCCACTTACAGCATTGAACCGGGGTATCAGAAGCTGGAGCGTTTGAACCGTATGCGCACCCTCGAGATTGGTGCTGATGTAAGTAGCGATGGGGCCAGTCCTAGAGCAGTGGTGGACGGTATTGTAGCCACCCAGCTGCCTCTGTGGCAGCAAGAGTACCCGGGTTTGGAGCTGAATTTAGACGGAGAACTTCAGGAAGAGGCCGAATTCAAGAGCTCTATGTTGATGTTCATGGGGTTGGCCATGATGGTCATATTTGGTCTTATGGCGATTGCCTTCAAGTCCTATTGGCAGCCCTTTTTAGTATTGACGGCTATTCCTTTTGGCATCATGGGGGCTATTTTTGGCCACGCCCTGCTCGACTGGGAAGTGAGTATATTTTCTATGATGGGTGTGATCGCCTGCGCGGGCGTGGTTGTAAACGATAACTTGGTGCTGATTGACCGCGTTAACCATTTGCGGGAGCAAGGTTACGAGCTGTGGGACGCGCTATTGCAGGGGGCCGAGGACCGATTTCGCCCCATTATTTTAACGTCGCTGACCACCTTTGTGGGGCTGTTGCCCATCATGTCTGAGACCAGTGTGCAGGCGCAATTTTTAATTCCTATGGTGACGTCCCTGTCTTTCGGCGTTTTATTTGCTACGGGTGTGACGCTGGTATTGGTTCCAGCGCTCTATCTGGTGGGTGATGACGTAGCTGGTATCGCGCAGCGGCTGCTGGGGGCTTCTAAAGGCTCGGCGGCAGATGTGGCGGTAGCCCCAACAGGGCTCTAAATGCGGATTGTTTTAGACGCAGGAAACAAAAACGAGAAAAGCCGAGCACTGTGTGCAAGCTCGGCATCTACTGTTATCGGGTTGATTTAATAGCCCAGTAAATTTAACTCTTCAGTGCAACTCGCCAGAATTCGCTCGCGAAACTCTGGCGCGACCTCCGACCCTGACGGTGACACAAATTCAAATTGGTGGTTAGGATTGTATAGCCGGTACAGTGACTCTTGATGGCGCATGTTCTCTCTGGACGCGGCTTCCACCGCACCCGTAATAGCCGGTTCGGGTAGATTCCAGCCAAAATTTGCGTCGATTTTGCGCAACTCTTTTTCGCTATCGGAGACTAAATCTTCGTAGCGCAAAAGATGCACGAAAATAACGTCCGACGCGAAGCTATTATCCACCAGCCACCCCTGAACGTGACGTTTCCACGCCTCGATACCCAGTATGGGGTGGTCGAGAAAGTTGTCACTGGTATCCGCCTGCCACCAGCCTCTGCCAATGGCGTAACGCAAGTTGCTGGCCATAACGTCAACGGGATGCCTGACAAGGTACAGGCTATGGATAAACTGGGGAGAGAATACCGAGTGTATTTTGTAGAACCTTGACGGCGGATCTACAAAGGCATGGGAGGTGATCTGCTCACCAATACACAGGTCGGCAATGTAGTTTCTAACCGAGGCAAAGGTGGCTCTCGCCCTGTGGCCATTGGCAATGAGTAGGGCATTTGCGATGAGCACGGTGAGGAATGTCACCCCCGATTTAGGAAATTCGCAAATGTAAAAATCTGTGGAGGAGGGCTGGGCGCGCAGGCAAGTCAGCTCTTTTGTCATGTTGGGAGCTGACAGCGTTTGTAAAGGTGTGATGGTGCTCTGTTCGGGGCTCTTGTCTGTCATGATAGTGCACGTGGTAAGGACCGCTGGTGCGTCGCGAATCCTTGATAGCGGCAATATTTTACCGGCAACCTCAAGGGCTCAAGACGCTCTGGGACCCGCTGCAACAATGGCGTCACTCACGTCGAAATTGCCAATATTGTCTTGGAAGAGGGCGGCTAATTTCTGTGCCTGGGCCTCGTAGGCATCATCGTCACCCCAGCCAGCTTTAGGGTTAATGTACTTTTGGTCGACCCCGGGAATAGCGCTGGGAAAGGTTAAGTTGAGCGTTTCAAGGTGCTGGGTCTCTCCGTCTAACAAACAGCCACTTTGTGCCGCATTGACGACGGCTCGAGTGACCGGAATGGGGAACCTTGCGCCACGCCCTTCGGCACCGCCTGAGCCGCCAGCCCAGCCGGTATTAACCAGATACACTTGACTGCCAAAATCCTCAATGCGCTTCATCAGGAGTTCCGCATAATCCCCTGCTGGGCGAGGCATAAAGGGTGCGCCAAAACAGGTCGAAAATGTCGGGTGAATCCCCGCAGCTGCGCCAACTTCAGTGGAACCAACGCGCGCGGTATAGCCTGACAGAAAATGGAAGGCCGCCGCCTCCTTGGACAAGATGGAGATCGGGGGCAGGACTCCGGATACGTCACAGGTCAAAAAGATCACGCATTTGGGTTCGCCTCCGCTGTTTTGCGGCACCCGTCGTGCAACGTGCTCTAAGGGATAACAGCAGCGCCCATTCTCTGACAGGCTGGTGTCGTTATAGTCGGCGTGTCGGCTATCGTTTAGGACAACGTTCTCGACGATCGCGCCAAACCGAATGGCGTCCCAAATAATAGGCTCGTTCTTTTGACTCAGGTTAATGGTTTTGGCGTAGCAGCCGCCTTCGATGTTGAAGACAGCGCCTTTTGCCCACCCGTGCTCATCATCGCCTATTAAGTACCGAGATGGGTCTGCAGATAGCGTGGTTTTACCGGTGCCTGAAAGACCGAAAAATAGCGTTGTTTGACCATCTTCTCCGACATTAGCCGAGCAGTGCATGGGCATAACGTCTTTTTCCGGCAGCAGGAAATTTTGCACCGAGAACATCGCTTTTTTCATTTCCCCCGCGTAGCGCATGCCCGCGATGAGCACCTTGCGTTGACCAAAATTAATAATGACGGTGGCCTCCGAGTTTGTGCCGTCCCGAAGGGGGTCGCAGACAAAGTTGGGCACATTCAAAATCTTCCACTCGGGCTTGTTAGTGGGGTTGTAGGTGTCGGGTCTAATAAACATGTTTCTTGCGAAAAGGGACTGCCACGCCGTTGTGGTTGTGGTGCACACCGGCAGGTAGTGCTCGCTGTGCTCCCCAACATGTAGGTGCTGAACAAAGGTTGTGGACTCACTGGCAAACGCCTTAACCCGTGCCCAGAGCGCGTCGAATCGCTCAGCGTCGAAGGCTTTGTTAACTGAACCCCAGTCGATGGCGTCTTCTGAAGACACTTCTTTAACGACGAATCGGTCTGCCGGAGAGCGCCCGGTTCTGGCACCGGTTTCCACTCGCAGTGCGCCGGTATCCGATAGCGTGCCTTCGCCTCGTGCTAAAGCAAGTTCAATGAGCTTGGAAGGGGGTAGGTCACTGTGCTTTTGAGAGGTGGTGGCGTTGCTGTCGTGGCTCATTGTGGACATCCGTAGCTGTCGGGGGGCAAGTTTTCAGGTGGGTAAGTCTAATGCACGCGCCCATTTTCTGCGAGCGCTGGAATGTCTGATTGGACGAAGCGGTAATCGGTTCCGCACATATCGCAATGCAAGGTAATCGCCCCTTCGTCGGTCAGTAAATCGACTTGTTCTGCCTCGGGAAGTAGTGAGAGCGCGTTAAGGCTGCGCTCACGGGAGCAGGAACAGCCAAAAGTGACGGGACTTGGCTCAAATAGACGAACCGGTGTTTCGTGAAAAAGTCGGTGCAGCATGGTGGCGGGGGGGAGTTCGACCAATTCAGCCGGAGTGACAGTCTCTGCGAGGATAAACGCCGTTTCCCATTGATTTTGCCGGGTGGCAGGCTGCTGTTGCAGCTGAGCTGGCAACTGCTGCAGCATCATTCCTGCGGCGATATCTTGCTGGGCTGTGAGCCAAAAGCGGGTTTGAAGCTGTTCACTTTGGAGAAAATAGTTTTCCAGGGCACCTGCCAAGGTATCCGAATCTAGGCCCACAATGCCTTGATACCGTTGCCCGCCATTGCGTTCTATGGTGATGGCGAGTTGTCCGTCCGTTAACAAATCTAACGGGTTTATTGCCTCAGCGTCGAGATCCCCTCTAGCGATACCGCGAATCTGTGAATCACTGGTACATTCCATCATGATGAGCTCTAGAGGACCGTTGGACCGTGCTTGCAGTATGATTTTGCCCTGATACTTCAGGTTGTTGCTAATCAACACTGCGGCCGCTGCAAATTCACCTAACAGCTGTTTGATACTGTTGCTGTAGTGATGGACCGACGTTATTTCATTTAACGCCTCACTGAGCACAACGCATTCCCCACGGATATCCGCGTCATGGAACAGAAATCTCAGGCTGGAGTCATAGTGGGTCATGTGGTTGGGTGAATGTTATGCACAGAGGGCTCCAGCAGAAGAAATAGCTCGGATTGCAGGGTTCGGAGACAGAAAAATGAGCAAAATTAAATTGCGTAGAGATCACCACCTGTCTGATCAAGAGCGTGCTGCTGCACTCGATGATCTTTCTGCCTACCTGCAAGACATGCAGGCGGACGTCGTCATTGAGGGTGATCAATTGACCTTCTCGGGGCGCGGATACAATGGCGCCGTGACGATCTCCCCCGGGATGGCCGAGGGTTATATAAACTTAGGGCTGTTAGCGAGGCCCTTTAAGAGACAACTTGAAAAGGCCATTCATGAGCATCTAGAGGCGCGGTTAGCAGCGCCTTAGAAACTTATGCTGCAGCTAAAGCCTTAACTTTGGCATTCAGTCGACTCTTATGTCGCGCCGCCTTATTTTTTTCGATAATACCTTTGCTCACCATTTTGTCGATGACGGGTACCGCCTCAGCATAGGCCGCTGAAGACGCATCAAAGTCTCCGGTGCCGATGGCTGCGATCACGTACTTGATCTTGGTGCGAACCAGTGAGCGAAGACTGGAATTACGTGCCCGGCGCTTATCATTTTGACGGGCGCGCTTGCGGGCTTGTGGTGAATTGGCCAAGGGGACTCTCCAGGGAAGGGTCAGAAAAAGAGCGGCGAATTGTCCGCAAACCAAGGGCGACTGTCAATGTGGATTTGGTGTTAATGCTGACCACTTCGTCCGCTTATGGGGACGAGGGTCAACGGCTGCTACCAACCCAGATAGATAAGTGCCCAGCCCAATACGGCCAAAAGAATGCTCTGGCGGGCTTTATCGAGGCGAAATAAGCCATAAGTGTAGCCGGCGGGGGGTAAAAGCAGCGAAAATAGGCCCCAGGCGTAGTCTTCGTTAAAGGAGGTGATGAGTAGCAATATCCAACTGATTAACAGGGCTGCAGCCCCTAGGGTCATTAAAAGCGCGCTTGAAGCGTCCATTTCAATTTCTCGGTAGTCAATGTCGTCGGCGACGGAGGTTATCAGATACTGGCGGCTTTGGGGCAGGATAGAATGCCAAAACAGGCATGCCATCGACAAAAAGGGCACGATAACAACGATGAACGACCCGACTGATCCCTACGCTGATATCCGTCCCTATCGCGACGATGAAGTAGCGCGTGTTTTACAAGGGCTGCGCGATGAGCCTGGCCTGATCAATACGCTGGCTGAGTGGAAGCTGGGGCCTTTGTACCGTTTTGCGCCAACACTGGCTCGCGCCCTGGCGAAAACCTGGCTGGGTCATCGGCTCAAGCCGCTAACATCGGTTGATGCCGTACAAATCCGGTTAAGGCCGTTGTTGGCTGACATGGTGGCGAAGACGGTGCGCCTGAGTTCCGATGGGCTTGAATCACTTGATCCGGCTCAATCCTGGTTGTTTGTGAGTAATCACCGTGACATTACTATGGATCCCGCGTTGACGAATCACATACTGTACGACGCAGGTCATAGAACCTTAGCCATTGCGATCGGTGACAACCTGTTGAAGGAGCGTTGGGTTGCGGACCTGATGCGGCTTAACAAAAGCTTTATTGTTAAACGCGCTTTATCGGGTCCTCGCGAGTTACTGGGCGCCTCCAGGCAGTTAGCCGGGTTTATTCGCGCCATGATAACAACTAACCAGGGTCCGGTTTGGATTGCGCAGCGGGAGGGCCGGGCAAAAGACGGCATAGACACGACCGAACCCGCCGTCATTAAAATGTTGTCTTTGGCCCGAGACCGCAAGACTGAAACCATTGCCGACGTTCTGCCATCGCTAAAAATAGTCCCCGTGGCCATCGCTTATGAGCTGGATCCTTGCGATGCCTCTAAAGCCGCCGAGCTCGCCGCGGGGGCGGGTTACGTCAAATCTGAGCAGGAAGATGTCTTGTCGATCGGTCAGGGTATTACAGGCCAAAAAGGCTGCGTTCACTTAAGTTTTGGTGCGCCGCTGTTAGCGGGGCAGTTAGATGTCAGTGAGGTGGTGACAGGTATTGATACGCACATTCGATGTCACTATCGACTGTTCGAGACGGCGCTGTGGGCCTGGCAGCAGTTAGAGCAAACAGACACGGTGCCCGCAGTCACGATTTACCCCGGCACAATCTCACGGGATGAGTTTGATGCCCGGATCAATGCCATGCCAATAGCACACAGACCTTTGGCGCTAGCGATGTATGCCAATCCATTGCGTCGCGCTCTTGGAGAGCATTGATTGCTACCCGATACCATTAAGGCGCGCATTCGTGACGCCTACCAAACACTGGTCGAACAGCGGGACTTAAAGCCACGCTGGGGGCAACGCCAGATGATTGCTGAAGTCGCCAATGCGCTGGGTGATCCAGATTTGCCCCAGCCTATTGCTATTGTAGAAGCCGGCACAGGCACAGGAAAAACGATTGCCTATACCATCGCCGCATTGCCTGTGGCGAGTGCCAGAGACAAAACATTGGTGATTGCCACCGCTACGGTAGCGCTGCAGGAGCAGCTGATTTACCGCGATCTACCGGATATTCTCAATCACAGCGGCCTTAATTTTCAGGTAAGCCTTGCCAAAGGCAGGGGTCGATACGTTTGTCTTCAGAAGATTGACAATCACTTGGCCGGTGCCATCGTGCCCGCGCTGATTCCGCTGTACCCCGATGAGGTTGCTGATCTGGCGATTGAAGAAGCCACACCGGTGATGGAATCAATGGTTGAGGCCATGGCCGGAAATAGTTGGGATGGTGACCTCGATCGGTGGCCCGGTGCCATAGAGGACTCCATACGCCGTATGGTGACCACCGACGCTGTTCAGTGTAGCGGCCGTCGTTGCAGTTTTGTTCAGCAGTGCCCGTTCTTTAAAGCCCGCGAAGGTCTCCAAGAGGCTGATGTGGTGGTGGCCAACCATAATCTGGTGCTAGCCGACCTCAAGTTTGGCGGCGGTGTTATTTTACCTCCCCCCGAGGACTGTATTTTCATATTCGATGAGGGGCATCAGCTGGCAGGTAAGTGTCTCGATCAGTTCACATTACTGTCTCGAAGCCCCTCTACACGACAGGCATTGCGAGAGACTGCGCAGTGGCTAGTGGTTCAGCAGGACCCTCTGTCTGAGTTCATCGGACAGGCTGGACTCTTGGAAGAGTTGCAAGAGGTATTGGCCGACCTTACGCAATTAAATGATGACGTTGCGGCGTGGGGCGAAGGCTATCTCGAGCAGCATGCTGACCAGTCAGATGAATATAGATTTCCGCAAGGCGTTATCCCGGAGGCGCTGCGTGAGCACTCTGGGGCGCTGGTCAATGTTTGGCGGCGACAGCTGGATTTAGCGCAGCGACTTGAAGTGGCGCTTGAGAACCGTCGCGAGGAAGCGGAGATCCAGTTACGCGACACGGTCGACGCTTGGCTTGGCAGTGTTCAGGCGATGGTGGCCCGGGCGGAAGGCCAGCTAGAACTATGGCATTCGTACAAAAGCGCAGAATTACCTGATTTAGAAGAGCCTTGGGCGCGTTGGTTAAAAGCTGCATCGCGAAATGGCGAGGGTGTTGTTTTTATGGCAAGTCCGGTACTCGCGCGGGATCTGCTGCATGAGCATCTGTGGTCCCGGGCAGCGGGCGTTGTGATGACATCGGCGACTTTGTCTGCCTTGGGTAGTTTTGATCGATTACGATCCATGACCGGTTTGCCAAGCGATGCACTTTATAAGCGTGTAGAGAGTCCATTTGACGCTCAGCAAGGGGTTTTTGCCATCCCCGAATTACAAAGCGATCCCGGAGACGGTGAGGCACATACGGAAGAGATTATTACGTTATTACCCGGTTTGATTACTAAGGATGCCGGCGTCCTTATGCTCTTTAGTTCTCGACGCCAGATGGAGGCGGTGGTCACTGGCGTGTCGGGAACCCTTGATCATGAAATTTTAGTTCAGGATAGTTTGAGCAAGTCGAGGCTACTTGAGCGGCACCGGGAAAATATTGATGAGGGGCGTCGCAGTCTCATCATGGGACTTGCAAGCTTTGCCGAGGGCATCGATTTACCCGGGGCTTATTGTGACCACGTGGTGATTGCTAAACTGCCGTTTTCTGTCCCTGATAATCCTCGGGAAGCGGCCCATGCGGAGCTGCTGGAGGCGCTAGGGCGTAATGCTTTTATGGAAATCAGTGTTCCTGACGCGGCTCTCCGCTTGGTGCAGGCCAGTGGTCGTTTATTGCGAACCGAGGAAGATTGTGGGCGCATTACGTTGCTGGACCGCCGTTTATTAACCCGCCGCTATGGTCGAGCCATTCTCGATTCTCTACCGCGCTACCGCTTTGATTTGCCACAGACAGGGTAAGCACAGAGCTACGTTCATCCTACAGTTTCATTGGTTCGGGCATTATGGCGGCTCGGTAATTTTGAGATGGGCAGAAGGCCGTGCCCCGAGATCTTTAGCCTAGATCGAACATTTTTAATTTTGTATACCGCTGCTACCTTTGGGCTAAGCCTGCGTCGCCACCAAAAGGTTAGTGGCATAAAAAAACCCCCTGAGTCATGTTCGAGGGGGTTTTTCTAGTCTTAGCTCTCGCTGGGCGAGCGCTATCTGGACCCTTAATCCCAGGTGAGTGCTCCGCCTGTCTGATACTCAATGACCCGCGTTTCAAAGAAGTTCTTTTCTTTGCGCAGATCCATAATTTCTGACATCCAAGGGAAGGGATTTTGTGCGCCAGGAAACTGCTCTGGCAAGCCCACCTGATTCAGGCGGCGATTACAGATGAACTGTAAATACTCTTCCATCATCGCGGCATTCATACCCAACACGCCTCTGGGCATGGTGTCTCTTGCGTAGGCGATTTCGAGTTCGGTTCCCTCTAAAATCATCTGGATAACTTCCTGCTGGAACTCGGGTGTCCAAAGCAGCGGGTTTTCCAGTTTGATTTGATTAATGACGTCAATACCAAAGTTCAAGTGCATCGACTCATCGCGCAGGATGTACTGAAACTGTTCGGCAACGCCCGTCATTTTGTTGCGACGGCCCATAGACAGAATTTGCGTAAAGCCACAGTAGAAGAAAATACCCTCGGTGACACAGTAGAACCCGATGAGGTTACGTAACAGCTCCTGATCGGTCTCTAAGGTGCCGGTTCGGAAATTAGGGTCCGACAGACTGTGTGTTTTGCCCAAGCTCCAGGTGGCCTTTGCGGCAACAGAGGGCACCTCCCGGTACATATTGAAGACTTCGCCTTCGTCCATGCCCAGTGACTCAATGCAATACTGATAGGCGTGAGTATGAATAGCCTCTTCAAAGGCCTGACGCAGCAAGTACTGACGGCATTCTGGGTTTGTGATGAGCCTGTAAATCGCCAGCACGAGGTTGTTGGCTACCAGCGAGTCTGCGGTTGAAAAATACCCCAGAGAACGCATAATAATGCGACGTTCATCGTCAGATAGCCCATCGGGATCTTTCCAAGTCGCTACATCGGCGGTCATATTGATTTCTTGAGGCATCCAGTGGTTCGCACAGCCATCAATATACTTTTGCCATGCCCAGTCATATTTGAAGGGCACTAGTTGATTGAGGTCAGCTCGACAGTTGATCATCGCCTTTTCATCGACGCTGACCCGAGCCGCACCCATTTCCAATTCTTCGAGGCCGGGGGCCACGTCGATTTGGTCTATTGAGCCTTTGGCTTTATTGACGTTTTCGGCCAGAATTGCGGCCGCTTCGGCGTCTGCAGCAACCCCTTGACTGAAGCTGGCCGTGACCGGCTCCGGTGCTTCAGGGATTGGTTCTGCCATAACCTCTGGCACCACCACGGGTGCGTTTGGGGCTATGGCTTCGTCGGTATTATATTCTTCCCAGCTGAGCATCGTCTTGTCTCCTCAGTTCAACTTGGTTTGAGATTATTGACAGGCTTCACAATCTGGATCGTCCAGAGAGCAGGCCTGCGGTACAGGTGCGGGTTGTGGTGTTGTTTCTGCGGCACCCGAGGCCACAGCGTTAAGTTTTCCAGACTCTACCGTAGACTTTTCAGTACCTGTGGCAGCGAGGCTTCGGAGGTAGTAGGTGGTCTTAAGGCCACTGTACCAAGCCATCCTGTAGGTCACGTCGAGCTTTTTACCGCTGGCATTATTAATGTAAAGGTTCAGAGATTGCGCTTGATCAATCCACTTTTGACGACGGCTTGCACTGTCCACTAGCCATCGTGGCTCGACTTCAAAAGCCGTCGAGTATTTGGCTTTCAGGTCATCGGGTATGCGGTCGATGGCCTGCACTGAGCCGTCAAAATATTTGAGATCATTGACCATCACCTTGTCCCACAAGTCGCGTCCTTTGAGGTCTCTGACCAGGTAGGGGTTTACAACGGTGAACTCGCCCGACAGATTAGATTTAACGTATAAATTCTGATACGTAGGCTCAATGGACTGAGAAACACCGGTAATGTTGGCGATCGTGGCTGTCGGGGCTATGGCCATGCAGTTTGAGTTGCGCATACCGTGCTTGGCTACTCGCTCTTTGAGTTCTGGCCAATCAAATGTCATGTCGCGGTTCACTTCTATATAGTTGGCACCGCGTTGCTCTACCAGAATTTCCAAAGAGTCGAGGGGGAAAATGCCCTGACTCCATAGTGAGCCTTCATAACTTGAATACGCGCCCCGTTCTGCTGCCAACTCGCTAGATGCCTCGATTGCAAAATAGCTGACGGCCTCCATGGATTGATCGGCAAAGCTGACAGCACCGTCTGAGGCGTAGGACACATCGATTTTATACAGTGCATCCTGGAAGCCCATAACACCCAGTCCAATGGGGCGATGCCGCATATTGGACTGCTCTGCTTGTGGTACAGAGTAGTAGTTGATGTCAATTACGTTGTCGAGCATGCGTATTGCGGTGCGCACGGTGGCACGCAGTTTCTTTAAGTTCAATTCTCCGTCTTCTATGTGCTGGGGTAAGTTAACGGAGCCTAAATTACAGACTGCGATTTCGTCCGCACTGGTATTCAGTGTGATCTCGGTGCACAAATTAGAAGAATGCACCACACCTACGTGCTGCTGCGGTGAACGCAAGTTACAGGGGTCTTTGAACGTCATCCAGGGATGACCGGTTTCGAAGATCATGCCCAGCATTTTTCGCCAAACAGCTTGGGCCTTCAGAGTTTTGTGGACGCGAATTTCGCCAGAAGCTGCCATGGCTTCGTACTGCGCGTAGCGATCTTCGAAGGCTCGGCCATACAAATCGTGCAGATCAGGTACGTCGTTAGGCGAAAACAGTGTCCAGTCACCATCTTCGAAGACGCGCTTCATAAATAGATCCGGGATCCAGTTGGCTGTATTCATATCGTGGGTACGGCGTCGGTCGTCCCCGGTGTTCTTACGAAGCTCTAAAAACTCCTCGATATCGAGGTGCCAAGTTTCGAGGTAGGCACAAACAGCGCCTTTGCGCTTGCCCCCTTGATTGACCGCGACAGCGGTGTCATTGACGACCTTCAGAAACGGTACGATGCCCTGACTTTTTCCGTTAGTACCCTTGATGTAGGAGCCCAAAGCTCTAACGGGCGTCCAGTCATTACCCAGCCCACCCGCAAACTTAGACAGCATAGCGTTATCTTGGATAGCGCCGTATATACCGAATAAATCATCGGGGACTGTGGTGAGATAGCAAGATGACAGTTGCGAACGTAAGGTTCCTGAGTTGAACAGCGTGGGTGTAGAGCTCATATAATCGAACGACGACAAAAGCTGATAAAACTCGATCGCTCTCGCGTTCGGGTCGTCTTCACGGATTGATAGCCCCATGGCTACCCGCATGAAAAAGACCTGAGGCAATTCGATACGGACTTCATCAGCGTGTATGAAATAGCGGTCGTAGAGTGTTTGCAGTCCCAGGTAGCTAAATTGCAGATCGCGTTCTGGCAACAACGCCTGCCCCAGGGCTGCGATGTCGAATTCTAGGAGCTCTGGGGACAATAGCTCCAGGGCCACGCCTTGATTAATGAAGGCGCTTAAAGCTTCGCTGTAAAGCTGCTCCATGTCCTGTTGCGTTGCGCTTCTTGCCACGCCCAGATAACCGAGAGATTCTGCCCGTAAATTATCAAGCAGCAAGCGTGCTGCGACGTAGCTGTAGTTGGGATCCTGTTCAATCATGGTTCGGGCTGTTATGACCAGAGAGGTGCTGACCTCTTCTGCCGTCACGCCATCGTATAAATTGCGCAGGGCTTCATCGATGATGGCCGATTCGCTGACGTCGACCAAATCGGCGCAGGCCTCGGACACAATGGTACGCACCCGCTCTATGTTTAGGGGTTCGCGGCGGCCATCGGGCGTCACGACGTTAATACCGCTCGCTGCAGCCTGAGATTCTGGTGATAGCGCGGCTTTAGCGGCCCGATCACGGCTTCGCTCTTCGCGGTATATCACATAATCTCTGGCGATCCTGTGCTCTCCAGCTCGCATCAAAGCCAGCTCCACCTGATCCTGTATGTCTTCTATATGTATCGTGCCGCCCGATGGCATACGGCGCTTGAAGGTCGCTATAACCTGTTCTGTCAGCTTTGCTACGGTCTCGTGAATACGGCTGCTAGCGGCTGCAGTACCGCCTTCGACAGCTAAAAATGCTTTGGTAATTGCGACCGAGATTTTACTGTCTTCAAAGCTCGTTACGGTGCCATTACGTTTGATCACCCTGAGCTGACCCGGTGCAGTGGCCTGAAGCCGCCCTGACGCCGCGTTCTCTGTTCCGGTTACTGGGGCTGTGCCGCCAGCCTGACTTGAGGTTCCGGTTTCTGTGCCTGTCTGCATCTTATTTTGGCCTCGTCAATATATAAAAAATGGCGCAGGGGCCTAGTCGTCCCTCGCGTCAATTGTGCTTTTTTTCGTCAATTCACGGCCAACGCCTCTGCGCCCCCATACCCAACATATAGGGGTGGCGTGATCTGACTACCCCAAGATAGGTGGGTATGGACACTAATGCAATAGAGAAAAAGGCTGGAACACCTGTGTACAACCTGTGCACATAGACTAACGTTAGCGCTTACTAACAGCGACAGCGCTGTAAACGTTAGCGGCTCCTGACATTGAGGGGGTGTGGATAGGTTGGGCAGGTTTTGTTGATATTTTTGGGACAAAACCTCGGTCAGCCCATAGGGATGACTGACCCAAGGTGCGCCCTGATATAAACCCGGCTAAAACGACGGGTTTCAACCCAATAAAAACTCGATCAGAGCTTTCTGGGCGTGAAGTCGATTTTCGGCCTCATCCCAAATGATGGTATCGCTGGCCGCCATCAGCTCTGCAGAAATCTCTTCGTCTCGGTGGGCGGGTAAGCAGTGCATGTACAGCGCATCGGGTGCCGCCTGCGCCAGCAAAGCACGGTTGAGCTGATACGGCGCCATTGCAGCACTGCGCGCTTGTTGCTCGGCCTCTTGCCCCATGGACGCCCACACATCGGTAACCAGCAAATCGGCACCCTGAACCGCCGCGATGGGGTCATGCACGATATGTACGCGGTCACTATTCTCTGACACCAGTTGGGAGGCGGGCTGATAGCCTTCAGGACAGGCCACAACCAACTCAAAGTCCAGTAATCGCGCGGCATTAATGTAGGAGTGGCACATATTATTGCCATCCCCTAGCCAGCACACCCTGCGGCCTTTAATGTCACCGCGGTGTTCAAACCAGGTTTGCATGTCAGCCAACAGCTGACAGGGGTGGTAGTCATCGGTCAATCCGTTAATTACCGGCACGGATGCCGCCTCCGCAAAGCGTTCTACGCTATTGTGATCATGGGTGCGAATCATCACCAGATCGACCATTGATGACAGGACTCTCGCGGTATCTTCAACCGGTTCTCCACGCCCCAACTGCGTGTCAGCGGAGGAGAGAAAGAGAGCGCTGCCACCGAGTTGGCGCATACCGACTTCAAAGGATACCCGGGTCCGTGTGGACGCTTTGGCAAACAACATCGCCAAAACCTTGCCCGGGTAGCGCGGGTGGGGAATGCCCTCACGTTGCAGCGCTTTCAATGCTTGGGCTCGACTAATAATGCCTCTGAGTTCGTCGGACGTCAGATCACTCAGCGTCAGAAAATGTTTGGGTGTGCTCATGCCGCAATCTCCGGCGCTTGATTAATAATTTCAGCCACAGTGTGGCCGAGCTGACTGGCCTCTTCATCGGTCATAACCAGAGGTGGCAGTAATCGTATGGTATTCCCTGCGGTCACATTGATAACAACGCCCTGCTCCAGAGCGGCAGTGACCAAACCTGTTGCAGGAACGGTGACCTCGATCCCCAGCATGAGCCCTAACCCGCGGACTTCAGTAACCAGCGCGGGGTTTGCGAGATGGTTGTTAAAAGCATGAAGAATGCGCTCTCGAATTATGTCGGCTCTCCCGAGTAAATGGGGGTCTGCGAGCGTATTGACTACCGCACTGGCAGCGGCACAAGCCAGGGGGCTACCGCCGTATGTCGTACCGTGATCGCCTGCTCTGAGCGCGATAGAGGCCTCGCCTTTGGCGAGACACGCACCAATGGGGTAGCCGTTACCCAGGCCTTTTGCCGTCACCAGCACATCAGGTGTCACGCCAAGGCGCTGAAAAGCATAGAGTGCACCACAGCGACCATTGCCGGTTTGAACTTCATCAAACATTAACAACCAGTTCTGTTGGTCGCACAATGATCTCAGCGCTAACAGGTACTCCCGAGACAGTGGCCGGACACCGCCCTCACCCTGCACAGGCTCTACCAGCACAGCCACGATATTAGAGTGTGCTGTGACGGATTTGAGACCCGCCATATCCTCAGGCGTAATGCGTGTGAACCCCGGGACCATCGGTTCAAAAGGCTGGCGCATGGGCTCTCCAGCGGTTGCCGCTAAAGCGCCCAACGTACGGCCATGAAAAGCGCCATCTAAAACGATAATGGTCGGTGTTTTAATGCCGCGGTCGTGGCCATAGCGACGCGCCAACTTGATGGCCACTTCATTGGCCTCTGCGCCGGAATTGCAGAAAAAAGCCGTGTCCATATTCGTGGCTGCAGCCAGTTCTGCGCCCAACTGCTCCTGGCCTGGAATGCGAAATAGGTTCGAGGTATGAACGAGCTCCCGGGCTTGCTCTTCGATCGCTTGGGTCACCCTAGGATGACAATGGCCTAAATTGGTCACCGCAATCCCCGACAGCCCGTCGAGATAAGGTCGGCCTTGGGCATCCCAAAGGGTGGCACCCCGCCCTCGAACGAAGGCGACGGGTAACTGTTTGTAGGTGCGCATAATGGCTGACATAGCTCAAAGTCCGGCCAGTTAAGTGAGCGCGCAAGTCTACCGTTTGCGGAGGAGGGTTGAAACATGCCGCGATCAGGTATGTATCCGGGCCTTCTGGGCGTTATACTGGGCGCTCGTTACGTGGTCGGGCGCAGCAGCAGCCCCTTTACTGCACTTTGGAGAGCAGCATGGATATTATGGAAACAATTAAAGAGCAGGTCACCAGTAATCGCGTGCTTCTTTATATGAAGGGTTCACCTAATCAACCGCAATGTGGTTTTTCTGCCCGCGCCGTGCAGGCCCTAGCCAGTGTTGGCGAGCGCTTTGCTTATGTAGATATCCTGTCTAATCCGGAAATTCGCGCCAATCTGCCCATTTATGCCAATTGGCCGACTTTCCCACAGTTGTGGGTAGACGGTGAGTTAATTGGTGGCTGCGACATTATCGCCGAAATGGAAACCTCCGGCGAATTAGCCGAGGCGATTAAAGCCGGTGCCGGTGATTCGGCGTAAAAGCCCGCGGCGGCTGGCGCATTTCCCTTCAAAATAGAAAGGCCCCCAAGACGTGGTTCGTTGCCGTTGTCTTCAGCTGGGGCCTACTGACTCCTCAGGCGCTGCTTGGCAGCGCGGCGGAAGCTTTTTCTCTAGTCATTAACAACGGTCGCGTGATAAACCCCGAGACCGGGCTAGACGCCATTCGACATGTTGGTATCCGACAGGGGCGGGTGGCAGTGATAAGTCCATCTCCCCTCGACGGCGCGCAGACGATTGACGCGACGGGTTTGGTGGTGGCGCCTGGCTTTATAGACATCCACAGTCACACCCTGACGCCTCTGGGCCAGCAGAGAAATGTGCTCGACGGCGTGACGACACAGCTCGAAATGGAAGCCGGCGCGCTGCCCTCTAAGGCTGCAGGCGATTCAGTCGCAGACCGCCCCATTATTAATTACGGGGCATCGGTGGGGCATTTTGCAGCACGAATTCAGGTCATCGAAGGTCGCGACTTGCCCTATTTTTTTTACCGGGGTGAGCAGGGGAGCATGGCCTCTCCGGCTTTTACAGAATTAGCGACGGCGACGCAGATTGGTGCGATTCGCCGCAAGCTTGAAGAGGGCCTTGATGCCGGCGGTCTGGGCATTGGATTGTTGCTCGACTACATGCGTGATGCCGTGAGCCAAGACGAGTTGGCTATGATTTTCAGTGTGGCAGGGGGCCGCAAAGTGCCTGTTTTTGTGCACGTGCGGCGCAATCTCCCCGGAGATTCCAGCGGGCTCGATGAAGTTTTGGGTCTGGCTGAGCAATACGATGCGCCGGTATTTATTTGCCACATCACACACAACGCCATGAACGGTATTGAGACCTGGCTGGAAAAAATTGATGCTGCCCGAGCCCGAGGGGTGACTGTTACGACGGAAACCCTGAGTTATTTGGCGGGGGGGACCAGTATCTCCGCGGACGTTTTTCGCAAGCGTGATTGGCGGTCTATTTTCGCGATCGATTATGGCGATGTGCAGTGGGTGGCTACGGGTGAATGGCTCACCGAGAAAACCTGGGAACACTATGCTCGAGTCGAACCCACAGGCATGGTTAACCATCATTATGTGCAGGAAGCCTGGTTGCATTCAGCACTGCGTTGGCCCGATATGATGGTGTCGACCGATGCCTTACCCGCGTTTGATCCTAGGCAAATGACTAACCCTAATATTTCGGGAAGTTTTTCTCGTCTGCTGGGGCGCTATGTTAGAGAGCAGGGCATATTGGAGTTAAGCGATGCCCTGTCTCGGATTAGCTTGAAACCCGCGCAATGGCTAGAGACCTTTGCGCCGCGATTTAGCCGCAAGGGGCGCATTGAGGTCGGAGCAGATGCAGACCTAGTGCTATTCGACCCTAAGGTGGTGGCCGCTGGTGCCGATTACGGATCACCCTGGGAGTCGCCTATGGGCATCAATTGGGTCATCGTTGGGGGAGTGATTACAGTACAAGGTGGCGCTGTGGTGCCATCGGCGGCCGCGGGGCGTTATCTCGATACCACCCCGCTTGCCGAATGAACTTGTGTTAGCTCTCCGACGGTTTTACCGTGCGCATCGCTGTTTGCAAGTAGTTTTGCTCGCCCACTCGATCCATTAAGGAGAGCTGGGTTTCTAGCCAGTCGATATGATCCTCTTCGGCGTCTAGGATGCTCTGTGCGAGGTCTCTCGACACGTAATCTCTGACCTCCTCGCAATGGGCCACTGTGGCCTTGAGGTCTTCGTGGGCGATATGCTCAAGTTTCAAATCGCACTCGAGCATTTCTCGGGGATTTTCGCCAATCATCAGCCTGCCTAGGTCTTGCAGATTGGGGAGGCCTTCGAGAAACAGGATGCGCTCGACGAGGGCGTCTGCATGCTTCATTTCATCAATAGACTCGTGGTACTCGTGTTCCGCGAGTTCACTGAGGCCCCAATCTTTATACATTTTGCTGTGCAAAAAATATTGATTGATCGCAACGAGCTCGTTGTAGAGAATTTTGTTGAGATGCTCGATAACTTTTGCGTCGCCTTTCATGGTGCGTTCCTCTATTTAGTGATGGCAGCACTATAACGCAATGATAGCCGTTGAACCACAAAAATATGGACTTAAGCTATTGTTTTAAATGACTTTTTTAATGCTAATCATTCTGATTAGCAGCATCGTTAGCGTCAGGCTAGGGCGGCCATAGAGGGGCTTGGAGAGGCGTTGTAAAAGTACCGAGGGTCGGGTTGTGAAAATTCGCTCACAATGGCCCGTGCCAGCTGTTCACAAGAGCCGCACTGGCGCGCCACGCCCAGCCGATTTTGCACGTCAGCAAAGGAAACAGCCCCCGCCTCCATCTCTCGACGGATAGAGGTATCGGTGACGCCATTGCAAATGCAAATAAACATGGAGCCAGCATACGCAATTGCGAATCATTGTCAACCGCATTAGCAATTAGATTGTGGTCTGTGGGAGCGCGTCGCTAGGGCGTATACTGTAGGAGCGATTAATAAGGAATGACTGTGTCCATCGAAAACAGGGTAAAGGAGCTGGGTCGGCAGGCCCGAGAAGCCTCGCGCGTTGTCGCGGCAAGTACTGTAGCCACGCGCAATAAGGCACTGTTGGCCATTCGAGATGCGATTGCCGACAACCGCAACGATCTCTTGGCGGCCAACGCGCAGGATGTAGCGGCGGGCGCGGAGACCGGATTGGCGCCTGCGCTACTCGACCGACTTGAGCTCGATGCCGATAGAATTGCCAGTTTGATGGTAAGCCTCGAGCAGGTCGCCGGATTGCCCGATCCGGTTGGCGCTATTGACGGTGTCAGAACAATGGACTCGGGTATTCGAGTTGGCAAAATGCGTGTGCCACTCGGGGTCATTGGTATTGTTTATGAATCTAGACCCAACGTAACCGTGGAGGCTGCCAGTTTATGCTTAAAAGCGGGCAACGCTGCCATTTTACGGGGGGGATCGGAAGCGATTAACTCTAACTTGGCGTTAGGGCGCTACATTCAGGAAGGTTTGGCCGCAGTAGGTTTGCCCAGTGAGGCTATCCAGGTGGTAGCAACAACTGATCGCGCCGTGGTGGATGCGCTTATTCGGCTCTCCGATTACGTGGATATGGTGATACCCCGTGGTGGCAAAGGGTTAATAGAGCGAATCAGTGGCTCGGCGACGGTGCCTGTCCTGAAGCATCTCGATGGCATTTGCCATGTATACATCGATGCTGAGGCGTGTCCTGATCGGGCGCAAGCCATTACGATCAATGCGAAGACCCAGCGTTACGGCACCTGCAATACTTTGGAGACTTTGCTCGTTGACGAAGCTGCACTGGCTCTGCTGCCACCCATTGCTGAGGCCCTGGCCGCTGCTGGCGTCGAGCTGCGGGGGTGTCCCAAAGCCTGTGCTGTCAGCGCGGCAGTCGGCTCTGCGGCCACCGAAGAAGATTGGCAGACAGAATACCTCGCGCCCATATTAGCCATTAGGGTTGTTGCAGGCGTGGAGGGTGCTATGGCGCATATTGCGCAGTACAGTTCGGGTCACACGGAGAGTATTGTTACGGAAAACCACAGTACCGCGATGCGGTTTTTGCGCGAAGTAGACTCTAGCTCGGTCATGATTAATGCCTCGACACGTTTTGCCGACGGTTTTGAATACGGTTTGGGCGCTGAAATTGGCATCTCCACCGATAAGCTTCATGCACGCGGTCCAGTGGGTCTTGAGGGGCTCACTTCCAGCAAATACATTGTCTTTGGCGACGGACACATACGCCAGTGATCCACCCGCCTGTGGGTGTACTCGGCGGCACCTTTAATCCAGTGCATGTGGGCCATTTGCGCGGGGCGCTAGATTGCCGTGAAATGTTGGGCCTCACTTCGATTCGGCTCATGCCTGCTTTTTTGCCACCCCTTAAGGAGACTCCGGGGGTCAGTGCTGCACACCGGGCGTGCATGCTCGACTTGGCCATTGAAGACATTGACGGGTTGACCGTTGACCGACGGGAGCTAGCACGTGAAGGCCTCTCCTTCACGGTGGATACTTTGAGAGAATTGCGCGAAGAGTTGGGGCCTGAGGCGGTGATCGTGTTTATTATGGGTGCTGATTCTTTGCAACGTTTAAATCGTTGGCACGATTGGAGGCTGTTGCTAAAGCTCACCAATATTGCGGTGCTGTCCCGGCCTTCAGCGGATTTGCAGCTGCCACCCGAGCTTCAGTGTTGGCTGGAAGAACATGAAGTTCCGCCCGCACAACTTTTAGGACAGGCCAAAGGTAGGGTGTCGCGATTGGTTCAGCCGGAACTGGACATTTCATCATCGTCTCTGCGGCTTGCGATTGAGGCAGGGAGAGACGTGAGATATCTCCTGCCCGACCGCGTATTGGAGTATATTAACGCTCACGGTTTATACCGTTGTGCTAAGTGATTTCTCAGGGGGTTTGAGTGACTGATTTAACCGCGTCGGAGCACGACGCGCTAACGGGGCTGGTACTTGATGCCCTTGATGATCTTAAGGCCGTCGATCCGGTCGTTATCGATGTCAAAGCGTTGAGTTCGGTGATGGACTTTCTGGTGATTGCCAGCGGAACGTCGACGCGTCACGTTAAGTCACTAGCAGACAATGTCATCATGCGGGCCAAAACTGAGGCCATGCGACCTATCGGTATAGAAGGTGAAACAGCCGGTGAGTGGGTGTTGGTCGATTTTGGCGACGTTGTGGTGCATGTAATGCAGCCGGCGACGCGCAGTTTCTATGATCTCGAGCGGTTATGGACCGCGCCACCTAGCGCTGAATAATGCGCATAAGAGTTCTGGCGGTGGGAACACGCATGCCAGAGTGGGTGTTGGCCGCTGTCGCAGAGTACTGTAAGCGATTGCCTAAAGACTTCCGCGTTGAGTGGGTTGAAATAACGCCCGCCAAGCGTCAGGGTGATAACAGCGACAAGTTTCGGGCTCAGGAAGCCATTGCCATAAAAAAGCAAATAAAGGATGACGAAACGTTGGTGGCATTGGATGTCCAAGGCAGTCTGATTCGAACGGAAGATATGGCCGAACGTTTTGCTGTTAGCAGGCAGGAGGGTGCGCCCATGGCTATTTTGATTGGTGGTCCCGACGGCATTGATGCGGATTTATTGCGTCGTGCGGACGCCCGGTGGTCCCTGGGACGAATTACGCTACCCCATCCGCTAGTGCGAGTTGTCTTGGCTGAACAGCTGTACCGCGCTTGGTCTATCAATGCCCGCCACCCCTACCATCGAGCCTAAATTTTAATGGCGCCACGTGATGCCATTCGGGATACAGGTCGTGAGGCCGCGATACATCGAGGCCGGGTGTTTACAGCGTCACTGATCGTGCTACTGGCGCTGCTGGCGCTCTTCTACCGTTATTACGGGCTTCAAATTGTAAACTACGAGCAGTTCCTAACGCAGTCAGAGAGGAATCGAGTCCGTCTAGAGGCCCTGCCTCCGACCAGAGGTCTTATTTTCGATCGAAATGGACAGCTGCTTGCCAGCAATGAGTCCAGTCAGTTACTGGCCGTTGTGGTGGAGCGCGCAGGCGACCTATCGGCGCTATTGGATCGCATCGAATCACTTATTGGTCTGGACCCCGAGGAGCGCACACGCTTTCAGGATCGGCGCCGGCGCAGTCGACCCTACGATGCGGTCCCCTTAAGGTTGCGATTGACCGATGCCGAGGCTGCCGTTATCGGTGTTAATCGCCATACGCTGCCGGGTGCGACGATCGAGGCGCAACAAACCCGTGCTTACCCTCACGGTGAATTATTCAGCCATGTTTTGGGCTATGTCGGCCGCATTAACACGCAGGAAGCCGGTCGGATTGAAGAAGACCGCTATCGCGGCACCTTCCATATTGGCAAGCTGGGTTTAGAAAAATACTACGAGGACGTTTTACTCGGTCAAGTCGGGAATCAAAACATTGAAGCTAATGCCCACGGTCGAGTTCTGCGGGTGCTTGATCAAGAGGTACCCCGCTCGGGCTTAGATTTGAATCTTCATCTCGATTTAGAGCTGCAGCGTGTTGCGTCTGCGGCACTGGGTGACCAGCGCGGTGCTGTTGTTGCGTTAGACCCTCGCAATGGTGGCGTCTTAGCGCTGGTATCAAAACCCGGTTTTGATGCCAATTTATTCGTTAACGGCATTAGCACGAAGGCTTACAGTGCACTGCGTGACTCCCCTGATACGCCATTGTTGAATAGGGCCATTCAGGGTCAGTATCCACCGGGTTCAACGGTGAAGCCTATGCTGGCCCTGACCGGCCTTGAGCTCGGCATCATTACGCCGGAAACGACGGTCAAAGACCCGGGTTGGTACCGGATTCCCGGTGACTCACGTCGCTACCGCGACTGGATTCTTCGTATTCGAGGTACGGGCCATGCGCCAGAAGTTGATATGCGCATGGCCATTGCCGAATCTTGTGACGTTTATTATTACGACTTAGCAAGAAAGCTGGGCATCGATAGACTGTCTGAGGGTTTGGCGCCTTATGGGTTTGGTCAGGCGACGGGTATCGATATCACGAGTGAGCAGCGCGGTATTTTGCCTTCGAGAGCGTGGAAGCGAGCTAAGCTAGGTCAGCCTTGGTACCCCGGGGAGACTCTGAGTGTCGGTATCGGTCAGGGCTACATGTTGGCCACGCCTTTGCAATTGGCTCAAGCGGCGATGATCTTGGCTAATCGCGGCGTTGCCTATAAACCCGCACTGGTGAATCGAATCGGTGACGAGGAGCAGGCCTCAATGCCTCTTGAAGAAGTTCTTGCTAGCCCGGCACACTGGTCGGCAGTTATTGCGTCCATGATGGATGTCGTACACGACCCCGCCGGCACTGCTGCAGCCATTAGCACCGACCTTTCCTACACCATTGCCGGCAAGACAGGCACTTCTCAGGTGATTGGTATTGCGCAAGACGCGGTTTATGACGAAGAGAATATTAACGCTCGCCACCGCAATCATGGCTGGTTTATGGCATTTGCCCCAGTCGACAGGCCGCGTATTGCTATTGCAGTGTTGGCTGAAAACGGTGGCGGTAGCAGTGCCGCCTACCCTGTGGCTAGAAAAGTGATGGATGCTTGGCTGACGAGGGGGCTCGATGGCTGAATACGACCGGTACCTAGCCCAGGACAGTCGCGGTGATTTCAAGCGTCGCAATTCCATATTGGAAGCCCTGAATTTAGACGGCTGGCTGCTGCTATTGCTGGGTACGCTTATTAGCTTTGGTTTGTTTGTTTTGTTCAGTGCCTCAGACGGCAGTCAGGACGCGCTGGTGAGGCAACTGCGTAACTTTGGCATTGCGACGGCAGTCATGCTGGGTGCAAGCCAAATCCGGTTAACGACTTACTATCGGTGGGCGCCCTTATTTTATGTGGCGGCGTTACTGCTTCTGGTTGCAGTACCGCTGTTTGGTGTTGGAGCAAAAGGCGCGCAGCGGTGGCTTAGCCTGGGCGTGATTCGCTTTCAACCATCAGAGCTGATGAAGCTGGCGATGCCGCTCATGGTGGCTTCTTGGTTCAGTCGCTATGGCATACCACCTCGCCCTTGGCCATTGCTGGGTGCGCTGCTGATTATTGCTCTCCCTGCCGCTCTTATTGTTATACAGCCTGACTTAGGCACTTCGCTGCTGGTGGCGGCGAGTGGCCTTTTTGTGGTCTTTATGGCCGGCGTTAGCTGGTGGTATATCACGGGTGCCGTCGCGCTATTTTTAATGAGTGCGTGGCCTGCGTGGTTGTTTCTTTTAAAGGACTATCAGAAACAAAGAATTTTGACTTTACTGGACCCGGAGTCGGATAAGTTGGGAGCTGGATGGAATATTATTCAGTCAAAGACCGCCATTGGATCCGGTGGTTGGCCCGGTAAGGGCTGGCTGTCAGGCACTCAATCGCATCTGGATTTTTTGCCAGAGAGCCAAACCGATTTTATTATTGCTGTGTTAGCCGAAGAATTAGGCCTGCGGGGGGTTGTCTTACTTTTGGCCATCTACGCATTGATCATTATTCGGGGGTTCACCATCAGCGTTCAGGCTCAAACCGGTTTTGGGCGCTTACTTGCCTCATCAATCACACTGACGTTTTTTGTGTACGTTTTTGTCAATATGGGCATGGTCGCAGGTATCCTCCCCGTAGTGGGTGTGCCCTTACCCTTGGTCAGTGCGGGGGGCACTTCAATCGTGACGTTAATGCTGGGTTTTGGCGTGCTGATGGCTGTCAGTGCCGAGAAACGCGTCATTACCCAGTAAACTTTTAGTTCAGTCTTGGTAAAGGGAAGTTCAGTATGGCGTTGCCTGTGCACATAATTTTTTGGGTTGCATTTGGATTATTGATACCCGGGATGAGTCTGGGGGGTGAATATTCGGAGCGACCTGAACGCGAAAAGGTGATTGCCAATGCTGTAGAACAGGGGGTCGATCGAGAATGGGCGGCCGCGCTGTTGGACCAAGCCGAGCGTAAGCAGAGTATTTTGGATGCTATTTCTAGGCCTGCAGAAAAAACCAAGCCCTGGTATGACTACCGTAAGATATTTCTGACTGACAAGCGGGCTCAGGAGGGCGTTGTATTTTTACAACAGCATGCTGAGACGCTGGCAGAAGTGAGTGATAAAACAGGGGTCCCGGCATCAGTAATTACGGCCATTATTGGTGTTGAAACTTTTTACGGTCGCATCACCGGTAGCTACAGAGTCGTTGATGCTCTAGCAACACTGGCTTTTGATTACCCCAAACGTTCGCCGTTCTTCACCCGTGAGCTCGAAAACTTTCTCGTGTTGGCCTACGAAAGCGGTAAAGACCCGCTAACACTCAAGGGCTCTTATGCGGGAGCTATGGGGTATGGTCAATTTATGCCCTCGAGTTACCGCGCCTATGCTGTCGATCACGATGGCGATGGCCTCGTCGATATTTGGACCAATGCCGATGACGCTATCGCCAGCGTTGCCAATTACTTTTTGCGGCACGGCTGGCAGTCCGGAGCAGAGGTTATTGTCCCCGCCAACTATGACGGCGTTAGTTCAGAACTGTTTGAGGGTGGGCTTAAGCCCAAAATGACGGTTGGCGAGCTTGCCGAGCAGGGTTTCGCGCCTCGCAGCTCTACCGATGTGTCCCTCATGGCGACCCCTTTGCGCCTTGAGGGCGAAGAAGGTTATGAATATTGGCTATGTCTTGATAATTTTTATGTGATAACCCGCTACAACCACAGCGCCATGTATGCCTTAAGTGTTTGGCAGCTGAGCCAAGAGATCGAGAGCTTAGCGGCAGGTGACTAATTATTTTAGGGTTGGTTTTTTCATCGGCCTAGGTTTACTCGAGGGATGCGCACAGCCGGTTGAAATGGGAGACCGGGCGCCGCCGCCGATCTCTCCTGGCGCTGTGCCTGACGCCATTCCCTATGCAGCACCCATTACCCGTGCAGGGAATACCAGCCCCTATACCGTAAACGGCCAAACTTATACCGTCTTGAGCAGTGCCAAAAATTTCTCGGAAGAGGGCACTGCGTCATGGTACGGACTGAAATTTCATGGTCGTGCTACCGCTAATGGTGAACGCTTCAGTGCTTATGAACCGACGGCGGCCCATCGGTCTCTACCTATCCCCACGTTTGTGCGAGTCACCAACCTTGAGAATCAAGCCAGTATGGTGCTCAGGGTGAACGATAGGGGGCCGTTCCACCCGGATCGCATTATAGATCTCTCCTACGGTGCCGCAGTGCGACTGGGATTTGCCGATCAGGGAACCGCAAAAGTCCGAATTGAAGCTGTAGAGGTCATGGGAGTGTCAGATCTTCGTAGTCATGTGGCTGATGAATATAGAACCTTGCAACTCGGTGCCTTCATGAATAGCGCCACGGCCACCGCATTGGCGCAGGATGCCCAGCGCTTGATGGCGGTTCCTGCCGAGGTGTTGCCGGCCACCACCCCAAGCGGCGTGATTTTTCGCGTGCGCTTGGGGCCTTTTGATGATCAAGCGGCCTTGCGGGAAGCGCAAAGCCAGTTGCGCACTGCGGGTTTACCGCAAGGGCAGCCCATTCCTTAGTTGGACGAATTTTTTGATTTTCACCCCTAGTACTGCGTCACTGATACCATTGCGGTTCTTATTGTTGCTACGGTGCTACACGACGGCATGAAAACCCACGTTTTAGTTGTTCTATTTGCCCTGCTCTGCCACGCATCTGCTAGGGCGGTTACTCTTGTTCCCGCGCCACCGGGGATCAATGCAGACGCCTATCTCCTTATGGACTTCGTGACGGGGGAAGTTCTAGTTGAGCACAATATCGATACCCGATTGCCACCGGCAAGTCTGACGAAGTTGATGACGTCGTACATCCTTGCTGAAGAGGTTGATGCCGGGCGACTGTCGCTTGATGACGAAGTGACGGTCAGCCGCAATGCCTGGTCGCAAAACCCGCAGTTTCGCGGGTCGTCTTTGATGTGGATTGAGCCGGGCAAGAAGGTCACTGTGGGTGAGCTTGAGCAAGGCATTGTTATTTCCTCGGGCAACGATGCGACAGTCGCCATTGCCGAGCACATTGCGGGTAGTGAAGAGGCCTTTGTTGCCTTGATGAACAGCTATGCTGAGGAGTTGGGGCTGACGGCAACCCATTTTGAAAATACTCACGGCCTGCCAAATTCAGATCACCTCACCACGGCGCGTGATCTTGGCGCCCTCGCGAGCGCGACTATTCGTGATCACCCAGATCGATATCGTGTGTATCGGCAGCAATCCTATACTTACAACGATATAACCCAGCACAATCGGAATCACCTGTTGCGGGAAGACCCTTCGGTTGATGGTCTGAAAACGGGCTATACCAGCGTTGCGGGCTACGGCCTTGTGGCTTCAGCAGAGCGCGAGGGGATGCGGCTTATTTCAGTGGTGCTAGGCAGTAATAGCACGCGCAGCCGCAAGGCAGAGACCCGCTCGCTGCTGAACTACGGTTTTCGTTTTTATGAAAACCTAGAGGTCCTCACCGCTTCGGCGTCACTGGGCAGTGCCCGTGTTTGGAAGGGTGAGACAGAAACTGTTGATGGAGGGCTGTTGGAGACCGTCAATGTTGTTGTGCCTCGAACTCAGGCCACCTCTGAAGTGGTAGCCACATTTGATGATCCGCTGCAGGCCCCGATCGCTAAAGGTGACGTGGTGGGACAGCTGCAGGTTTTTCTCGATGGCGAGCTGTTATTAGAGAGGCCGCTGCAAGCCTTGCAAACTGTTGAGCCCGCCGGATTTTTCAAACGCCTATGGGATGGTTTTATGCTGTGGCTCTCCCAAATTTTCAGTCCTTGAGATCTTGCTAGGGAATACCTATGGAACAGGACGCCCCGAAGATAGAATTTCCCTGCAGCTACCCCATCAAGGTTTTGGGTCGGGCAGGTCAGGATTTCGAGACCGTTATTAATGAGATTTTCGAGCAGCACGCGCCGGCTTTCGATCGAAATCTAACCCAGCGTCGCCCTTCCAAAGCCGGGACGTTTCTGTCTTTAACCCTGGTAATCGAGGCGACAGGCCCGGAACAACTTGAGGCGCTCCATAAGGATTTGATGGCTACGGGCCGCGTCTCTATGGTGATTTGAGCCGTGATTACGCGACGCCTTTTAGGGCTGGTTGATTACAACGAAACGTTTTCAGCCATGAAGACTTTTACTCAAAGCCGACAGGGGAATACCCCCGATGAGCTTTGGTTGCTTGAGCATCCCTCCGTATTTACCCAGGGTGTGGCAGGAAAGTCGTCGCACTTATTGGCCCCCGGAAATATCCCCGTTGTGAAAATTGATCGGGGGGGGCAGGTCACTTATCACGGGCCGGGTCAGTGGGTGGTGTACGTGTTGCTTGATATCCGACGGGGAAGTCTCACCGTAAGAGGTTTGGTGACGGCTATCGAGCGCGCTGTAATCTCCTTGCTAGCGCAATATGGTATTCGGGGGTTAGCCGATCCCAAGGCGCCGGGGGTTTACGTAGACGGGAAAAAAATTGCGGCACTGGGGCTCAAGGTGTCCCGGGGTTGCAGCTACCATGGTGTCGCGTTGAACGTCGATATGGATCTTGAGCCTTTTCGCCGAATAAACCCTTGTGGTCACGTGGGGCTTGAGGTGATTTCCATGGCGTCTTTGCTGGGCCACGAGGCCGTGGACAAAGAGGCTATTGGTCATGCGTTGCTCGATAGCCTGGAACATGAGTTTACCCGCCCCGTCAGCTGAGTTTGCTGGTTTTTCACGGAGATTATGGGTATTTCACCCCTTTGTCCTGTTTTCATCACTGACGTCATGGCGGGTGCGCATTGGCACTGGCATAATCCCGCGCTTCAGGAGGAACCAACATGTCCGAAACCGCCGCAGATTTGAAACGCGATATTGAAGCTCGGCGTACCTTTGCCATTATCTCCCACCCAGATGCGGGTAAAACGACCATTACCGAAAAGCTGTTACTGCTGGGCAATGCCATTCAGGTAGCGGGCTCGGTCAAGGGCAAGCGGGGACCTCATGCCACATCTGATTGGATGAGCTTGGAACAGGAGCGCGGTATTTCGGTCACTTCCTCAGTGATGCAATTTCCCTATCGAGATCGGACGGTTAATCTTCTCGACACCCCGGGCCACGAAGACTTTTCCGAGGATACCTATAGAACGCTGACCGCGGTCGATTCAGCGCTGATGGTGATTGATGGCGCTAAAGGGGTCGAGGATCGCACCATTAAGCTTATGAATGTCTGTCGTTTAAGAGATACGCCCATCGTATCTTTTGTTAATAAGATGGACAGAGACATTCGTGACCCTATCGAGCTGCTGGATGAAATAGAAGCCGTGCTGGGTATTGCCGGAGCGCCTGTAAACTGGCCCATCGGCATGGGGCGCCATTTTAAGGGTGTGTATGACTTGCACGCGGACGTGATTCATATTTTTGAGTCAGGTCACAACGCGCTGCTGCCCCCCGATACGAGAATCCAAGGACTTGATTCACCCGAGGCGAGAGCACTGCTCGATGATGAATACGAGTCAATTTGTGATGAAATTGAGCTTGTAAAAGGCGCGAGCCACCCCTTTGATCAGGATGCGTTTCTTCAGGGGCAGTTGACCCCTGTGTTTTTTGGGACCGCCTTGGGAAACTTTGGTGTCCGGGAGATGCTCGACAAGTTTGTAGAGTGGGCACCTAAGCCCTTACCCCGAGAAACCCTAACTCGCGTTGTTGATGCCCGTGAAGAACCTTTTTCCGGATTTGTCTTTAAAATTCAAGCCAATATGGACCCTAAGCATCGTGATCGAATTGCCTTCGTCCGGATTTGTTCTGGGCGCTACGCTAAAGGTATGAAAATGCGCCACGTTCGCGCAGCCAAAGACGTCAAAATTGCCGATGCAGTGACCTTTAAAGCCGGTGAGCGGGTTCTGGTCGATGACGCTGTGTCTGGCGACATTATTGGTCTTCATAACCATGGGACTATTCAAATAGGGGACACCTTTACCCTTGGAGAGGAGCTGCGCTACACGGGAATTCCCCACTTCGCCCCGGAGCTTTTCAGGCGTATTAGGCTCAAAGACCCCATGAAGCTCAAAGCCCTACAGAAAGGTCTTCAGCAACTTTCGGAGGAGGGCTCAACGCAGGTATTTTCTCCCCTCATGTCTACCGATCTGGTGGTCGGTGCTGTGGGCCAGTTGCAGTTTGACGTAGTGGCTTATCGTTTAAAGGACGAATATAAAGTTGAAGCGCTTTATGAGCCAATCAACGTGTATACCGCGCGCTGGATAGAAGCCGAAGACCCGCGGAAGCTAGAAGAGTTTCGCAAAAAGGCCGAGGATAACCTTTCCGAAGATGGCGGTGGTTACCTGACGTATCTGGCGCCGACCCGAGTCAACCTTGCACTGATGGAAGAGCGGTGGCCTGATATCCAGTTTCGGGAAACTCGAGAGCACTGATCAGCTGTTGGCCGTTTTTTGATCCTGGCGGTTGTGGTGCTTAGAGCTTTTCTGACCTGATTTATTGACGCCCGTCTAAATCAGGATCCAATGTATAACCCGCGTCTAGCTGTACTCCAAAGCTATTGAGCATCATCGAAACCTGCGTGTACTGGCCCACCGTCATGACGATATCCATTTGCTGTTTTTCGGAAAAATCTGACAGGGCGGCCCAACTACCGTCACTGATAAAGGCGTTGCTGGTGAGATCGTCCGTGGCATTGAGTAGTGCGCGATCCCGATCACTCCATTGGGGAGCCTCGGGGCCGATTTTGATGCGACTAATCTCTTCTTCGCTAAGCCCGCAGGCACGCCCTATGCGAGCGTGCTGGGCCCACTCATAGCCAGACTGCCAGTTGTACCCGGTGCGAAGAATAATGAGCTCTCGATCTCGCGGATTAAGATCGTTATTGGACGAGAGAATGTAGCCACCCCAAGCCATGAAGCGGCGATAGGCTTTCAAGGACTTACCCAGTGTTTTAAAGACGTTTAAAACTGGCTGGTCTTTGAACTGTTCACCCAGCTGATGGCGAATTTCATCACCAATCATTTCATCGGCAAGGGGTTTGATTCGCGCTTCTTTTAATCGCACCGTCGTTTACCTGCGGCTTGCATTGGCTCTAAGGCGCCCCATGTTGCATGGAAGGGCGCCAGGGGTAAAACCCTAGAGCAACGCTTCAATATCGTTGGCAATAGCCGCGGGCTTGGTTTGAGAGCCATAGCGCTTAGCCACCTTACCGTCGGCATTAATGAGGAACTTTGTGAAATTCCATTTGATGCGCTCGGTGCCCATGATGCCTTTGGCTTGTCCCTTGAGCCAACTGTAAAGCGGATGTGTGTCTGCACCATTGACTTCAATTTTCGCAAAAATAGGGAAGGTTGAGCTGAATCGCGTCGTACAAAACTCCACGATCTCTTCTTCGCTACCCGGCTCCTGACCACCAAATTGATTGCAAGGGAATGCTAAAACATCAAACCCTTTGTCGTGATACTGGGCTTGTAGGGTTTCAAGCCCCTCATACTGTGGTGTGAAACCACATTTCGATGCGGTATTCACGATCAGTAAAACTCGACCTCGATAATCTTCTAGGTTGACCGTATCGCCATTCGCGGCGCTCGCTTGAAAGTCGTAAGCAGTCGTCATGGGGTTAATCTCTCAGCATTATTGAATGTTAAATTATAGGGTAATAGCGCTGTATGGATCAGCACAACCATTAACCTCGTAGATAACTGTCAATTTCAAAATCGGTCACGCGGCGCTGAAACTCATTCAGTTCTTGCTCTTTGGTTTTGCCATAGAGCAATTGAAACTCTGCGCTTAGGTACTTTTCAATCAGCGCTGAGTTGAGGAATTTTTCCACCGCGACGTTCATCAAGCAGGGCAGATCCGGTGTGTCGTGCTTCATGTCCCAGGCGTTACCCTCAATCGCAGCGGGAGGTTCCATTTTATTTTCCAGCCCGTGAAGAATGCCCGCGAGCATTACGGCCATGACTAAATAGGGGTTGGCATCGGCACCGGCAACTCGGTGTTCGATACGCAAAGCCGTTTGTGGGCCTGAGGGAACGCGCAGTGCCGTGGTGCGATTGTCATAACCCCAGGTTGGGACGGTAGGGGCATGATTGCCCGCTTGAAAGCGCCGGTAGGCGTTGAAGCTGGGTGCAAAAATGAGCATGGCGTCTGGCATCAATTCTAAACATCCTGCGATTGCCTGTTTCAGTAGGGGGCTGCCTTCATCGTTGCCGTCATTAAAGATATTGAGCCCGCGTTCCTCCAATACGCTGCAGTGAATGTGCATACCATTTCCCGCTTCATTATCTAGGGGCTTGGGCATAAAACTGGCGATCAAATTACATTGGCTGGCGACTCTGCGAATGCAGCGTTGCATTCGAATGATTTGATCGGCCATCAGCATCACGTCGTCGCTGTGCGCCATATTGATTTCAAACTGAGCTGGCGCAGATTCTTTGATAATGCCCTCGTAGGGGAGATCCTGTGTTTTAAAAGTTTCTCGCAGGAGGTCCAACATTTCACTGTGGTGATCGAGTTCATTGAGTGCATACAAGTTGCCGCCCAAAGTATCTAGGCTATCGAGCGCATTTCGTAGTGGTTTGTCACGGCCGGGATCGGGAAGCAGGTAGAACTCGAGCTCTGCCGCCATGCAGGGCTTCAGGCTGCGCTCGGTAAACCCGGCAAGGACTTTGGCGAGAATTTGCCTAGGATCACCCATGTAAGGGGCCTTATTTTCATCGACCATGGTCATGATCAACTGCCCTTGGTCTGTGCCTCTAGGGGTCAGCACCGGCTTTAGAGAGTCCTCCACGGCGATGCAATAGCCGTCAATATCGCCATTGGCATGGGCCAGCTCCGGAATATCTCGTCCCCAAATGTCCAAACCTAAAGCAGACTTGGGAAGTTTTAAGCCGTCATCCAAGACAGATTGTATTTTTCCACGAGGAATCCACTTACCTCTTGCGACACCATTACAGTCGGTAATGAGTGCTTCAATCATCTCAACAGAGGGGTAGGCCTTTAGGAACAAGTCAACTTCGCGTTGCACGGGAATCACCGCTGAATGTGTAAAGGTGAAAGTTTGAGCGCTGACAAGGGGGCAAGCAATGCCCCAAAAAGGGCAGTGGCAGGGGCATTTTTGTGAGCTAGTTCAAAGATTTGCGGTCTATTTCATGTAAACAGACAAAGGGTCACCGCCCTGGGCACTGCCGATATAGGGCATCGTGTTGATGAAAAGTGCAAATAGATCGGCCTGGCAGGACACATCCAGCTTCTTATAAAGCGCTTTTCGGTGTCGCCGTACCGTCTCGAGGGAGATTAATAGCCGCTCGGCGGAGGTGTCTGCGCCGTAGCCCCTAAGCATGAGTTCTAGGACCTCGCGTTCCCTGGGGCTCACGAAGTCGCTGCCGAAAGTTTTAAACGCGAGGTCTATTTGGGCATCGAGACCAGGCTGCAATAGGTTGGTGGTTGCAAAATCGTCCCGATGGCAGTGTGACTGAATAAGCGACGCCACAATTTCAGACACGCTATAAAGCAGATCGTATTCTTCATCGTTGAAGGGAGCGTCACTGGCGTTGCGCATAATGCAAAAGTTTACGACGCTGCCGTCATCCAGACGCGTGAGAAAAATAATCTCATCACAGGTTTTGGTGTCACCGTAGTAATCGCGGTAGTAGCCGCTGTCTTCAAAGGTATTGCCTGTGAGGCGACCCAGCTTGTAGATGCTGCTGCGCGGGCTGTTCATCGAAATTTGATAGAACGGGTCTTCTCTGTAGGGCCCTTCAAGGTAGCGGTCTATTTGTAACTCGACGGCATGGGCTGGTATCTCGTGATAAAGAATTCTGGGTGGGAGGTCGCGGTGGTATAGCCAAATCTGAGGATAGATGTGGGCAACCTGATCAGCGAGAGCCGAGAATAACTGATTGAAAAATGTATCCCCACCGATGGCACCCACGGTTTTAGCGAGATCAGAATTCCAGCGAGTAAATGCCTGTAGGTCGACCATGGTGAGCCATTCCTTCGTTTTGGATGCCTGTTGGCGACGATAAAAGCATCGTCGTTATTTATGGCTGCAGATAAACTACCAGTCGAGTGGTGCGATGCGCCAGCGGCTTTGCCAGGCGCGATACACTTTATCGCTGTAAGTGCGGCTACCCAGTGAGCCGTTATAAGCTGCCAGCGCTCGATGCAAGTCCCCCGATTCTCGCTGCCAGTAAAATTGAAGAATTCTGCAGCCATAGCGCAGATTAGTGTCACTGCGCGTTAGGTTGTCCTCGGGCCTGCCAATCTCTTCCTTCCAAAACGGCATGACTTGCATGTAGCCCTGGGCGCCAACTCTCGATACCGCAAACTGATCAAAGTGGCTTTCAACTTCAATGAGCGCTAGCACCAATTCGGGAGGCAATTCAGCTGCAAGCGCCTCGCGGTGTAACAGGGTCAAAAACTGCACGCGCTCTTCGGGGTCTTCCATGAAGGGCGTCAAGCGGGCCTGCATATCCAGTAGCCAAACCTCGGCGTCAAATCGATCCTCGAAGCTGGTAGCACTGGCAATGGACTGCTCGAGAAAGGCCTGCATGGCGGCCCTTTCGGTGTCATTGGTGTCAGCTGCAGAGGTGGCTGCACAGCCCCACAGGCATAGAACTAAACCTGCCCTCGCGACACTAAGCACCGCGAATCATGGCGATGATGGCATTGGCAGCCTCTGAGACTGGAATCAATTGTTTTTGATCGCTGGTGCGCGCCTGCAGTTCGATATTGCCCTCTGCCAGAGATCTATCGCCCAAGGTGACACGGACGGGTATGCCGATGAGCTCCATTTGAGCGAATTTTACGCCCGGTCGCTCTTTACGATCATCCATGAAAACTTCCACACCCTTGCCAATAAGCTGTTCGTAGAGTGCCTCAGTCGCTGCTGCCACCGCTTCTGACTTGTCCATATTCAGCGGCACTAAAGCCACCTCAAAGGGTGCCATCGCCTCGGGCCAAATAATGCCCTGTGCATCGTGATTTTGCTCAATGGCCGCGGCCACAATCCGGGTTACGCCTATGCCGTAACATCCCATCGCCATGGGCACCGACTTCCCTTCTTCGTTCAGGACGACAGCCTTCATCGCTTCACTGTATTTAGTGCCTAGCTGAAAAATATGTCCCACTTCGATGCCGCGACGAATTTCCAGGGATCCTTGGCCACAAGGACTGGCGTCCCCGGCAATGACCTCCCGTATATCTGCTGTTTCTAGGCGAGGTACATCCCTCGCCCAGTTAACCCCCTTGAGGTGGAAGCCATCCTTGTTCGCGCCGCAGACAAAGCTGTTGAGCGCCGCAGCGCTCGCATCAACCACGATGCGCACATCTAGGCCAACCGGGCCTAAGGAGCCAAATCCGGCGCCAGTGACCGCCAAGACCCGGGCTTCATCTGCCATTTCCAGCGGTGAAGCTATGCCGGGAATTTTTTCCGCTTTGAGGGCGTTAAGGCGATGATCGCCACGCAGTACTAAGGCAACGATTTCGCCATCTTCGCCCTTCACGAATAAGGTTTTAACCGTCTCCTCAATGGTGAAACCGGCTTGCTTGATGAGGTCATCAATAGTTTTGACCCCTGGGGTCGCAAATTGTGTCGATTCGCTAATTTCTGTTGTGGAATCTGGTGGTGCCAGCGCAGGTGCCAGCTCGACATTAGCCGCGTAGTCGCTAACGTCTGAAAAGGCGATGGCATCTTCCCCGGAATCTGCGAGCACATGAAATTCATGGGAGTGACTGCCACCTATGGAGCCCGTATCGGCCTCCACCGATCGAAAATTTAAACCAAGCCGGGTAAAAATAGCCGTGTAGGCCTCGTGCATACGCCAATAGGTGGCTTCCAGAGACGCCTGATCGACGTGAAAAGAGTAAGCGTCTTTCATGATGAATTCCCGTGATCGCATCACGCCAAAACGGGGTCGAATTTCGTCGCGAAACTTGGTTTGAATTTGAAAGAAATTCAAGGGTAATTGCTTGTAACTTTTAATTTCGTTTCGGCCCAGTGATGTAATGATTTCTTCATGGGTGGGTCCAAGACAAAAATCGCGACCGTGTCGATCGTGAAGTCGTGCCAGCTCCGGGCCGTATTGCTCCCAGCGACCCGACTCAAACCAAAGCTCCGCGGGTTGAACCACGGGCATGCTGATTTCCAAGGCGCCGGCACGGCACATTTCTTCCCTGACAACTTGCTCAACACGGCGAACGACCCGCAGCCCTAACGGCATCCAGTTATAAATTCCCGCGGCTACTCGACGTATGAGACCAGCTCGCAGCATAAGCTGATGGCTGATCACCTCAGCGTCGGCGGGTGTTTCTTTCAAGGTGGATAACAAAAACTGGCTGGCACGCATGATAGTGCGACTCCGAAAACAAAGGCCTCAATTGTACGGAGAGACGGCAATGGGCGGAAGCAAACTTGGTGCAACTTTGTGTATTGATAAAAATACTGAAAATACAGGGGTTTTTATGCTTTTATAGAAAAAAACCCCTTGTTTTATAGCATATAGTCGTGTTGAATCTGCAGAACTGCACTTTTAGCCCTGCACTGAAAGGGTTTTAAGTCGGTTACCCAGTCTCCATACCACTACTTAAAAGGTGATAAAGACCCATGGCAACCAAAAAAGCAGCAGCAAAGAAAGCACCCGCAAAGAAAAAAGCAGCAGCTAAAAAGGCACCCGCTAAAAAGCCGGCAGCCAAGGCAGCTCCTGCAAAAGTGAAGGCTATCTCTACCAAGATGACCAAGACCCAGATCGTTGGCACTATCGCGGACAATACGGGTTTGACGAAAAAGCAGGTCTCTGACGTGATGCAGCAAATGGACGCGTTGATTGAAGGAAGTATCAAAAAGCGCGGTGCCGGGGAATTCACGATCCCGGGTATGATGAAGATCACGACAGTACGCAAGCCAGCCGTTAAAGCACGAAAGGGCATCAACCCTTTTACCGGTGAGGAAACGATGTTCAAGGCCAAGCCCGCTAGTACAGCGGTAAAGATTCGGCCCTTGAAGAAAATGAAAGAATTCGCTAACTCATAGGCTTTTCCTGTCATTCCCTCGGAGCTACGGCTCCGAGGGAATTTCTAAATGACAGTCAACTGTAACCCGAGCTTTGCTCGCGCTAATGAAAGTGACGGGCTTTAGACTTTGTAAGCTTGAAAACGGAAGGTCAATACCGCTACTACTCAAGGTTTAAGCCAACTCTGGTTTAAACACCTCGCCTTTTCCGGTACCCTGCGCACCCTCAGAAGTTTCTTATTTTCACTCTATTTGCCCGGAACGATTTAGCTGTTCCTGCTGGGAGACACCAACGTGCCGATTTATGATTACCGGTGCAGTAACTGCTCACATGAGCTCGAAGCCTTACAGAAGCTGTCAGCTGCGCCCCTGACAACCTGCCCCGAGTGTGGTCAGGAAACGCTGCGCAAGCAAGTCAGTGCGCCTGCTTTTAGATTGGCGGGTAGCGGTTGGTATGAGACCGATTTTAAGACTGGAAATCAGAAAAACCTTGCGGGTGATGGTAAAGAGAAAAGCAGTTCCGCTGAGAAGTCAGATTCCGGAAAAAGTGAGGGTGGTGCTAAGGCGAGCTCTGAGGGTTCCTCTGGGTCGTCTGGCGATGGGAAAAAACCTTCCGGTCAGGCAAGTAATACGACCACAAAGTAACGGACGATCGAATCCCTGCAAGGACATGGTGAAAATAGTATGCGAACACATTACTGCGGTTTGGTCAGTGAATCGGATATCGATAACACAGTAACGCTATACGGGTGGGTGGATCGCCGCCGTGATCATGGTGGGGTTATTTTCTTGGACATGCGCGATCGAGAGGGCATTGTTCAGGTGGTTTTCGACCCTGATACCGAGGCTGCTTTTGCCTTAGCTGACCGAGTGCGCAGTGAATACGTATTGAAAATTACAGGTCGTGTGCGGGCTCGTGGCGAAGGCACAGTAAATCCTGCGATGGCAACAGGGTCAGTAGAGGTGCTGGGTAAAGAGATCGATGTATTAAGCGAGTCAGCAACGCCGCCTTTTCCTCTCGATGCACATCATTCCGTTGGCGAGGATGTCCGGCTCAAATTCCGTTACATGGATCTGCGCCGCCCGGAAATGCAAAATAATTTGATGTTTCGTGCTCGGTTGACGTCCTCGATCCGACAGTACTTAGATGGGCACGGTTTTCTCGATATCGAAACACCTATCCTGACTCGGGCTACACCGGAAGGTGCCCGGGACTATTTAGTGCCAAGTCGCACCCACGAGGGTGATTTTTTTGCCCTGCCGCAGTCTCCTCAACTGTTTAAGCAGTTGCTGATGGTGTCTGGCTTTGATCGGTATTATCAAATAGCTCGCTGCTTCAGAGATGAGGATTTACGGGCCGATCGCCAGCCCGAGTTCACCCAGATTGATTTAGAAACATCATTTTTGGATGAACCAGAGATTATGTCCCTGACCGAGGGCTTGGTGAGATCGGTTTTCACGGAGCATCTCAACGTGGACCTCGGTGACTTTCCCCATATGACCTGGCATGAAGCCATGGAACGTTACGGGTCAGACAAGCCAGATCTGCGCATTAAGTTAGAGCTTGTTTCCATTGACGACTTGATGGCAGGGGTGGAGTTCAAAGTATTCAGTGGTCCCGCTAACGATGCATCAGGACGTGTTGCCGCATTGAAGGTTGATGGTGGCGCTAAGTTGTCGCGCAAAGAGATCGATGACTATACCCGTCACGTCAGCGTTTATGGCGCTAGGGGATTGGCTTGGATCAAGGTCAATGAGTTGGCTAAGGGTCTTGAGGGTTTGCAGTCGCCCATTCTGAAATTTATGCCTGAAGATGTTGTTCATCAACTCATGGCACGGCTTGAGGCCAAAGATGGCGATATCATTTTCTTCGGCGCCGACAAGCGCAGCATTGTCAATGAATCTTTAGGGGCTCTGCGCCTGAAAGTGGCCGAAGATTTGGGTCTTGTTGAGGCGGGTTGGGCTCCCTTATGGGTTGTTGACTTCCCCATGTTTGAAGCCGATGGCAAGGGTGGACTAACACCGCTGCATCACCCGTTTACAGCTCCTGCATGTGATGAGGCCGCGTTGAGGGACAATCCATCTGAGGCTCTATCACGTGCCTACGACATGGTGCTCAATGGATCTGAGCTTGGTGGTGGCTCAATTCGAATACACCGTCCAGACATGCAGCAGGCCGTTTTTGATGTTTTGGGTATCGATCCCGATGAAGCGGCTGAGAAGTTCGGCTTCCTCCTGAGGGCTTTGCAGTACGGCGCACCGCCTCATGGGGGTCTCGCATTTGGTCTAGATCGATTGGTGACGCTAATGGTGGGTGGGCAATCGATCCGAGACGTCATCGCATTCCCTAAAACTCAAACAGCATCCTGTGTGATGACTGAGGCACCAGGACGTGTCAGTGACGCCCAGCTTCGAGAGCTGAGCATTAAATTGCGCGGTGAGAGCGCGGTTAAAAACGATTAAAACGTCAAAGCAACGCTTTCTGTGACGTTGGGCTTGGTTTCAGTCAGAATGCAGTCAGCGACAAGGGAGTTGCCATGGCCACGATTCTGGGTATTGACCCCGGCTCGAGAAAAACCGGGTTTGGCGTCATCAAAACCGAGGGCAAAACCGCTGTTTACGTGACTAGCGGTATTATTCGACTACCCGTGGATCAACCCATAGGGCCTCGGCTGGGCGTGCTATTTTCTTCACTAAACAGCATTATTGACGAATTCCACCCCGATGACTTGGCAATTGAGCAGGTGTTTTTGGCGCGAAACCCCGATGCAGCACTAAAACTTGGGCACGCTCGTGGCGCTGCGATGGCGGCTTGTGTTCACAGAGGTATGAACGTACACGAATATGCCGCCCGTCAAATTAAGTTGGCCGTCGTTGGCACCGGAGCCGCCAGTAAAGAGCAGGTACAACATATGGTAAAAATATTGCTGAAATTACCGGCGGCACCCAAGGAAGATGCGGCGGATGGACTGGCGGCAGCGCTGTGCCATTTGCATTCGAGTCAATCTTTACAACACATTCCTGCCACGGCACGTAGCCGTGGTCGGTCTCACTGAGAGCGGCTGATGATCGGGTTTTTACGCGGGCGTTTGGTCTTAAAGCGGCCGCCTGAACTGCTTCTAGACGTAGGCGGAATCGGTTATGAGGTGCAAGTTCCGATGACGACGCTGTTTGATCTTCCCGAGGTGGGGGAGGAAGTAACGCTGCTGACTCACTTTGTCGTGAGAGAAGATGCTCAGTTATTGTATGGGTTCAGAGAAGAGGCTGATCGGCGTCTGTTTCGTGATTTAATTAAGGTGAGTGGGGTGGGGCCCAAGCTTGCGCTGGCCCTGTTGTCGGGTCTCGATGCCCGGGCCTTCGCCCAATGCTTGCAACGTGATGATGTAGCGACATTGGTGGCGTTACCCGGTGTCGGACGAAAAACCGCTGAGCGACTACTGGTGGAAATGCGCGATAAGGCGGGGAAATGGCTGGAAGAGTTGTCGCCCTCAATACCTGGAGCTCAGGGCAAATTGGCGTCGGCAGCGGCAACGACTGACAATCGTACCGAGGCTGAGCAGGCGCTGGTGGCTCTGGGCTACAAACTGCCCGAGGCGTCTAGGCTGGTGGCCGCGGTCGATGACGATACGGTTGAATCCAGTGAGGAGCTTATTCGTCGGGCCTTAAAGGCGTCAGCGCCAAAGGCAAATCGATGACTATCGAGACGGACCGGTTGATCGCTCCAGAGCAGGGCGCTCGCGTTGATGAGCAGCTGGATCGAGCCATTAGGCCTAAATCCCTTGAGGATTACCTAGGTCAGCGCGTGGTGTGCGAACAGATGGAGATTTTTCTGGCTGCCGCAAAACAAAGAGGCGAACCTCTCGACCACACGCTCATTTTTGGCCCCCCTGGGCTGGGCAAAACAACCCTTGCCAGCATTATTGCTCACGAGATGGGTGTGGCCTTAAAAACGACCAGTGGTCCGGTCCTTGAGAAGGCGGGAGATATTGCCGCGCTAATGACCAACCTCGAACCGGGCGACGTCTTGTTTATCGATGAGATTCATCGGTTGAGCCCTTACGTTGAAGAGATACTTTATCCGGCTATGGAAGACTATCAGCTGGATATTATGATTGGAGAAGGGCCCGCTGCTCGGTCCATCAAGCTCGACCTTCCGCCTTTTACTCTGGTGGGCGCGACAACCCGCGCTGGTCTTTTAACGTCGCCCCTTCGGGATCGATTTGGCATCGTACAGCGTCTTGAGTTTTATGAAGTCGACGATTTGGCAAAAATTGTCGCTCGCTCGGCTAAATTACTAGAGATTCCGGTCGATGATGCGGGCGCCCGGGAGATGGCGCGACGCGCTAGGGGTACCCCTCGCATTGCCAATCGACTGCTACGCCGGGTTCGCGATTATGCAGAGGTTAAGTCAGACGGCAGTGTTACGGAGTCAGTTGCCCAGCAGGCTTTGGACATGCTCAATGTTGATCAACTTGGCCTCGATCATTTAGATCGTCGTCTTCTGCTTATGCTCATAGAGAAGTTCGAAGGCGGCCCTGTGGGTGTCGACAGCCTAGCTGCTGCTTTGTCAGAGGAACGTGGCACCTTGGAAGATGTGCTTGAGCCCTACCTGATTCAGCAGGGCTATCTGTTGCGCACGCCCCGTGGTCGTATGGTGACGCAAGCCGCGTATCGGCATTTTGGGATGCCAATGCCCAAAACAGATCAAAGCAATACTCTCTCCTTAGACTTGGATGCCGATCAGTGACATTGCCTCAGTCTGGGGAATTTTCACTGCCAGTGCGGGTCTATATAGAAGATACCGACGCCGGAGGCATTGTTTATTACGTTAACTATCTGAAGTATTTTGAGCGTGCCCGAACGGAATTTATGCGATCGCTAGGCTATGAAAAGCCGGCATTCCCGGGTGAGAACCTTATGTTTGTTGTCTCGGAAGCGAATGTTAGTTATCGGAGCCCTGCGCGACTTGACGAGTCTATTCAAGTAACAGCACGTATTTCGGCAATGGGTGCTGCGACGCTGACTTTTCACCAAACCGTCATGCGGGGTGCAACATGTCTGGTAGAGGGACAGGTCACTTTAGCGCTAGTAAGCAGCGAGCAAGGTCGCCCACGCCGCCTTCCCGCCAACATGCGCCAGAAAATTACAGATTTATCGTATTGCGAGAATTCAGGAGGTTCATGTGAGTGAAGAGTTAGGCATTCTGGAGCTGATTATCGGCGCTAGTGGGACCGTTCAGGTGGTCATGCTGATTCTTTTATTGGCGTCAGTCTCGTCATGGTATTTGATTGTTCAACGGGTCATGCTGTACCGGCGAATGTCTGACGAGCTGGTAGGGTTTGAGGCGCATTTTTGGTCGGGTGTCGATCTCGCGCAAATCTATCGCGAAGGTAATGATGCTTTGGCAGATGGTGCCACGCCGATAGGTGTGGAGAGTATCTTTCGAGCGGGCTTTAAGGAGTTTTCGCGGCTGTCTCAGCAGTCAGATATAGAAGCTGACGCCGTGCTTGAGGGAGCACGTCGTGCGATGCGTGTTGCCACCTTAAGAGAAAGCGACCGCCTGGAGTCGAATTTACCGTTTCTGGCATCCGTTGGCTCCACCAGTCCCTACATCGGTTTGTTTGGTACGGTTTGGGGAATCATGCATTCGTTTCGCGGCCTTGCCAATGCAACTCAAGCGACGTTGGCAACGGTGGCCCCCGGTATTTCCGAAGCGCTCATTGCGACCGCTATGGGGTTGTTTGCCGCAATACCGGCGGTATTGGCTTACAACCGTTTTGCGGCTCGCTCCGACAGCTTGATTAATCGCTACGATACGTTTGTCGACGAATTTTCTGGGATTCTTCAACGTCAGACCTACACCCAGCGTGCACGGCGCAGCGCGGGTTAGCGCCATGCGAAAACGTCGAGCGGTGGCCGAAATCAATGTTGTTCCCTACATCGATGTGATGCTCGTGCTGCTTATCATTTTCATGGTGACTGCGCCTATGCTCATGCAGGGGGTGCAAGTTGATCTTCCCGATGCCGCATCTGAGCCGGTGAAAAATCAGGATAGTGAGCCTCTCATTGTTTCGGTCGATAAAGCCGGGCAACTGTTTATAAATTTGGGTCGAAATGACAAGCAGGCCCTTGAGTTGGTAACCGTGCAGCAGCGTGTTTCCGCTGTACTACGCCGCGATCCCGACAAACCGGTATTGGTTTGGGGTGATACCGCCGTACCCTACGGCCGGGTGGTTGAAGTGATGTCGGCTTTGCAGGCTTCAGGCGCGTCCTCGGTTGGGCTGGTTACCGAGGACCCCATGGTCCCGTGAGTAACCTCTCGGATCGCGTCACTTGGTTTGGAATGCCCGTTGTGCTGACGCTGGCCATTCACCTCGTGGTTGCGGGCTTGCTGATGGTGCGCTGGGCAAGTCCTGTAACGATTGAGGCGCGCACATCGACACCCGTGGCTATTAAGGCAACTTTGGTTTCAGCCGATACCTTAAAGCCCAAGCCCAAACCCAAACCCAAACCCAAACCCAAACCCAAACCCAAACCCAGACCCCAGCCCGAACCGAATCCGCACCGAATCCGACCTCTAACCTGCTTTCCAAGTTGTGCATCTAACGGGCCTCTCTTAAGCGGGCAGACCAATAACTTTGCGGGGCTCAAAGTTTTACGGCTGCAGGTGCGCCATAAGCGATCTGCGATCCTAATATGCCTGCCTTGATTGCCGCTTTGCGCCCGAACAATTTCTAAACCCCGTATCTGACACGAAGCCCTAATCAGGAATGCACAGCACGCGCGCTGATTTTTGCGGTAGGATGTGGCAAAGCAAAAACGGAGTTGCAGTATGAAAGTAGGATTAGCCTTTGGAAGCAGCATCGCCATTGATGGACCGTCAACGATGGCGCTTTGTCAGCGCGCCGAAGCGGCAGGTTTTGAATCGATTTGGGGTGGCGAGCATGTGATCATGCCGGATGCAATCGGTTCAAAGTATCCGTACACCCCGGACGGTAAAATCCCTGCTGAACCCGAGACGCCGATTCCAGATCCGCTGATTTGGCTTGCTTATGCAGCCGCTGCGGCGCCAACACTTCGCCTTGGCACCTGCATTTTAATTGTGCCCCAGCGGAACCCTTTGATTCTGGCCAAGGAACTCGCAACCTTAGACCAACTCTCCGGAGGTCGGGTCGAATTAGGTCTTGGTGTGGGCTGGATGAGAGAAGAATTTGATGCGCTGGGTGTGCCTTGGGAGCGCCGCGGCGCCAGGAATGATGAGTACATTGCCGCCATGCGAGCGGTTTGGGCCGCGTCCCACGCTGAATTTCATGGTGAGTTCGTCGACTTCGACCCATTAACCTGCAGCCCAAAACCCGTTAACGGCAACATCCCAATTTTGGTTGGGGGCGATACGCCGGCGGCGATTGCGCGCGCTGTGAAACTGGCGGATGGCTATTTCCCAGGCGAGGGCGATATCGATCGGCTCCGAGCGTTGATTGGGCGGGTGCACGGCGCTTGTGAAACCGCTGGTCGGGA